>Ga0228701_1000007_pt1 | contig 384056 bp, 345 predicted proteins | sample McNCre117_Aug_MG_2_FD_178017 | JGI IMG/M metagenome (GOLD analysis project Ga0228701, IMG submission 178017) | Freshwater microbial communities from McNutts Creek, Athens, Georgia, United States - 11-17_Aug_MG | ecosystem: Environmental > Aquatic > Freshwater > Creek | place: USA: Georgia...
TGCCACAGTTACGACCTGCGCACTGTTGGCATACAACTTATCCGTACTCTGACTACCATTACCAGCCGTCAAGGTCGTTGTATTCAACCCTGCAATATTCGCTGTCCTTGGATCGCCACCCAATGCTGTTAACTGTACTTGGTTAATCAAAGTGCCTGTAGCACTTGTAGACACCGCTACCGTATAAGTCACCGCCACATTGCCGCCATTAGCCGCAATATTTGGCCCTGAAGCCGTGCAACTTACAGTCGTATAAGGACTGGCTGATGTACATGTAAAGCCATTTGAAGTTTGTGATGTCGGTGCAAATGTCAAACCTACAGGTAACGTATCAGTAAAGGTCACAGCGCCACTCGTCGCAGATCCACCAGTATTAGTAATTGTGACCGTGTAGCTAGCCGTACCACCCGCTGATAAAGAAGAAGGTACAGATTTGGCAACAGCTAATTTAGGTGCTGTGTCGATAGGAATTTGGTTATTAGCAACTCCATTAGAAGAGCTTGTTAATGCAAACCCCATGTAATAAGTTGTTGGTTGAGACCCCGTTGGTGGGCCTGACTGAGCTTGAATGTAATCAATGCTGCTAGTCGTTGCAGGTGTATAAACACCTGACTGAACAGGAATTAATGTTGAGTTACCGTATGTTCCAGGAGCTACATATGCATTACCTGCAGGACACGTAACATACGGCGATGCTGAAGATAATGAGCATCCTGGAGGAGCTACTACAAGATAGTAGTTTCCATTGGGTGAAATTGGGAATAATTTATAGATTCCATCTAAACCAGTTAAAGCCCCATTCGCGGTACCTCCTGTTGCGGAAGTATCCAATGCACCATCCGCTAAAGCAGTAAACGTTGATCCACTAATTTGCCCAATCCACACACGAGCATTGGCCACTGCCAAGCGAGTTAAGCTGTCGTAAACAACACCACTAGGGTCAACAACAACTGCATTTTGCTGACCGTACGTATTACCCAAGGAAATTGGAATGTCGGAAATCTCAGAGCCACTTGCAATTGGAGTTGAACTAGTTGTTGGCGGACTAGCATTTTGGTTAATACTCTTTATGTTAGATCCGGAGAAAACTACTTTATATGTAGTACTAGAAGATAAGCCAGTAAACTGGTAAGTACCATCGCTAGCCGTAATTGTTGTACCAACTGGATTACCATTTTGGTCATACAAAGAAACAGTAGTTCCAGGCAAAGGTGAAGTATTCACTCCATGTTTCTTTAAAACAACTCCTGAGATTCCCCCTGTTGAAGAAGCAGAGGACACCGTTGTTACAGCACTTGAGCAAACACTATTACCAGAAGATGTACAACCCGAAGATGTAGGATCAACAGTTGGTGCACTACCATTAGTACCTACGTCTGCATAGTTGGTCAGCGTCTGTGAACTACCCGAAATACTGGCGGGGGCAGTGGCTGTGATTGTAAAAGTTGTCGATGCACTAGCAGCCAAACCACCCGAGATAGTTACCGTACAAGTAGCGAGAGCCCCAGCCGTTAAAGTGTTACCACCCGCACAACTGACTACATTACCCGTGCCAGATACCGCCGTCACCCCAGTTAATCCTGCAGGAATAAAGTCCTTAACAATTGCTGTTGTACCACTCGTTACACCGCCTGTATTCGTGATCTGTAAGGTGTAAGTCATTGAACCACCTGTTACAACTGTAGAGGTAGCAGTCTTACTTAAACTAAAACGTGCTGGTGTATTCACTGTAGTTGCAGCACTGGAACAAGATGTCGTACTGCTATCAGTACAGCCAGCGTTACTTGGGCCAGTTGGTGTAATTCCAGATTGAGCCCCCACTGCAGCACGATTTAACAAGCTGCCCGACACTGTTGCAGTTGCAGTAATTGTAAAAGAAGCAGCACCACCAGGACTCAAGCCCGAAGATCCAACAGACAATGTGCAAGACACCGTAACCCCACCTGTAACGGTAATAGGAGAGGCACAACTCGCTCCTGAAGCAGAGACGTAAGTTAATCCAGTAGGCAAGAAATCAACCACTGTTGCTGTTGCGCCACTGTTTGTGATGCCATTATTTGTAACCGTTAAGGTATAACTAATGTTATCTCCCACCACCGCTGTGGAAGGTGCTGTCTTAGTCAGCGTAAAACTTGTAGGAACAATTAAAGTAGTTGTAGCACTTGAACAATAAGTTGTGCCAGAAGTTGTGCAACCAGAGCTTGTTGGTGCAACAGGTGTTCCTCCACCAGTTCCCACAGTTGCATAATTGCTTATTGAGCCGGCAGATGATGGTGCCGTAGCGACAATCGTAAAAGAAGCACTAGATGATGGTGCTAATCCACTAGAGCCAAATGACAACGTGCAGGTTGTTGAGTTACCGCCCGAAAGAGATGTCAACCCAGAACAGGTAGCACCACTAACGCTCTTATACACTAAACCTGTTGGTAAAAAATCAATAATAGTCGCAGTACTGCCACTAGCAGTTTGCCCATCATTGGTCACAGTTAATGTGTATGTAATATCAGAACTAACCGCAGCTGTTGAAGGGCCAGATTTTGACAATATTAAATGTGATGGTGCATTAACCGTGGTTGATGCATTTGAGCAATTTGTGGTCGTACAACTTGGGCCTGGCGTTGGCGCTGTTCCACCTGTAGTAGTTGCTACAGATGCATAATTGGTAATCGCTCCAGAAGAGCTTGGGGCTGTAGCATTAATGGTGAATGAAGTTGCTGTGTTAGGTGCCAAATAAGTGGTGCCCGTAAATGTAACCGTACATACGGCAGTCCCACCTGCCACCAAATTTGTACAAGCTACCGTATTTCCGGTGCCACTTGTCGCACTAATCGCTGTCAAACCAGTAGGCAAAAGATCCTGTACTGTTGCCGTGGTTCCACTATTAGCTGTACCAATATTGGTAACGGTTAAAGTGTAGCTAATAGCTCCACTCGTTGTGGTTACTCCCGTACCAGTCTTTGAGATAGAGAAAATAGCCGTTTGAACTGTTGTTGCAGCACTTGCGCAATAAGTAGTGCCAGAAGTTGTGCATCCAGAGGCTGTTGGTGCAACAGGTGTTCCACCTGTAGTGCCAATGGTTGCATAGTTAGTTATAGAACCCGAAGAACTAGGTGCAATAGCGTTAATTGAAAAGCTCGCAGTTCCAGATGGAGCTAAAGATCCGCCCGTGAAAGTCACAGTACACGTAACAGCTCCTGGCGAACTCAATGTTCCGCAACTAACTGTTCCACCAGAGCCATTACTTACTGTTAATCCCGTCAGGCCAGATGGCAAATAATCAATAACAGTTGCTGTGGAGCCACTTGCAACCCCTCCCGTATTGGTGACCACAAAATCATAAACAATAGAACTGCTGGTTGACACTACCGATGGAGCTGTCTTGGTCAAAGTAAAACTAGCTGGCGCCCTAACGCTTGTGGTGGCACTATCACACGATGTATTTGTATTATTTATGCAACCCGATGAACTATTAGGCGAAGTTGGCGTAACACCTGTTTGAGCTCCCACCGCAGCATAATTGGTGATATCACCTGCTGAGCTAGGCATAGTTGCTGTAATTGTGAAAGAGGTGGAGGAATTAACAGCTAACCCACTACCTAAACTCAAAGTACAAGTAACATTAGATCCACCAGTTACACCCACTGGTGAACCGCAAGTTGCCCCAGATGCTGAAATATAAGTTAAACCAGTAGGTAAAAAATCAATAATTGTCGCAGTAGTCCCACTTGCTGCAGCCCCCTTATTTGTTACTAACAAAGTATAAGTAGCTGAACTTCCCGTAACAGCAATAGCCGGCCCGGTTTTCGCAATAACTAAATTAGAAGCTTGAACCGTGGTAGTTGCATTAGCACAATTAGAGCTTATACAAGAAGAACTCGGTGTAGGCGGCGTACCCCCAGTTAATGTTGCTACCGAAACGTAGTTGACTAATGCGCCCGTGCTTGAGGGTGCCGTCGCTGTAATAGTAAAAGACGTACTTTGACCAGCACCCAAGGTAGTAGGGCTAGATACAGATCCAAAAGTCAAAGTACATGTTGCAGTTTGACCTGCTGTTAAGTTAGTACAACTTACTTGATTACCAGAACCACTCGCCGCCGCAATCGACCCTAAGCCCGCAGGCAAGGCTTCATAAATAGTAGCCGTAGTACCGCTAACCATAGAGCCAGTATTAGTTACTGTTAGGGTATATGTAATAGTCCCACTAGGAGCCACCATATTTGTAGCAGTTTTACTAATCGTGAAATTAGGCGATGTATTAACAGTAGTCTGAGCATTGCTACAGCTTGTTGCTGGCGAACAACCTGCAGTTGGCGAAGGGGGGCTTGTGCCGCCGCTTGAATCAAGTGCCGCATAATTGGTAATGGATCCAGCAACTGATGGAGCTGTTGCCGTAATTGTAAAAATTGGTGCAGCTGCCGAAGATGCGCTGGTATTAGCAGGAACACCCGAGCTTAAAGTAATGGTACATGTCAGTAATGCCCCAGGGCTATTTAATGGCGAACAGTTGGGCGTAGTTGTAATACCTGCAACTGTTGAACCACTCACAGCAGTTGCTGTTACTCCAGTTGGCAACTGATCCTTCAATGTTACAGAAATACCTGAAGCTGCAGTAGCAGAATCATTGCCAATCGCAAATGTATAGGTAATCGCACCATTCACCAACACAGAAGAAGTTGCAGTTTTTAATAAAGTGAAGTTGGAGCCGACAGAAGTAATAGCGCTTGCACAATTAGCTGTCGTACATAGAGGACCTGGTGTAGGTGGTAGATTGCCTCCTGTAGCATCTGTAGAAGCGTAATTTTTGATGGTCCCAACAGACGATGGTGCAGTAGCTGTTATTTTGAAGCTCACTGAAGTAGCATTATTGAGTGTAGTTGTTAAAGTTACAGCACACTTAACGAGTGCTCCCGCAACATTTAATCCAGAACAATTAGCTGCAGCAACAGTTAACCCACTAATTGAGGTCACACCAGTCGCTATAACCCCAGATGGCAACTGATCATAGACATATAAAACAGTTCCAGACGAAACATTTGTAGAGCTAGCGTTAGCTAATGTAAAGGTATAGTCTATTGAACCACTAGTAGCAACAGAAGCAGGTCCAGATTTCTGCAAGGTAATATTTGCACCAACCTCTACGGCTGCACTGCTACAGCTTGCATCTACACAACTAGGCCCAGGAGACAACGGCGAGGTTCCCCCCGACGGATCTACAGAAGCATAGTTTGTAACTAACCCTGCGGATGATGGTGAAGTAACAGTCATAGAAAATGACGGTGCTGTAACTCCAGAGGACGCAGTCCCAGCGGGAATACCTCCACTCAATGCAATCGTACATGTCAACAATGCTCCAGCAGTTGATGGCACAGTACCGCAAGAAGGAGTCGTAGTAATACCATTAACTGTTGCACCTGCTATACCTGTTAAGACAACGCCAGGAGGCAATTGATCTCGAATAGTGGCAACTAAACCGGTAATTGTAGAACCAGCATTGCCCAACTTTAAGGTATACGAGTAACTGGTACTTACTGCAACAGAACTCACACTAGCTAATTTTGTTAATGTAAAACTTGAACCCACATTTGTAGTAGCGTTACCACAACTTGTTGTTGGTGCGCACGATGTCCCAGGCGTAGGAGGGGAACTTCCTCCCAGCGAATCAACAGAAGCGTAATTAGTGATCAAGCCCGTTACATTGGGTGCGTATGCATTTACCGTAAAAAAGGCCGCTCCATTTCCTGCCCCAACTGGTAATGGAGATGATAGCGTAATGGAGCATTTCAATAAGCCTGCAGTACCGCCATAATTATTAGTACATGTAACTGCGCCAACTCCAGAGCCTGCCGATACAGATGAATAAATAACACCTGCGGGTAACTGGTCATATACAGTAACTGTTGTCCCAGAAGATGCGCCACCACTATTACCCAAATTGATCTGATAAGACATCAAACCAAGTGGTCCAATAGAGGTTGGACCTGACTTTGAAAGTGTATAGTTAAAACTTGTTGTCACATTGCTACTAGCACTGCCGCAACTTGGTAGAACACAGGAAGAGCTTGGCGTAGGAGGGGAACTTCCTCCCGTTGGATCTACAGAAGCATAATTGACAATTGTTCCAGAATTATTTGGAGCGGTTGCTGTCAAAGTAAAATATGCGGAGCCATTGGGTGCTCCAGCAACTAATGGTTGATTTAATGTTACAGAACATGTCAAAGTTGCTCCTGCTGCTGAAGGTAAAGGACCACAAGACACACTTCCTACCCCAATGCCAGCCTGAACAGTATTAGCAACCACCCCAGCTGGTAATTTTTCAGATACCGTTAACACTGCTGTTGCACTTGAAGAAGCTGCGCCACTATTACCTAAATTAATTTGATAATTAATACTGCCTAATGGAGACACAGGGCTGGTAGCTGTTTTATTCAGCGTATAACTAGGGCCTGAAACCACCGAGGTCGAAGCAGAACCACAACTAGCTGATGGTGCGCAACCAGGTCCAGTCGCAGGCGGGGAATAACCTCCAGTAGGATCGACTGAAGCATAGTTAATAACAGATCCTACAGATGATGGAGCTAGGGCATTAATCTGAAACGCAGCAGCACCATTTGCCACACCAGGAGCCAATCCATTAGTCAATACCACGCTACATGTTAATAAAGCTCCAGAAACATTTAATGGAGAGCAAGAAACACTTTGAACGTTTGTCAGTGGAGTCACACTAAGAGCAGTTACTCCAGCTGGAAGCTGATCGTTAACAGTTGCAATAGTTCCCGTTGTTGCACCACCACTATTGCCAAGATTAATCGTATAAGCAATTACACCATTTGTATTAACACTAGAAGCGGCTGACTTACTCAATGTGAAATTCGAACCAACTGCTGTTGTATAACTGCTGCAACTTGAGTTGGGTGCGCAACTTGGTCCTGGAGCAGGAGGAGATGATCCGCCAGTAGGATCTACAGATGCATAGTTTGTGACACTTCCAGCATAAGATGGCGCTGTGGCATTAATAACAATTGTTGTAGTAGTCCCCATGCCAGAGTTACCTGATGGAGTAATACTACATGTCACCAAATTACTAGAATTAACGGAGCAGGCTGATGATCCATTTTTAGATGTAATCGACGCAGATACATATGTTACGCCGCTTGGTAATTGGTCATATACCGTAGCGGCAGGCACTTTAGTACTACCACTACAATTGTTACATGTCACTGTTAGAGTGTAAGACATGCTACCTGAAGTACTTACAGAAGCAGGCCCCGTTTTTGTGATACTCAAATAACCAGCACTCAGAATTGTTGTTGCTCTAGCACAAGTAGTACATGTAGGGCTAGGTGTTAGAGGTGAAGTACCCCCCGTCGAGTCAACTGAGGCATAGTTAGTAATTGCACCACCAGATGGAATTGAGGATGGCGTTGTAACCGTAATCGTGAATGAAGATGTTGCATTTACGGCTAGGCCTCCTGCAAACGTCATCGTACAAGCGGCCACATTCCCTGCCGTAAGCCCTGTACAAGAAATGGTTGAACTTGTCCCTGCAGTACTAGCCGTAGCATATGTAATTCCTGAAACGCCGGAGGGCAAAAGTTCAGAAATCCTTACAGTTCCATTGTTAGCTAAAGCTGCTGTTCCAGTATTCTGAACAGTTAAGGTATAAATAATTGTTGAGCTAGTTCCAGCCTGAGCCAAATTAACTAATTTACTTAATGAAAAACTAGGCGCTGCAGTGACGGAAATCGTTGAACTGGCACAACTTCCTGCTGGCGAACAGCTAGCCCCTGGTGTCGGTGGCAGATTACCACCACCCGAGTCTACTGAAACATAGTTGGTAATATTTCCAACTGTCGCAGGTGCTGTGACCAAAATATCAAAATATGCCGTTCCAGTTGATGCACCCGCAGCTAATCCACCACTTCCCAGAGTAGCCGTACAACCTAATAAGGCACCAGCATAATTTAAGTTAGAACAAGTAACTGCAGAAACTCCTGTACCAGGAATGGCACTTAAGGCTGTTACTCCTAGAGGTAATTGATCTGCCACGCTTACTAGAGCACCACCACCAAGAGCCAAAGTGCCACTGTTGCCCAAATTAATTCTGTACTTATACTGGCTCGAAGTTCCAACAGAAGTTATAGATAACCCCGTTGAAACTGAATAAGCTGTTTTACTAATCGTCAAATTGGGCACTTGTGGCGTAATATCAATCGGAGGATTTACGATTGGTGTACCGCCACTATCAGCTATATAAGCGTTATTAGCACCTTTAATAAAATACTGCTGCACCCCATTCGTACCAGTGTTGGAACATAAAACAACGGTATACGTCCCGCTAGTCAAGGTAATAGGCGCTGGAAAATTAATGGCTGTAGGTGTGTATTGACCAGTTACAGCACTTGGAGGAATAGAAGCATAGGTAACAACGTTTGCCGCACTAACATTACAATTTTGAGCGGGTAAAGTGGTGCCAGAATAAACAACTAGGTAAGCGTTGTCATATGAACGCCCACCTTGCTTGATAGTAAACGTGCCGCCACCAAAATCGAACGTATCAGACACATGAAAGGTCCAAGTTGAAGAGTGTGTTTGATCAAATGTTGTATTCGCGCCCGTGATCGGCGTAAATAGATAATAGGGAGCGGCACTTGCGAGAGCGGGAGAAATTAAGGCGGTCAGCAATAGGAGTTTGGTAAACCAAGCCTTGAACCGAATATTCTTTAGAAAATTGCTTACTTGCAAACCAGTCTCCACTTATCAAATTGAGAAACTGGGCGCAATGTCAGAAATATGACAATTTAGACCCCAATTTCCGCTATTAACCTTAGGGCTAATAGCCATAATAAACGGATTCTAGGGGGAAACGTAAAAAATAGTCTGACAATTTCTGACAAAAATCAGTCTAAGCTACTATTTATATTAAAGATTTTTAACGTTATGCAACAAGACCTAAGAAATTGGTCTTAAAGATGGCATGAGATCTTAAATGGCCTTGAATGGCTATTCATGACACTATACTTTTAGGTTAACTATAAATTAGTCAGAAAGTATTTGATTTTTAATAAAATTTTTAAGTATTTTATATAAATTTCATAAGAAATAAGCCTTGCCTCTCCTAAGCAAAACCATCTTGGCAGCTTTTTTGGATATTTAAAGATGGCCTTGGCTATCAGGAAGATATTTTTATGAAGAAGAAATCTCCCCACTTTATAAAAGTGAGAAAAAGAAGGGGTTTTATGCGAAAAATAACTGGTAGGCTATAGCAATTGGGCTACTTGGCTTTTAGCCGGCACTCTGCATCTTTTTGGTCATCCTTGTCACAATCATTAGCTGACTCTAGGCCGCCGACGGCAACCTCACCAACAAGACCATTTATTTCCGTAAATTCTTTTTTCACAACCACGCTTGCATCTGCAGAAGCTGCAGTTTCAACATAATTAAGCGCGTTCTTTTGTTGATAACCCCTACTCCAAGAGTTTTCTCCCATTAAATTAGGCATCAACATGAAATTACTGATGCCATTAATTCTCAAAATATCTTGAGAGCCAGGATTGGTTAAATTAATTTGACCACTGCCATCAGTTTTGGGTGGGATAAGGAACATGATGGATGCAGCTGGATCGTAGACAGAGAAAGATACCAATCCGCCAGTGAGTGAGCTAGCCGTCATCAATCCTGTACGGAATGTTTGGTTTGAGAAAGTTTTAACAGCCCCCAATAAGTTAATCTGTCCGATATACGCAGATAAGTCGGGCGCATTTGTATTATTGATAGAGGCCAATGTTTGAACATTCAAACTAAACAGCGGCGTAATTTGGCTAACAGAACGATTAAAATTAACAATCGGCGTCGTTGACGCTGCAAGATTTGAATTAGCAGCAATGGCGGCTACCAATAGCGTGTGCGTATAGTCAGTAACATCATCAACCGTGCCATTAAAAGTAACGGTTGGGTCTTTAGATACCAAGGTTCTAATATAAACTGGGTTATTTTGGAGTGCGCTGATGGTGCTCGTCATGCCATTTCTAGCATATTCGAAATATTGCGAATGTGATGCAAGCAAGAAACCTTGAACTAATGTTTTACCTAGATAGCGGCCGTCAGCAGTTCTATAACTAACATCACCAATAGATGTGGCACCGTTATATATTTGTGCATCACCAGTTAATATATCTGCCAAAATAAAAATGCGTGAGCCAGTCACATTGAGCTGATTCGGTCTTGCAATAGAACCGACACTATCACCCAATATCACCTCGCCAGTACCAGCATCAACATTAATTGATTGCTGTTTATCAAGAGCGCCATCTAATGTTCCGCCTATGGTGATGTGTGCATTAGTCGTTTTAAGATTGATTAGATTTCCTGTACTTGGCGCTAATCTAATATTGTTATATGACTGTGTGCCCGCTGTGATGATGTCAGTGGTTAAGCTAACCGTTGTGCCTGTTACCTTCAGTGTTGATAACTGAATACCCGCAGCAATGCCTAGTGAGCCACCTTGTGAATCAATCGTATTACCACTTAGCGCATTTACTGAAGCAATCATGACTGATGATCCAGAAAGTAATTTAGTTCCGCCAGACTGTGTATTGCTTCCTGACAGCGTCATGGTGCCAGTTCCACCAATAACCATAGTGCCAGTACCGGTCATATTATGTGTAAACGTACCTGGTGTTGATTGGCTAAAACCAAAACTACCGTTATTAACAATATCACCTGGAATAGATTGAGCACCCGCAATGAGATTGGCACCCGGATCGACAACGGTTGGTCCTGTGTAGGTGTTGATACCTGTTAATGTTTGAGTACCGCTTGTCACCTTTAATCCACCTGTACCGCTCAACACACCAGAGAAAACACCTGAAGCATTAGTGAGAACAAGCGAGTTAGGTGCAATAGATCCTGAAACAACTGATCCGGATCCAGACAAACTAGTGATATACACATTGCTTGTAATCAAACTTAGGTCCAATGTGCCATTAACAGTTACAGAACTAGAATTAGCAATCGATGCAGTTGGCCCTAACTTCAACACCCCGGCATCGACAACAGTTGGACCCGTATAAGTGTTAGCTGCACTCAATAGCAATGTCCCAGCGCCAGTCTTATCAAGACCGCCCGACCCTGAAACGGTATTACTCAATGTGAGTTGAGTGCCTGTAACACTGATGATGCTATTGGCTGTTAAGTCAACAGGGGCCGTCACACTGCTGGCGCCTAGACTAGCCATTAACGTGCCGCCATTAAGGGTGATGGGCTCTCCCACTCCTGTCACATTTTGTAGATCCAAGGTACCGCCCACATTAACGGTTGTTCCACCCGTTGTTGAACCTAATGCGCTTGGATCAGTGATTGCTAAAGTACCAGCATCGACAACAGTTGGACCTGTATAAGTGTTAGCTGCACTCAATAGCAATGTGCCAGCACCAGTCTTATCAAGACCGCCCGACCCTGAAATGGTATTACTCAATGTGAGTTGAGTACCTGTAACACTGATGATGCTATTGGCTGTTAAGTCGACAGGGGCCGTCACACTGCTGGCGCCCACACTTGTCATTAACGTGCCGCCATTAAGGGTGATGGGCTCTGCCACTCCTGTCACATTTTGTAGATCCAAGGTGCCGCCCACATTAACGGTTGTTCCACCCGTTGTTGAACCTAATGCGCTTGGATCAGTGATTGCTAAAGTACCAGCATCGACAACAGTTGGACCTGTATAAGTGTTAGCTGCACTCAATAGCAATGTGCCAGCACCAGTCTTATCAATGCCACCTGACCCTGAAACGGTATTACTCAATGTGAGTTGAGTACCTGTAACACTGATGATGCTATTGGCTGTTAAGTCGACAGGGGTCGTCACACTACTTGTACCCACACTTGTCATTAACGTTCCGCCATTAAGGGTGATGGGCTCTGTCACCCCTGTTACATTTTGTAGATCTAAGGTGCCACCCACATTAACGGTTGTTCCACCCGCTGTTGAACCTAATGCGCTTGGATCAGTGATTGCCAAAGTTCCTGAATCAATGGTTGTTGTTCCAGTATAGGTATTACTTGCTGAGAGTATTAAAGTACCTGTTCCCGCTTGACTTAAATTACCTGCACCTGAAATCACACCACTCAGAGTTTGAGTAGCAGAGGAAGCGTATTGGAATATCCCGCTATTCGCAATCGCAATCGCACCTGCATAATTTCCACCACCCAAAACCCCAGCGCCTGAAATAATTAATGCTGCGCCTGAAGCAATCGATGTGTTGCCAGTATATGTATTAGTGCCAGACAAAGTCTGGGTACCACCTACAACACTCAAACCACCAGAACCACCGATGCTGCCAGAAAAAGTTCCTGAGGCGGCAGTCAGCGACAGGCTATTACTCCCTAGAGTCACAGCACCAGAACCAGAGATACCTCCCAAAGAAACAGCAGCGCCTGCATTTGCCAAATTAAGTGTGCCGTTTGCCTGGACCTGACTTGTCACCGGACCTGTAACACTTGGGTCATAAATGACGGACATACCGCTAGGAATAACAACATTTGCGACATTCGATAAATCAGGAATAGCACCCCCCGCCCAATTGGCAGGATTTGACCAACTACCGCCAACTGGACCGACATAAGCTACTGACTGTAACTGAGTAATCACACCGTAACTACCTGAAGTTTGATTGGCAGATAAAACATAGTTAGCAGCATCTGCGCCACTCAGACCAAAACTAATCGTCACCAATTTTCCGGTGCCAACATTTTTGTCGTTATAAGTACCAATAGCAGAAAGATTAATCGCATCACCGGTAATTAATTGTGATGAACCACCCAACATATTGCTCACTTGTGAACTAACGACAGCTGATCCATCATAGACCTTTGCAATAGATGTGCTCGTCAATGTTGGCGCTGCGATCACCAATGGTGTAATGATTGATGTACCAACAACAACATAATTTTCAAAACTAGTCCCTGTTTTGTTGGTGCCTGGAATAGCCGTTAAATTATATTGACCCACGCTGGTATTACCTGAAGCACTCAATGTTGCATTCTGGGGTGCAAATCCAGTGGTCAGAGTCCCCACACCATCACTTAAGACAAATGAAGTAGTTCCTGTAGCTATTAAGTTAACAATCGTTGTACTTAAGCCAGAAGTGCCTACATAAGAAAGCGTTGCCCCATTGGCACTCAAATACTTAGCCGTGTAGCTATAAACTGGTGTTGATCCGTATTGCGTTACCGCACTTGCACGAACCAATAAATCTTTAGCTCCAAGAATCGTGTAGTTACCATTGACATAAGTCACCTGATAGTTACCAACAGTTTCATTCTCAGCCCCGTGACCACTCGCCACCAACGTATATTGGCCAGGGGCATTGTTAGTTAAATCACTTCTAGTAATTTGTAATGCTTGTTTATTGAGCGGCAAGTTAGCAACACTTTCACCGTTCACAAAACCTTTATAAAGTGCGCCAGCATAGCCTGCAGCATCCTGCTCAACGGTAAATTTAGCATCATTGGCAGCCGTCACCGTCAATCTTGCAGGAGAAATATTTCCCGTGGAATTTACATAACTCACGATGTAATTTCTACCCAAATTACCATCATTAATCACCACTGATTGTGGGTCAATCATCACCACTTTATTAGTTCCCACATTAGGGTTGCTACCAGCAAAAACCACAGTCGCAGCACTCACCCCATCACCACCTAATAACTGACCAGAGAAACCATTCAAATCAGTTGGGTTCAGGTTATAAGTAAATCCACCGTCATAGACTTTATTTACCGATGGCGCAGATAACGAGACAGATCGAGGAGTCACGGATACCACCGTTTGACCAAGACTCAACGGTAAGTAGTTACTGGTTAGTGCACCTGCATTACCTGCCAATGTGATTTGACTCAAATTAATTAATGCTTGATTCGTTTGAACATTTTTATTAGCCATGCCCGCTTGACCGCTAGCGGTAAAAGTCTGACCAAGCACGCCAGACACCAGTAAATCAGAGCCGGCTATGGTTGTTAAGCCATCATAGACTTTAGTACCGACTACAGTTAGTGAGGCTGGAGTAATTGCGAAAGCTTGATTAGCTGTATTAAATGTAATGTTGTAGTTAGCTGTTGCACTACCAGAACTTAAAGTTAGGTTGTAATTACCTACATTTTCACCGACTGTACGAGAAATCACCCCTGTCACAGATGCTAGGGTATCTTGCAAACCACCAATGGTTGCCAAAGACCCAGAAGTAAGCGCTACAGATACACCCGGATCAGTAGTGCCATAAACTTTGGTTGCCGCATTTGCTGTCAAAGTAATCGCACGTTTAGTAATGGCAAAATTATCAGCAACATAAGTAATGTTGTAATTATTATTATTTGCATTGGTTAATGTGCCTTGGCTAATGTTGTAACCATTACCAATACTTTCACCCGCTGCACGAACTAAGTTGCCGCTTAAAACATCACCCGAAATTACACCAACGCTGCCTGTAGCCGCTTGAGCCAAATACATCAAACTTGGATCAACATCGCCATAACCTTTTGTTTGACCACTAACTGCAGTTACGGTTACATCTCTTCTAACGATGCTGTACGCAGAATTAGCGCTATTGAATGTGATGTTGTAATTATTTGCCGCACTACCTGAGCCCAACAGCACATCATATGAGCCCACATTTAATCCAGGGGATTTTGTTAACACCCCAGATACTGAACTCATAGCATCTACTGCGCTACCAACTGTTCCCAAACTTCCAGCGGTTACAGCGACTGTTAATGCAGACTCAGGATTGCCATAAATCTGACTAATCGGTGTTGCCGTCAATGTAATGGCGCGTTTAGTGATGGAGAAAGTAGCACCCACATACGTGATGTTGTAGTTACTATTATTCGTATTAGTTAATGTACCCTGCTGAATGTTGTAACTATTGCTGACGTTTTCTCCAGTATCGCGAATGAGGGTACCGCTTAATACGTCAGTCACACCACCTACAGCCACTAAGCTTCCAGAAGTGATGGCGTAAGTTAAAGAAGGATCAACATTTCCATAGACTTTTGCTTGACCACTGGTGGCTGAGATAGCAATTGGACGTGGCGTAATATCAGCCATCAAACCTGTTGGCTGAATTAATGTGTAATCACCTGCTGAACTACCCGAAATGGTGTTGGCGGCAGTCACAGCTAAACCAGCACCCACATTGGATTGATTAAAGCTGCCAGCTTGCGTTAGCGTAACCACATCTCCACTCACAATACCGAGCAAGGATCCATTAGTTAATGCGGCAGCAGTAAGCCCATCGTATACCTTGTTAGCAACATTAGTACCAGCAACGGTCAAAGGTTTAGGCGTGATATGAGCAGTCAGTCCAGTTGGCTGTGACAAAATGTAGTTACCAGCTGCAGCACCACTAATGCTATCGCTCATCACAATAGAAATGGCTTGACCTACATGGCTAGAACTAAAGGATGCTGCCGTTGTAAAAGTAATATTTGAAACATCCGCAGAATTTACACCCACTAATGTGCCCGACATCACAGATGCAGTGGTTGTACCGTCATAGACCTTATCAGCCACGGTGGTCCCTGTCACCGTTAATACTTTGGCTGTAATACTTGCACTTAACCCAGTTGGTTGCGTCAATGTGTAGTTACTTGCAGATGAGCCGCTAATTGTATCGGCTACAGTAACCGCCAATCCAGTACCAATACTTGACTGACTAAAATTGCCAACTTGCGTCAAGTTGACTATATCGCCACTCACCACACCCACCAAAGATCCGCCCGTGACAGTAGCGATATTTGTTGTATCGTAAACCTTACTCGCCACTGCTGTACCAGCTACCGTCAAAGCTTTAGGTGTGATATCTGCGCTCAAACCTGTTGGCTGAGTCAATATGTAATTACCAGCAGCATTATTCGTCAGAGTATCTGCAATCGTTACAGCAAGCCCTGTAGCAGCATGAGCAGCACTAAAATTTCCCACCTGATTGAGGGTCACCGCATCACCAACTATAACCCCCACCAATGATCCACCCGTCACTATTGCCGTCGTCAACCCGTCGTATATCTTATTAGTAACAGTTGTGCCGATTACCGTTAACTCTTTAGCACTAATGTTAGCCACTAAGCCTGTTGGTTGAACTAAAGAATAGTTACCTGCATCAGCACCGCTTAACGTACTCGTTGAAGTGACTGGAAGATTATTCCCCGTGTTGACTTGAGCAAATATGCCAGACTGACTCAAGACAACAACATCACCAGGTATAACGCCATCCAAAGAGCCACCCGATAAAGTCGCCGCATTCGTACGATCATAGATCTTATTAGCGACCGTTGCTCCAGTCATGGTTAATGATTTGGCTGTGATGTCTGCAATCAAACCTGTTGGCTGGGTTAATGTGTAATTACCAACAGAAGCACCACTCATCGTATCTGCAACAATAATCGTCAAACCAGTGCCAACGCTTGATTGGCTAAAAGTAGCTGCCTGATGAAGCGTTACGGCATCACCATTCACCACGCCAACCAATGATCCGCCAGCAATAGTAGCGATATTTGTTGCATCATAAGTCTTACCTGAAACTGAGGTACCAGCAACCGTTAATGCCTTAGGTGTAATGTTGGCAGTAAATCCAGTCGGTTGAATCAAACTATAGTTGCCAGCCGAGTTATTGGTGAGTGTGTCAACAATTGAGACAGCAAGTCCTGTACCTGCATTGGGCGAGCTAAAGTTACCAGCCTGAATTAAGCTAACACTGTCGTTATTCACAACCCCCACTAAAGTACCACCAGTAACCGTTGCTGCTATTAATCCGTCATAGACCTTGTTGACCACCGACGTTCCAGTTACCGTCAATATTCTTGGAGTAATGTTGGCAGTTAAACCCGTAGGTTGTACCAAGGTATAGTTTCCAGCCGCAGAGCCGCTCAACGTGTTGGTTGCCGTAACCGTCAAGTAATTACCCACATCAATCTGACTAAATATGCCTGATTGAGTAAAAATTAAATTGGCACTATCAGCACTGACAACCCCATTTAATGTTCCAGCACTAAAACTAGCGGCATTTGTACCATCATAAGTTTTATTAGCGACCGCAGCACCAGATATAGTCAATAAGGCTTTGGAGATAACCCCATTTGTACCAGTAATATTTCCACTGAAAGAATAATTGGCTGCATCGGCTCCAGAAATAGCTACGCTATTAATGGTGTAGGATAAATTTGTTCCTTGGCTAGCGCCGCCATAGGTACCTGAACCAATAATATTTAATCCATCTCCAACTGCCTTATTGCTTGCCACTAGCGCATGACCCACAATCGCGTTAGTAGCGTCATACACTTTAGTTGGACTTGGCTGACTAATTGTTAAAGCTAATGGCGTAATAGATAACGTACCGGCAACGGTTAAAATCGGATACGCTGTTGAATAATTAGTTGAATAGCCTGGATTGGTCACCACCGATGTTGATGGCGAAAATGTATAGTTACCCACATTCAAGAAACCACCCAAACTACTATCGGCTGCTGACAATGTCGGAGGCAACATGGTTAAGGTGTAATTACCCTGAGCAGCACCCACTTTTGCATCTGTAGCAATCCAAGTATTAGCCTGAGCTCCAGAAGCCACATTCAGAGTTGTAATCGATGCCGCTAAAGAGCAGTCAGAACCAATAATGCAATAGGAAGCCGACACCGAAGTGTTCGCACCAATATTACTAGCAGTTAACGTACCATAACTAATTTGTGTATTGGCAACCTTAATCAACAACTGGCCTTGTGCCATGATGGTGAAATCAGCTGTCGTTGGGGTAATGATGTAATTGGCTGCAGTTGCGCTAGGCGTTAATACATAAGTAGCACCAGCAACTTCTCCAGCTGGCCTAGTAACGGTTGGGTTAGAAAGAACGGCGCTGGTATCTGCACCCTTGAGACCCGATAAAGTATAAGTAAATGTTGGGTCAGCCTGGCCAATAAATTTAGCATCGGCATTAGCAGTCATTACCAATGTAGCGGGTGTAATAACCCCTGAACCATTCACAGAGAGAGGTAAAGCATAGTTCGATAAATTAGTTGCACCAGTTGCAACATAGTTAGCGCCACTTAAAGTTGTTCCTACCGTCGCAGCACTCGCTACATCAGCACTGTTATAGGTGGCGCTTGTCTGATTAATATAAGCACCCTGACCACTGACAAATCCCGATAAGGTATAACTACCAGCACTCGAGCTTGTGCCTGCAACTAATGTAGCTGTATTGGTGGCATCGTACACTTTAGTTTGATTATTAATGCTGACTGTAATTGGCGCTGGGGTAATGTTAGCAGTAAACCCAGTTGGCTGAGTCAAGGTGTAATTGCCAGCCATATTATTAATGAGCGTATCAGCCACAATAACTGCCAGACCAGAACCCACATTAGACTGACTAAATGTGGCGAATTGATTTAAGGCTACCGTGTCACCACTAATGACACCCACCAATGTTCCACCAGAAATTGCCGCACTATTAGTGCCGTCGTAAACCTTATGATCGATTACTGTGCCGGTAACAGTTAAGCTCTTAGGGCTAATGTTAGCGGTGACGCCAACCGGCTGAGTCAAGGTATAGTTAGCAGCAGCTGAACCACTAATACTATCGCTCACGATAATCGCAATTGAATTGCCGGTATTCGCTGTACTAAAAGTGGCTGCTTTAGTAAAAATAATATTCGCGGCATCTGAAGTAATTAAGCCAACCAATGTTCCAGAAGTAACAGAGGCTGTAGTAAGACCATCGTAGATCTTGTCAGCCACAGCAGTACCAGTAACGGTCAACGATTTGGTTGTAATGTTAGCGCTTAAGCCACTTACTTGAGTAACCGTGTAGTTGGCAGCTGCTGAGCCACTCAGCACATTCACCACTGCAACAGGGATGCTATTACCTACATTAGCCGTTGAGAAATTAGCACTTTGACCTAAAGTAACATTTGGAATATCCGTACCAATTAAACCGTTTAAGGTTCCCATTGTGGCAGTCGCCAATGTTAAGCCGTCATAAACTTTATCGCTAACCGTGATTCCAGTAACCGATAAGGTCTTAGGAGTAATCGTCGCACTAAGACCCGTTGGCTGAGCTAGAGAATAGTTCGTTGCACTTGCACCGCCAAGTGTATCTGCAGCAGTCACAACGATACTGCTACCAACACTGCTTTGCGAAAAATTACCTGCCTGAGCTAGAGTCACCACATCTGACCCAATCACACCCACCAAAGATCCACCAGACAGGGTAGCTAAAGTCGTACCGTCATAAACCTTGTCGGCAACCATCGTTCCCGTACCTACAGTTAATACTTTTGGAGTGATCGTCGCGACGTTCTTCGCAGCCCCTGATACAGCATTGTAGGAAGTGGTAATACGATAATTACTTAACGAGGCTGTGCCACCGCTACTCACAATCGATGTGACGTAATTTGTGCCATTATTAGCCACATTGGCAGCACTAACAGTAGCACTCGATAACCCCGTTATTGTTTGGCCAGCCACTAAACCTATTGGCGTAAATGAACTAGGCGTAATGGTTGTGGTGCCGTTATATTCACCAGTAACAGCAATACCCAACGGTGCTGGTGTAACCGTCGCCGTTACACCTGAAGGCTGGACCAAAATATAATTAGCAGCAGATATACCTGTGATCGTATCTGTGATGATCACAGAAGCAGCCCCGCTGACATTAGGACTCACAAGAGTAGCCGACTGAACCAAAGTGACTTTAGTAACATCGGCTGCCAGCAAACCAACAAGCGTGCCGCCAGTAATTGTGATAGCTGTAGTACCGTCATAAACTTTTGTTGTGGCAACAGTACCCGTTACCGTTAATACCTTTTGATTGGCGGCTACTAAAGTAGCAATATTTTGCCCAATGCCTGGTGCAGCACTATAACCAGGCGCAAAGGCGTAATTAGTTGCCAATGCTGTGCCGCCAGAAATAACCATGCCAGTTACAAAATTGCTACCATTGCTGCTCATGCTAGAGCTACTCACCGTCACACTGCTCAGGCCAGTAATTGTTTGACCATTAATTAGACCGTTAATCGAAAATGATATTGGCGTAATGTTATTCGTACCATTAGCAACACCCACCACTGTAATACCCAACATGGCTGGCGTAATGTTGGCGGTAATACCTGTAGGTTGAATCAACTTATAGTTAGCAATCGCACTTCCAGTAATGGAATCACTAGCAATAATAATGATGCCATTACTAACGTTTGGTGAAGAGAATGTACCAGCTTGAACCAAAGTTACTTTATTAATATCGCCAGCTACCAAACCAATCAAGGATCCGCCCGTGAGAATAGCTGTCGTTGTCCCGTCATACGTTTTATTGGCAACCGTACCATCACTCACCGTCAATGTTTTAGGCGTAATCGCAGCGACAACTCCAGCGGGCTGAACTAACGTGTAATTAGCGGCTGATAAACCAGAAATAGTGTCATTAACAATAACCGCAACTGTTGGGCCAACATTAGCACTATTAAACACACCTAACTGTTTCAAGCTCACGACATCACCGCCCACCACACCAACTAGAACGCCACCCCAAATGTTGACATTCGTTGTGCCGTCATACACCTTCGAATCTGCAAGCGTCCCTGTGACAGTTAGTGTTTTAGTTGCAAGAGTAACCGTATTAAGACTTGTACCTGCTACTGCACTAACAACAGAGTTAAACATATAGTTACTTGCGATTGCTGTGCCGCCGCCAATAACGATAGATCTGACAAAATTACCAGCATTACCGGCTACATTAATGTTAGCGACCGTTGCACTCGTGATCGATGAAATGGTGTCACCATTGACCAAACCAGTTAACGCAAATGAAGTAGGTGTCACAGTGGTTGAGCCACTATAGATAGCCGATAAATTAATGCCAAGTGGTGCTGGTGTGATATTTGCAGTAATGCCTATCGGTTGAGTCAGGAGGTAATTACCACTTGCACTACCACCAATCGTATCTGCCATCGTAATAGATACAGCATTCGCCGCATTGGCACTCACAAAACTTCCTGCCTGAGTCAGTGTCACATTGGCCGTATCGCCACTTAAAACACCCACTAATGTGCCACCGACCACGGTTGCTGAGGTAGTTCCGCTATAAACCTTATTAGCAACAGTCGTTCCTGTTACCGTTAAAATTTTAGGCGTAATGTTTGCCGTCACTGAAGCGGGTTGCGTCAGGATGTAGTTTGCAGAGGCTGGCCCGCTCAAGACATCATTGATCGTTACTGTGATCGTGTTACCCACATTACTTTGAGAGAAATTGCCCGCCTGAGTTAAATCAACGTTCGCCACATCTGCCGCAATGACACCCACCAAAATTCCACCAGTGACCGTTGCCACATTCGTACTGTCATAGACCTTATTAGCTGCGACTGTAGAACCACCAACCGTCAAAACTTTTCTAGCAATATTGGCAGTAATGCCTGTTGGCTGAATTAATGTGTAATTACCAATGGCCGACCCAGTAATACTATCGACCATTGTTAATGAGACATTATTAGCCGCAGCAGCGGAAACAAAGATGGCAGACTGTGACAATACAACGTTAGCCACATCACCCTGAACCACTCCGACCAATGACCCACCACTGACCGTTGCACTGATCGTGCCATCATATGTTTTAGAAGCAATCGTGATACCTGTGACTGTAACTGCTTTAGGCGTCAGCGTAACGATGTTTTGCGTATTGCCAGCAAGTGTATTGTAGGCCGAGGTAATGCTGTAGTTACTCATCGAAGCCGTGCCCGTACCAACGGTTACCGCAGTTACATAATTACTATTATTAGCTGAAACATTCGGCAAATTGACGGTTGCATTACTCAAACTTGTGACTGTTTGACCATTAACCAAACCGGTTACCGTAAATGCGGTTGGAATAATAAGCGTTGATCCACTATAGACAGCATTCACTGTCACACCCAATGGCGCAGGAGTAATCGTGACTTTGTTCGTAGCAGTGTTTTGCGCATCATTAATAGGTAAGCCACCACTTAATGTTGCACTATAACTTCCGTTAATCAAATAATTAAGCGCAGAGAAAGTATTAACACCTGAAGCCGTACCAGCAATTGATGTCACATAAGTATTCGCGCCATTAGCATTTGCAGAACTTATATTGACATTGGTAATCGTATCCCACGCAGCAAGACCCGTTGTCGTAATAGTAGCGTTTTTATTATTAAATGAAGTTGTACCGTTATAAACGCCCGACACAGTAACACCTAACACTGCTGGCGTAATCGTGAAAGTATGTCCAGCTGGGATCACGGTGACAGAAGAACCGTCAGAAGCAGAAATACTTGTTGCCGTTAAGGCAGTTGCTGTTTGTACCGCATTGGCATTAGTACCATTTAATGTTGTTGATCCGCCAACTGTGGGGCTAAATATCAATATTGAATTGATATAGGCTGGTGAAACTGCAGCCACACCAAAACTAGCTGTAATCGACCCTGTATAACCAATGGTTGTGTTCGAAGCATTCTGTAACCAACTATTGGCAGAGATCGAGTTATAGGCTGTACCGTATGCCCCCGTGTAATCATTTTTCAATGTAACAGTAATGGACAGGGTATTAGTAAGCTTCTGGCGATAGTTAATAAAGTTACCGCTTATGTAAGCTGTAGGCTTTAAAAGCGCCCCACCTAAAATGCCATAAGAGACATTTTTAGTCACATCTGCTGCAACGGTTGATCCAGAGGCCGTTACCGCAATACCAATGGCATTGGCAATCGTACAGCCTGTTGTACAAGCTGCATTTTCCGGCGCAGCCATAGATACCCCAACTATCCCTGCATTGTTGGTAATGGCTCCCACTGCTGTTACATTACCGCCCGCTGTGGTGCCCGCTGCAATACCATCACCGGCAGTAATGCGAATACCACTCGCACCATTATTGGTCACTCCAGCAAGACTCACATTGCCAACAGCATTAACAATCACACCACCGACAGTACCAACATCTTTCTTAATCAATGCCCCGACTGAAATATTGCCGCCAGTACCTAGACCATACAAATAGACACCTGCACCAGCTGTGATAGTTCCCGATGCGGCAGTATTAATAGCATAACCACCCGTTGCTGCACTGCTATTACCGTTGAAGGTAATCGTTCCAAGAGAGGTACTTGTCGCATTCAGAATACCCGTACCAGTACCGTAGATAGCAGAGCCTGTCGTTGTGATACCTGTCAATACAATATTACCGCCTGAGCTTGTCATCGCACCTGAATAGCTCACACCATAGGATCCGCTAGACACACCATTAATGGTCACATTTCCAGTGCTATAGATGGCAAGCGGTGTTACACCCGCCAAAGCGGTTGCCAAAGTAGTTGAAACATTAGCCGCTGTAACAAATCCACTAGAGGGTGTGCAGCCAGAACCAGAGCAACCATAGGTGTTATCCAAAGTGACATTACCTGGCAATGAGGCCGTGCTTGTACCAATTGCCGCTGTACCAATAGCAGATCCAGCAGATTTAGCTACAAAGTTAATCACTGAACCAGAACCCGTCGTGAAGGTTAATGCACCCGTTGAAATATCGGAGCTCTTATCACCACTCGTTGTGTCGTAAATTAGATTCGCGGCTGGCGTAGCGGTATTGGCAACAAGCGCAATCGCTCCAGCCTGTGTAATTTTATTATTCGAAGTGAAAATGATGTTACTACCAACGGCATTATCTGTAATAGCACCTGTTTGAGTAATACCGACTTTCGATCCTACAGCTGCATTATTAGCTGTGATATTGATATTGCCACCACCTGCATTGATCGTGATGGCACCCAAAGAGACAATAGTTGTTGATGCTCCACCATTACCCATCACCGTTAATTTATTCGCTGTGATTAACCCAGTTGCAGTAAGCGGTGTCGCTGTAGCAGTCGATGTGCTTTGTGTTGCAGTTAAGTTCACCACGCCACCATTGATGGCACCGGTATCATTGATACCAGCAGCGGTTGTCGTAGTTGTATTAATCGTGATAACTTGACCAGTAGCAGTCACAGCCCCAGTGCTTGAATAACCAATACCTGTTTGACCATTCACCGTGATCGTTACACCACCAGCGCTTGAATTAATGGCATTAGCGCCTTGAGTAAAGCCAACGCCAGTTCCATTAGCCACGGCATTAATGGTCACACCGGTTGTGCCAGCATAACTGCCTGCGCCTAATGCCCCAGTAATACTAATTGCAGCACCATTCACGGCAGCCGTAGCAGCTGTTGCAGGCGTAGCACACCCTAAACAAGTGTTATCTAAGAGGATATAACCCGGCACCGAAATGGCTGGCGATGAAATAATGCTGCCGTTTGTCTTAATGATGTAGTTAATCGCTGAGTTATTTGTACCAACTCCAACTGTTAGAGCGCCAGCGGTAACTTTAGATGTATTGTCACCGCTCAAGGTGTTGTATATAACGCTACTAGTTACACCACTGGTATTAGCTACCAGCGCAATTGCTCCGGCTTGAGTAATATCATTATTAGAAATGAAACTGATATTTGAACCACTAGCGCCAGTAATCGTACCGCCTGCTAAATTGATACCCCCCGCCGCTCCCGGCGTATTAATGACATAACCGGCAACAGTGATACTACCACCAGTAGCAGCACTATTAATCGTGAGTGAGTTAATCTGAACATCCCAACCTGCAGCAGCTGTTGATGTTCCTGTAATTAAAATATTATTGGCAGTAATCGTAGAAGCTACCGAGTTATAAATACCATACCCTGTAGCAGTACCGCCATTAAGGGTCACCGTAGCACCGGAAATCATGGCAACAGAATAGTCAACACCATAAACACTCGTAGCTGTTACGCCATTTGCCGTAATATTGCCAGCTGCATAAATAGCGCCATTAATCGTAACACCCGTCACTGCACTAGCAAGGGAAAGATTATTGGCAGTCGTATTAATAAAACCGCTCACAGGCGTGCAACCTGCTGCTGCACAACCATAAGTATTATCAAGCAGCACATAACCAGGCAAAGAAACAGTTGTTGAACCAATCACACCTGGGTTAATAGCCGAACCAGCAGACATCACCAAGTAATTAATCGCTGCAGCATTAGTGCCCGCACCAATGGTCAGTGCCCCAGAAGTAATCGCTGAATTTAAATTGCCAGAAGTCGTGTCATAAACAATATTTGCAGGGGCACTACCTGTATTAGCAACAAGCGAAATCGCTCCAGCCTGCGTAATTTTATTATTTGAAATAAAACTAATATTACCGCCAACAGCATTGTCTGTAATAGCACCTGTTTGAGTAATACCCGTATTACCACCTGCCGATAAATCATTAGCAGTAACGGAGATACTTCCTCCGCCAGAGTTAATGGTGATGGCACCCAAAGAGACAATGGTGGTGGAGGCTCCACCATTACCCATCACCGTTAAATTATTCGCTGTGATTAACCCAGTTGCAGCCAGTGGTGTCGCTGTAGCAGTCGATGTGCTTTGTGTCGCAGTTAAGCTCACCATGCCACCATTGATGGCACCGGTATCATTGATACCAGCAGCGGTTGTCGTAGTTGTATTAATCGTGATAGCTTGATTGGTAGCAGTGATACTTCCAGTGCTTGAATAACCAATACCCGTTTGACCATTCACCGTGATCGTTACACCGCCAGCACTTGAGTTAATAGCATTAGCGCCTTGAGTAAAGCCAACACCGGTTCCATTAGCCACGGCATTAATGGTCACACCGGTTGTGCCGGCATAACTGCCTGCGCTTAATGCCCCAGTAATGCTAATTGCAGCGCCATTCACGGCAGCCGTAGCAGCTGTTGCAGGTGTAGCACAACCTAAACAAGTGTTATCTAAGAGGATATAACCTGGCACCGAAATGGCTGGCGAGGAAATAATGCTGCCGTTCGTCTTAATGATGTAATTAATCGCTGAAGTAGAGTTGGCGGCGATGGTTAATGCACCCGTTGTAATCTTTGAGGTCTTATCACCACTTGTTGTGTTGTAAATAATACTTTCGCCAACACCACTCGCATTAGCTGCTAATGTTATTGAACCAACTTGGCTAATATTATTATTAGAAATGAAACTAATATTAGTACCGCTCACACCAGTAATGACACCAGACTGATAAATGCCCCCTGCTGCCCCAGGCGTGTTGATCACATGACCAATTAAGGTAATGCCACCACCCACAGTATTAATGGTAAGTGCCCCAACATACAAATCCCAAGTAGCAGCTACAGTGGATGTGCCTGTAATTAAAATATTATTGGCAGTAATAGTTGAAGCGGTACTATTGATTACGCCGTAGATGGTTGTTGTACCACCCGTCAGAGTTACCGAGCCCCCCGTAGAAACCATCGCTACAGAGTAGTCAATACCTCGGTTAGCACTCGCGACGCCACTTTCAGTAATTGCTCCTGTCGCATAAATAGCATTATTGATCGTCAAACCAATCGAAGTAGTTGCTAAGGAAAGATTGTTGGCGGTGGTATTAATATAGCCACTAACTGGCGTACACGAACTTCCCGCGCAACCATAGGTATTGTCGATTAATACATATCCGGGTAACGCCACGGTTGCAGATCCAATCGAGCCTGGATTAATCGCTGAGCCAGCTGACCTAACAATATAGTTAATGGCTGAAGTATTAGTGCCAGCCGCAACGGTCAGATTACCCGTGGTTATATTGGAATTTAAATCCCCCGAGCTTGTGTCATAAATAATATTAGCCACAGCACTGCCAGTATTGGCAACTAAAGCTGTCGTCGATGCCGCTGCCTGAACAATTTTTGCGTTAGTCACATACCTAATACTAGACCCGACAGCATTATCAGTAATCGTATTACCAAGATAAATACCTGTATGAGTTGTCGCACCGGAGGTGCCCGTGACATAAATATTAGAGCCACCAGCAACAATGGTTAAGGCATCTAAGTAAACAGCATAAGTGCCACCAACCTCGGAACCAATGATCGTCATCGACTTCGCACTCATCGAAGAGCTAGGCCCAAACATCACGCCACTACCCGTGGTGGTCGATACACCGGTTACGCTGATTGATCCACCATTGGCAACGATGGGTGAGACAATCCAACCCGTTCCATTATTATTTGTAACGGCATAGGTGTTAGTACTGGTGCCGTTTAGACTGATGTTGCCAGAAGTAGTCGTTAACCCACCCCCTAAAAGAACCCCTCGACCACCCGCACTAATACCATTTAGGATAATATTGTTGGCAGCATAAATATTGGCTGTTGTTTCCACAGCATTACTTGAGGTTACTAAAGTGGTCCAGTTTGTCAGCGCACTATTTAAATAACCTGACACCGGGGTACAACCCGCACCCGCACAACCATAACTGTTATCAAGCAATACATAGCCAGGCAATGGATTAGCAGTCGTGCCAATTGCCACAGAAGTAATTCTGGCTCCGGCTGAGATCTCTACATAATTAATCGGAGAGGTAGATCCAGTCGTAATCGTTAGGGTACCTGTTGTAATCGTCGATAAACTATTACCTGTAGTGACGTCATAAACAACACCTCCTGCTGCGCCACTTGTATTAGCCGCTAATGCAATCGTTCCTGTTTGGCTGATATTATTATTTGAGATAAAACTAATATTTGAGCCACTTGCACCAGTAATGGCGCCGATTTCGTAAATGCCTCCTGCAGATCCCGGAGTCCCAACTGCATTGCCAATGACGGTAATGCTGCCACCAATGGCTGCGCTATTGATGGTTAATGCTCCACGTAAAAGCACATCCCACACGGGTGCTGCTGCAGATATCCCAACAATCATCATATTGTTAGCGGTGATTGAAGAGGCCACACTGTTACTAACACCAACACCGGTTCCTGTTGCACCATTAAGCGTTACAGTTCCCTTTGAATCAATAGTAGCGGAATAATCAATGCCATAGTTTGATGTGGCTGATGCGCCATTAGCTGTAATACTACCTGTCGCATAAATCACACTATTAATGTTTACACCAATACCAGTTGTAGCAAGCGATAGTGTTTTAGTGGTTGTAGAACCAATCGTGCTTGAAGCATTAATATATCCAGTGATGGGTGTGCAATAAGTGCCTGTGCAACCATAGGTGTTATCAATCAATACATAACCGGGTAGTGCGATCGTGGTCGATCCAATTGAACCAGTGTTAATAGCTGAACCAGAAGACTTCGCAATGTAATTAATCGCTGAAGTATTGGTACCAGCTGCTACAGTGAGTGCACCAGAAACAATACTTGAATTTAAATCTCCAGATGTCGTGTTATAGGTCACACTAACCGCTGTAGATGCTGTGTTAGCCACTAAAGCAATAGCACCAGACTGATTAATTTTTCCATTAGTAATAAAACTGATATTGGAGCCGGCTGCATTATCAGCAATAGGACCAGTTTGATAAATACCCGTGTCAGATGTTACAACAACGGTACCTGTCACGTTGAGGTTTGTTCCACCAGCAACAATCGTTAGGTTATTAAGATAAACCGCATAGGCTCCACCCACTTCAGACCCTATGATCGTGATAGATTTTGCGCTAATTGAATTATTAGGGCCTAACTCAACACCGTTACCTGTTACCGTAGAAATGCCTGTGATGTTGACTGCACCACTGTTGGCAACAATTGGGTTTGCATTCCAAGCAGCTCCAGAATAATTACTCACTGCTAGCCCAGTTGTTGTCGTTCCAACAATATTAATATTGCCTAAAGTAGCAGTTAACGCAGCATTGAGTACAACACTACCACCTCCTGACGTACTACCCCCATTATCAATACCGTAAATCGTGATGGCCGTACCGCTTAAGGCTGCATTAACAATAACGCCACTAGAGGTTGTTACCAACGCACTCCAATTAGCCAAATCTTTATTTAAGTAACCAGAAATCGGTGTACAGCCTGAGCCTGAACAACCAAAAGTATTATCTAAAGTAATCGAACCCGGCACACTGATAGCGCCACCGATCGTAATGCTCGCACCAGCACTCAGTACGGAATAATTAATGCCAGCAGTTGATCCTGCAGTAAGACTAATGGCCGCCGTAGCTATCGTGGATAACTTATTACCACTCGTGGTGTCATAAGAGATATTTGCAGCAGTACCGCTCGTGTTTGCGGCCAAGATCAACGTACCGTTTTGATCAATATTATTGTTTGAAATAAAACTAATATTTGATCCACTGGCACCAGTAATGGAACCTATCTGATAAATACCCCCACTCCCCCCCGGCGTATTAACTATATTACCGATCACTGTGATATTTCCACCGGCGGCGTTACTTGTTAAAGCACCAATCTGCACCACCCAACCAGCTGCACCAGTTGTTGTACCAGTAATTGAAATATCTTTACCAGTTATCGTAGAGGCGGTGCTATTGATTACGCCACGGTTAGTTCCCGCTGTACCATTAAGTGTGACAGTAGCGCTTGAACTGATAGCCACAGAGTAGTCGATGCCATAGTTTGAGGTCGCTGTTACGCCATTGGCAGTGATATTGCCTGTTGCATAAATAACGCCATTAATCGTGATGCCCGTCGATGTAGTGGCTAGAGATAGATTGTTAGCCGATGCATTAATAAATCCGGTCGTTTTAATACAGCCAGCGGCTGCGCAACCAAAGGTATTATCAAGCAGAACAAATCCTCGAAGAGAAATGGTTGTCGTACCAATAGCCCCAGGATTAAGGGCTGCTCCGGCAGACTTCACCGTGTAATTAATATCGGAAGTTGAACCCGTAGCAATCGTTAAGGCTCCAGAAAGAATGCTAGAAAGTTTATTACCGCTGGTGGTGTCATAAATAATATTTGCAGCCGTGCCGCTCGTGTTCGCGGCTAAGATCAATGCCCCATTTTGACTAATATTATTGTTGGAGATGAAGCTTATATTTGAACCACTGGCGCCAGCAATGGAACCTATCTGATAAATACCCCCGGCTGCCCCAGGTGTATTAACCACATTACCAGTCACTGTGATATTTCCACCAGCAGCGTTGATCGTTAAAGTCCCAACCTGCACCACCCATCCAGCTGCGCCAGTTGTTGCGCCTGTAATTGAAATATCTTTTCCTGTAATGGTAGAAGCAACGCTATTCATCACACCACGGTTAGTTCCAGCTGACCCATTGAAAGTAACTGTCGCACCTGAACTAATAGCCACCGAATAATCAATACCATAATTTGAAGTCGCTGTTACGCCATTAACTGTGATATTGCCTGTCGCATAAACCGCACCATTGATCGTGATACCGGTCGATGTAGTGGCTAGAGATAAATTATTCGCCCAAGCATTAATAAAACCAGATATTTTTGTGCAGCTAGCCCCTGTACAACCATAAGTGTTATCGAACAATACATACCCTGGTAGAGAAACCGTTGTAGATCCAATCGTGCCAGGATTAATCGCTGCACCAGCTGATTTAGCGATGTAATTAATTCCCGAAGTAGAGCCTGTTGCGATGGTTAACGCCCCAGAGAGAATGCTAGAAAGTTGATTACCGCTGGTGGTGTCATAAATAACATTCGATGCAGTGCCACTCACATTAGCCACTAAAGCAATCGCACCATTTTGACTAATGATGTTGTTGGAAGTAAAGCTCACACTAGCGCCGCTGGCTCCAGCAATGTTACCAGCTTGGTAAATGCCATTTGCTCCACCAGGCGCATTGACCACTTGACCATCTACAGCAATGCTTCCACCGGATCCATTAAGCGTTAAAGCCCCAATTTGCACCACCCACCCTGGCGTACCAGTTGATGCACCCGTGATTGAAATATTTTTACCTGTAATCGTAGAAGCGGTACTATTCATCACGGCACGGCCAGTTCCCGTTGCACCATTGAGTGTGACTGTTGCACCTGAAACGATCGCTACTGAGTAGTCAATACCATAATTTAAGGTTGCAGTAACGCCATTGGCAGTGATATTACCGGTGGCATAAATAGCACCATTGATCGTGACGCCCGTAGCCGTATTCGACAGAGATAAATTGCCAGCAGACGCATTAATAAATCCAGATGTTTTTATGCAGCCAGCGCCCGTACAACCATAAGTGTTATCGAGTAATACATACCCAGGGAGAGAAACCGTCGCAGAACCAATCGTGCCTGGGTTAATAACTGAACCAGCTGACTTGACGATGTAATTAATGCCGGAAACACTGGTGTTTGCATTTACAGTTACATTACCTGTCGTAACTTTTGAAGTCAAATCACCAGCGCTTGCATCAAAACTAATATTGGCAGTTGTTGCACCTGTATTAGCGACAAGCGTCATTGCACCTGTTTGGTTGATGATGTTGTTAGAAGTAAAACTAATTCCCCCGCCCACTGCATTATTAGCAATAGCGCCAGTTTGAGTGATTCCAGTGCTCGAACCTCCATTAGTATTATTGGCTGTCACCGATAAATTAGAACCCCCCGCAACAATCGTGACCGCACCTAAAGAAACAATGGTTGAGGCTGTTGTTGCTGTGCCATTAATTGAAATTTGTTTTGCTGATAATGCCCCCGTGAGGGTCACAGCAGAACTGACATAGGTATTACTATTAATTGTGATCGAACCGGCATTAGCGGTGATGGTGTTACTCGAACTTACACCAGCATTTGTAGCAATGGTGGTGTTTGTAGAGCTTGCTGTTAAGGTGATATTTCCAGCTACAGAACTTATGGCAGAGGTTAAATCAATCAAAGCACGTGAATTCGCATTGACGCCTGTACTACTGATGTCAATATCTCCATAAGCAGCAATAGGCGCCGCTGTTCCATAACTGTTTACGACAAATCCATAACTTGCCGTTGCAGTATTTTTTAATTGAATGCTGATATTTCCACCAATATTAAGAGCGGAAGCGTATCCAAAAGAGGCCATATTATTTGCAATCGCATTGGAACCAGCGACGGATAAATTTCCTCCCACAGTTCCCGTCACACCAGAAATAGTGGTGTTAATCGATGCATTTAAATTAACGGGGGCATTTTGAATCACACCAGGCGTGATCGTCGTTCCTGAAATGGTTCCGCCAGTTGCATCAAGAATGACATAACCACCTTTGGTAGTAATACTTGCCGTTGTCGCGGTATAAATATTTCCACAAACCCCTGCCGCACATGATGTTAATGTGTTGGTGGCATAAAAAGACTGTGCCACAACGTTAGTTTTTCCAGTGCCTGTTGTATTAATCGCACCAGTTATTGCAATCTGGCCACTTGATAAATAATTGAGAGTGAGATTGCCAGCACCAGTATTTGTGGTGGTTCCTGTCAACGTAATAGACTGACCCGTGCCAGATGTCGTGTTGTAGGTTAGGCTGACATTGGCTCCTGATGCAGGTGCAAAACTAAGATTAGAAGTTTGGGTGATGGTGCCATTAGCAATAATGGAAACGCTGGTTCCGGCATTAATTTGTGATTGAATATCCGTTGCATTAACCACTGAAGCAGCTGCAGATGCTGTATAACTTGGCAAAGTTCCACCGGATGTGGCAGTTGTAGTAATCGTGACATTATTTGGATCTAACAGCCACATACCACCTCGACCAGCATTAATACTTGCTAACAGTGTGAGTGTGGCTCCAGATGTCTCAATCAAACCACCATTTTGAGGGCTAGGATTCAGATCCAACTGTGATGCATTCAGGCTTGTATATTCGTCTAGATACGTCGATAAAGCAAAAGGCAATGTGCCATTACTTGCATCATTGCCTATTTTGATTGAGCCACCTTGATTAAATCCCATGGCTTCGATTGTGCTACCCGCAATAGTGACATCGTTGGTTGCAGATATAGCAATACTTCCACCACGACCTGTTGAGCCGTTCGTCTGAATGGTGCTACTGTTAATGATGAGGTTGCCTTGATTGGCGATCAGCGTGATGGTTCCGCCATCTGTTGTTCCGCTTGCTGAGATATGACTTGCTACTGTTATTTGATGACCTGAAAAAACAACTACACCACCAGGGCCATTATTGCCGTTGGCTTGCATCACACTACCCGACTGGGTATTGATAGTTGGAGCATTCAGATAAATTGAGCCCCCTGTTGCTCCATTAGCGAATAGCTGTGCAGTCGGATTGATCATCACAGAATCAGTGGCCGTCATATAAATAGCCTGACTCTGATTTTGGTGCGCTTGACTAACTTGCAATAGATTTAAGTCATTAGCTGTTGAACTCGAATAGATTTGATCTGAAGGATTGCTACTAACATTCAGACTATCTAAATAAGCAAGTAAATCTTCAGGGCGTTTAGCCACACCATTCACTAAAATAGTTGTTGTGACATTACTTGGCAATTGAGTACTTAAATTTAAGCGACCAGAAATATAGATCGCCTGAGCCAAGAAGTTAATCGCATTACCTAACGGATTTGAAGAACTCAAAGGATTTGTGCTCACTCCACCAAAATAATTAGATGTATTAATAGCGCCATCTGCATAAATACTCTGAGCTTGAACAGTGACCGTAGAAGCTGAAATGGTTGTTCCTGCAGTAAGGTATGCAGAGGAAGCGCGAATAATCACATCTAGGTTTTGTCCACTGACATTGGCATTAAGCGTAAAAACCCCTGAAGACAAAAGAGTCAAAGTGGTGTAGTTAGCACCAGCCTTTAAAATATCTGCCCCACTGGCAATCGATAGGTTACCACTGCCATTTTGGATGCATGATCCGACTGCTGGGCAAGTCATCGTATTAGCATTAACTTCAATCGTGACATTATTATTAGCAAGTGCTGCAGAAATAATTTTTGCGGTAACAGCATCAATCGTCAAATCAATGGGGTCTAAAAGCCAATGGCCAGTCTTGCCCATAGAATTTTTTGCTTGGGTCGTCACCAGTGCCGCTGCTCCGAGCACCACAGAACCTTTTGAGCTAGTTTCAATAAAACCACCGTCACCAGATAATAGCCCCCCCATTGATTTCAGCGTACCTGCAACAGTTGTTTTTATATTTGACCAAATAGCGATAGAACCGCCATTCCCCACCTTAGTCGCAGAGGTATCGATAATTGCTTTCTCTTCAACGGTAACAAAATTAGCAATTTGCTGATTGTTAACGGCAGCAACTGCATTCGCCTTAATAGCCATTTGAGATTGAAGACTGTTTTGAGCTTGGGCATTAACTTGATTACCACTAGTAACTGCGCTTGATCCCAAGCCTATATTGACCTGGCCACCGCCAAGAGCACCTTTAGCAGTGGTTTTTGAGTTAGCAGCCACTGTAATATTTTTACCAACAATATTGACTTCTCCACCCTGTGCAACTTGACTATTAGCGATCACTTGACCAGCCTGCGTCACAAGATTAGCAACTAACTCAATAACACCACCATTATTAACGGCACTGCTAGCAGAGATACGTCCTGTATTTTTGATAACGGATGCCATCAATTGATTAGCAGCACCAGCCGCCACCACAACCAGTCCGCCATTCACCTCTACAACACGTTGATTTTCAATATATGCCTTGTACGTGGCCACATCCACTTTAACGCTAACAATAGAATTGGCTTGGAAGTTAAGGGTGATCTGTTCACCTGCTGCCATAGCAACTGTGCCGCCACCTTTTCTGGCCAACAAATAACCTTGGTTGCGAATCTCAGGTGCTAACAATGCAATGTATCCACCTTCCACATTGGCTGTTATTTTTCCTTGATTCACAATCGCACCCTGACCTTGACCCTTATAGGTGGATTTGCCATCCATAAATTCTTTATTGGCAATATCTAAGGTCGATGCCGTAACACCTGCAGCATCAACTTGAGCACCCTTACCAAATGTCACACCATTTTGATTAACCAGAATAACTTGGCCATTAGCATGAATAGCCCCGTCGATGACTGCAGCGTTACTGCCAGTCACGCGATTTAATATCACTGCATGTTGGTTAGGCTGATTAAAGTTAACTTGTGCATTTTTACCAACATTAAAACCATCCCAATTAATGATGGCTCGCTGAGAAGCTTGATTAACATTCATCGTGGCCGAGGTGGCGCTAGATGATTGAGCAATGCCCACTTGTCCAGAAATAACTTTTCCACCTGTTGGCAATGCATTAGCAGGCAATGAGTTAGCTGACGTTTGCGCATGCAATGCAGTGGAAAGGAATAGCCCAAGTGCAGAAAAAACAAATGGAAATATCCTCGCAGGAATAACTCCCGCAAAGATATTTTTATTTGTGATGTTTAATGTTGGATGTAACCCAACATCAAGATGTTTATGCACTGACTCAACTTCTGAATACAAGGGAGAAAGATTATCGCAAAAGTGCTATTTTTACTGTATTGGCTTAAGGGCTAATAACTGTGGAACTCAATCATTAAAGTACTGCTTACAAAATAGTTAAAAGTTATAACTTGCTGAGAGCCAAGCTCTTGGTTGTTTACTCGTGCCATCTGTATCTACATGCTGCCCCGTGTTGCTATACAGTGGATTTGATCCGACTTTCCAGGCAACAGATGCATTGATATTCCACCCCTCATAATCCCATTTAACTCCCGCACCAACCCCCATCAATGAATAGAGATTATCTGCATGGGTTAAACCTTGCCAATTGGGGTATGTATTCTTATATTGCTGCACAACACCAGCATCAAAAAATGATGAGATGACGAGCTTTTCTTGAAGTTGATAACGTAACTCCATGGTAAGAATGCCACCTTGCGAACCACCTGATTGTGCAACAGGATAAGCACGTACACCTGATGGACCACCCAAATAAAATTGCTCGGCCGAATTCAAATTAGTTGAGGCAAGCTGTCCAGAGATTGCGCTATAAAAAATAGTACGGCCCTCGCCATCCATTTGTTGATTTCGATTGGCCGAGAAATTTATTTTTATAAAATTATTCGGGGTGATTGACTCATACACAGCAGGGTTCGTGTTGGGCACCAAATACATGCTGTAATTAGCGGCGCTTGTTGATGAAATATCTAAGCGCCCCAGTACGACCGTCACTGATCCAGCATTAATTGCGCCATAACCTAGATTATCTGCATAATTTCCAGAAACATTGAATGACAAATTATTAATGTTATAGGCACTAGTGACAGCATCAGTTGCTAAATTTTTATTGTTATAACTTTTAATATCGTAGTTAACCGTCGCATTTAAATTAGAGCCGGCAGCACGAATCACTGGGTAGGCAGCACTGATGCCCGCTGTCCAAGCATCACCAGTACCGCCATTAGCAGCATAACTACCAATATTTTTATAATGAAGAAAAGTACTGGACACCCCCAACCTCAGGCCATTGGGTGACCCTGGTAAAGAGTAAGCGCCTTGTACATACTGAGAACCTTCAGAACCAATAGCATTGATGGTTACAGAATCACCATAACCCGCAGGGTTATTTAAAGCCACAGAAAAAATTCCCTGATTAACACCAGTGGTTTTGCTGCCATAAGTATTAGCCTCAACTCTGCCGAAAACCATATTAGGCTCAGTCAACTGAAGATGCACATTGACCTCTCCATCCTGTTGCCCTTGCTCTAACTGACTAGCAACGGTAACGCCAGGGATTTCATTTAAGACAATAACAGCACGCTCCAACTCCAGCATATTAAGAGGCAGACCAATGGGGTTAGCGTAAGTAATATATTCAGCAGCACGCTCCTTACCAAAACGAGTTTGACCTTGAGGCATGTCAATCAAAACCCCACCAAGCCTCGCTTCAGAAATAACAATCTTCACAACACCATCAATAATTTTTTGAGGTGGCAAAGTAGCCTGTGCCGTAAAACCGCGTTGGCGATACAAGTTTTGAATGGCATCGCAAGCACCACGGAGATCTTCAAAACTGACTGGCTTCCCAAGCCAATCTTGCAATACTTGCTGGATATCAGCTTCAGGCAATATCTTGACGCCCTCAAGCATGAATTGTTTCACTGTAAAGCGAACTTCAGCCTCTTTTAACTGACTTTTTGGCTGTACCGTTTGATGCCCTGGTTCAGGCAATATGAGCGGTGAAGGTAGAGGTAATTGTTTTTCTAGACCTTGCTGAAGCGCTCCTGCATCAACTTGCGCATAAACACTTGACGTAGCAAAAGCACTCAAAATTATCAGGCTGAATGGGGATAATTTTGTTTTCATAAAAATTGGACTTGAACTCTCAAAAAATTTTCAAGACTGCAACTAGCCTTTAGGCAAATTGCACTGAAATGTCCTGTAAATTTAATGGTTTGCCAATTTATTTGCTATTAACCTTAAGGCCAATAGCCTACATGCTCACGTCATATCTAGCTAGGTTTTCAAGTGCTAGCAATGATTAGCTGTGATGTCGTCCGTAGACACTTGGCTCACCCTCAGGGCGAGTTTTAAAACGCTTATGCAACCAAAAATATTGCTCTGGCATCTGCAGCACCCATGATTCAATAAAACGATTCATGCGCGCTGTATCTTCTTCTACTGATGCACCTGGAAAATTTTCCCACGCTTCTGTGTAATAAGATTCATATCCATCAGGAACCATCTTTGAAACCAGAGCAATGACACGAGCATTAGTTAATTTGGCAAGACGAGATACCCCTGTAACCGTTGCAGCAGGAACTCCAAAGAATGGTGCAAATACCCCATCTTTTAAACCGTAATCTTGATCAGGCAAGTAATAAAAAGGGGTGCCAGATTTCATAGCCTTAACCACCTTTAATAGGCCATCCTGACGAGAAACAAGCACAGGATGCGTAAATCGACTCCGCCCATGCAATAACATGTAGTTAAACACTGGGTTTTTTTGTTTGGCATACATACTGATCCAAGGCCCCATCATTGAACCTCTAGTTCCCGTAGCATCAAGCCCAACAAAATGGGGAGCCAAAACTAATGTAGGTCGTCCATCTTGACTGTAAAGATGCTTTTCATCATGCTGGCGCACGATACGACGAATTCTTTTTTCTGAGGCAAACCACATTAATGATCGATCTAATACGGCTTGTGAAAAACACATGCAATGCTTCAAAACAAGTATTTTGCGTTGCCGATCAGGCATATCCGGAAAACATAATCTTAAGTTGGTTAATGCTACAAAACGACGCTCTTTTGCAAAAACCCAAAGAATGACACCCAAACAAGCTCCAAGCGCACGGATCATTTGCAATGGCAACTTAGAAATTAACCAAATTAGCCCTACTAACAACCAACTCGGTAGGTTTTTTAGGTTAATTGGTGGGCGCGGATTGTTCATCATTAAGAGTATAGGTCACTGGGCAAAATCCTCTTGATTTGGGCATTTTGTTGGTTAATTATCTAAAGCTAAATATAAAAAGCTAACTTAAACAGCTCAACTCTTTAACTCGGCGAAGCGACCAATAGAAAATTCCCTTTGACGACTGATTTCGTCGTATATCCAGCTTTCTCAAGATCTCGATCATATAGCCAGATTTTCCAACCGGTTGGCACAGGTATTGCCAAGTCAGATTGACTCCAGCCCTCAATCATCAGTAGTTCTTGAGGAAGCGCAAGGGGGCTACTCAAACCAAATGCAGATCCAATCAACACTCTCAACCTACAATCTTCTGCCTTATAGATCGGGACATCTTTTGCTTGAAGGTGGAATGTCTGCGCAGGTATGTTGCGTAGAGTCTCAGGTAAATCAATAAACATTTGTACCGCATGAATTCTAGAACCAGCCAATGGTGTTTGAGTGTGCTCAACACCACTACCGGCCAGCGTCCAATGCACATCGCCCGCCCCAAATTGATGATTAGTTCCCACACTATCAGAAGAGTACATCTGGCCAATCGTATCCTCGAATAAAACTGCTACAGCACTAATATGGCGATGGGGATGCAGAGGGAATGTTGGCGCCGTCATGACATAACTATCACACATGAGAACAATACCTTCCCCTGCGTCTTCACGCCACTGGCATCCAAAAAATCCCGATCCCTCGCCCCTTCCAATCTCTGCATCTGGGCTACGTAATTGGGTATTGCTTAACTCAGCCATGAAGACCCCAAATAGAAATGAACATGCTATGTGCGCACATATAAGGTGATTTTACGCGATTAGAAAATATAAAACCCCCAACATTTCTGAAGGGAGTTTCATCGTTGGTGGGCCCTTGCGAACTTGAAGTTCTGACCAAGGGATTCCCTCTTTTAATGAGTCTCTTAAAGGATCCAGGAAGGGCACTCAAATAAAAAATACATAGCAATACATTTGAAACGATTTTCAACGTGCGATAACAGGATATTCTTATTAAAGAGACTTTAAGAATTGCGTTGCCCGTTGCGCTGCTTCTTCGTAGCTCGGCTTGTAATCCAAAGTATCAATTTCATTGAACTGCATTTTCAGGATAGTTGCTCTATTTGCAATTTGCTCAATAAAAAGCTGTGCATGTTTTTTCAAGAACTTGGATGCTTTGATCAATTCCTCAGGCTCACGCTCAATTACGACGGATAAATCAAATAAATCACGAGCTGTTGCTCTATCGCCGCGATGCCATAATTTTTTAGCAACAATCTCCGCAGCAGTTTCCACTCGAATATGCTGATCGCCAATATTCCAAATCTCAAATGGGGTTTCGGTTAGATTGGGTGATGCCACGAAGTCAATCTCCCCTTCTGGGCGAATTAATTTCACAGAAGAACTTTGATCCTCAACGTACTGACTGGTTACCGCAGCCGCAACATCACTTAATCGTGGCGTGACAAAACCTAAGTACTGCGGATCTGGCACAAAAATATCAATATCTTTACTAAGACGATGGCCATAACGAAACATCAACACCGTGCCACCACCAAAAGTCCAAAAGGGATTGGGTGTTCCGTGTCGCTGAATATCCTCAATGATTGAAAGTGCATGGGGAAGCAAATCCTTCCAAGCACCCTCAGGCATATCTCGTTCAATGATCATATTCATTAATTAAGCCCAAACAGATCTTGGCGAATGCATCTCATGAGCCCACCGATCAATATTTTTCCAAATCACTTTAGGTGCCACATGATTGGCATACGCCGCTTCCTCAACGGCTGAAACAATGATTGCCAATGGCGCCTCATCTAATAAAGTGGCTACATGGGGATAAATCTTTTCTGGCAATTCACCAGATACCAAGGACTTGGATAAATCGCTACTTTGCAATTTGGTTTTGTAGCTCACGCTAGCAGTCTTACTAGCCATATCCAAACCGTGATGCTTTTTAGTGTGCTCTTGGGTAATAACGTCTAAACCCAGCAACGAGAGCAAGGATAGTAATTTAGCAGCGCCTAAATCATTCAGACTGCCTTTCTCTAAATGATGAATTGTTGACCTTGAAAGTCCGCAAAGTTTAGCCAACCGCTCTTGAGATAAACCCAGATCAGTACGGCGCCGCCCGACTTTAAGACCAATTTCGCGTAGATTCATGACCATACTATAACATAAAATTGTGTAATATATTACACATTATTTGCTGTATTTATTACTTGCCACTGAGCTTAGTAAGCCACCCTGTGGTGGTTGGCGGTAAAGCAGCATGCCTTACAACCTAATCTAAAACATTTGTGCAGATAGTCATTCAAAAATAAAAAACCAACCCGCAGGTTGGTTTTTTATTTTTTGGTGGGCCCTCGCGGACTTGAACCGCGGACCAAAGGATTATGAGTCCTCTGCTCTAACCAACTGAGCTAAGGGCCCTTATGGATTAATCTTCCTCTAAGAAGCTCTTTAATTTATCGCTTCTGCTTGGATGACGCATTTTACGCAAAGCCTTGGCTTCAATCTGACGAATGCGCTCACGCGTTACATCAAACTGCTTACCAACTTCTTCAAGCGTGTGATCCGTGCTCATCTCAACACCAAAACGCATACGCAAAACTTTTGCCTCGCGTGGCGTCAATGAATCAAGAATATCTTTCACTACTTCACGCATTGAATCATGCAAAGCTGCTTCAGCAGGCGCCAACGTACTCGTATCTTCAATAAAGTCACCTAGATTGGAGTCTGCATCATCACCAATTGGGGTTTCCATAGAAATAGGTTCTTTAGCGATCTTCATGATCTTGCGAATCTTATCTTCTGGAATTTCCATCTTGGCTGCAAGCGTTGCTGCATCTGGCTCAGTACCAGTTTCTTGAAGAATTTGGCGGCTGATACGGTTCATCTTATTGATGGTTTCAATCATATGAACAGGGATACGAATTGTACGTGCCTGGTCAGCAATTGAACGCGTGATTGCCTGACGAATCCACCAAGTAGCATAAGTTGAGAACTTATAACCACGGCGGTATTCAAACTTATCAACCGCTTTCATCAAACCAATATTACCCTCTTGAATTAAATCCAAGAACTGCAAGCCGCGGTTGGTGTATTTTTTAGCAATAGAAATGACTAGACGCAAGTTGGCAACCGTCATCTCACGCTTGGCTGCGCGAGCACGTTTTTCACCTTCATTCATCTGCTTATTAACTTCCTTCAATTCAGGAAGCGGCAATACAACGTTGGTTTGAATATCAACCAATTTCTGCTGAACTTCTTGAACAGCTGGAACATTACGTTCCAAGATGGCGCTGTATGACTTATTCTCTTTGAGAAGCATCGCAGTCCACTTCAAGTTCAGCGCATTTTTTGGTAAAGCAGTTAGCACTTCATTACGAGGCACACCCACCTTATCCACCAAAATGCGCACCAAGCTACGCTCTAAAGTCCAAACTTGCTCTACTTGCTTACGCATCGTGTCACAAAGTTTTTCAACAGATTTAGCTGTTAAGCGGAAACCCATTAACTCATTACGAATCGCTTCTTGAGCTTTTTTGTATGCAGGTGAGTTATAGCCCTCTTTTTCATGAGCTTTACGCATTTTTTCAAATTGCGCACGAATCACCGCAAATTTTACCAACGATAACTGCTTGAGTTCTTCTAACTGTTTTGCTGAGGCAGTATTACCGCCACCGCCGCCACCGCCTTCATCCTCTTCATCGCCAGCTTCTTCATCAAGGTTTTCTTCTTCCTCAACAGCTGTCATCGGGATATCTTCAGCATTAGGATCCACCAAGCCGTCCACAAACTCATCAATCTCCATCGTGCCTTCTTCAATCTTTTGCACGTTATCTAAGATCTCAATGATTGTTACAGGACAAGCTGATAGCGCCATCACCATCTCTTTGAGGCCAGCCTCAATTTTCTTGGCAATAACAATCTCGCCTTCGCGAGTTAACAAGTCAACAGTACCCATTTCACGCATATACATACGGACTGGGTCAGTAGTACGACCAAACTCTGAATCAACTGTTGATAAAGCAGCTTCAGCTTCTTCTTCAGCTTCCTCTTCAGTAGTTGCTGAAGGGGCATTTTCATTTAACAACAATGTTTCAGCATCAGGCGCCTGTTCGTAAACAGTAATGCCAATATCACTTAACAAGCCAATCAAGGTTTCTAATGAATCTGAATCAGAAATCTCATCTGACATCACATCATTAATTTCGCCATGCGTTAAATAACCGCGTGACTTACCCATCTTAATCAAATGCTTCAAGCGCGCGCGACGTAACTCTTGCTGCTCTTCGCTACCTAACTTTTGAGCGTTAAATTCTTGTAGTAACGCTTTTTCTTTAGCTTTTCGGTCACGAGCTTTTTGACGATCCGTTCTGTTGTCTACATTTGGATCAACTGGTTCAACAGGTTTTGGCTTACGCCCACGTGTTTTTTTAGGTTGCTCAACCACTTCCTCAACAACTACCAGCTCAACTACTTCTTTATCTTTAACTTTTTTAGCTTCAGCCTTTTTTTGCTCTGGCTTTTTAATTTCATCTAATTTAGCTTTAACTGCAACTTTAGCTGGTGCCTTAGCTTGTACCTTAGGCTGCACCTTAACTGATGCCTTAGTTGGAGTCTTTGCAACAACCTTTGACTTAGCTTCAGGTTTTTTGGCGGCAGGTTTAGCTACAGGCTTCTTAACAACAGGCTTAACTGCCGGTTTTGTTGTTTTTTTCGCTACAGGAGCCTTTACTGCTGGCTTAGCTGCTGTTTTGGCTGCTGGTTTTGTTGGTTTGCTTGCAGGTTTAACAGATTTAGCAACTGGCTTTTTAGCCACGGGTTTAGCTACAGGCTTTTTAGCTGCAACCTTAGCTGCAGGCTTTTTTGCCACAACCTTACCTACAGCCTTTTTGGCTACAGGTTTAGCGCTTGTTTTTTTGATGTCTGCCTTAGTAATCGTTTTTTTGGCTTTAGATGCTGGCATAATGTTAGTACTCGCTCACTTAATTGGCTAAAAGTTGTATAACTGCTAACTTATTGAATTTTATTGGAAATTCGAAAACCTTGTATTATAGTCGGTGACCTAGAGATTTTCCAGATTATTTAAGTTTTGCCATTAATTGGCGATAACGTTCAACGTCACCCTCTTGTGCACGACCCGCAGAAATCCTAGCTGCAATCTCCGTCATTTGATCTTTTGAGTCTATCAACTCTAGCTTTTTCAGCGTCCCAGCAAAATCTTCTTTTGCGGCATCCTCTGTCATTTCGCTAGCCATAATGCGCTCGCGCAAAATAGCATAAGACTTAGCAAAGGGACTTTTATCTAATTGCTCCTGAAAAATAGCAAACCCAACATTAGGTGGCATTTGCTCGCACTGTGCAATCAAGTCGTCCATGAGCGCTTTTGCTTTTTCTGAGCGCTTCATCGCTGCTGCCAAAATAAATTGCTTGGACTCCTGCTCCAGTGTTCGTCCCAAATGAGGAAACTGAAGCAATATCCTTAAGGCTTGCTCAGCTAAATCAGTGGGGGCAGTTGGCGGAGGGCCTTTTTGCACAGCTGGCCGCTTAGACCACTGCTTTGTTTTATCGGAACCCGTATTTGACTTTAAATAGGTGGGGGCTGGAGATGGATTAATACTCTGATAATTCGCTGGTGCTGGTGCAGGATTAACTGATTTAATGCCACAGAAATTTTCCAACTCAACCGGCGTAATGCCTAATTTTTGAGAAAGCTCACGAATAATTTGGGCACGCAACGCAATCGCTGGCATCGCTAATAGCAATGGCTTTGCATCATGCTGTGTTTGAGCACGACCTTCTGGAGTTGCCCAATCATGCCCTTCATTCGCCACTTTAATGAAAAAAGAAGATAAAGGCATAGCCTGTGCAATTGCTTCTTCAAATGCTTGTGCACCACGCTCCCTAACAAAACTATCAGGATCATGTTCTTCTGGCAAAAATAAGAACTTCACTTCTTTATCATCAGCCATCATAGGTAAACAAGCTTCTAAAGCTCGTTTGGCTGCACGTTGTCCAGCCAAGTCCCCATCAAATGAAAACACAATTCTGTCAGCTTGCCGCATCAAAGATCTAACATGATTCGGCGTGCAAGCCGTTCCTAGAGTGGCCACGCCATTAGCAAAGCCCAATTGCGCCAAAGCCACTACATCCATGTAACCTTCGCAGACTATGACATAGCCTTTATCCCGAATCGCCTGCCTTGCCTCAAATAGGCCATACAAGGTATTACCTTTAGAAAACAATGGTGTTTCTGGAGAGTTGAGATATTTAGGCTCACCTTTATCCAAGATGCGCCCACCAAAAGCAATCACCTGCCCCTTCGTATTACGAATAGGGAACATGATGCGATCACGAAAGCGATCGTATCGCTTTGCCTCTGCCTGAATAATCAAACCAGCTTCCACTAAAACATGGGCTAGGGTATCTTCACCATAAGATCCAAAAACTGCTTCAAGCCCCTGCCAAGCCTCTGGCGCATAACCCAAATTAAATCGCTTAGCGATCTCACCACTCAACCCACGATTTTTAAGATACTCAATCGCACGAGGTGCAGCTTTTAATTGCTGTTTATACCAATCTGCAGCAGGCCCCATAACTTCACTTAAAGCTAAAGCTTGTTTTTGCTTTTCGATATCTTGAGGTCTACGCTCTTCACGGGGGACGACTAAACCAGCTGAGCGAGCCAAATCCTCAATCGCATCCACATAGGTTAAGCCAGAGTGCTCCATCAAGAAACTGATAGCTGATCCATGAGCGCCACAACCAAAACAGTGATAAAACTGCTTCGTAGGCGAAACGCTAAATGAAGGAGATTTCTCATTATGGAAGGGGCATAAGCCCTGGTAATTAGCGCCAGCTTTTTTAAGGGTGACATGACGCCCCACCACCTCGACAATATCGACGCGGTTCAATAAATCAGCAATAAATGATTGAGGAATCATTGTTCTGGATATTGATTGATTTAAAAAGGCAGAGCTATGTTGTGCTTTATTTAGTTAATGCAGCTTTTACTTGGGCAGAAACCACACCCATATCAGCTTTACCAGCCAACTTAGGTTTCACAATCGCCATAACCTTACCCATATCTTGAGGTCCCGCTGCCCCAACTTCTGCAACAGCTTCCGCAACAACAGCGGCCACCTCTGCTTCGGACATTTGTGCAGGCATATAGGCTTGTAAAACAACTAACTCTGCATTTTCAATCGCGACTAAATCTTCACGATTAGCCGCCTGAAATTGAGAAATTGAATCTTTACGTTGCTTAATGAGTTTCTCAACAATCGCAACTACTGCCGCGTCATCTAACTCAACACGATCATCTACTTCTTTCTGCTTCATAGCAGCCAACAGTAAACGAATCGTTCCTAAGCGGCCAGCATCTTTAGCACGCATAGCGTTTTTCATATCTTCGGTAATTTGTTCTTTTAAGCTCATCTTCACTCCTCAAATGAAAAAACCCACTGCGGGATAACCGTCAGTGGGCTCATCGTATCCCAAGGCTAGAAATCCAGCCCGAGAAAGAATTAATACATTTTCTTAGGCAACATCTGGCTGCGAATACGCTTGTAGTGGCGTTTAGCAGCAGCAGCTTTCAAGCGCTTGCGCTCAGCTGTTGGTTTTTCGTAAAACTCACGTGCACGTAACTCAGTCAAAAGACCGTTTTTTTCAATTGTGCGCTTGAAGCGGCGTAATGCAACTTCGAATGGTTCGTTTTCGCGTAAGCGGATAGTCGTCATGCTGTGTTTCTCTAAAAGGTTTCTGAAAAAAGTCAGAAAAAACTGTAAAACGAGATTGTAGCACGGCAAAATAGAGTCATGCGAGTACTTGGTATAGAAACTTCTTGTGATGAAACTGGTGTTGCCCTAGTGGACACCGCCCCTTGGGAGGCTGGAGAGCCTGCTGGCAAGGGGCTTTTGGGGCAAGCCCTGTACTCTCAAATAGCGATGCATGTGGATTATGGGGGTGTTGTGCCAGAGCTGGCCTCTAGGGATCACATAAAAAGAGTTATTCCCCTTATAAATCAAACACTTAAAGAATCAAAAACCAGTCTATCTGAGATTGATGCGATTGCCTTTACCCAAGGCCCAGGCCTAGCTGGGGCCCTATTGGTAGGAGCATCCATTGCCAAAGGATTGGCACTGTCCTTGAATAAACCTGTTTTAGGCGTTCACCACCTAGAAGGACATTTGTTATCTCCTTTATTAGCTAATGAGGCCAACATTCAATTTCCTTTCGTTGCGCTACTAGTCTCTGGTGGGCACACTCAGCTCATGGACGTTAAATCAGTGGGTGAATACACCATCTTAGGCGAAACCTTAGATGATGCTGCTGGCGAAGCTTTTGACAAGACAGCCAAACTTTTAGGCTTAAGCTATCCAGGAGGACCAGCTGTATCCAAGTTAGCTGAAACCGGCAATCCTGCTACTTACCAACTCCCTCGTCCTATGAAACACTCTGGCGACCTCGATTTTTCTTTCGCCGGACTAAAAACCTCAGTGCTTACACAAGTTAAAAAACTCAAAGCCCAAAGTGATGAACCCTTTGAAGAACAAAAAGCAAACCTCGCCAGAGGATTTGTTGATGCCATCGTGGAAGTTTTAGTTTCTAAATCAATCGGCGCCCTCAAACAAACCGGATACAACACCTTGGTTGTAGCTGGTGGAGTTGGCGCCAACACCCAGTTACGTAAAGGCCTTGAAACTGCCTGCCAACAAGCAGGTTGCGCGGTTCATTACCCGCCCTTAGAACTTTGTACGGATAACGGGGCCATGATTGCTTTTGCTGGAGCTATGCGCCTAAAGAAAAACCCCCAACTAGCACAAAAAGATTGGGGGTTTAATGTTCGACCGAGATGGCCACTAGATCAGCTAGAGTAAATATTGAAACTATCTATTCATGCGGCGTTTAGTTAGAACGAATTAATGCGTAAGCGCTGTGGTTATGAATCGACTCAAAGTTCTCCGCTTCAACCACAAACGATTGAATTCTAGAATCTGATGTCAAACGAGCGGCCACGTCACGAACCAAATCTTCAACAAATTTAGGGTTGTCATAGGCGCGCTCAGTCACAAATTTCTCATCGGGGCGTTTGAGCAAACCCCATAACTCACATGATGCCTCTGCCTCAGCAATTTGTATCAAATCTTCAATGCTGAGATGCTGGTCTTTCGTTAACTCAACATTCATCGTGACATGTGAACGCTGGTTGTGGGCCCCATATTGAGAGATCTCTTTAGAACATGGACACAAACTAGTCACAGGCACAACCGCTTGTACATGCAAATCAACTTGTACGCCATCACCAGTTTTTTTAGCAGTTGCCAACCAAGTAATATCGTAATCCAACAAACTTTGCACACCAGAAACAGGCGCTGTTTTATTCACGAAATGGGTGTATTTCAAGGAAATCTGTCCTGCTTCAGCTTCTAGCAAAGGTAGCATCTTGCTGGCCATCGCACGCAATTCAGCAGCATCTAGCGGTGCCTGATGTTCTTGCAGCAAAGCAATAAAACGTGACATGTGCGTGCCTTTTTTATCACCCGGCAACGCGACATCTAAGTCAATGGTGGCAACACTTGGCTGAACACCTTGTGGTGTTTTAACTTGAATAGGGTGACGAACCCCTCTGATACCGACTCTATCAATAGCAATATTGCGATGATCTACGCTAGATTGAACATCTGGCATAGATTGGTTTTTCAGAAAAGTTGTATTTATATTATTCATGGTCATATTGTCCGATAAATTTAAGCGACTTGCTTATTCGAGGCAATGCCCACCCTAGCAGCAATGGCTTTAGCGATACCTTCGGCATCCAAACCACACTCCTTCATTAATAACGCATGATCACCATGATCGATAAATCGATCAGGCAAACCCAACTGTAAACATGGTACTTGTATGCCTGCTGCCGCAAGCGCTTCTAAACAAGCACTGCCAGCACCACCCCCAATTGCGCCCTCTTCCAGCGTCACAATTAAGTCATGCTCTAACGCTAATTGACAAACCAGATCCACATCAAGCGGTTTAATGAAGCGCATATTGGCAACCGTTGCATCTAACTGTTCGGCTGCCTCCAACGCTGGATATAGCAAGGTTCCAAATGCCAAAATAGCTACCCTTGAACCAGAAGAGGCCTGACCTTGACGGCGAACCTCCCCTTTCCCTAAGGGTAACTCGTTCAACTCTTTACTCACTTCAGCGCCAATACCTGCGCCTCTTGGATAGCGAACGGCTGCTGGATGATTTTGTTTAAAAGCAGTAGTTAATAAGTCTCGGCATTCAGCCTCATCTGCTGGCGCCATCAATAACATGTTGGGCACACATCTAATAAATGGAATGTCATATGCGCCTGCATGAGTTGCACCATCAGCCCCCACCAAACCCGAACGGTCTAATGCAAACACAACTGGTAAGTCTTGTAGTGCCACATCATGAATTAACTGGTCATAACCCCGCTGTAAAAAAGTGGAGTAAATGGCGACGACAGGTTTCATCCCTTCACAAGCCATACCACCAGCAAAAGTAACCGCGTGCTGTTCAGCAATACCCACATCAAAATAGCGATCAGGAAAACGGTTTTCAAATTCAACCATTCCAGAGCCTTCACGCATAGCCGGCGTAATACCTACTAAGCGTTGATCAGCAGCAGCCATATCGCACAACCACTCGCCAAACACTTGAGTAAATGTTTTTTTCGTTACCGTTGCAGGTGCAATCCCTTGCGATGGGTCAAATTTCCCAGGGCCGTGATACAAAATCGGATCAGCCTCAGCAAGCTTATATCCATGACCTTTTTTAGTAACCACATGTAGAAACTGTGGACCACCCCCATCCAAAGCTAAGCGCCTTACGTTTTGCAATGTAGGCACCAGTGAATCTAAATCATGGCCATCAATAGGACCGATGTAATTAAAACCAAATTCTTCAAAAATAGTGCCCGGTACAACCATGCCTTTAGCGTGCTCTTCTAATCGCTTGGCAAACTCTCTTAAAGGTGGCGCCATCGATAGCACAGTATCTAAACCTTTTTTTGTGGCCGCATAAAAACGACCACTCATTAATCTCGCAAGATAACGATTTAATGCGCCAACTGCTGGCGAAATTGACATATCGTTGTCATTCAAAATTACCACTAACGGTACATCTTTGTGAATGCCGCCATTATTGAGAGCCTCAAATGCCATACCTGCACTCATCGCACCATCACCAATCACCGCCACAGCCACTCGCTTCTCACCTTGAGCCTTCGCACCCAAAGCCATGCCTAAGGCAGCAGAAATACTGGTTGATGAATGTGCCGTTCCAAATGTGTCGTATTCACTTTCTGAACGGCGCGGGAAACCAGAAATACCACCATACTGGCGTAAGCTACCCATCTGGTCACGACGCCCAGTCAAAATCTTATGGGGGTAACTTTGGTGGCCCACATCCCAAATTAGTCGGTCATATGGTGTCTGGAGCACATAATGCAAAGCAATTGTTAACTCCACGGTTCCCAAATTAGACGACAAGTGCCCCCCTGTTTTAGAAACAGCTTCCACCAAAAACTCTCGAAGCTCTTTAGCAAGTGTGGGCAACTGCTCACGCTCTAAAGTTCGCAAGTCAGCAGGGGAGTTAATTTTTTGTAATAAATCGCTCATATAACATTCATCTGTATTTGCTTAATTCTGCCTATACAGAACTTTATTGGCCAAGGCCTTTAATAAACTAGCATTGTCACCCCAAATATGCAGGCTATCGATAGATTCTTGATGTAATTGCTTAGCAAAATCCCTGGCAGCGTCTAAACCCATCAAAGAAACAAAGGTCGGCTTATCTGCAGCAGCATCCTTCCCCGCCGTTTTTCCAAGAGTTCGACTATCAGAGCTAGCATCCAAAATATCATCGACCACCTGAAATGCTAAACCTAAGGCTGACGCATATTGATCCAATTGTTTTAATTCAGATGCCTCCAAATTAATGGCGACACCACCGACTCCCAAACAGGCACGCAATAACGCCCCTGTTTTTAAACGATGCATTCTCTCGAGCATGGGTTGAGACAGGGATGTCCCCACACTTTCCAAATCAATCGCTTGACCGCCAGCCATCCCAGCAAGGCCACCAGCCTTTGCCAACAGTTGAATAGTGGTCACTTTTTGATGGTCAGTTAAATCACTACAAGCAAGCAACTCAAACGCCATAGTTTGCAAGGCATCTCCAACCAATAAAGCGGTTGCCTCATCATAAGCCTTATGCACAGTAGCTCTGCCACGCCTCAAATCATCGTTATCCATGGTTGGCAAGTCATCATGAACCAAAGAATAAGTATGAAATAACTCAACTGCCACAGCACTTGCATCAATACCAGGAATTTGATCCAAGGTTTGGCCTTTTAAACTGGCAGCCGCATAAACCAAGAGAGGCCTAATTCTCTTACCCCCCCCCATAACAGCGTAACGCATAGCCTCTTGCAAACGCTCAGCAGGCTCATTGAGATGATCAAAAGAGGCCTCCAAGCTGACTTCAATCCGCTTGGCTGATTGCTCTAACCAGTTGTTAGTAACCGTATCCAAATTCAAAATTAACCCTGAAATACCTTAACTTGGTGCTCAACTTGCTCCAAAACCTGCTGACAATGCTTGAGCAACTCAGCCCCCCGCTTATAGGATGCCAAAGTCTCCTCCAATGAGAATTTGCCTGACTCCATCTGTGAAATCAGCCCCTCAAGCTCAGCCACAGCATCTTCATACCGTAACTTGGGATCAACCGGATTTTCAATTGGATCAGATTTTTTAGGCATAAAACCCCTTAATTTGTCTTAAAACAATACACAGATAGATTTTAAGGCTTTATTGACCGGTATAATCATTGATTCCTTTCCAATATCGACATGTCGATGGTTGGATTGGTTATTCCGCTTAGCTTCGGCTGACATTTTCGGGGGTGGGAAGAATGACTAATCTAGCTACCGTGCAACAACTTGCACCGTCCAAGCTACAACTACCGGTATCGGCTTATTTTGATGCCGAGTTATACCAACGTGAACTTGAATTGCTTTTCAAGCAAGGGCCAGGCTATGTCGGTCATGAACTGATGATTCCTGAAGTGGGCGACTTCCAGACGCTTCACGCAGAAAATGAAGGTCGTGTTTTAATCAGAAATGAATCAGGAATAGAGCTTTTATCAAATGTTTGCCGTCACCGCCAAGCCATCATGCTCAACGGTAAAGGTCACACCAATCAAATTGTTTGCCCACTCCACCGCTGGACCTACAAAACAGACGGCACCTTATTGGGTGCACCCCACTTTGATGAGCAGCCTTGTTTAAACCTTGGTAAATCACCCCTACAAAATTGGCAAGGACTGCTTTTTGAAGGCCCTCGCGATGTCCATAGAGATCTAAAAAATATGGGGGTTAGCAAGGACTTGGATTTTTCTGGTTATATGCTCGATCACGTAGAAGTACATGAATGTAACTACAACTGGAAAACATTCATTGAAGTCTACCTAGAGGATTACCACGTCGAACCATTCCATCCCGGTCTGGGCAAATTTGTTTCTTGCGATGACTTAAATTGGCAATTTGGGGACTGGTATAGCGTACAAACTGTTGGCATTCACAAAGGTTTACAGCAAGCTGGTTCTAAAACATATGAACGCTGGCACGCCGCCGTATTACGCAACCATAATGGTCGTATGCCAAAGTATGGTGCTGTTTGGCTCACCTACTACCCCAACATCATGGTGGAATGGTACCCAGGGGTCCTTTGCGTATCAACCTTGCAACCATTAGGTCCCAATAAAACCCGTAATATCGTTGAGTTTTATTACCCCGAAGAGCTGGCATTATTTGAACGTGAATTCATCGAGGCTGAGAGAGCTGCGTACATGGAAACATGTGTCGAAGATGATGAAATCGCTGAACGTATGGATGCTGGTAGAAAAGCTCTACTAGACCGCGGCGTTAACGAGGTAGGACCTTATCAAAGCCCGATGGAAGATGGCATGCAACATTTCCATGAGTGGTATCGAAATACCATGGCTTATCACGCATCGAAATAATTCCACGATCCAAAGAGGATGTTATGTCAGGCGCATCACTAATTGAAGCTCAACAACTAAAAGATCTTCTCGATACAAATGCATCCCTCCTCTTATTTGATTGCCGCTTTGACTTAGTTGACTCAGAAGCCGGCTATCAGTCTTATTTACAAGGTCACATACCTAGCGCTGTATACGTTCACTCTGATAAAGATTTAGCCACCACCAAAAATGGCAAGAATGGTCGCCACCCACTCCCTAGCATGAGTGAATGGGAACGGGCCTATGCGAACTTAGGCATCAAACCAAATCAGCAAGTTGTTATTTATGACAATCAAGGGGGTATGTACGCAGCACGCCTATGGTGGATGTTGCAAGCCACAGGCCATACTCGTGTTTCTATCCTAAATGGCGGATTGGGTGCCTGGAAAAGTCTTGGCTTCCCAGTCACAAGCTTGGAAACTTTTCGCCAACCAGCTGCACCCACACCATTAAAAGCCTATACCAATTTGGTGTTGGTGGATGCCGTGCTAAAAAATCTTGAAAATAAATCATTCACTATTTTGGATGCACGCGCTAACGATCGTTTTCATGGGGAAAATGAAGTTCTAGACCCAGTAGGGGGACACATCCCAGGCGCCCTTAACCGATGCTTTAAAGATAACCTCGATAGCGATGGAAAATTCAAATCGTCTGAAACCTTGCGGCATGAATTTGATGCGCTCCTAGGCGATCGATCTAGCTCTGACATTGTTCATCAATGTGGCTCAGGCATTACTGCCTGCCACAATCTTTTTGCGATGGAGTTGGCAAACCACTTAGGATCTTCGGTATACGCCGGCAGTTGGAGCGAATGGTGTGCCGACTCGAGTCGTCCAATAGAAAAGTAATTAATGGAGATCCCACATGACATCAACTAAAAGAAAAAGTCGGATTATTCAAGAGATGCAAGAAACAATTGCAGGCCTGAATAAACATGGTGTTATTAGCAAAAAGCGAGCCTTAGAACCAGCTTATCAACCATCCAAAAATGGGAAACTGGGGACAAAAAACCTAGCGGCCCATCTTTAAAACTTTTATCAATCATCAAAAACAAGGGGCTTGAAGCCATTATTTGATCTTCAATGACTGTGGCTAACGTGCCCCAACTCAGCAATTGATAGCACTAATATCACACCCAAAATAATTAAAGCAACTTGCTCAACAGACTCCTTTAGCTTAGGCCGACGGTGCATCTGCGGCATCAAATCACTCACAGCAATATAGATAAAACTGCTAGAAGCAAACACGATCACATAAGGAATGAGAGCCTCAGCCTTATCTAAAAAGAAGTAACCCAAAATGCCGCCAATGACGGCCATCAAGCTAGAAATTAAGTTATAGATCAAGGCCCTTGTTTTAGTAAATCCGGCATTTAGTAAAACAATAAAATCGCCCACCTCCTGGGGGATCTCATGCAAAGCAATGGCCACAGCCGTCAAGATACCCACCTGAGGATCTGCTAAAAATGCTGCTGCAATCAAAATGCCATCGGCAAAATTATGCAAGCCATCGCCCATCAAGATAACCCAACCACTTCGACCAGCAGACTCTGCATCATGGCCATGATGATGACCATGCCCATCATGTTCATGATGATGGCTATGCCTTAATAAAGCTGCTTTCTCTAAAACAAAAAATCCTAATAAACCAACAAATAAAGCAATAAACAGCCCCGGAATATCGACACCTTCAGATGTAAATGCCTCAGGCAAAGAATGTAACAACGCCGTAGATAAGAGCACTCCCACAGAAAGGCTGACCATCTTATCAACCATGCGAGACAAAATAGTTAAAGACAAACTAGCTGCGGCAGCAATACTTAATACGCCTGCCACAGTCGTTGCCAAAACAATCCAAAATAGGGTCATACCACTCCTTGTTGCTTAAACCAGGCAATACACTTAGCCCAACCATCTTTTGCAGGACCCTCACGATATGTTGGGCGGTAGTCCGCATGAAATGCATGAGGCGTGTCTGGATATATTTCAAACTTTGCTGCTTGGGCGGCCTTATTATTTTTTGTAGCCTCCAATGCTGCTTTCATCTGCTGAATACTTTCAACAGAAATTCCTACATCAGCACCGCCATAAAGACCCAATACAGGCGCTTTCATTTGCGCGACCAAATCAATCGGATGTAACGGTGAATTTGGTGTTTTATCACCTACCAATCGACCATACCAAGCAACCCCAGCTTTAATTTCCGGAATCTGCGCACTAGCTAACCAAGTAATGCGGCCACCCCAACAGAATCCAGTGATACCAACACGCTTTAAATCACCACCATTTTTACCAACCCAAGCTAGCGTTGCCTTTAAATCTTCCATCACTTGAGCATCTGGAGTTTTTGCCACAATTTCTTTCATGATTTCAGCTACAGTTCCCATCGTGTTGGGATCACCCGCTCTGGCAAATAATTCTGGCGCAACGGCTAAGTAACCCAACTTAGCAAAACGTCTCGTTACATCAGCGATATATTCATGAACACCAAAAATCTCACTAATCACCAAGACAACCGGCAATCCATTTTTAGGTACTTTCTTAGGTCTAGAAACGTATGCGGATACCTGAAAGTCTTTAGACATAAAGGTAACTTCACCAGCCTCAAGGCCTTCAAAGTCAGTTTTGATAGCCTGCGCCATAACTGGCTCAGCAGCTGCCACATAACCCAAACCAGTTGCTACTGTTGCACCCATTTTCAGAAATTCACGTCTATTTGTTTTTGACGGATTTAATAAAGATGTTGCTTCATTGATTAAGTTTTTATCCACAGCAGCCTCCGTTGTTGATTGATTTATTAATGCGCTTCTTCCCAATTAAGACCAACACCCACCTCAACCAATAAGGGCACTTTTAATTGCGCCACATTTGTCATCAAGCTAGGCAGGTGATCTTTCACTAACTGCAGCTCATAATCAGGCACTTCCAACACCAGTTCATCATGCACCTGCAATAACAACCGGGTCTCTAGTTTATTACCCTCTAGCCAGTTTTGCACGGCTATCATGGCCATTTTGATTAAGTCAGCTGCAGTTCCTTGCATGGGTGCATTAATCGCTGCACGCTCTGCACCTTGGCGTCTCATACCATTAGCACTTCTGATTTCTGGTAACCATAACCGTCGACCAAACACCGTCTCAACATATCCGTTCTCTTTAGCCACTATGCGTGTATCAGCCATGTACTGAGCAACACCAGGGTAGCGTGCAAAGTAAGTGTCGATATATTGTTGGGCTGCAGAACGCTCAATACCTAAATTAGAGGCCAATCCAAAAGCACTCATGCCATAAATCAAACCAAAATTAATGACTTTTGCATAACGACGTTGCTCCGAACTCACCTGATCAAGTGGGACATGGAACATTTCAGAAGCGGTTGCCTTATGAATATCTTCTCCAGCAGCAAAAGCCTTAAGCAAACTTTCATCTTCAGCAATATGCGCCATGATGCGCAACTCAATCTGTGAATAGTCAGCTGATACAAGGTGAGAACCAACCGGTGCAATGAAGGCCTCACGAATCTTGCGGCCCTCCTCAGTTCTCACAGGAATATTCTGCAAATTAGGGTCACTTGAGGCCAAACGCCCCGTCACCGCTACAGCTTGAGAAAAACTTGAGTGCACTCTACCTGTCTTTGGATGCACCATGCGCGGCAATTTTTCAATATAAGTTGACTGCAATTTAGCCAAACTTCTGTAATCCAAAATTCTGGCGGGCAAAGGATAATTCTCTGCTAATTTTTGTAAAACCTCCTCATCTGTTGATGGTGCACCAGACGGGGTTTTCTTCACCACAGGCAACTCTAACTTCCCAAAAAGTATTTCACCAATTTGTTTGGGTGATTGAATATTAAATGGCTGTCCTGCTAGCTCATGAATTTGTTTTTCCAACTCCAACAAGCGTTGCCCAACTACCTGCCCTTGGGCAGCTAACTTAGCAGTGTCGATCAAAATGCCATTTCTCTCCATGACCGCCAATGCATGCATCGCTGGCATTTCCACATCTCGATAAATCTTTAATAACTTTTCATCAGCCTCAATGGCAGGATACATCGCATGGTGCAGTCGCAGCGTGATATCAGCATCTTCAGCGGCATAGTTCGTAGCTGTTTCCAGGTTCACCTGATCAAACGTAATCTGATGAACGCCTTTACCGCAAACCTCTTCATAGGTAATTGTTTTTTCACCGAGATGACGAGATGCCAAACTATCCATATCATGACTACGATGAGACTCCAGTACATAGGATTGCAATAAGGTGTCATGAGCAACGCCTCTTAATTGAATGCCTTCATTCGCAAAAATATGGATGTCATATTTAAGGTTTTGACCAAGTTTTTTGAATTGCTCGCCCTCCAACCATGGCTTTAGCTGCAGCAAAACTTCTTGTTTATTCAGGTGATCTTCATTGGTCGTGTGCGCCAATGGAATGTAACAAGCAACCCCAGGCTCTGTTGACAAAGAAATGCCAACCAAGCTAACTCGCAACGCCTCTAAACCAGTAGTTTCTGTATCAACACAAGTTAACTCTGAAGTTTCTATTTTTTCAATCCACTGCTGCAACTGCTCTTGGGTAGTCACACACTGATAACGTCTCTCAAGAGGAGCTTCCACCTTATCAGCAACGAACCCAAACAGATCGCCGGCACCAGGAGTTGACTGGGGTGAAGCTGTTGCTGTAGCCGAGGCAGATGTCGACTGATGGCTGCTCGTGTTTTTATCAAGATCTCTTAACAATGACTTAAAGCCAAACTCGGTAAACAATGCCCGCAAGGTTTCTTTATCTTCTCCCTTAGCATGTAGCTCATGCAAACCAATCAAGTGTTCTTTTAAATCACAATCGATCTTCACAGTGACCAACTCACGCGCTTTAGGCAACCACTCGAGAGTGGCGCGCAAATTCTCACCAACAACCCCCTTCACTTCATCAGCACGGCGCATTAACTCATCTAAAGTACCAAACTCATTCAACCATTTCACAGCTGTTTTAGGGCCGGCCTTAGGAACGCCTGGGACGTTATCAACGGTATCTCCCATAATCGATAGATAGTCAACAATCCTATTAGGCGGCACGCCAAATTTAGCCACCACACCATCTGTATCTAAACGCTCTTCAGTCATCGTATTAATTAAGCTAATACCCGGTTCTACTAGTTGCGCTAAGTCTTTATCACCGGTTGAAATCAATACCGTCCAATCTTGAGCCTTAGCTTGCTTAGCCAAAGTACCAATGACATCATCTGCCTCAATACCATCAACAGCAAGGACAGGCCAACCTAAAGCTTTGACTACTTGATGAATGGACTCAATCTGCATCGCCAAGTCTTCAGGCATCGATGAACGATTCGCCTTGTACTCGGGATACATCTCTTCCCTAAATGTTTTACTTTTCGTATCAAATACGCAAGCAATATGATCAGCATCTAACTCTGTACGAGCACGGCGCATCATATTGACCATTCCTTGAATAGCACCCGTTGGAAAACCTTGCGAATTTCGCAAATCTGGCATGGCATGGAAGGCACGGTAAAGGTAGCTAGAACCGTCAACTAGCAAAAGGCGATGTGTAGACATCCCACAATCGTACAATTGATGAACGATTAGCTTGGTATTTTCTTATTCTATGAACATAAAAAAATCTTTCCAGATAACTCTTTTGAGTGCAACATTTTCTGCATTTATCCTTATATCACAAGGACTTAGCGCTCAAAATATGCAGGCATTAACCCCTGAAGAACTGCAAAAGATTAATCAGCAACCCGCAGTTCCAGCCATCAAAAATAATGGCCAAAGTGGTAAAGCTGGTCCCAAAAAACCATCTTTTGAACACAAAGAGACGGATGGCACGAACATTAAAGAATACAAAGAGGGTGGTAAAGCGACTGAAGTGATTGTTGAAACCCCACTAGGAACTCACTATGAAATGAGTACGCCTACTGATGCGCCTGCTCCCAATGTACGCAACCAAGATGTGAACCGCGTGCCTACCATTCGAATGCCTTTCTAATTCAACACCATGGCTGTTTTCACCCCCGTTACCTTAGAACAAGTCAATGCATGGCTTACAGAAAAATATGACCTTGGTGTAGCCACAGATCTAAAAGGTATTAGCTCAGGCATTGAGAATTCAAACTTCTTTCTAACCCTAGAGAAAAATGGTTTAAAGCAGGAATTTGTACTCACACTTTTTGAGCGTTTGAAACCAGAACAACTACCTTACTACTTAAACCTGATGGGACATTTGGCAGAAAAAGGAATTCCTGTTCCTGCTCCCATTAAAAATAAGCAACACGCGGTGTTGGAGTCCCTCAACCATAAACCAGCGACGATTGTCACCAAACTATCTGGGAAATCTCAACTCACCCCGACTGCCCAGCACTGCGAAGCAGTCGGTCAGATGCTTGCCAAGATGCATTTAGCAGGTTCAGATTTCAACATGTTCCAAAGCAATCTACGCAGCCTTAATTGGTGGAAAGAAACGATTCCAAGCGTTCAACCTCATTTGAACTCAACACAACTAGAACTCATCAATAGCGAGCTAGAGGCGCAAATTGCCTTCTTTGGCAGCAATGACTATGCAGCTTTGCCATCTGGGCCAAGTCATTGCGACCTATTCAGGGATAACGTCCTATTTAATACAGATAATCAATTAGGTGGTTTTTTTGATTTCTATTTCGCTGGCACTGATAAATGGCTATTTGATTTAGCCGTCACAGTGAATGACTGGTGCATTAATCTCGCCACAGGTGAATTAGATACTTTGCGTTACCAGGCCATGATATCTAGCTACCAATCGGTCCGCCCACTAAAGACAGAAGAAATTAAATCGTGGCAACTCATGCTAAGAGCAGCCGCACTTAGATTCTGGGTATCCCGCCTATGGGACTTCTACTTACCCCGTGATGCTCATATGCTAACGCCACACGACCCCTCTCATTTTGAGCGCGTGCTAACGCAACGCCGCACAACGACTGCGACCATTTAAATACTATGCAATTAAAACAAGCTAAAGCCCGTGATGGTTACCTATGGATACGCCAAGGTTTCTGGTTGTTTAAGAAAAATCCATTGGCATTTTTTATGCTCATTTTTCTTTACATATTCATTGCACAGTTCATGATTTTGATCCCCGTGTTTGGTGTTTTTATCGTTTTACTATTAACACCAGCCCTTACCGTGGGATTTATGACTGCTTGCCAAATGGTGATTCGAGGCGAACGCGTATCACCAGCTGTGTATTTGGTAGGGTTAAAGAACGTAGCGCCTAGCATTAGAAAGAATTTATTGGCGCTTGGCACCATTTACGCATTCTTGGTCTTAATTCTTAGCTTAATTGCTAGTGCCTTTATCGATTTCCAACAATTAATACCCATGCTTACTGAGCAAAAACAGCCCACCATTCGTGAGGTAAAAGAGCTCTATTTCAGCTTAGGGATTGGCGCATGTCTCTATATTCCAATTGCCATGGTCATGTGGTTCGCGCCCGTCCTTGTTGCTTGGGAGAATATGTCTGTAGGCCAAGCCTTATTTTCGAGCTGGATTGCGTGCTGGACCAATAAAGCTGCATTTGTTTATTACTTGGCAATCTGGGGTATTTTTATTGTGGCTGCGCCATTCATTATGGAGGCCACCCTAGATAGCTTAGGCGCTAGAGCAGCCATCCCATTCTTAATTCCACCTTATTCAATGGCAGCATTAACAGTGATGTACTGCTCTTTCTTTGCAACCTGGAAAGCTTGCTTCGATAAAGATTGAGTCTTGCCTAATCAATAGCCGTTAGTTTAGCGATAGCTAACTGTAACCACTTAGGTCCATGTCGATTAAAGTTCACATGGGCCTTTGCTTCTGCAGCGACGCCTTCAATTGCCAAAATTCTTCCCTCACCAAACTTGGTGTGAAACACACTTTGGCCAACTCTAAAGCCATGACCATTATCTTTTCTAGGCATAGAACTGATAGGGGCTGCAATAGCGCTAGGCACTGAGCCCCCTAAAGCGCCGCCACGATGCCTTGTCGCGGCAGGACCACCCCAATCACTACCTTCAGACCATGAAGGCATCCGCGTGGTTGCGCTGCCCCATCTTGCATCTTTATGTTTAGGAGTCAAATGTTTCAACGACTCCGATGGCAATTCATCTAAAAATCTAGATGGTAAGTTATACCTAACTTGACCATGCAGCAATCTAGATTGAGTATGCGACAAAAATAAACGCTCTTTCGCTCTCGTAATAGCCACATACATTAAGCGTCGCTCTTCCTCTAAACCATCGTCCTCATTGACACTATTTTCATGAGGGAATAACCCCTCTTCTAACCCAGTGATAAATACGGTTGTGAACTCCAACCCTTTTGCCGCATGCACCGTCATTAATTGAATCGCATCCTGCCCTGCTTGAGCTTGATTATCACCAGCCTCCAATGAGGCATGGGCTAAAAACCCCACTAGAGGAGACATCTCAACTACTGGCTCATCTTGAGATGTACTAGCCACTGTATTTTGAGAAAACCCTTCTTCAGCAATAAATGCAGTGGCAGCATTGACCAATTCTTGCAAGTTCTCTACACGATCCTGCCCTTCTCGCTCAGTCAAATAATGCTGAATCAGCCCGCTGTTTTGAATGACATAATCAACCGTCTCTGGGAGAGTGAAATAACGCGTTGAATCCCTCATGTGGTCAATCAAACGTACAAAAGCACCAATCGAGGTGCCCGCCTTACCTTCGAGATAAGGGGCTGCAGCATAAAACGAGCAATTATTAATTTTTGCGCAGTCTTGCAAGGTCTCAATGCTTTTGGCACCAATTCCTCGAGTAGGGAAATTTACCACTCGAGCAAAAGAAGTGTCATCGTTTGGATTCTCTAAAAGCCTCAAATAAGCTAATGCATGCTTAATTTCAGCGCGCTCGAAAAATCGCAAACCACCGTAAACACGATAAGGAAGACCGGCAGAAAATAAGCCATGCTCAATGATGCGGGACTGTGCATTGCTGCGATACAAAATCGCTATTTCACTTCGAGCACTTCCCGTGTTAATCAGGCTCTTAATCTCATCCACCATCCAAGCAGCCTCTGTACCGTCTGTAGAAGCCTCATAGACGCGTACAGGCTCACCGTGACCAGCATCTGTCCGTAAGTTTTTACCCAAACGATCTGTGTTGTTCGCAATCAAATGATTAGCCGCATCTAAGATATGGCCATATGAGCGATAGTTTTGCTCTAACTTCACCAAATGCGGTTTAAAGTGGCGCTCAAACAAACGCATATTCTCCACATCCGCACCACGGAAAGCATAAATACTCTGGTCGTCATCACCCACGGCAAAAACGGAACTTGGGTGAGAAGAACCATAACCAGAAATCAACTTCAACCATGCATACTGCAAAGCATTGGTATCTTGAAACTCATCCACCAAGATATGTCGGAAACGTTCTTGATAGTGCTCACGAATCGGCTGATGATTTTTCAAAAGCTCATAACTGCGCAATAAGAGTTCAGCAAAATCAACCACGCCTTCTTTTTGACATTGCTCTTCATAGGCTTGATACAGCTCAACCATCGTGTTCTGGAAAGAGTCTCCTCGATCCATATCTTTGGAACGCATGCCTTTTTCTTTGGCATGGGCAATAAAGTATTGCAATTGTTTAGGCGGGTACTTCTCGTCATCCACCTTCAATGACTTGAGTAGGCGCTTGATGGCAGATAACTGGTCTTGCGTATCTAAAATTTGGAACGTTGACGGCAAACCAGCATCCTTATGATGCGCCCTCAATAAACGGTTACACAAACCATGAAAGGTACCTACCCACATACCTCGAGTATTAATTGGCATCATGACCGACAAACGGGTCAACATCTCTTTTGCAGCTTTATTGGTAAAAGTTACCGCCAAAATACCAATAGGGGATGCCTGACCCGTTTGAATCAACCATGCAATTCGGGTCGTCAAGACCTTGGTTTTACCACTCCCCGCTCCCGCGAGAATCATAGCTGACTGGGATTTGCCGTCATTATTGACTGGCAGCAAAGTTACAGCTTCTAGCTGTTCTGGATTGAGATTTTGAAGAATATTTGTCACATACGCCTTTAGGTTCTAACAAAAAATTATAATTCGGGGATATGTCAAAAAATCTTTCTGATCTCGCTAAATCTTTCGAACCTGCCAACATCGAGGCCCAGTGGGGCCCAGAATGGGAAAAACAGGGTATTGCCACCGGTACTTTAGACGCTAATAAAGCTGATTTCTGTATCCAGCTACCGCCACCCAACGTCACTGGCACCCTCCACATGGGACATGCCTTCAATCAAACCATTATGGATGGCCTAGCCAGACATGCCAGGATGAGCGGCAAAAATACCTTATGGGTGCCCGGCACAGACCATGCTGGCATTGCAACACAAATTGTCGTGGAACGGCAATTAGATGCGCAAAAGGTCTCTAGGCACGATTTGGGGCGAGAAAAGTTCCTGGAGAAGGTCTGGGCATGGAAAGAACAATCTGGCTCAACCATCACCCGTCAAATTCGCCGCTTGGGGGCCTCCATTGACTGGAGTCGTGAATATTTCACGATGGACAGCAAAATGTCTAAAGCAGTTGTAGAGGTTTTTGTTAGCCTTTATGAGCAAGGCCTTATTTACCGCGGTAAACGTTTAGTTAACTGGGATCCAATTCTAGGCACTGCAGTCTCTGACTTAGAGGTAGAAAGCGAAGAAGAGCAAGGTTCAATGTGGCACATTCGCTATCCACTTGCTAGCGGACAAGGCCATTTAACAGTAGCAACGACCCGCCCAGAAACTATGCTTGGTGACGTTGCCGTCATGGTTCACCCTGAGGACGACAGATATAAACATCTGATTGGTCAGTCAGTACGACTCCCTCTATCTGATCGAGAAATCCCCGTCATTGGCGATGATTACGTCGACAAAGAGTTTGGTACTGGTGTTGTCAAAGTTACGCCAGCACATGATTTCAACGACTACGCTGTTGGTTTACGCCATCAACTACCGATGATCAATATCTTGACTTTGGATGCGAAGATTAATGAAGAGGCCCCAGAAAAATATCGCGGCCTCGATCGTTTTGACGCAAGAAAACTGATTGTTAATGACCTTGAGTCAGCTGGTTTATTGGAAAAAGTACAGCCTCATACCTTGATGGTGCCAAGAGGTGATCGAACCAAATCCGTGATTGAGCCAATGCTAACGGACCAGTGGTTTGTTGCCATGTCTAAACCTACTGAACACAACCTCTATCGCCCAGGAAAATCGATTGCGGATGCCGCTCTAGACGCAGTGAAGTGTGGTGATGTGAAATTTATTCCGGAAAACTGGACGACTACTTATAACCAATGGCTAGAGGGTATTCAAGATTGGTGTATCTCACGGCAGCTATGGTGGGGACACCAAATTCCTGCTTGGTACCAAGACGATGGGAAGATTGTTGTAGCACGCACAGAATCGGAAGCCCTTACTAAGGCAAAGGCTAATGGCTACAACGGCAGCTTACGCAGAGATGAAGATGTGTTGGATACTTGGTTCAGCTCAGCCCTAGTGCCCTTCTCATCACTAGGATGGCCAGAAAAAACACCGGAGTTAGCCCACTTCTTACCTTCTTCAGCCCTTGTTACTGGCTTTGATATTATTTTCTTCTGGGTTGCCCGCATGGTGATGATGACTTGTCACTTTACTGGCAAGATTCCTTTTGAAACTGTCTATGTACATGGTCTTGTGCGAGATGCAGAAGGCCAAAAAATGAGCAAATCAAAAGGCAATACATTAGACCCGATTGATTTGATTGATGGCATTGAGTTAGATACTTTATTAGCCAAACGCACGACAGGCTTAATGAATCCAAAGCAAGCTGAAAGCATTGCCAAAAAAACTAAAAAAGAATTCCCTGATGGGATCCCAGCTTTTGGCACAGATGCGCTTCGCTTTACATTTGCATCAATGGCCACACTAGGTCGCAATATCAATTTTGATCAAAAACGTTGCGAAGGCTATAGAAATTTTTGCAATAAATTATGGAATGCCACCCGCTTTGTTCTCATGAACTGTCCGGGATCTCTTGATGAGAATGGCTTTGGCGAATGTAAAAATGATTGCGGTCCCGATGGCAACTTAGACTTTTCAGCTGCAGATCGTTGGATCGTCTCATTACTGCAAAAAGTAGAAGCTGATATTGCAAAGGGTTTCAACGATTATCGCTTTGACAATATCGCCACCTCTATCTACCAATTTGTTTGGGATGAGTACTGTGACTGGTATTTAGAACTAGCCAAGGTTCAATTACAGCAGGGTACGCCGGCTCAACAACGAGCCACGCGTAGAACCTTATTGCGAGTACTTGAAACCATCTTACGCTTAGCGCACCCTATCATTCCTTTTATTACTGAAGAGTTATGGCAAATCGTAGCGCCGATGACTGGCAAAAATATTACTCAACAAGAAAAACAAACTATTGCATTACAACCATACCCAACATCACAGCCAGAAAAAATTGATGAGGCTAGCGAAAAATGGGTTGCTGAAATCAAGTCACTGGTTGATGCATGCCGCAACTTACGTGGTGAAATGCAAATCTCCCCCGCACAACGCGTACCTTTGTATATTTGCGGAGATTTCTCATATTTACAAACGGCTGCTCCATATATCCAAGCACTAGCAAAACTATCAGAAGTTAAGATTTACGAAGATGATGCCCAGTTAGAAAAAGATGGTGCTGGGGCACCGGTAGCCATTGTTGGCAACACCAAGATGATGCTGAAAGTTGAAATTGATGCAGCAGCTGAACGTGCCCGCCTCAACAAGGAGATTGAACGCATCTCTACTGAAATTACTAAAGCCAACTCAAAATTAACTAACGAGAGTTTTGTTGCAAGAGCACCTGAAGCAGTTGTTATCCAAGAAAAGCAACGTTTAGCTGACTTTGAGTCTTTACGTGAAAAATTGCTAAACCAATTAAGTCGTTTACCATCTTAATTATGAAAAATACTATTACCAAAGCAGTTTTCCCAGTAGCTGGTCTTGGCACACGGTTTTTACCTGCCACCAAGGCTAGCCCAAAAGAAATGCTGAATGTTGTTGATAAGCCTTTAATTCAATATGCTGTTGAAGAAGCGATGGCAGCTGGCATCACAGAAATGATTTTTGTTACAGGTCGTAGCAAGCGAGCCATTGAGGATCACTTTGATAAAGCCTATGAGTTAGAGGCTGAACTAGAAGCAAAAAATAAACAAGAGCTGCTTCAGCTAGTAAGAAGTATCAAACCAAGTCACGTGGACTGCATCTACATCCGTCAACCAGAAGCATTAGGCTTAGGACACGCCGTTCTGTGCGCCGAAAAATTAATTGATGACGAACCATTTGCCGTCATTTTGGCGGATGACTTACTAGACGGAAAAGTACCTGTCATGAAACAAATGGTTGATAAATACCAACATTACCGTAGCTCTATACTTGGTGTAGAAAAAATTGCTCCAGAACAAAGTAAATCCTATGGAGTTATTGATGGCAAGATATTCGAAGATCACATTTACAAGCTCAATGGCATCGTTGAAAAACCAGAGCCAGCAAAAGCACCTTCAAACATGGGGGTAGTAGGGCGCTATATTTTGTCTTCACGAATTTTTGACCATATCCGTCAAATCAAACCTGGCGCTGGAGGGGAACTACAACTAACCGATGCCATCCAATCACTTCTACAACAAGAGCAAGTGTTGGCATATGAGTATGAGGGTATCCGTTATGACTGCGGCAGTAAGCTAGGTTATCTTAAAGCGACTGTGGAATTTGCACTAAGGCATCCCGAAGTTAAAGATAGCTTCGCTGATTTTTTAAAAAATAGATAAAGTAAATCTTTACTCAATAAAAAGGGCTGATTGATATCAGCCCTTTTTATTGAAATTTCTCTTTTTTAGCGACGTTTCAAATAAAACACAAAAGCCTCACCTAAATTCTCGGAAGCAATTAATTCATTACCGGTCTGCTTAGCAAAAGTTGGGAAATCATGCGATGAACCGCCATCAGTGGCGGTAATCTTTAAAACTTCGCCACTTTGCATATCAGCTAAAGCCTTCTTTGCACGCAAAATAGGTAGCGGGCAATTTAGCCCGCTAGCATCCACTTCTTTATGGACTAAATCTGGAATCGTCATAGACGCTCAGCCACCCAATTCTGCACACTTTGCAAAGCACCTTGAAGCCCTTTAGGGTCAGTACCTCCAGCCATCGCCATATCTGGCTTACCACCACCCTTACCACCCACCTGTTGAGCGACAAAATTCACTAATTCGCCAGCTTTCACCTTCGCTAACACATCGGATGTAACACCTGCAGCCAACTGCACCTTACCATCTTGCACAGATGCCAAAACAATAGCCGCTGATTTCAATTTATTTTTTAATTGATCTAAAGTTTCTCTTAAAACCTTAGCGTCAGCACCATCTAACTGGGCCGCTAACACCTTGATGCCCTTTAGTTCAACCGCTTGCGATAACAACTCATCACCTTGACTAGCTGCCAACTTAGAGCCTAATCGCTCCAACTCTTTCTCCAAAGAACGAGCATGCTCCTGTAGCTGGCTAATACGTTGAGCCAAATCATTGGGCGTTGCCTTTAGACTGGCAGCTAACTGATTAATCTGAGCATCTAACTGCTGCAAATAGGTTAAAGCACGGTCACCTGCTATAGCCTCAATACGGCGAATACCCGCTGCTACACCACTTTCAGAAAGAATCTTAAAAAGTCCGATGTCACCTGTACGCTGTACATGCGTACCACCACACAACTCTTTGGAAGACCCAATCTCTAGTACACGAACGGTTTCACCGTATTTCTCACCAAACAACATCATCGCACCAGTTTTTTGGGCGTCATCCAGACTCATTACCTTTGCAGATGTTTGGGCATTAGCAAAAATTTCAGCATTAACAATCTCTTCAACTCGTCGGATTTCATCTGCCGTCATTGGACTAGTATGTGTAAAGTCAAAGCGAGTTTTATCAGCATCAACCAAAGAGCCTTTTTGCTGAACATGTGTACCCAAGACTTCTCTTAATGCTTTGTGCATTAAATGAGTAGCGCTGTGATGCCGAATAGTTCTTGCTCTTTTTTCAGCATTAACTTTGGCATTAAGTTGGTCACCAACTTTGAGCTCACCTTCTAACACTTGACCATGATGCCCAAATACATCAGCTTGTATTTTCAGGGTATCTTCAACATCAAATAAGCTTGAGGCATTGCGTAGCTCACCTGCATCACCCACTTGTCCACCTGATTCAGCGTAAAAAGGTGTGTGATCTAGAACAACCACAGCGCTGTCACCAGATTTAACAATTTCAACTTGTGTGCCATCGACATACAAGGCTAAAACTTTGGCGCCCTCTTGGGTTAATGAGTCATAACCATGGAATACAGTTGGCGCCCCCTTGTATTCTAAGCCTTGCGACATTTTGAATTTACCAGCAGCTCTCGCTTGATCACGTTGGCGATTCATGGCAACTTCAAAGCCTGCCTCATCGACTGTTACTCCACGTTCACGACATACATCAGCGGTTAAATCCAACGGAAAACCAAATGTGTCATGCAACTTGAACGCTGTTTCACCATCAATTACCTTAGAGCTACCTGATAAAGCAGCTTCCAAAATTTCCATACCATTAGCAATCGTTTGAAAGAACCGCTCCTCTTCCTGCCTAAGCACTTCAATGACTTTTGATTCATTAGCCTTAAGCTCGGGATAAGCATCCCCCATTTCCTTAACTAAAGCAGGAACGAGTTTGTGGAAAAACGGTGCGCGAGCACCTAACTTATAACCATGGCGAATCGCACGACGTGTAATACGACGCAATACATAACCACGCCCCGCATTACCTGGAATCACACCATCAACCACCGTAAATGTACAAGCGCGAATGTGGTCGGCAATCACCTTAAGTGATGGGCTATTTGAATCACAATTGCCAGCTCCGGCAGTATCAACAGCCGCTTTTGCTGCTGTCAATAAATTAACAAATAAATCAATTTCATAATTCGAATGGACATGCTGTAAAACGGCAGCAATACGTTCCAAGCCCATACCTGTATCAACACTTGGCTTGGGTAATGGATGCATCACCCCATCTTCATCGCGATTGAATTGCATGAAAACGTTATTCCAAATTTCAATATAGCGATCACCATCTTCATCAGGACTTCCTGGTGGACCACCAGGAATATCTTCACCGTGATCATAGAAAATTTCAGTGCAAGGACCACATGGACCAGTATCACCCATCATCCAGAAGTTATCTGATGCATAACGCGCACCTTTGTTGTCGCCAATGCGAATAATGCGCTCAGTAGGCACGCCAACTTCTTTAGCCCAAATATCATAAGCTTCATCATCATCGGCATAGACTGTCACCCACAATTTGTCAGCAGGCAATTTGTAAACAGTCGTCAACAATTCCCAAGCGTATGTAATTGCATCACGCTTGAAATAATCGCCAAAAGAAAAATTTCCCAACATCTCAAAGAAAGTGTGATGACGTGCGGTGTACCCAACATTATCTAAATCATTATGTTTACCGCCAGCACGAATACACTTCTGAGCTGTAGTTGCTCTGGAGTAAGCGCGCTTGTCAAAGCCAAGAAATACGTCTTTGAATTGATTCATACCTGCATTTGTAAATAACAGGGTTGGATCATCCCCAGGCACCACTGGGCTAGAGGACACAATTTGATGACCTTTTGATTCAAAGAATTTAAGGAAATTTTCGCGAATTTGAGTAACTTTCATAGCCGCAATTATCGCTCAGAGCGAGCGTTTCCGTGTAAACCCTAGGTAATAAAAGTGTCAATAAACCTTTAATGAAGCTTACAATGCTTCGCAGTAAGGCACATACAAATAAAAATGAAGAGGAGCTTAAGATGCAAATTCGCAGTCAAAAAGACTTTGCCTCAGGCCTCATGTTTGTTGTCACCGGTCTCATATTTTCATATGTGGCCACAACATACAACATGGGTACCACCGCAAAAATGGGTCCAGGATTCTTCCCTTTCTGGTTAGGCATTGTTTTAGCCATCCTAGGCGCTATCGTCACCATGGGCGCACTGTCCAAAAAAAGCGAGCAAGATGTCATCCCAAAATGGGATTGGCCTTCTGTTCTATGGGTTACTGGCTCCGTCGTATTGTTCGGTGTAGTTTTAGCCGACTTAGGCCTAGTCCTGTCACTTTTCGTATTGGTGTTCATTTCGGCTATGGCCAGCCATGAGTTTCATTGGAAAGGTACCGTTCTTAATGCGGTGATCCTTAATGTTATTGCTTATGTGGCCTTTGTCTGGGGCTTAAAACTCCAGTTCCAAGTATGGCCAAGTTTCTTTACTGCTTAAACAGAGGGGCTCATCATGGAATTATTAGATAACTTAGCTCTAGGCTTCTCAACTGCACTAACACTTCAGAACTTAGCTTATTGCTTAATTGGTTGCGTACTTGGCACTCTGATTGGCGTACTACCTGGCTTAGGGCCAATTGCAACAATTGCGATGCTATTGCCAGCCACATACGCACTACCTCCAGTAGCTGCACTCATTATGTTAGCAGGCATCTACTATGGCGCCCAATACGGTGGCTCCACAACAGCCATTCTTGTGAATATCCCCGGAGAATCATCCTCGGTGGTTACAGCGATTGACGGCTACCAAATGGCCAGACGTGGTCGCGCAGGTGTAGCTTTATTCACAGCTGGCATGGGCTCTTTCTTTGCTGGCTGCGCCGCCACCTTGGTATTGGCTGCGTTTGCAGCACCTTTATCAGAATTAGCATTTAAATTTGGTCCTGCTGAGTACTTTTCTCTCATGGTTTTAGGTTTAATTGGTGCCGTTGTTCTTGCTTCAGGATCCCTACTAAAAGCAATTGCCATGATTGTTCTTGGTCTATTGCTAGGACTAGTGGGTACAGACGTTAACTCTGGAACTGCACGCTACTCCTTTGATATCCCAGAACTCACTGATGGTATTGGTTTCGTAGCTGTCGCAATGGGTATGTTTGGTTTTGCTGAAATCATGACGAACCTAGAGCAAAAAGAAAACCGTGAAACATTCTTGGATAAGGTTTCAAGCCTATGGCCTAGCAAGGAAGATTTCAAACGCATGGTGCCACCTATTTTGCGCGGCACGACCATCGGGTCATTATTGGGTGTTTTACCCGGCGGGGGCGCAGCTTTAGCTTCTTTTGCTGCTTACTCACTTGAAAAGAAAACTTCAAAATACAGCTCTGAATTTGGTAAAGGTGCTATCGAAGGTGTTGCTGGACCAGAGTCTGCCAACAACGCAGCAGCACAAACGTCATTCATCCCTTTATTAACTTTAGGTATCCCACCTAATGCCGTCATGGCCTTGATGGTAGGCGCCATGACGATTCATAACATTCAACCTGGTCCGCAGGTGATGAGCTCTAACCCCGCTCTATTCTGGGGACTTATCGCCTCCATGTGGATCGGTAACTTGATGTTGATTGTCTTGAATCTACCGATGATTGGCGTATGGGTAAAGCTATTAACAATCCCTTACAAGCATTTATACCCAGCGATTCTTGTCTTCTGCTGTATTGGCGTTTATACAGTCAATAACACCACCTTTGACATCTATCTAACTGCTGCCTTTGGCATTATTGGTTACCTCTTTACCAAGCTTGGGTGTGAAGGCGCACCATTACTCTTAGGTTTTGTTTTAGGACCCATGATGGAAGAGAATTTCCGTCGGGCCATGCTCTTAGCTAGAGGCGATTTCACTGTATTCTTTACTCGCCCACTCTCTTTAGGTCTTTTAATTGCTGCAGCAGCGTTGGTTGTCATTGTGACCTTGCCAGCAGTTAAGAAAACACGAGAAGAAGCTTTCGTCGAAGAATAAATCTACAATGTGGGTATGTCTGAAAAGAAGAACCCAAATCCTTCAAAATTCGAGACCCCCGAGGTCTCGAATTTTTTGCGCCAAATTATTGATGGTGACCTAAGCACTCAAAAGCACGCTAACCGTATCGATGCTGCTGGCAAGCCTTTACCCAGCGTTATTACACGCTTCCCACCAGAACCCAATGGTTACTTGCACATTGGCCATGCGAAGAGTATCTGCCTCAACTTTGGTTTAGCTCGCGACTACGCTCAAGCGCCTAACGGTGCGCGCTGCCATTTACGATTTGACGATACCAACCCCACCAAAGAAGAAACCGAATATGTCGATAGCATCATAGATGCCGTCCATTGGCTAGGGTTTGATTGGGTTAAAGATGGTGTAACTCATCAACATTACGCGAGTGACTACTTCGACAAACTCTATGAATTTGCTGAAGCACTCATTCAGACCGGCAAAGCTTATGTAGATGGTCAAACAGCGGATGAAATTCATAAAAACCGAGGCAACTTCTCTGAGCTAGGCAAAAATAGTCCCTTTAGAGATCGCCCAGTTGCTGAAAGTCTTGAACTATTCAGAGCCATGAAAGCCGGCAAGTACCCTGATGGGGCGTTGGTTCTGCGTTTGAAAATTGATATGACGCATCCCAACATTGTGATGCGTGACCCAGTGATCTATCGTATTCGACATGCGCACCACCATAGAACTGGTGATAAATGGTGTATTTACCCACTCTACGATTTCACGCATTGCATTTCAGATGCGCTTGAAAACATCACTCACTCGATTTGCACTTTAGAATTCGAGAATAATCGCCCTCTATATGATTGGGTACTTGAGGCTCTAAAAGAAGCCGGTGTATTTAAGGACCCCCTACCTAAACAGTACGAGTTTGCACGCTTAAATCTTACTTATGCCATCACTAGTAAACGAAAGCTATTACAACTAGTTGACGAAAAACGTGTGGATGGCTGGGATGACCCCCGCTTACCAACCATTGTCGGCATTCGCCGCAGAGGCTTCACACCAGAAAGCTTACGCTTATTCTGCGAAAGAATTGGCGTATCTAAAGCGGATAGCTGGATTGATATGTCGGTCCTTGAACAAGCACTGCGTGACGATTTAGATGTTCGAGCTGAAAGAGCCTTCGCAGTACTAAAACCACTTAAGTTAATTCTAGATAATTTTGATGACACCCATGCTGAGCCATGTTCAGCACCTAAACACCCGCATCATGAGGATTGGGGACGCCGCGAATTTAATCTCACCAAAGAGTTATGGATTGAAGCGGATGACTTCATGGTTGAACCCATCAAAGGTTTTTTCAGATTAACCCCACCTAAAGATGGCCAACCCGGCAGCCGGGTTCGCTTACGACATGGATTTGTTATCGAATGTACCGGCTATGATGTTGATGCTAACGGTCAAGTATTAGCAGTTCATGCCAACTATTTTCCAGATAGTAAGAGTGGAACACCAGGTTCTGACAACTACAAAGTTAAAGGCAATTTACATTGGGTTAGCGCAAAAACAGCAATTAAAGCTGAAGTGCGCATTTACGATAGGCTATTTACAGACCCTCACCCTGATAGTGGCGATAAAAACTTTTTAGAAGCCTTAAATCCTAATTCAAAAGAAATTTGGACTTGTTACATTGAACCAAGCCTTTCAAATGTGGCTCCTGAGCAACGCTTCCAATTTGAGCGTCATGGTTATTTTGTAGCTGATCGTAACGACCATACACCTGAACACCCCGTATTTAATCGTTGCGTGGGCTTAAAAGATACTTGGAAATAAAATTCAAATAATCATCAACAGTTGGATATTGAAGGCGGAACCCAATCTCCCGTAAGCGGTCATTTTCGATCCGCCTCGACTCACTCATGAAAGACAGCATGACTGGGTCCATGGTTAACTCCAACTCTTGTCTAGATAAGCGCGGTGGGCGAGGTAATTGAAATGTTGCAGCTACTGCATCAAAATAATCGCCCATTTTCATTTGGCTATCGTCACAAGCATTCATAACTCTCTGAGGTTTAGCCCGATAAAGTACCCACTTAATTAATCTGGCTAAATCATCCGCATGAATATGATTGGTATAAACATCTTCATCTGCGGACAATGCAGGTGTGCCGCGGCGAATCCGCTCTAGCGGCAAACGATCTTGTGCATAGATACCTGGCACTCTCAAAATATGTGCTGATACCCCCGTTTGGCTAGACCAAGCCCTAATTTGAGCCTCTGCAGACACTCGCCTCTGAGCTCTTAGACTTTGCGGGTTGACTCCCTTTGTCTCATCAATCCATGCACCAGCACAATCTCCATAAACACCCGTTGTACTGATATAGATGAGTTGCCTGATAAATCTGCTCCGCTGGGCTAAAATCCGGAGTAAGTTGTGCGTGCGCGTATCTATCTTCCCTACCGCTGGCGGAGGGGCAAGGTGGATCACTCGTGAAGCTAACTGCGGTAACCGCCATAAAGTGTCAGCCTGGTCTAAATTTCCAATTACAGGAATTGCCCCAGCTTGCCGCAATAAAGGCGCCCGATCTTCTGAAGACGTCAAGGCAAACACCTTGTAAGAAGGCGTTAATTGAGGAAGCAACCGCAGACCAACATCACCGCAGCCAACTATTAAAATTCTGGGTTTACCTAAATGTTGCATGAGCTCAATCGTAATGCTTTAAAAAGGAATGTGTGTGTCTTATCAAATAACTCTAAAAAATAGCGGCAAAATTTTTAACGCCGCACCTGACGAAACAGTTCTTGAGGCAGCCATTCGACAAGGCATTAATTTGCCTTATGGTTGTAAAAATGGTGCTTGCGGCTCATGCAAAGGCAAAGTTGAGAGTGGTCAAGTCACCCACGGCAATCATAATGAAAAAGCACTCAGCCCCGAAGAAGCTCTAGATGGTTGCGCACTCTTTTGCTGCGCCAAACCCCAATCTGACCTCATTATTGATGTTCGAGAAGTTGAGGGGCTGGGCGATATTCCTGTTAAAAAAATTCCATGTCGTGTCAGCAGTCTTGAGCGTGTTACTGATGATGTGGTCATTGTCAAACTTCAATTGCCTGCAACGGAAAAGTTTCAATTTGTAGCGGGTCAATATATTGAGTTCCTACTTAAAGATAAACGTCGTGCCTATTCCCTAGCGAGCGCACCTCATGAAGAAGGCCCTATCGAATTACATATTCGTCATATGCCTGGCGGGTCCTTCACTGACTTTGTATTTGGTAGCAGCGAATCTGGCACCATGATGAAAGAAAAAGATATTTTGCGTTTTGAGGGGCCACTTGGTAGCTTCTTCTTGCGCGAAGATTCTCAAAAGCCGATTATCTTTATTGCTTCAGGTACGGGCTTCGCCCCAATTAAAGGCATCATTGAGCACATGCGTCACCAAGGTATTCAACGACCTATCAGTTTGTACTGGGGAGGCCGTCGACCAAAAGACTTTTATAAAGATGAATTGTGCCAATCTTGGGAAAAAGAAATCCCTAACTTTAAATACATCCCTGTGGCCTCTGACGCGCTTCCTGAAGACAACTGGACTGGACGCACTGGATTCGTTCACTTAGCAGCTCTAGCTGATCACCCAGACATGTCTAACTACCAGGTATACGCCTGCGGCGCCCCTATTGTGGTTGAATCTGCTAAAAATGATTTTGTCGCAAAATGTAAGCTGCCTGATGGTGAGTTTTATGCAGATGCATTTACCTCTGCTGCTGATTTAGCCAAAAAATCTGCCATAAATCCTTAAGATTATTCTGTTACCCTTCGTCAATGAACCATAACAAAAGCCCTATGAATATTGATACTCATTCAGTGATGTACATCACAAAACGCCCAGAACTGGTTTTTACAGAAGGCCAGGGCTCTTGGTTAACAGACCATAACGGCAAAAAATACCTAGACTTTTTACAAGGCTGGGCAGTGAATTGCCTTGGTCACTCAAACCCAGGAATGATTGCCGCACTAGAAAAGCAAGCTCGCAAGGTGATTAATCCCAGCCCGGCTTTCTATAACGAACCGATGATTAAGTTAGCTGATCTCTTAACAGCCAACAGCTGCTTTAATAAAGTTTTCTTTGCTAACAGCGGCGCCGAAGCCAATGAAGGCGCCATTAAATTAGCCCGCAAATGGGGGAAAATTCACAAAAATGGTGCTTACGAAATCATCACATTCAATCATGGCTTTCATGGCCGAACGATTGCAACGATGAGCGCTTCAGGGAAAGATGGCTGGGACACGATGTACGCCCCACAAGTACCAGGCTTTCCTAAAGCAGAACTCAACGATATCGAATCAGTTAAAAAACTGATCAATGAAAAAACAGTTGGCATCATGCTAGAACCAGTTCAAGGAGAAGGTGGCGTTATTCCATCTGACCATGAATTTATGCGTCAGTTACGTCAATTAACAAAAGAAAAAAATATCTTGTTAATGGTTGATGAAGTACAAACTGGCTGCGGTCGCACAGGCAAACTATTTGGCCACCAACTCTACAACATCACACCAGACATCATGACTCTTGGTAAAGGTATTGGTGGCGGTGTTCCTCTAGCAGCACTATTAGCGACGGATGCAGTGGCCTGCTTTGAGCCAGGTGACCAAGGCGGCACCTACAATGGCAACCCATTAATGACGGCTGTTGGCTGTAGCGTCATTGAACAATTACTTGCCCCAGGCTTCCTAGAAGAAGTCGTTGCCAAGGGTGCCTACTTAAGAGAACTATTGCTAGAAATTAGCGATGAATTTGGTTTTGATGGTGAACGGGGCGAAGGTTTACTAAGAGCCCTTCAATTAAATAAAGATATCGGCCCTGAAATCGTTGAACGCGCTCGCAATTTAGAGCCCATTGGTTTGCTACTGAACTCGCCAAGACCTAATCTTCTTCGTTTTATGCCAGCACTCAACACAAGCAGAGAAGAACTAAAACAAATGGCAGAGATGCTAAAAGGTATTCTCAAAGAGATGCAATAAGTCATTCGACCCATGAGAATAAAAAGCGGCTTAGGCCGCTTTTTATTTCAAATGAATAACCGCATTCATTTTGATTAGATCATGCGCACTTAGTTAAGGCCCTTAGGTAATGGGAATGCCGTATTTTCAACAATGCCATCAAGGTTTCTAACCGTACGCGGCCCCAACTCTTTAATACGGTCGATAATTGATTGAGCCAAGCTCTCAGGAGCTGAAGCTCCCGCCGTTAACCCTATGCGCTTCTTATTTACAAACCAATCTGCCTGGATTTGATCTGGATGATCAATCATGTAAGAAACAACACCCAACTTTTCAGATAATTCTCTCAAACGATTAGAGTTAGAGCTATTCGGACTGCCCACGACAATAACTAAATCAACCTGTGGGGCCATGAACTTAACTGCATCTTGCCTATTTTGAGTGGCGTAACAAATATCTTGCTTTTTGGGTTGTTGAATTTCTGGAAATTTAGCCTTTAATGCCTCAACAATTTCCTTTGTTTCATCAACCGATAAAGTAGTTTGCGTGACATAAGCAATCGGGGTATGACTAGGCATGGTTAACGTAGCCACATCATCCACAGTCTCCACCAGTTGAATGCCTTCAGGCGCCTGGCCCATGGTGCCCTCAACTTCAGGATGACCCTTATGACCAATCATGATGATTTGCATACCCTCTCTACGCATCTTCATCACCTCAACATGCACTTTTGTTACCAAAGGGCAAGTTGCATCAAATATCTTCAGACCTCTAGTTTCGGCCTCTTGCCTAACAGCCGGCGAAACCCCATGCGCGCTAAAAATCACCGTACTACCAACAGGAACCTCAGACAGCTCATCCACAAAAATGGCGCCACGTTTGCGCAAATCCTCAACAACATAAGCGTTATGAACAATCTCGTGCCTAACGTAAATTGGCGCTCCAAACTTCAACAAAGCCTGTTCAACGATAGTGATGGCGCGATCCACCCCCGCACAAAAACCTCTTGGTTGAGCCAACAAGATTTCATCATTTATTGCTTGATTAAGCTCTGTCATTTAAAGAATGCCTATGATTTGCGCTTCCAACTGGATCGACTTACCAGACAAAGGATGATTGAAGTCAAACAGTGCGGACTCTTCATCAATAGAAATCAGGGTTCCAGAATAAGTTGCACCGTTCGGCGCATTAAATTCAATCATATCGCCAGGCAAATAATCTTCATCTGGGGAACTATTTTCGCGCAGTGTTTTCAACGAAATGCGACGAATCAATTCTGGATTTTTAATCCCATACGCAGACTCAGGCTCAAGCGTAAAAGTTTTTCTTTCGCCCACACACATCCCGAGCAATGCTTGCTCCAACCCAGGAGAAAATTGACCGGACCCCATCATCAAAGTGGCAGGTTTATCCTCAAAGGTATTAATCAAATCTCCGCCCTCAGGCAAACCAATGCGGTAATTGAGAGTCAAATAAGAAGTCGCTGTCACAACGAGGTTGCCAGTATCACCAGTGGTATTAGTATCAGTCATGATGTCATTTTAGCCACGCCCGATAAAAATGCACAAACTTCCATCAAACTTTGGGGCAAGCAATATCAGCCAAGAGAAAAACTCCTAAAAACAGGGCCCAACTCTCTCAATGATGCAGAGCTCTTAGCGATCATTATTCGCACAGGAAGCCATGGAGAAAATTCTTTAGAACTTTCCAAAAAATTACTAACTTACTTTGGCTCCATCACATCCATCCTTAACTCAGGGTTCGATGCATTTAAAGATTTCAAAGGTATTGGCATATCAAAATGGTCTCAACTTAGAGCCACTCACGAACTCGTAAGACGTGGTCAGCAAGAGCAATTACAACGGCAAGATGTACTTGGATCAATTGACATGGTGAAGTCTTTTTTAATCAATACGATTGGCCATAAAGATCATGAAGTATTTATATGCTTATATTTAGATATCCACCATCGCTTGATACATAGCGAGGAAATTTTTAGAGGCTCCATTAACCAAACAACCATCTATATCCGCGAGGTAGCAAAAGCCTGCCTACTCAGAAATTGCAGCAACTTAATTGTTGCTCACAACCACCCCAGTGGCGATCTAAACCCAAGCAAAGAGGATCTTGAAATGACAAAAACGCTGGCCAAATCTTTAGCGCTGATAGAAGTCCAACTGCTTGACCACTGTATTGTTTCAAAAAATGGGGCTATTTCAATGCTAGAAATGGCAATTTTTCCGGAATAAGCTAGCGCACACTAACAAACCTAAGCAAGTCCTAAAAATCCCTTTAACTCCATATTTTTAAAGGTTATTCTATTTTTAACAGAAGAAAGTCAGGAAAAATACAGGTGAAGTAGTGGCATTGTTTTGTTCCACCTGCTACAATCTCTTTTTTTCGCATTTCAAGGAGTGTGTCATGGCAAGAGTATGCCAAGTCACCGGGAAGAAGCCGATGGTCGGCAACAATGTTTCCCACGCTAACAATAAGACTAAACGTCGCTTTTTGCCTAATTTGCAAAACCGTCGTTTTTGGGTTGAATCAGAAAACCGCTGGGTAAGCTTACGCATTACCAATGCTGGTCTTCGCTTAATCGATAAAGTAGGCATCGACGCAGTTTTGGTTGATTTGCGTGCTCGCGGTGAAATCTAAGGAGCAACAAAATGGCTAAAGGTGGTCGCGAAAAGATCAAGTTAGAATCGACAGCTGGTACAGGTCACTTCTACACAACAACAAAAAACAAACGCAACATGCCAGAGAAAATGGAAATCATGAAGTTTGATCCAAAAGCTCGCAAGCATGTTTCATACAAAGAAACAAAAATTAAATAACTGAATGATCGTATTTAGTTTTTTAGCAGCATTAAAAAAACCCGCTTAAAGCGGGTTTTTTGTTGCCTACGCTATTTATATCATTGCGTTTAAGCAGCATAACGTCGCAAGCGTAATGAAAAATCATGCAAACTTGCTAAGCCACTTGCCTCAGCTTTGTGGCACCATTCCTGCAAGCGCGCCAGCAATTGTTCTTTGGTGACATGAGATCTCTCCCACAAAGCAGCCAAGTCACGACGCATCTCAACCATTAACTGCACAGATTTATTAGCAACCATCAGCTTTTCTAAGCGCAGCTTTTCTTCTGCACTTAACTTTACCTCGTCCTTATATAACCACGCACCGCGATCAGCAAATTGCACCGCTAACTCTCGCATCTGCTGCACCTCTTGGTCAAAGGTCATCCGCAAAACCTTAGCATAGCGAGCCATAACCTCATAACGATTCGCAATAACCGCTTGTAATGTTTGCTCTGAGGCTTGGCGTACATCGCTTAAAACAGGCTTAGGGGGCAGTTTCTTAACTTTTGCCAAGCCAAGCACTTCAAGCATCCGAATATAGGCCCAGCCAATATCAAATTCATACCACTTATTAGATAGCTTCGCGCTTGTTGCATATGTGTGATGGTTATTATGCAACTCTTCGCCGCCAATAATAATGCCCCACGGCAGGATGTTAGTAGAAGCATCTTCACAATCATAATTGCGGTAACCCCAATAATGACCAATTCCATTAATGATGCCTGCAGCTGTAATTGGAATCCACAACATCTGGACCGCCCAAACAGTGGCGCCTAAAGCACCAAACAAGAACAAATCAATAATTAGCATCAAAGCCACGCCCTGCCACTGGAATCTGGAATACAAGTTGTGTTCAATCCAATCATCAGGTGTGCCATGACCAAATTTTTCAATAGTCTCGGCATTTTTAGCTTCAGCACGGTAAAGTTCAGCACCACGTGACAAAACCGTATTGATACCTAAAACTTGAGGGCTATGAGGGTCATCCACCGTTTCACACTTAGCATGATGCTTGCGATGAATCGCAGCCCACTGCTTGGTCACCATACCGGTCGTTAACCAAAGCCAAAAACGGAAAAAATGTGAAGGAATAGCGTGTAGCTCTAGCGCTCGATGGGCCTGGCATCGATGCAAGAAAATTGTTACAGCAGCAATCGTAATATGAGTGACCACCAGTGTAAAAACAAGCGTCTGACCCCAACCCCAGTTAAGGTAACCATGAGCCAACCACTGCAAAACAAGATCTCGTATTGATTCTAAAAAAGCCATTAGGCTACATCCCTCTTTAAACGTATAAGAGACTATTTTACCAAAAATTAAGGTTTATTGCCCCGACGTTATAGAAGGATTTTGACTTAAATCACTACTTTTAAGCATTAATTAAAGAAAATTAATAACTTTTAAGCCTTGCGCTCTAAAATGGCCCCAAAGAATCCATCTGTCCCATGTTGATGGGGGAATAGCTGCCACCAACTAGAGTCAGCACTTGCCCCAATCGGCAATTGCCCCATTACTGGAAAAGTATCTCTTAAAACTTCCTTAGGATCTTTCAACTCAAAATTAGGGTTAGATGCTAAAAATTCCTCTACAACCCCTTGATTTTCTTGACGAATCAAGCTGCAAGTCGCATAGACCAAACGCCCGCCTGGTTTTAATAAACGTGATGCAGACTGAAGAATCGATAACTGTTTTTGGGTTAACTCAGCAACACTTTGTGGAGACTGGCGCCATTTCAAGTCTGGATTTCTCCGCAAGGTTCCCAAACCGCTACATGGAGCATCCACCAAAACACGATCAATTTTTCCAGCCAAACGCTTAACCTTGGCATCATTTTCGTTATCAATCCATACTGGATGAACATTTGATAAGCCACTTTTTGCCAAGCGCGGCTTCAGATTAGCTAAACGCTTCTCCGAGACGTCAAAAGCATACAAACGACCAGTAGAGCGCATCATGGCACCCAACGACAAAGTCTTACCGCCAGCACCAGCACAAAAATCTACAACCATCTCGCCACGCTTAGGCTCTAACAACATGCTCAACAACTGACTACCCTCGTCCTGAACCTCTACCAACCCTTGCTTAAAGAACTCTTGGGTCTGCAAAGCGGGCTTGCCTTTTAACCGCACACCATTGGGCGCATAAGGGGTAGGCTCAGCAGCATATCGACCACCAAGGTTGTTTAGAGCCCCTAGAAGCTCTTCTCTCGTCGCTTTAATGGTGTTGACGCGCAAATCTAATGGCGCAGCCTTCAGCATCGCCTCCGCCAGCGGCAGACATTGGTCTTTGGACACAGAAGAACCTAAAGCACTCCAAATCCACTCGGGCAAATTAACCCTCGTTAGAGGTGCCAACGACTCACGCTCAATCGTGCCAAAACGCTGCAACCAGTCGATCTCACCTGGGTGAACCACAAAAGCCAAATCCGCTAAAGCACTTTCAGCACGATTACCCGAACCCAAACCACTTTCAACCATGATGATAAAAAGGGCTAACAATGCCAATCGGCGGCCCAAAGGCCCCTGGCCACTCTCCGCAAATTGAGAAATCTCCGTCTTACGGCGCAAAAAAGCAAATGAAGCCTCGGCAATCAATGCCCTGTCACGGTTACCCAACTTAGGCTGGGAACGGAAATAACGGCTCACGACCATATCTGCTGGGTGGGCAAAACGAGCAAGCTCTGTAATTAAGACAGAAAGGTGCTCAACATGTTGCGGCAAAGCCTTTGCTCTTGCTGCTACCGCTTTTTGATCAATACGCATGGGGTTACTTATCCTGAGATACGAGTAATTGGGACTCTGGTGGATTCACCAGGACACGACCCTGGTCAATAAAAATACGATTATCAATGAACCAGCGTACAGCGCGGGGATAAATAATGTGTTCTTGCTTCAAAACCCTCTTAGCCAAGAGGTCTGCATCATCTCCAGGAAGCACAGGAACAGAGGCTTGAATGACCATTGGACCATGATCTAAGGCCTCTGTAACAAAATGAACAGTTGCGCCATGTTCAGCTACGCCAGCAGCTAAAGCCTGCTCATGCGTATGCAAACCGGGGAATAAAGGCAGTAAAGAGGGATGAATATTTAGCAACCTACCCTCGTAATGACGCACAAAATCCCCCGTCAAAATCCTCATAAACCCTGCCAAAACTACTAGATCAGGTGAATATGAGTCAATTAACTCGGCTAATTTGTGATCAAATTCAGTACGGTCTTTAAAGTCTTTGTGGTCTAAAACAGCTACAGGAATCCCATGAGACCTTGCAAAATCAAGGCCTGAGGCATCTGGCCGATTAGAAATAACAGCTGCAATCTTGGCTGGCCAAGCATCTTTTTGGGCAGTTTTAACAATGGCTTCCATGTTGGAGCCACGACCTGAAATAAGAATAACAATTGAAGTCATGCCCGCCAATATAATTCATACCTCAACATGAAGGTAATTAGAGGCACCCCTCACGTCACTAATTGGACCCCCTGCGCTCTCACCATCGGCAATTTTGATGGCGTGCATCGGGGGCATCAGGCATTGCTTAAAAAGCTTGTGGATAAGGCTCATGAGAAGCAACTTCAATCATGTGTCATGACATTTGAACCACACCCGATCGAGTATTTCTCACCCGAAAAAGCGCCCGCCAGAATCTTAGGTCTCAGAGATAAGTTACAAGCACTTCAATCAAGTGGCATCAACCATGTACTTGTAGAGCACTTTAATCAAGCGTTCGCCTCACTCACGCCTGATGCGTTTGTGGAACAAATCTTGGTAAAAGGCCTGCAAGTTAAATATATTCTTATTGGTGACGATTTCCACTATGGCGCTAAGCGAGCAGGAAACTTCCAATCACTTGTGGATAGCGGAAAGCGATGGGGGTTTGAAGTTGAGCGGATGGATACGCTAACAGAAGAAGGTGCGCGCATCTCAAGCTCAGCCACTAGAGCAGCGCTCACAGCCGGAGATCTTGAATTAACTCAACGCCTATTAGGTAGACCCTACACCCTTAGCGGCCATGTACTACATGGCCAAAAACTAGGTCGAGACCTTGGTTTCCCCACTCTGAATATCTCAATGGCTAACCGCCTTCATAAAAGAAAACCAGCAGCCCAGGGAATTTTTATAGCTCAGGTTCACGGCTTAAGCGACAATCCACTACCAGCCGTTGCAAGCTTAGGACAAAGGCCAACAGTCGATGATTCAGGAAGGTACTTGCTGGAAGTCCACATTTTTAATTTTCATGAAACTGTTTATGGCAAATTAGTTCAAATTGAACTAATCCAAAAAATAAGAAATGAAGAAAAATATAACGATTTAGAAACTCTAAAACAAGCCATTCATGAAGATGCAGTGGCAGCAAAAAATTACTTTGAAATAAACAATCATGTCTGATAAAAAAAATAATTACCCCGTCAACTTACTTGATACAACTTTTCCAATGAGAGGTGACTTACCTAAGCGCGAGCCTCTTTGGGTTAAGGAATGGCAAGAAAAAAATATTTATCAAAAAATTAGAGCGGCCAAAGCGGGTAAAAAAACATTTATTTTGCATGACGGCCCTCCTTATGCGAATGGCGATATTCATATTGGCCATGCCGTGAATAAAATCTTGAAAGATATGATTGTTAAAGCCAAAGGATTCTCTGGTTTTGATGCTCTGTATGTCCCAGGCTGGGATTGTCACGGCATGCCCATCGAGATTCAGATTGAAAAACAATTTGGCAAGCACTTACCAACAGCAGAAGTACAGGCAAAAGCTCGGGCTTATGCGGCGGTGCAAATTGAAAAACAGAAAAAAGATTTTGAACGTTTAGGCGTACTTGGTGATTGGGAAAACCCTTACCTCACCATGAACTTTAAAAATGAAGCGGATGAAGTAAGAGCATTAGGAAAAATTTTAGAAAAAGGTTATGTTTTCAGAGGCCTAAAACCTGTGAATTGGTGTTTTGACTGCGGCTCAGCTTTAGCTGAAGCAGAAGTGGAATACCAAGATAAAGTTGATATTGCAGTCGATGTTGGGTTTGCATTCCCTGAAGATCAGCTTTCGTTAATCGCAACAGCATTTAACTTAAGCCATCTTCCAAAAAATGAAGGTATGGCTGTTATTTGGACAACCACACCGTGGACACTACCCTCCAATCAAGCCCTTAACCTACACCCTGAAATCGAATACGCTTTAGTAGACACCCCTAAGGGTTTATTAATTTTGGCTAAAGATCGCGTAGAGTTCTGCTTAAAAGATTACGATCTTGAAGGCACAATCATTGCGACGTGCAAAGGGCAAGCATTAGGCGGTATTGAGTTTCATCATCCCCTAGCAAAAGCTCATGAGGGCTACCAAAGACGTTCGCCAATTTATTTGGCTGAATATGTCACGATTGATAGCGGTACAGGTCTAGTTCATTCGGCACCAGCCTATGGTGAGGAAGACTTTAAATCATGTAAAGCACACGGATTAAAAGACCAAGATATCTTAAATCCTGTCATGGGTGATGGTGTTTATGCTTCTTGGCTACCACTCTTTGCTGGCCAATCAATTTGGAAAGCTAATCCTCACATTGTTGAAGCCCTCAAGGAAGTTGGATCACTACTCAACTCAGCAAAATTAAATCACTCATACATGCACTGCTGGAGACATAAAACCCCAGTGGTATATCGCGCAACGGCACAGTGGTTCGCTAGCATGGACAAACAACCGCTAGTGGGTAAAACTTTAAGAGAAACTGCGCTAGCTGGGATTGAGGCAACAGAGTTTTACCCGGCCTGGGGTAAACAACGTTTACACAGCATGATTGCGAATAGGCCAGACTGGACTTTGTCAAGGCAGCGCCAATGGGGTGTGCCGATGGCGTTTTTCATTCATAAAGAAACTGGCGAACTTCACCCTCGCACACCTGAGCTATTAGAGAAAATTGCAGCTCGCATTGAAAAAGAAGGTATCGAAGCTTGGCAAGCAATCGACATCAATGACATGTTAGGTGATGAAGCTAGCATGTACGAGAAAAATAAAGATACGTTAGATGTTTGGTTTGACTCAGGAACAACGCATTGGCACGTTATTCGTGGCTCACATGCAAAGACCTTAGAAGATTCAAGTCGTCAAAATGCCGATGGTAGATGGGCAGATCTTTATCTCGAAGGCTCAGACCAACACCGCGGCTGGTTCCACTCATCTTTACTCACCGGCGCAATGCTTGATGGCAAACCACCCTACAAAGCCCTACTCACACACGGCTTTACTGTAGATGGCCAAGGTCGGAAAATGAGTAAGTCGATTGGCAACGTGATCGCGCCACAAGAGGTTGCCGACAAAATGGGCGCAGAAATTATTCGCTTATGGGTAGCTTCTACAGACTACTCAGGAGAAATGACAATTTCCGATGAGATTTTAAAACGCGTTGTTGAGAGCTATAGGCGTATTCGCAATACTTTGCGCTTCTTACTGGCGAATCTATCTGACTTTGATATCACCCAACATCAGATGGATGCAAAAGATTGGCTAGAAATCGATCAATACGCATTGGCACTAACTCAATCTGTCCAAAATGATTTAATAGCACACTACAACCGCTATGAATTCCACCCAGCTGTTTCACGCTTAATGACATTCTGCTCAGAAGATATGGGGGGCTTTTATCTTGATATTCTGAAAGATCGCCTCTACACATTATCTGCAGATGCCCCATCAAGAAGATCGGCTCAAAATGCTTTATTCCACATTACCCAATCTTTCCTAAGGCTAATGGCACCATTTTTGTCATTTACAGCAGAAGAAGCATGGAAGATATTTGCACACAACACAGGCAGCCAAGACACCATCTTCACAGAAGAGTTTTACCAGTTGCCTGAGATTGCTTCAGCAGACGCGTTACTTAAAAAATGGTCTCAGATCAGATCGATCAGATCAGACATCACCAAAGCCATTGAAAATGAACGCGAAGCTGGCAAGGTTGGCTCATCACTACAAGCAGAGATTCATATTCTTGCAAACCCATCTGATGCTCAATTATTGCAATCATTAGGTAACGACTTACGCTTTATCACTATTACATCGAGCGCCACCGTTGAAGCCAAAGATGGTCTTACTCATATTCAAATATCAGTGAAGTCTTCAGAACATGAGAAGTGTGGTCGTTGCTGGCATTATCGTGACGACGTGGGGCACGATTCAGCCCACCCAACACTATGCGGACGCTGCACAAGCAACCTATTCGGCGCTGGCGAAGAGCGTCACATCGCTTAGATCTACAAGGAGTTTGATTAACAATGGCACGCTCAAATAAATTAAGCAACGGCGCTGGCAAACAAACCTTTTTGCTTTGGCTAGGTTTCTCAGGACTGCTTTTAGCCATTGATCAACTAAGCAAAATACTTGCTAAAGGTAATTTAATTGAAGGCGTTGCCAATCCAGTAACAAGCTTTCTTAATTGGACGTTGGTTTACAACCCTGGGGCAGCATTTTCTTTTTTAGCACAAGCAGGCGGCTGGCAACGTTGGTTTTTTACTGGCTTAGGTATTGCGGCAGCACTTTTTATAGCTTGGCTGATTCGCAAAAACCCCCAACAAACTTTATTCTGCTTAGCCATGAGCTTCATACTTAGTGGTGCAATCGGCAATGTGATAGACCGAGTGGCCTATGGTGCCGTGGTTGATTTTATAGATATCTACTACTTGCATTGGCATTGGCCAGCATTCAACATTGCTGACAGCGCCATCACTATGGGCGTACTTCTGTTAATCTTTGATGAAATCAAACGTGTTAATAAGTAAATCAAAGGCTAAATAAGACCCATGAACTCACTTCAAGGCAAACACATACTACTTGCTATGTCAGGTGGCATTGCTGCATTTAAAGTGGCAGAACTAGCACGTCTATTAATTCAACATGGTGCTAGCGTACAAGTGGCAATGAGTGATGCCGCTACGCAATTTATGACACCAGTCACCATGCAAGCCCTAACAGGCAAGCCGGTGTACATCAATCAATGGGATGCTCGCATCCCCAATAATATGGCTCATATAGAGCTATCAAGAAAAGCTGACCTCATCTTGGTTGCGCCTGCCAGCGCTGACATGATGGCGAAGATTGCTCTAGGTTTAGCCGATGATTTAATTAGTGTGATGTGTCTTGCCCGCGAATGCCCACTTATCGTGGTACCTGCCATGAATAAACAAATGTGGGAAAACACTGCCACACAAAAAAACATTCAAACACTTCAAACAAATCAAATTCATGTCCTTGGCCCCACTAGCGGTTCTCAAGCCTGCGGTGAAAATGGTATGGGGCGCATGCTAGAAGCTAAAGAAATTCTTGAAGGCGTAGTTGCCTTTTTCCAAGCTAAAGTCTTAGCAGGCAAAAAGATCCTCATTACTGCAGGCCCCACCTATGAAGCTATTGACCCTGTGCGCGGCATTACCAATAAAAGTTCAGGAAAGATGGGCTTCGCTATTGCACAAGCTGCCATTGAGGCAGGCGCAGAAGTTACATTAATTGCAGGCCCCTGCCATTTAGAAACCCCACTTGCATTTACTGGGCGCATCACTCGCATCGACGTTACAAGCGCACAAGAAATGTTCGACGCCGTCATGCAAGACCTAAATGTTGATGTTTTCTTTGCAGTGGCTGCAGTGGCTGACTGGACAATTGATAACGTAGCTGGAGAGAAGATTAAAAAAGACGCATCCAATGACTCTAGCAGTACACCCTTACTGAACTTCAAATTAAACCCAGATATCTTGGCAGAAGTATCTAAAAAATCTCAAGCGGCCCAAAAACCATATTGCGTTGGCTTTGCCGCAGAAACCAATAATTTAGAAGCGTACGCTAAAGAAAAGCGTATCAAGAAAAATATTCCCTTATTAGTTGCTAATCTAGGCCCCAGTACATTTGGCCTAGATGACAATGAGCTACTGCTTGTTGAAGAAAACAACACCTCAAAAATGTCTCGCGCCAACAAACTGACACTAGCTAGACAACTCATCACCCATATCTCCAAGAAAATATAGTATGAAAAAGTTACAAGTAAAAATTCTTGATGAAAGAATTAAAAATAATTTGCCACAATATGCCACCTCAGGTAGTGCAGGACTTGATTTAAAAGCTTGTTTAGATCAAGCCATCACCATTGAACCAGGGCAAACAGTTTTAGTCCCAACTGGGATTGCTATTTATTTAGATGACCCAGGTTATGCAGCACTGATACTGCCTCGATCAGGTCTTGGTCACAAACATGGCATTGTTTTAGGGAATTTAGTCGGATTAATTGATTCTGATTACCAAGGACAACTCATGGTCAGCACTTGGAATCGTGGCCAGACCAGCTTTAAACTAGAGCCCATGGAACGCCTAGCGCAACTAGTTATTGTTCCTGTGGCTCAAGTTGAATGGCACGAAGTAGAGGAATTCAGCGCCAGCGATCGAGGCGCTGGCGGCTTTGGCAGCACAGGTCGCGCTTAAATTTTCTCCATATCACCTGCCTCATGTTTCTTGATGGCAGGTCTTACGGGGGCATCAAAATCTAAAGTAATCTTGTCGTCTTGATCAATTCCTACGACAACATGACCACCATGAGCCAACTTACCAAACAACAATTCATCAGCCAGGGCCTTTCTAACTAGATCCTGAATTAAACGTTGCATAGGCCTTGCACCCATTAATGGGTCAAAACCATGTTTTGCCAAATAACTTCTTAATTCAGCACTAAAACTAGCATCCACTTTTTTCTCATGCAACTGTTCCTCAAGTTGCATCAAGAACTTATCAACCACCCGCAAAATAATACTTTCATCAAGTGATCTAAAGGCCACAATGGCATCCAAGCGATTGCGGAATTCCGGCGTAAATGTCCGCTTAATATCTCCCATTTCATCTCCGGCTTGACGCGCCGTTGTAAAGCCAATGGTTGATTTTTGCATGGTCTCAGCACCCGCATTAGTGGTCATAATAATGATGACGTTTCTAAAGTCTGCCTTACGACCATTGTTATCAGTTAGGGTGCCATGATCCATCACCTGCAATAGGATATTAAAAATATCTGGGTGGGCTTTTTCAATCTCATCGAGCAATAAAACACAATGCGGTTTTTTATTAACAGCCTCTGTTAATAATCCGCCCTGATCAAAGCCAACATACCCTGGGGGAGCCCCAATTAAACGACTAACAGCATGTCGCTCCATATACTCGGACATGTCAAATCGTATTAACTCAATCCCCATAACAAAGGCCAACTGCTTAGCCACTTCGGTTTTACCAACACCCGTTGGCCCAGAGAATAAAAACGAACCAATTGGCTTATCATCCTTACCTAAGCCTGCTCGAGACATCTTGATAGCTGATGCCAATACTTCAATCGCAGGATCTTGGCCAAAGACTACGCTCTTCAAATCTCGATCTAAAGTTTGCAACTTACTTCTGTCATCAACCGATACAGACTGAGGCGGAATACGTGCAATTTTTGCAACAATATCCTCGATTTCTTGACGACCAATTGTTTTCTTTTGTTTTGATTTTGGCAAAATACGCTGTGCAGCACCTGCCTCATCAATGACATCGATTGCCTTATCTGGCAAATGTCGATCATTTATATAACGCGCTGATAATTCAGCCGCAGCAGTCAAAGCAGCTTGCGCATATTTGACGCTATGATGCTCTTCAAACTTAGATTTCAAGCCACGTAAAATTTGTACAGTTTGATCAACCGTTGGCTCTAAGACATCCACTTTTTGGAAGCGGCGAGACAAAGCTGCGTCTTTTTCAAAAATACCACGGTACTCATTAAAGGTTGTTGCGCCAATACATTTCATTTGACCGCTAGATAAAGCCGGCTTAAGTAGATTGCTAGCATCCAAGGTACCGCCAGATGCAGCACCAGCACCAATTAAGGTGTGAATTTCATCAATAAATAAAATTGCATCTGGATTATCTTTTAAGTTCTTTAAAACACCTTTTAATCGTTGCTCAAAGTCGCCTCGATATTTAGTGCCTGCTAATAAGGCCCCCATATCTAATGAGTACACCACTGCCTTCGAAAGCACATCTGGGACATCGTTTTGTGTAATACGCCAAGCCAGGCCTTCAGCAATCGCCGTTTTACCTACACCAGCCTCACCCACTAAAAGTGGATTATTTTTTCGGCGACGGCACAGAACTTGAATGACCCTCTCCACCTCAGATTCACGACCAATCAAAGGATCAATTCGGCCTTGACGCGCAGACACATTCAAATTATTGGTGTACTGCTCTAAGGGGCTATCTTTACCAGCACCGCCCCCCTCTTCACCTTCACCATTCGTTTCTGTTGGCTTCGGTGCCTCAGCCTGGTCCTTCCTAATGCCATGGCTAATGTAGTTCACAACATCTAAACGGGTAATACCTTGCTGCTGCAAGTAATAAACAGCATGCGAGTCTTTCTCACCAAAAATTGCTACCAATACATTTGCGCCATTAACCTCTTTTTTGCCATTGGATGTCGATTGAACATGCATGATGGCACGTTGAATAACTCGCTGGAAACCAAGTGTAGGTTGCGTATCAACCTCTTCAGATCCAGGAACAATTGGAGTGTTATCGTCAATGAAATTTTTTAAATTACTTTTTAGATCATCTAAATTAACCGCGCAGGCCTTCAAGACATCGGCGGCTGTTGCATTGTCAATCAGAGCACATAACAAGTGTTCCACTGTAATAAATTCATGTCGAGCGGCGCGCGCGTCAACAAATGCCATATGCAAGGTAACTTCTAACTCTTGAGCAATCATGCTGCCTCCATCGTACATTGCAAAGGATGACCCGCTTCGCGAGCCCTGTCTACTACTTGGTGAACCTTAGTTGCAGCCACATCTTTAGTAAATACGCCACAAACGCCTTTACCTTCTAAATGAACCTGCAACATAATTCTTGTCGCACTCTCTTGATCTTTATGAAAATATTCTTGAATAATCATGACGACAAACTCCATGGGGGTGTAATCATCATTTAACAAAACGACCCGATACATTTTTGGCGGCTGCACTCTCTCAGACTGCCGATCCATAACGGCAGCCTGATCTTCCTGAAAATAAGGGAAATCAATTGGGTTGGGATGACGTGGTTTTTGACTCATATTTCCTATTCTAAACACAACTTAACCCTCAAGTGGAAAGGTCATTTATTTTTGGTAATTTTCTTCAAGACCAATAACAAATTTCGTATTTTTTACCAAAAAATAAATCCTTCTGATACAGTTACTACCTGTAATAATTAAGTATTTGCAACACACATCACGTTCAACATAAAGAAACATACCATCATGATCTCAAAACTACTCGCATCTTTGACACTTTCATTATTTGCTGCCGCTACTTTTGCTCAAGCTCCTGCAGCAACACCTGTTGCACCAGCACCACAAGCTTCACCAGTGGCGCAAGAACAAGCTCCAGAAAAAGCTGCCCACAAGAAAGCCAAGAAAGCTAAACACGCAAAGAAATCTAAGAAGTCAAAAAAAGCTAAGCACGCAGAGTAATCCGGAGCTTAAATTTTGAAGCGCTATTTCATCGCTACGTCTTTATTCTTAGCGATTTATAGCGCTTTTACTCAAGCAGAAGTACTGCCCAGCATCAGCCTACAAGCTGGAATCTACAATATTCAAGCAGAAGTAGCATCCACCGCAGCCTCTAGGCAATTAGGGTTAATGCACCGTGTGTATTTGCCAGCAAACGATGGCATGCTCTTTGTTTTCGAGAGCAAGGGAACCCATTGTTTTTGGATGAGAAATACCAAAATCCCATTAACTATTGCGTTTATTGGAGATGATGGAAAAATCGTCAATATCGAAGAAATGAAACCAATGTCTGACGACAACCACTGCCCGACAACCCCTGTTCGATATGCTTTAGAAATGAACCAAGGGTGGTTTTCTCATAAAGGGATTGGAATAGGGAATGTCATTTCAGGCATGCCCCACCCCTAATCCAAAACTCTTAAAGTAGTAAGCTCTTTAATTAACCGAAGTGGCAAACATAATGAACAGCTTGCTCGGCACGAATCACAAAATATCCGCCAGCCTCAACTGTCCATGATTGACCAGTAGTAAATGTTTGCTCTGGCGTACCGTTAATGCTCACATAAGCAGTACCGTCAACCACTTCCATAATTTCTTTAGTGCTCAAGTCAAAGCGCAAAGTGCTGGGCAAAATAACGCCCACTGACTTACGCTCTCCACTTGGTAAAGTCACCGTATGTGAAATGCACTTACCATCAAAAAATACATTAGCTTTTTTACCAACACTTACCTGATCAAATTGCATCGCCTATCCTATTGAAATATTTAGTTTGATGAACTTACTATTAATTTTTTCTCTATGCTTTTAAGCACCACGTTTGCGACGAGCATTTGCCGCAATACGCATACGCAAGGCATTTAATTTAATAAATCCGCCAGCATCTGCTTGGTTATAAGCGCCACCATCATCATCAAAAGTTGCAATCGTCTGATCAAATAAAGTGTACTTAGAGTCTCTAGCAACTACGCTCACTGAACCTTTGTAAAGTTTAACTCGAACAAAGCCGCTCACAGTTTGCTGGGTGTGGTCTATCAAGGTCTGTAAAGCAACTCGCTCAGGCGCCCACCAGTAACCGTTATAAATCAAACTAGCGTAACGAGGCATTAAATCATCTTTAAGATGCGCGACTTCACGATCCAAAGTAATACTTTCAATACCACGATGAGCCTTCAGCAAAATTGTGCCGCCAGGAGTTTCATAACAACCACGGCTCTTCATACCAACATAACGATTTTCAACCAAATCTAAACGGCCAACACCATGTTTACCGCCGATTTTATTAAGCTCGGCCAATAACTCATGTGGTTTATAGCGAGTGCCATTAATCGCCACTGCATCGCCATGCTCAAATTCAATATCTAAATACTCTGGGGTATCCGGCGCTTGTTCAGCAGAGACCGTCCAACGCCACATTGATTCCTCAGCTTCCGCCTTTGGATCCTCCAAATGGCGACCCTCATAGCTAATATGCAACAAATTAGCGTCCATTGAATAAGGTGCGCCACCTTGCTTGTGCTTCATCTCTACTGGAATACCATGTTGCTCAGCATAAGCCAGCAACTTCTCACGAGACAACAAATCCCACTCGCGCCATGGAGCAATAACCTTAATAGATGGCTCTAATGAGTAATAGCCCAACTCAAAGCGTACTTGATCATTGCCCTTGCCAGTTGCGCCATGTGAAACTGCTTGTGCGCCAGTCTTATGTGCAATTTCAATCTGACGTTTAGCAATCAAAGGGCGCGCAATGGATGTACCCAATAAATACTCACCTTCATAGATCGTATTAGCGCGGAACATTGGGAATACAAAATCCCTAACAAATTCTTCACGTAAATCATCAATGAAAATATTTTCTGGCTTAATGCCGAATTGAAGAGCTTTTGTACGTGCAGGCTCTAACTCTTCACCCTGACCTAAATCAGCTGTAAAAGTAATAATTTCACAATGATAGGTATCTTGCAACCATTTCAAAATAACGCTGGTATCAAGACCACCAGAGTATGCAAGCACTACTTTCTTAATATCTGACATATATATTTACGATTTTTAAGTGTTAACAAAAATTACAATTTGCCGCAAAGCAAAAATTCCATCAGCGCCTTTTGAACATGCAAGCGATTTTCCGCTTCATCCCAAACCACACTTTGTGGACCATCAATGACAGTAGCTGAAACCTCTTCACCACGATGTGCTGGTAAACAATGCATAAAAAGAGCATCTGATTTAGCAGCTTTCATTAAATCATCTGTCACCATCCAGTTTTTAAATGCTTTCAGGCGAGCTTGGTTTTCATCCTCATAACCCATGCTAGTCCAGACATCCGTAGTAACTAAATCGACATCCTTGCAAGCGTCTGCAGGCTTATCAAAAATCTTCAAATGATTTTTTGCCCCAAGACTCAACATAGCTTGGTCCAGTTGATATCCAGGCGGGGCTGAAAAATTAACGTTAAATCCCAATAACTCTGCGGCTTGTATCCAGGTATAAGCCATATTGTTTGCATCGCCAATCCAAGCCACCGTCTTACCAGCGATAGATGAACGATGTTCAGTGAAAGTAAAAATATCAGCTAAAACTTGGCAGGGGTGATATTCATTGGTTAATCCATTAATCACCGGCACCCGTGAATTACTAGCAAAGCGCTCGATAATGTCCTGTCCAAAGGTGCGAATCATAATGATATCGGTCATGCGAGAAATCACTTGTGCAGCATCCTCAACTGGTTCACCACGCCCTAGCTGCGTGTCTTTTGTATTGAGAAATACCGCATGGCCACCTAATTGATGAATACCTGCCTCAAATGACAATCTAGTGCGCGTTGAATTCTTCTCAAAAATCATGGCCAAAGTCCGGTCATGCAAAGGATGCCAAGTCTCATAGCGCTTAAATTTTGCTTTTAAAAAAGCAGAGCGTTCCAACAAGTACGCATACTCATCGGCGCTAAAGTCGGAAAATTGTAGGTAATGCCTAACAGGAATATTCGATACCATCGTTTTTTAACACCTGATTGATTCAAACATCTATTCAACAACTTATGAGACTGATAAAATTCTAGGGTTATCCCTGATTATCAACTTATTTCAATGACACTTACATCGTGACAGCCAAACAATTCTTTATCCAAGGCTTAACTCACGACGGAAAACCTTTCAGACCGAGCGACTGGGCAGAACGACTTTGTGGCGTTATGGCTCAATTTCGCCCAGAAGACGACTCCAGCGACCCCAGATTCACCTACTCACCCTACGTTAAACCAGTCAATATTGCTGGCACAAAATGCGTTGTAGTAGATGAACGACTCAGAGATATTGAACCCAAAGCCATGGATTTCGTCAAAAACTTCGCAAAAGATAACAATTTACCCATTGTTGAAGCCTGCGAAATCCCCGCAAAATCCTAAAACCCACAAATAAAAAACCCGCTCCGGATAAGGGAACGGGCTGTTTGAAAGCCTAAATTAATTAGGCTGTCATGCCTTTTACAGCAGCAGACAAGCGTGATTTTGTGCGTGCAGCAGTGTTTTTATGCACAACATTCTTGTCAGCAATCTTATCGATAGTTGCTTGAGCAGCTTGGAAAACCTGGGCTGCAGTAGCTTTATCACCAGCGTCAACAGCCTTACGAACAGACTTAATCGCTGTACGAAGACGTGAACGCAAGCTTGCGTTATGTTCATTTTGTGAAACGGCCTGGCGGGCACGTTTACGAGCTTGGGCTGTATTTGCCATGTTTGTAACCTTTAGGGGTATTGCCAAAAGAAAAAGATTATAACTTATCTCTGGCAAGGCTACCACCCCCGCGAAAAATCTGTAAAACTACGCCTGTGAACCTATTATCCGCCGCCGCCAAAGTCAGTAGCCTAACGATGCTTTCCCGCATCACAGGTTTACTCAGAGAAACCTTGATAGCCCGCACCTACGGGGCTTCAGAGTGGACTGATGCCTTTAATGTAGCCTTTCGGATCCCTAATTTATTGCGTCGTTTGTTTGCTGAGGGAGCTTTTTCTCAAGCTTTTGTCCCCGTTTTAGGGGAAACCAATGCCAAAGAAGGGCAGGAAGGCACCGCCTTAATGGTCAGTGCTATTGCCACCCTACTATTCTGGGCGCTAGTTTTAACCGTCTTGACAGGTGTTTTTGCCGCTCCTTGGGTCATTTTTGTTGTGGCCTCTGGCTTTAGAGAAAGTAATGCGCATGACACCAGCCTCATCCTAACTAGAATCATGTTCCCTTATATTGGCCTAATTTCTTTAGTGTCACTGTCTGCCGGCATCTTAAATACCTATAAACGCTTTGCAATACCGGCTTTTACACCTGTTTTACTCAACCTTTCGATGATCTTTTCGTCATGGCTGATTGCCCCCCATCTAGAAACTCCCATTTACGCACTTGGCATTGGCGTCATCATCGGCGGAATCAGCCAATTAGCCATTCAAATACCTGCACTCAAAAAAATTGGGATGCTACCTAGAATAGGTTTATCTTGGGTTACGGTTAAAAAAGCCTGGCGACACCCAGGCGCAAAAAAAGTATTAACCCTCATGGCGCCAGCCCTATTTGCCGTCTCAGTTGCCCAACTATCCCTGATTATCAACACCAATATTGCCTCCCACTTAGTTGCCGGAAGTGTTTCCTGGCTATCCTACGCCGATAGACTCATGGAGTTTCCCACCGCCTTATTGGGCGTGGCAATTGGTACGGTTTTACTCCCCAGCCTAAGTAAAGCAAATGCAACTGCCAACCAAGAACAGGTAGCTGATTTAATGGATTGGGGGCTCAAACTCACGTTTATTCTGGCTGCACCTGCTGCCTTGGCCTTATTCTTATTTGGCCAACCCCTAGCTGCCGTGCTTTATCACTACGGCAAATTCAACGCCACAGATGTGAGCATGACGCAATCTGCTTTAGCAGCTTATGGCGTAGGGCTAATTGGCCTTATTTTGGTAAAAATCTTAGCGCCAGCTTATTACTCAAGGCAAGACATCAAAACTCCCGTCCGAATTGCTATAAGTATCCTCATCCTGACCCAACTAGCTAATATTATTTTGGTACCTTGGCTAAATCATGCCGGATTGGCACTCTCTATTGGCCTAGGCGCCTGCTTAAATGCTGGACTGCTTTGGCGGGGCCTATCTAAATTAGGGGTCTTAAAGAAAAATGCAGGCTGGATTAAGTTTTTACTCAAAATCTGCCTCGCGTTAATTGGTATTGGTTTGATTTTGTATGTTGGCGCACACCAACATAACTGGATCGAACTAGGTCAAACACCACTGATTAGAATTGGTTTGCTAATTGGATGGTTAACCTTAGCTGGCACCACCTATCTTAGTATTTTGTGGATACTAGGGTTTAGAGCTAGAAATTTTTTATATAAAACCGAATAAATTAATTCATTAGAACGTTTATGCCTACCCAACAATTAGATTACTTCACTTCACTAGTTGCAGAGGATGATCATTTCCCGCTAACAGAAGCAGCTATCGCAGTTGCTCAACATGCCTATCCCGATTTAATTGTTCAAAACATCATCGATGAGCTCGATTTATTGGCAGAAAAACTCAAGCAACGTATCAGCAATGACATGCCAGGCATCCAGAAATTGCAATTACTGAAGTCCTATTTTTATAAAGATTTAGGCTTTGGTCCAAACCGCAATGATTACTACTCGCCTGATAACTCTTATATTCATAGCGTTATACAAACTCGCAGAGGCATTCCAATTTCTCTCGCTTTAATTTTTATGGAGATAGGACAGCAAATCGGCTTGCCCATTAAAGGCGTGTCATTTCCCAATCACTTCATGATTCGTGTTTCTCTGCCACAAGGCGAAGTCATCATGGATCCGCTAACCGGCACATCCTTATCCAAACAAGAATTACAAGAGATGCTAGACCCTTACTTAGATGCTCAAGGCTATAGGGGCGAATACCAACTGCCTTTATCAGCATTTTTAAGAACATCTAGTCCAAGAGAAATTTTGTCTAGATTCTTAAGAAACCTTAAAGCCATTTACACACAACAGGATCGCTGGGAAAGATTACTCGGCGTTCAGCAACGCTTAGTTATTTTGCTACCGGAAGCCATTGAGGAAGTTAGAGATCGCGGTTTAGCGCTAGCTCAATTAGATTACATTAGACCTGCCATTGAAGATATGCAGCGCTATATCGATGAATCTCCTGAAGCTAGCGATCAAGAAGAAATTCGCGAACAAATTATGCAGCTCGAACAACAATCTCGTCATCATTAACAAAGATTTTATGAGACATGCGATTGCGGCATTGCCGGACACACTAATTAGTCAAATTGCAGCTGGCGAAGTTGTAGAACGCCCTGCATCAGTTGTTAAAGAAGTTCTTGAAAATGCCATCGATGCTGGATCAAGGGCCATTACGATTAGATTAGAAGAAGGCGGGGCACAACGTATTTCCATTCAAGATGACGGCCAAGGCATTGCTCATCAAGAACTGATGCTGGCAGTCCAACGACACGCCACCAGCAAAATAAGATCTTTATCCGATCTCGAATCAGTAGCCTCGCTTGGCTTTCGAGGAGAAGCGCTCGCCTCCATTGCATCTGTTTCCAGACTATCCATCACAACCAAAACTTCTACCGATGACCATGCCTGGCAAATATCTGTCAATGGCGGTCAAATAGTTAGCGATATCAGTCCATCATCAGGTCCATTAGGAACAACTATTGACGTACAAGATTTGTACTTCAACACGCCCGCCAGAAGAAAATTTTTAAAAAGTGCCTCAACCGAATTTGGTCACTGCCTAGATGTCATCCGCAGAATTGCACTTTCCAGACCTGATATTGCTTTTGCTATTTGGCATAACGGAAAAGTCACTGAACGATGGACAGCAAGCAATATTGAGCAACGCGTGGACGCCATCCTCGGGGAAGAGTTCCATGTGTCGCGCATTCCAATTGAAAGTATTTCTGGCCCACTCACATTGCGGGGCTATATCAGCAAACCTACCGCTAGTAGAGCGCGGGCAGATCAGCAATTTAGCTTCATTAACGGTCGTTTTGTTAGAGATAAAGTCATTCAACATGCTATACGCAGCGCCTATCAAGACGTATTGCATGGCGATAGGCAACCCATGGTGGTCTTATCGCTGGAGATAAACCCTACGCTAGTTGATGTGAATGTACATCCTGCAAAAACCGAAGTGCGATTTAGAGAAAGTGGTGCGGTTCATCAATTCATTTACAAAGCCATTCAACATGCGCTCGGCTTTGGTGGCGGCAGTACATTACAACAGGCGCCAGGAATTGAAGCACACCGCTTTGTAAATACTGAAAGTACTCAGCCTAATTGGTCTCACCAAGCCAATAATCAGCATTTGCCTTTAAGTGCCGGCACCAAAGCTAATCTTGACAGCTTTTTCTCACGCACAGACAACACACACTTATCCGCTCCGCAGTCAGAGCATCAGCAAGATAATTTGCCTTTAGGTCACGCGATTGCACAGATACACGGCATCTATATCCTGGCCCAAAATAAACATGGCTTAGTGTTAATTGATATGCACGCCGCACACGAGCGTGTCTTATATGAAAAACTAAAATTAGATTTAGTGAATGGTATAAAAATTCAACAACTTTTAGTACCAGTAGTCATGCATGCATCTGAACTAGAAGTTAGCAAAGCTGAGAATCATAAAGAGATCCTAAATCAAATTGGATTTGATATTGCGACCCTCTCACCGACACAATTAGCCATCAGGACTATCCCAACGCTATTGCAAAGAGCTGATCCAAGCACTTTATTAAGAAATTTACTATCTGAATTAGATGCCACAGGCTCACAAGCAGTTCTAGATGCTGCGCAACATGAGCGTCTAGCCACTCAGGCTTGCCACGCTGCCGTCAGAGCGCACAGACTGTTAACGCTGACCGAAATGGATGCCCTGTTACGCCAAATGGAACATACTGAACGCGCTGATCAATGTAACCATGGTAGACCAACTTGGGTTCAGTTAAGCATCTCGGATTTAGACAAGCTATTTTTACGCGGCAGGTGAGAACATGAATCACCCGCCAGTAATTGCCATTGTTGGACCAACAGCTAGTGGCAAAAGCTCGATGTCCATGCGAATTGCGCGCGCTGCAAAACAACACGGTAAAACTATTGAGCTCATTAGCATGGACTCCGCCTTAGTTTACAGAGGCATGGATATCGGCACTGCTAAGCCAAGCTCAGCAGAAATGGATGAGGTCATCCATCACGGCATCAATATCAAAGAGCCAGAAACTCCTTATTCGGCAGCCAAATTTGCGAAAGATGCAGAACAATGGATTAGCAATATTCATGATCGCGGCAACATCCCCATGATTGTTGGCGGAACCATGCTTTATTGGAGGGCATTGGCACATGGCCTATCTGACATGCCCCCAGCCTCCCCAGAAATTCGTACTGCTATAGAAAAAAAGGCAGATCAATTAGGTTGGGCAGCAATTCACCAAGAATTAATGCAAGTCGATCCCACAACAGCTATCCGCTTAGATGCTAATGACACCCAACGAGTTCAAAGAGCCTTAGAGATTTTTCTAATTAGCGGCAAACCAATGTCTAACTGGATCAGCGCAGAACCTAAAGATAGCGGTCGTTATAGCGAGAATACATCTCTTCAATTTCGCTTAATCTCTATTGAACCTTCTGATAGAGGCATTCTTCACCAACGAATTGCGGAACGGTTTGACATCATGATGCAGCAAGGGTTTTTAGAGGAAATGCGCTTATTGCGCCAAAATCCCCAACTCACCCCAGAATTACCATCGATGAGAGCCGTAGGATATCGGCAAGCGTGGGAATATCTCGATGAGAAAATTTCTTTAAAAGAATTTCAGGAGCAATCCATTGCAGCTACCCGTCAATTAGCAAAACGTCAATTGACCTGGTTACGGGGCATTGCTGACAGAGAAGTATTTGACCCGCTCAATCCATTAGACATGGCTCAATGTGAGCAAGTTTGCCTTGCTCACTATCAAATCATTTAAAAGTTATTCGCCTTAAATAACAATCGTTTGATGAGCGCCTGCTGGTCTAGACACAATTTCACCCAACTGATAAACCGTCTCGCCTGTTGATTCCAACTGCGCCTTAGCTGCTGCTGCATCAGAAGCACTAACAATCACAACCATACCAACGCCACAGTTAAAGACACGGTGCATTTCAGCATCCTGAACCCCACCCTTTTCTTGTAACCATTGGAATAACTTTGGCAAAGTCCAAGCACTTCGGTGAAGCACAGCTTGAGTAGCTTCAGGTAAAACACGTGGCACATTCTCAACCAAACCACCGCCTGTGATGTGAGCCATTCCCTTCACAGTCAATTGAGACATCAACGCCAATAAAGACTTGACATAAATACGTGTTGGCGCCATCACCACATCACTCAAGGATTGACCATGAAAATCATCCGTTGGTTTAGCCCCTGCCCGATCAATAATCTTTCGAATTAATGAGTAGCCATTAGAGTGCGCCCCGCTAGAAGCCAAGCCCAAAATGACATCACCGGGCGCAATGGTTGTACCGTCAATCATGCCAGATTTCTCCACGGCACCGACAGCAAAACCTGCTAAGTCATACTCACCTTCCGGGTACATACCTGGCATTTCAGCAGTTTCACCGCCAATTAATGCACAACCTGCCAACTCACAACCCTTGGCAATACCACCCACCACAGTGGCTGCTGTATCCACAGATAGCTTGCCGCAAGCAAAATAATCCAAGAAAAATAATGGCTCGGCGCCCTGCACCAAAATATCATTCACACTCATAGCCACGAGATCCTGGCCAACCGTATCATGACGCTGCCAGTCAAAAGCCAACTTAAGTTTGGTACCCACGCCATCCGTACCCGAAACCAATACCGGCTCCTTGTAACGCTTTGGCACCTCAAAAAGGGCCCCAAAGCCGCCAATACCTGCCAACACACCCTCACGCATGGTCTTTTTAGCCATGGGCTTAATGCGCTCAACTAGAGCATCACCAGCCTCCATGTCAACGCCAGCATCACGATAAGAAAGGCCTTGAGTTTGAGAAGAATTTGTAGAAGACATAGGTATAAACGTATTTGATCAGTAGAATCTTAGAATTCTAGTGGATACGCTATACCTATGGCCTCTTTATTAACAACTTTCTTAGCTGCTTTGATCTTAGCCTACGCCCTAAGGCCTGTAACTATGCGCCTTCAAGGCTTTGGCCTGCATAAAAGCATTTCTGCAATTTTCACTATTTTTTTGGGGTTTTTGCTCATTTTCGGCATAACCTTCTTATTTGTAAGCGTTTTACAAAAAGAAATCCCTGCCCTACGTGAACAGTTGCCAGCCTTGGTCAATCAAAACCAACACACGCTTTCCCCATGGCTAGACCGCCTCCCAATTAACCTAAGTTGGCCAGAAATTCAGACATCTCTTCAGGAAAAAATTAGTACACATCTTTCTAATAATGCAGAAAACCTTATAACTAGCAGCCTAGAAGGACTTTTAAGTTCTGGAAAAAACTTAATAACAGGTGCTTTAAATCTCATCTTAATTACTTTTGTGATGTTTTACTTACTCAACCAGTGGGATAGCTTCTTAAAAAACCTTATGTCTATAGTTCCTAGACGGTGGGCGCAAGAAGTTATTCAGATTTGCTCAGAAATTGATGCCCTACTGTCCCAATACTTAAGAGGTCAGTTTTTTGTTATCGCACTCCTAGCCTTCTACTATGCGCTAGGGCTTCACTTCCTAGGCATGACAGGGGCATTAGCGCTGGGCATCTTTACAGGAGTCGCCATCATCATTCCTTATTTAGGCTTTGTGCTTGCGCTATGTCTAGCCCTGCTATCTGCGGCGTTACAGGGTGATAACACGCACATTAGCTACGTTTTCATGCTTTATTTTGCTGGGCAAATTTTAGAGGGATTCTTTTTAACGCCCAAATTAGTTGGGGAAAGAATTGGGCTCCATCCAGTTCTTGTTATTTTTGCCCTGATGCTATTTGGCAACTGGTTTGGTTTTTTTGGCATTTTATTAGCCCTCCCCATCAGTGCAATCGCCCTAGTACTTAGCAGACACGGCCTCACAAAATACAAAGCCAGCGCTTGGTATAGCCAGTAAAATCTAGCTGTGACCAAATCTCACCCCCTCCCACGCCAAACAACTCTAGACTTAGGACATGCTCCAGAAGTTAGATTAAGTACCTTCATTGCCTCTGGCAACGAAAGTTTAATTAGCGCCTTAAAAACATTAGAAAGTACATGGGGCACTCCTAGACCATCGATCTCTTCTGCTTTAAAAATAGATCAAAGACTTATCCATGCTTGGGGTCCTAGCGGGTCGGGAAGAACTCATATTCTTCAAGCGATGGTGGCGACCGGGCAGGATCTAAATATTCCGTCACTTTTGTTAAACCATGACAGTTCACCCGATGTATGGCGAATGGCCAGCTTAGAACTGGAAAACGCAGCAGACAAAGTGGCCCTGCTTTGTGTGGACGATGTTGATCATCTAGATGATTTCGGTCAAGGGGCATTATTTAGACTTCACAATCTTATTAAAGACTCACCACATCAGGTATTGATTACAACCAGCTCTTTACCCCCAGCCAGCTTAAGACTTCGCGATGACTTAAGAACTCGATTAGCCTGGGGGCTGGTATTCCAGATGCATACCCTATCTGATGCAGAAAAATTAAATGCTCTAGAAAAAGCAGCCACAGCACGAGGCCTTAATCTTTCAAGTGATGTCGCACCTTGGTTATTGAGACATTTTCATCGTGATATGCCAAGCCTCATGGCACTCCTAGAAGCCATTGATGTCTATTCTTTAGAAACCAAAAGAGCCGTCACTCTAGCTTTAGTAAAAGAAATGCTCTCACCTAAAAATTCAGCATAATCACAATACATGACACAACTTGCACTATTCGACTTAGACCACACATTACTCCCCATTGATAGCGATCATGAGTGGGGCCGCTTCCTAGTTAAGCTAGGCGTAGTCGATGCCATACATTACGCCCATGAAAATGAGCGCTTTTATGCTGACTACAAAGCCGGTCGCCTAGATATATATGGCTTTCTTCAATTTGCACTTAAACCACTTTCAGAGCACAGCCGAGCCCAATTGAACGAATGGCACGCTGAATTTATGCAAGAAATTATCTTGCCTAATCTGCGTAGCAGCGCCTTAGATCTAGTCAAGAAGCATCAGGATCAAGATGCGCTCTGCTGCGTTGTCACTGCCACCAATAGCTTTGTCACAGCACCTATTGCTAAAGCATTTGGCATCAACAACCTTATCGCCACCGAACCTGAAATTATTGGCAACCCTGAAACAGGTAACTTTTCAGGCAAAGTAGCTGGCATCCCCAACTTTAGAGAAGGTAAAGTGACCCGAGTTGAAAATTGGCTGACCTCTCAAAATCTTAATTGGCAGAGCCTCAGCAGTAGTTATTTTTATTCTGACTCAATCAACGACTTACCACTTATGGAAAAAGTGCAACACCCCGTTGCCACAAACCCTGACGAACGCTTAAGCCAACAAGCCATTGAAAGAGCGTGGCCTATTTTGGAGTTGTTTGCATGATTCGCCGTTTCATTGACCGTATTTTTAATGCAGCCCCTAGACAGAAAAAACTGATTCATGGGCACCAAGTCGCCCCAAAAAAAATTAGCAAGCGCTCACATCACATCAACCCTGAATTACTGTCAAAAAATGCAGTCAAAGTAACAGATGTATTACAAGGTGCGGGTTTTGATGCTTACATCGTAGGCGGCGCCGTTCGCGATCTACTTTTAGGAATTGCACCAAAAGACTTTGATGTGGCAACGAACGCCACCCCCGAGCAAGTACAAAAATTATTTAGACGCTCTCGCTTAATTGGCCGACGATTTCAGATTGTTCATGTAACCTTTTACGGCAAAGAACGTCCTGAAATTATTGAAGTTTCAACTTTTCGAGCGCACGTTCAGGCTGATGATGCACATGTGGCGGCTAATGGTCGCATCTTGAGAGACAACGTCTGGGGGAGCCAAGCAGAAGATGCTACGCGCAGAGATTTCACCATCAATGCCATGTACTACGACCCACACACAGAAACTGTTTTAGATTATCACGGCGGCATTGAAGATATTGCAGCAAAAACTATTCGCATGATTGGTGAGCCCACTCAAAGGTATAGAGAAGATCCTGTTAGGATGCTAAGAGCTATTCGCTTTGCTGCCAAAACAAACTTCACCATTGAACCTAAAACACGCGCACCTCTAGAACAACTTGCACACCTCATGCAAGACGTCCCTAGTGCGCGTTTATTTGATGAAATCCTCAAACTATTAATGTCTGGCCATGCCTGGTCATCAATTTCACAACTACAGTCAGCGGGCCTACACCATAAAATATTGCCCTTAATTGATGAAATTACCAACCATGAAGATCGCCTCAAATTCGTTAAAAAATCTTTAGAAAATACCGATATCCGCATCAAATCTGGAAAACCGGTTTCAGCTGGGTTTTTATTTGCCACATTACTTTGGCACGATGTCCAAGAAGCATGGGCGAGACATGAAAATCATGACATGTCTGCCATACCAGCACTACATGCCGCAATTGACGAGGTATTAGAATCTCAAAAATCTTTTCTAGGTATGCAACGTCGCCATGAAGCCGATATGCGAGAAATATGGACGATGCAACCACGTCTAGAAAAAAGAGTTGGCCGCTACCCATTTAGATTAGTTGAAACCAACAAATTTAAAGCAGGTTATGACTTCTTACTACTCCGTGCTGAGGTTGGTGAAGTCTCAGCAAGTCTTGGCGAATGGTGGACGAGTTTTTGGCTAGGGGATGACACACAACGCCAAGATCTAATGACTCTAGCTAAATCAGAAGCCACCGAACCAAGTACGCCTAACAAGAAAAAAAGACGACGCACGCGGTCAAAAAATTCAAAACCCAAAGCGCCCGAGCAAATTAATTAAAAAAAAGCTAAAGTACTATATCTAAAAGAAAAAATAAGAAAGGCTTTACATGGCATTGGCCTTTATTGGTCTCGGTGGCAACATAGGTGATGCAAAACAGTTCATCAAAGATGCTATTGTTTGCTTAGCTCAGCGCCCTGAGTTAAGAGTCAAGACGCGCAGTTGCATGTACAAAAGCGCGCCCGTCAATGCTACCGGTAATGATTTCATTAATGCTGTTATTTCTATTGAAACAGCCATTCAACCAAGCGCTCTATTAGCAATTTGCCATCAAGTGGAAAACACATTTGGCCGAGAGCGCCCTTTTATAAATGCGCCTAGAACTTTAGATTTGGATCTATTAATCTACGATCAAATGGAAATAGACGATGAATTTCTAACATTGCCCCACCCGCGATTAACTGAAAGAGCATTCGTACTGTTGCCACTTCTTGAAATATCTCCAGATCTTGATTTACCTAGATTAGGTAAACTTTCTCAGTACATCAAACATGTCGAACATCAGCGCATTGAAAAAGTTCAAGGCTGCTGCTGCCCAAGCAATAACATTTAAGGGGTAATATTCGCCCATGAGCTATTTACAAGAAGCAAACATCCAACGTACGCCGAAAACCATTTCCCAACTGAGCGCAATGCACCAGTCTGGAGAGAAAATTGTTTTTCTAACCGCCTATGAAGCCAGCTTTGCTGCCCTCATGGATCATGCCGGCGTAGATGCCATTTTAGTTGGAGACTCGTTAGGTAATGTCATACAAGGCCACCAAAGCACAACGCCTGTTACGATGGATGAAATGGTTTATCACACGAAGTGTGTCTCTAGAGGTAATCAATCAGCCTTCTTAATGGCTGATATGCCATTCGCCAGCTACTCAACGCCAGAACAGGCCATGGAAAATGCTGCACGCTTAATGCGGGCTGGCGCTCAAATGGTCAAACTTGAAGGCGGAGAATGGCTAGCTAACACTATCAAATTTTTAGTGGATCGCAGTGTTCCTGTGTGTGCTCACCTAGGCTTAATGCCACAATCAGTCCACACTTTAGGAGGCTTCAAAGTTCAAGGCAAATCACCTGAAGCTGCTAAAAAGTTAATCGCAGAAGCCAAGTTACTTGAAGAGGCTGGGGCACAAATGCTTTTATTGGAAGCCATTCCCTCAGAGTTAGGTAGCCAAGTTACTCAGGCCATTCAGATTCCAACTATTGGGATTGGGGCTGGCCCAGATTGCTCTGGTCAAGTATTAGTCATGCATGACATGTTGGGCGCATTTCCGGGAAGAACCCCCAAATTTGTCAAAAATTTTCTTGAAGGACAAGCCTCGATTGAGGCCGCCATTAAAGCTTATGTAACAGCAGTTAAGGCGGGAAGTTTCCCCGCCCCTGAACACTGCTTCAAGTCTTAAATTAAGTTGAAATGCTCATTAAAGGTTAGTTAAAAAAGTCTTTAACTTTATTAATCCAACCCTTTTGTTGAGGGTTGTGTTTTGCACCACCCTCTTGAACACTGTCATCAAATTGTTTTAAGAGCTTCTTTTGAGCGTCCGTTAACTTAACCGGTGTCTCAACAGATACATGGATATACAAATCTCCAGGCAAGGCTGTTCTTAAACTCTTAATGCCCTTTGATCGCAATCTAAAGGTCTTCCCGCTCTGCGTTCCCTCAGGAACATCAAAGCTAGCCTTACCGGACAAAGTAGGAACTTCTATTTCCCCACCCAAAGCAGCCGTTACAAAAGAAATAGGCATTTGACAATGCAAATCATCGCCGTCACGCTCAAACACTGCATGCGGCTTGATGTGCACCTCAACATACAAATCTCCACTAGGCCCGCCATTAACTCCAGGCTCACCATTACCAGCAGAACGAATCCTCATACCGTCATCAATACCTGCCGGTATTTTTACCTCAAGTGTTTTTTGAGATTTCAACGTGCCAACACCATGGCATTTTTTGCATGGTTTAGGGATGTACTTACCCGAACCACTACAACGTGGACAAGTTTGCTGCATAGAGAAAAATCCCTGCGCAACTCTGACCTGTCCAGCTCCATGACAGGTACCGCAGGTTTCAACTTTCGAACCTGGTTCAGCACCATCACCCCCACATGAATCGCAATGAGACCAACTCGGGACACGTATTTGTGTTTCATGACCCAAGGCTGCTTCTTCAAGCGTAATTTCCATGCTATAGCGCAAATCTGCACCACGGTAAACCTGAGGACCACCCCCACGATTACCTCCGCCACCAAAGATATCCCCAAAGATATCTCCAAAGGCATCAGAAAAACCTCCAAAACCCTGGCCACCGCCACCAAACCCGCCCATATTAGGGTCAACGCCCGCATGACCATATTGATCATAGGCAGCACGTTTTTGAGGATCGGATAGCATCTCATAGGCTTCTTTAGCCTCCTTGAACTTATCCTCTGCCTCTTTGCTATCAGGGTTACGATCTGGGTGATACTTCATAGCCAGCTTACGATAAGACTTCTTAATCTCATCGTCGCTGGCATTTTTAGCTACACCCAGAATGTCATAAAAGTCGCGCTTGTTAGCCAAAACTATTCCTTACTTCTTGTCGTTTACTTCCTTGAAATCAGCATCAACGACATTGTCGTCTTTTGGCTTAGCGGCATCATTAGGCGCACCAGCAGCTGCTTGCTCTTTCTCTGCCATCGCCGCATACACCTTTTCACCTAATTTTTGACTCACTTTACCGAGCTCTTCAGTCTTAGATGTAATCGCATCTTTGTCAGAGCCCTTAGTTGCTTCCTCTAAATCCTTCAGCGCAGCTTCAATTTTCTCTTTTTCATCAGCCTCAAGACTTGCGCCATGCTCTTCCAATGCTTTTTTGGTTGAATGAACCAACGCTTCAGCAGTATTTTTAGCATCCACCAATTCACGCAACTTACGATCTTCATCAGCATTTACTTCAGCATCTTTCACCATGCGCTGAATCTCTTCTTCAGATAGCCCTGAATTAGCTTTAATGGTAATTTTGTTTTCTTTGCCAGTTGCTTTGTCCTTGGCGCCCACATGCAAAATACCATTGGCATCGATATCAAAAGATACTTCAATTTGAGGTGTGCCACGCGCAGCTGGCGCAATACCTTCCAAATTAAACTCGCCCAACACCTTATTAGCTGACGCCATTTCACGCTCACCCTGATAAACCTTAATAGTTACCGCAGGTTGATTATCTTCGGCAGTCGAAAAAACTTGCGCATGCTTCGTTGGGATTGTCGTATTTTTAGTAATCATCTTCGTCATCACGCCACCTAAGGTTTCAATACCTAATGACAAAGGTGTTACATCCAACAACAACACATCCGTACGATCACCTGACAATACTGCGCCTTGAATAGCAGCACCAACAGCTACCGCCTCATCAGGGTTAACATCCTTACGCGGCTCCTGACCAAAGAACTCCTTAACCTTTTCTTGAACTTTAGGCATACGAGTCATACCACCCACCAAAATCACATCATGGATGTCGCCAACAGATACGCCAGCATCTTTAATGGCTGTGCGACATGGATCAATCGTACGCGCAATAAGATCTTCAACCAAAGACTCAAGCTTGGCACGAGTCATCTTGATATTCAAATGTTTTGGGCCAGAAGCATCTGCCGTAATATATGGCAAATTGATATCAGATTGTTGGCTTGAAGAAAGTTCAATCTTTGCTTTCTCAGCAGCTTCTTTCAAACGTTGCAATGCTAAAACATCTTTTGAAAGGTCAACACCTTGCTCTTTTTTGAACTCAGAAATAATGAAATCAATAATGCGTTGGTCAAAGTCTTCACCACCCAAGAATGTGTCACCGTTTGTAGATAACACTTCAAATTGCTTCTCACCATCAACATCGGCAATTTCAATAATAGATACGTCAAAAGTACCGCCGCCCAAGTCATAAACAGCAATTTTTCTATCGCCTTTTTCTTGCTTATCTAAACCAAACGCTAATGCAGCAGCAGTTGGTTCATTAATGATTCGTTTTACTTCTAAACCAGCAATACGACCGGCATCTTTAGTTGCTTGACGTTGACTATCATTGAAGTAAGCGGGCACAGTGATCACAGCTTCTGTTACTTCTTCACCCAAATAATCTTCAGCAGTCTTTTTCATCTTACGAAGAACTTCTGCTGAAATTTGTGGTGGCGCCATTTTGTTACCACGAACCTCAACCCATGCGTCACCGTTATCTGCCTTAGCAATGGTGTAAGGCATTAAATCAATGTCTTTTTGCACTTCTTTTTCGTCAAATTTACGGCCAATCAAACGCTTAACCGCATACAAAGTATTTCGTGGGTTAGTCACCGACTGACGTTTCGCTGGAGCACCCACCAAAATCTCACCATCCTCCATGTAGGCGATGATTGACGGGGTCGTGCGTGTACCCTCTGCGTTTTCAATGACCTTAGGTGTATTACCTTCAATAACTGATACACATGAATTAGTTGTACCCAAGTCGATACCAATGATTTTTGCCATGCTTAAACTCCTAAAAATGTTTTATATACTTAATCTGAGGGCTTGATGTTGTTTTTCAAGTGCCTCGTTATTATTTCGGCTGACTCACCGTCACCAAGGCTGGTCTTAAAATGCGATCAGCAATCAAATACCCTTTTTGCAAAACAGTCACAACCGTATTTGCCTCTTGCTCTGCGGGCACCATAGCAATAGCCTGATGACGATGTGGATCAAATTTCTCACCAACAGGATTAATCTCTAAAACGCGGCCCTTCTCCAATGCAGCCATTAATTGTTTGAGAGTTAATTCAATGCCCTCTTTCATCTTGGCCAAATCTTCACCGTTATCCAACAAAGCAGCATTCAAACTATCCATTACCGGCAATAAGTTCTCAGCAAACCCTTCAATAGCAAACTTATGCGCTTTAGCCACTTCTTCCATGGAACGTCGGCGAGCGTTTTCCACCTCAGCCTTAGCACGCAAAAACTGGTCTTGATGCTCTTGAAGTTGTGCCTCTAGGGCTGCAATAGTTGCTTCTGGCGTCAATGGTTCAGCAGCTGCCGCCTCAGCAGCCACAGAAGAGTTCAACTCATTGTTTTCTTTAGTATTTTCTTGATTAATTTCTTCGCTCATACGGTATTTATCCCTGTAACAAATACCGATATGGGGCCTTATTTAACGATTTCAAGGCCTTATCTGAAAATTATTCTTAAGCGCCCATCTGATTGGCGCGTTGACTTCTCGCTTCCAGCACTTGCTGGGAGTCCAACTGCGTCGGCCACCCTCCTAGGTGATCACTAGCAATCGCATCCAACCCCAAGATCCAAGCAGGGGCATCATTAAGACAGGGAATGTAACGGTAATCTTGGCCACCTGCAGCCAAAAACTCATCACGCACCTCCATAGCAATTTCCTCTAAGGTTTCCAAACAATCAGCGGGAAACCCCGGGCAAAAAATATCCACGCGCTTCACCTGTTTTTTCGCAAGCGCCTCAATGGTTGGTGCCGTATAAGGCTTTAACCATTCAGCCTTACCAAAACGTGACTGAAATGTCACCAAAGCTTGGTCGGCGCTCAAACCTAATGCTTCACGCAATAAACGGCCTGTCTTATGGCATTCACAATGATAAGGGTCACCCTTATCTAAAGTTCTTTTAGGTACACCATGGAAAGAAAAAATTAACTTATCACCCTGAGCGAAATTTGGCCTGCCATTTAATTGCCAAGACGTCTCCACCTGTTCTTTAAGGGCCTGAATATAAGCAGGATGATCATGGTAGTGTTTCACCAATCGCAGCTCTGGCTGGTTGCGCCATGTGGCTAGAATTCTAAATATCTCATCAAACGTTGAAGCTGATGTCGTTGCCGAATACTGTGGATATAAAGGCAATACCAATAATCGTCCGACATTAGCATGACGCAACTGATTTAAAACCCCCTCCAAACTGGGTTGCCCATATCTCATAGCAAGCCGAACCATCACCTCTTTACCTTGAGATAAAAATCTCTTCTCAAGTTCTAGCGACTGCTTCTTTGAATGCACTAATAATGGCGACCCACCTTCCGGACCCTGCATCCAAATGCTGGCGTATTTTTTTGCGGATGCCTTGGAGCGGATTGGCAAAATAATTAGATTCAAAATACACCACCAAATAACACGTGGGATTTCAACCACTCTGGGGTCCGATAGAAACTGTTTTAAGTATTTCTTAACAGCTCCAGGTGTTGGCGCGTCTGGGGTACCCAAATTAACCAATAAAACAGCGGTGCGTTCTGATTGCTGATGTGGCGCCATAAAATCCCTATTATTTTCTTACTACATCACTACTTAAAGCGCTAGATAAAAGCTTAGCAGTCACATCCACAATTGGAATAACACGTTCATAAGCCATTCTGGTTGGACCGATCACACCCAAAGTTCCAACAATCTTGCCATCAACATTGTAGGGCGCAGTAATGACGGTCATATCCTCCATCGGCACCAAATCACTCTCGCCACCAATAAATATTTGCACCCCATCTGCGCGCGAAGAAACGTCTAACAATTGCAACAAGCTAGTCCTCTCTTCAAAAATCCCAAAGAGACGCTTCAATTTATCCATATCAGAAGATAAATCACCCATCAACAATCTACGCTCACCAGAAATAACCACGCCGGCATCCGCATTAGATGTCTCAGTACCTGCCTTAACCGCTGCTTCCATTAAGGCTGCAATATCAGCCTTTAAACCTCTCAACTCTTGGCGTAAGCGCTCTTGAACTGCATAAAAACTTAAGCCGGCAAATTGAGCATTTAAATAATTGGCAGCCTCGACCAATTCAGAGGGCTTGTAATCTCGATCAGTCAAAATAATTCTGTTTTGAACATCGCCATCCGGCGTAACCAAAATCAACAAAATTCGTTTTTCTGATAAGCGTAAAAACTCAACCTGTCTAAATAACTCTGAGCGCCTAGGCGTTAAAACCACGCCAGCAAAAGAAGATAAATTTGATAAAACTTGCGCTGCTGCTGCAACCACCCTCTGAGGAGCATCTGCATGGATTGCATCCTGAGCCTCATCAGCTACCATCTGCTCTATAGGCTTCACAGAAAGCATCGTATCCACAAATAATCGATACCCTTTTGGCGTTGGGATCCGGCCTGCCGACGTGTGCGGGCTAAAAATGAATCCCATTTCCTCAAGATCTGCCATGACATTGCGAATCGTCGCTGCAGACAAATCCAATCCCGAAAACTTAGACAAGGCGCGTGAACCAACAGGCTGGCCGTCAGCAATATAGTGCTCAATAAGAGTTTTCAGTAGGCTTTTTGATCGATCATCCATCATTTACTAATTGTAGGGCTAATTGGGCTATGGTTTAATCAACAACATGTCAAATCTTAAGACAAAACCGGTAAAAAGCCATTTCAAGAAAATTGCCCTCGTGGGCAAATATCAGGCCGATGGCTTTACAGAAATGCTTAATACCCTAGCCAACACCCTCAATTCCTGGGGCGGCGAGGTATTTATTGAAGCTGAAACAGCTAAACACACCGGTATTTCTAACGTCAAAACGGTTGAGGCCAGAGAGTTCAGCAGAACAGTTGATTTAGTCATCGTGCTAGGCGGAGATGGGACCATGCTGGGCATTGCCCGACAAATTGCCGGCGAAAATATTCCTCTAATCGGCATCAACATGGGTACCCTAGGGTATATGACGGATATCCCGCTTCAAGATGCAGAGTCCGTTCTAAAAGATATGCTTAATGGTGAATATGAATCAGATACACGCCACCTGCTAGAAGCTGAAGTATTTAGAGATAACGAACTAATTGGATCGGGCTTAGCACTTAATGATGTGGTGGTTAATCGCTCTGGCATGTCAGGCATGGTCGAGTTAGCTGTTCATGTTAATGATCAGTTTATGTATAACCAACGCTCTGATGGTCTCATTATTGCGACCCCTACGGGCTCCACAGCCTATGCTATGTCAGTAGGCGGTCCAATACTTCACCCCTCAGTTGAAGCCATCGTTCTAGCACCAATTGCTCCTCATGCATTATCTAATCGCCCCATTGTCTTACCTCATGATGCACACATTGTGGTGATGCTTGCGGGCGGGAAGGATGTGAGCGTGAATTTTGATATGCAATCACTCACCAACTTACAAATTGGTGACCAAATTAAAATTCATCGATCCACAAAAACAGTGACTCTTTTACATCCATTTGGGCATAGCGATTACCTAGCCCTACGAAAGAAGTTGCACTGGAATGAATACCCATCTTCTTTTTAAATATGCTTTGTAGCCTCTCCATTCGCAACTTTGTTATTGTTGATGAGCTAGACATTGATCTGGAAAAAGGATTCACCGTCCTAACCGGAGAGACAGGAGCAGGCAAATCGATCTTATTAGACGCTCTATCCCTTGTGCTTGGTGAAAGAGCTGACCCTAGCCAAATTCGAGAAGGTCAACAAAAAGCTGAAATTTCAGCCATATTTTCCTTAAACGGACAACTTCAGCAATCAATCAGCGCTTGGTTAGACCAAGAAGGATTTTCAACAGAAGATCAAGGACTGACGCTCATTTTGAAGCGCATTATTGAATCTAACGGTAGAAGCCGCGCCTTTATTAATGGTGGCACGGCAACACTCACGCAATTAAGTAACTTAGGCGATCAATTAGTAGACATCCACGGTCAACATGCACACCAACTCCTATTAAAAAGTGGTGCGCAACGCGACCTACTAGACAATCAAGCGAATTTAGGCGAACTAGGTCGGCAAGTAGCCCATCTTTTCCACCAATGGGACGCGGCTAAAAAACAATTAGAAAATGCTCAAAAAGCTGGTGAGCACTTGCAACTCGAACAAGACCGTCTTAATTGGCAATTAGAAGAATTAGATTCTCTAGCCCCCATAGAAGGCGAATGGGCTCAGATTGAATCAGAACATGCGCGCCTAGCTAACGCAGCAAAATTAATTGAAGGTTCACAAGCTGCTCTTGAACTCATTGAAAGCCAAGAAGGCAATGCTGAGGAGTTACTCACCAAGGCCTTTCATAAAATTGAAGATTTAGCCAGACTAGATAATCATCTAGAAGATGCAAAAATTGCGATTGAGTCCGCACAAATCCAACTAAGTGAGGCAGGGCATAGTCTTAATCGTTACCTTCAAAAAATTGATGTTGACCCAAAGAGGCTAGCAGAAGTTGAAGAACGTCTAAAGGCACTTTATACCGCTGCCAAAAAATTCAAAGTGTTACCCGAAGAGCTACATATTCTTTGGCAAGATACCCAGGAAAAAGTGATTGCCATCAAAGATGCCCAAGATTTAGCCGCCCTGGAAAAACATCTACAAATTGCTCATGCCGCTTACCTAAAGGAAGCTAAAGTCCTTACCCAACAGCGTACTAAAGCTGCTAAAACTTTGGAAACTGCAGTAACGGCAGCGATGCAAGATTTATCGATGGCAGGCGGTCAATTTGCCATTCAACTAACTCAACTACCTCATGAGAGTGTTCACGGCTTAGAGCAAATTGAGTTTTTAGTAGCTGGTCATCCGGGTGTGCCCCCAAAACCTTTATCGAAAGTCGCCTCTGGCGGGGAGTTGGCCCGCATCAGCTTAGCGATTAGCGTCATTACTTCTGAACATAGTCATATCCCCACATTAATTTTTGATGAGGTTGACTCAGGAATTGGAGGCGCTGTTGCAGAAACCGTAGGAAAACGCTTAAAAGAACTCGGTCAAGTGCATCAAGTTCTTTGCGTCACTCACTTAGCTCAAGTGGCTGCTCAAGGACATCAACACTGGAAAGTTGAAAAACACAGCACCAACAATGCCACCACATCAAGAATTACCAGCCTAAGTAGAAATCATCGAGTAGAAGAAGTCGCAAGAATGTTGGGTGGCACTGAGATAACAGACACCACTAGACGCCATGCCCGCGAACTATTAGGCAATTAAAACCTGAAACTAATTCAAGAGCACTTGGTTCCAGAGCTCTTGAACCATACTTCTAGCTAATTTAAGGCGGTCATCCATCTCATCTAATTTAATACGCGTTTTATCAGCCCCATCCAAACGAATCTGGTGTTGATATTCGCGATATAAACGATAGGCATCAGCCACTTCAACCGCCAACTGATGCGGGATCAAACCAAGCTCTCCAGCGCTCAACAATAAAGCAATATTCCCCAAATTACCCAATAACGCTGGATGGTTATGGCTAAACTGCAACACCAAGTACTGAACAACAAACTCAATATCAACCATGCCACCACTATCATGTTTGATATCAAATTGCCCCGAATCATTAGGGTGGCCCTCAGTAACCTTTTGGCGCATAGAAAGGATTTCCTGTTTCAAGGCATGCTGATCACGAACCTGGCTGAGCACGGCCTGGCGAATTTCTTCAAACTGCCGCCCAATAATTGGATCACCCGCACAAAATCGTGCCCTAGTTAAAGCCTGATGCTCCCACACCCAAGCCGAATTATTTTCTTCTCTCAATTGATAACTTCTAAACGAATCAATATTGGTTACCAATAAACCGGCAGTGCCATTTGGCCTTAAACGCGTATCGATTTCAAATAAAACACCTGCCGAAGTCGCTGTTGTTAGCCAGGCAATTAAACGTCGTGCATACATCGCATAACGCTCAGATGCTTCTTGATCTTCTTTAGGGGCATCATATAAAAAAACCACATCTAAATCTGATGCATAACCTAGCTCTTTACCACCCAACTTACCGTAAGCAATCACAGCAAACTTAGGTTTTACAAATATATCTAATTTGTATTTCTTAACCACAGAAGGCCAAACTCGCTCCAATGCCAAATTAAGAATTAAATCGGCCAAAGCAGAAAGACGATCACTTACCTTCTCAATTGGTAAAGGTTTTTCTCTACCAATACCAAGCTCAGCCAATAAAGTTAAGAACGTCTCTGTATGGTGAACTTGTCTCAACACATCCATGGCTTGGTCGGTATGATCACCCTGCTCAATGGCATCATCTAGAAGAATATTGGTTTCAACTCTTAATTTTTCCCAGTAAATCTCAGGATGGTCTTCTGGGGAATACTGCCCCTGGCCAGTCAATAAATCATCCAGTAAGTGGGGGTGTTTAATTAAGTACTCAGTCCCCCATTTAGAAGCTCCAATGAACTGAACCAAACGACTCATCACATGGGGATACTCACTTAACAGTGCCAAATAAGAAGCACGCCTTGAAACTGACTCCAATAAATTCATCATCCGCACTAATATCTCTTCAACCTTTGCGGGCGACCAAGATTGTTGATGCACATACTCAGAAGAATTAGCCATAAGAGCAATAAATCTTCTCCTAGCCATATCCGTTAAAGATCGGTAACGAGCGCTTGTTAACCAGGCATCCCAAAGTTCTTTTAAATGAGGGTACTCTTCGGAGGGCGTCCATGGAGAGAGAGAATCTCCAACATGATCAGCCTCTTCATTCATTTTTCTCAAAACAAATGCATTGCCAAACAACTCAGCCACATGACCTCGATGCTTAGCCAACGTACCCCGAAAATCATCTAGACAACTGTGTCCCATTGCTCTGGCTAAACGTTCTTGCGAAACATCATCGGAAGGCAAATGATGTGTTTGTGCATCTTCCCAATATTGAAGGCGATGCTCTAACTTTCTAAAATAGTTATAAGCATCAGTTAATTGCTTTAAATCGGGCTCAGACAATAGTTGGCGCGCATAAACTGCCTCCAAAACCTCTAAAGTTGGTCTAATTCTTAATCCGGGATCTTGGCCACCGCGCACCAACTGAAACATCTGGGCCATAAATTCAATTTCGCGAATACCGCCCCTACCCAATTTAATATCGGCAGCCCTTTCTGGGTGAGCCAAACTTCTTTTTTCCGCCTCTTGCTGAATTTGACCGTGAAGCTCACGAATCGCAGCAATCACACCAAAATCCAAATAGCGGCGATAAACAAAGGGACGCACCAAATCCTGTAGCCCCTTAAATAAACGGGCATATGAAGGTTCTTGCTCAGATGGATAAATCATTCGCCCTTTAATCCAAGCATAACGCTCCCATTCCCGGCCCTGGACACTAAAGTACTCCTCTAGCATCCCCAAACTACAAACCAATGGCCCTGAGTCGCCATTAGGCCTTAAACGCATGTCTACTCGAAACACAAAACCATCAGCCGTCACTTCTGACAATAAAGCTATTAATTTTTTACCTAAGCGGGTATACCACTCATGATGTGAGATGCTTTTTACTCCACCTCGAGTCTCGCCGTCATCCTCGTACACAAATACCAAATCGATATCCGATGAAACGTTTAACTCTCTACCTCCCAATTTCCCCATGCCTACAACTATTAATGGGACATATACCCCCTCGGTCGATAAAGGTTCACCAACTAGCGCCTTCATATCCATATGAAGTGCCTCAATCGATATAGCAATCGTTTTCTCTGCAAACGAGCTAATCCCTTCAGTTACTTCCTTAAGATCTGCCAAGCCGTTTAAGTCTCTATAGGCAGTCAACAACATAAAACGTTGCCGCGCCAATCGTAATTGGGAAGAAAAAGCCTCTAAATTGACGGGCTCCTGGGACAAAATCTCTCTAGCCCCAGATAAAATGTCATCAATAACTTGTTCACTAATGGGCGTAACAACCCTATTTGATAACTCTGCAACCCATTGAGGTTGGGCATTAAGCCAGCGATTGGCATACGCAGAATGCTCTCGAAGCGCTAAAAAACCACTATCATTACTTGTCATAATATCTATGGTATAGCTATCCATACCTGCTTGGCTATCGCATAATTACAAAATGTCTTGGTCAAAAATTTCCACCACCATTAATATGCTGCTTCAACTTAAAGAAAAAGCAGCGCAGTGGCCCATCTGGGGAAAAAAGCTTAAATGGCTAAGCTTGGCATGCTTGAGTATTTTTTTAATGATTCACTTAGCCGTCAGATTCATCATTTGGCCTCAGGTTGAACAAAATAAGACCTACCTCGAGCAAACGCTTAGCCAGAATATAGGTGCACCAGTCAAGATTGGCGAAATCAAAACAAATTGGTCTGTCTTATGGCCTTCATTTAGCATCAAGAACATTTCTGTCGCAGACAAAGATCATCCACAAAAAGAACTTCTTTATGTTCCTGAAGTGACCGGTAGATTGTCCTGGGAAAGTATTTGGCATTTAACACCCTATTTCCATAATCTTAAGTTTGAAAATGCCCACATTGATATTAAAAGAGATGGTGACGGCAACTGGAATATTGCCGGAATTAAATTACCTAAAAATTCAGCTGGTCACACATTTGGCAATTGGTTATTTGATCAAGATAATGTCAGCGTTACTAATGCCACGATTACTTGGTCTGACGAATTTAATCGCAATTCATCACATCTTATTACCTTAAGCAGCCTCAACCTCAATAACTCTTGGTACAAGCATGAAGTCAATTTAGCTTTTAATAGTCCATGGCAAGAAGATACAGCCAAAATTGAAGCCAAATTTAGACATAGTCTTTTCGGAGATGCAGGCAACTGGGAAGACTGGAGCGGCAAACTCGAATGGAACATCAAAGGCATTGACCTTAAAAAGGTTAATGAGATTTTTAATACTTCCATCAAAATGATTGATGGGAAAATAACCATTGCAGGCAATGCCTATTTAAATAACGGCATTATCGATGGTGGCGATACGATATTGCAGGGTCAAAATCTTCATTTTGACTGGGAACGCTTCAATCAACCACTAAAAATTCAATTCATAGAGAGTCGCCTAGAGCAAAGTACGCAAGGCAGCACCATGACATTAAGTGCTCCATTACTTAAATGGCGTGCCAACGCTCAATCTTCTCTGCAAGAACTCAATGACCTAAGCTTGTACTGGAAAATTGCCCCAAATATTGAATCAGTAAAAAATGTCGGCATCAAAGCGGCTCATATCGATATTGAATTATTTGAGCAATTAGCAAAACAATTTCCTCTCCCTAAAGATTTAAATAACTTCATCAAACAATACCAAGCAGCAGGTGAATTGCAAGATGTAGACGCCAACTGGAAGGCCGAAACATTTAAATTACCATTTGATATACAGATACCAGGGTTTGACCAATCTCACTACAAACTATCGCTGAAATTTAATCGCCTATTCTTAACCCCTTACAGCAAAGATGAATTAAAAGTTGCCAATCTGAAAGGTGAGCTCAGCGCCTCAGAGCTAGGTGGAGAAGTAAAGCTAGACAGCAGCTCATCAGCCATCACACTACCTAAAATGCTTGAAAATGATCTGCTAGAGTTAAACCAAGCCAATGGCACTATTAAATGGGAAAAAGTTAATGGCGCCTGGGCTTACACATTGAACGACGTTCATCTTGAAAATGCTGACGCATCGGTTAACTTCAGTGCAGCATATAACCCTAGGCATGGCCATACTGCTGAAAAAATAAAAATTAAAGGGGATATAAATAAGGCTAAGGTCAAAAATATTACGCGTTATTTTCCAGTTGCCATGTCTTCGGAAGCAAGAAGTTATATTAAACAATCATTACTAGATGGAGAAATTCATGGTGGTCGAATTCACATTGAAGGCGAACCAGAAAGAATCCCATTCTCCAATAAACACCCTGGCATATTTGAGCTTGAGCTACCAGTCAACAATATTCAATACCTTCCTGCCAAAGAGATTTCCAAAACCGGGGGTCAATGGTCACCATTTTCGAACGTAAAAGGTATCGTTATTTTTAAAGGTCCTCGCCTTGAACTTGACATCAAAGAAGCTACTTACGAAAGCGTTCAATTAAAAAAAATAAAGGGTGTCATTACAGATATTGCTCATAAAAATGCAACGCTCTTAATCGACGGAGAAGCAGAAGGCTTAGCAAAAGATCTTCTGTATTACTACGCAAGCAGCCCCTCAGGGAAAAAAGTCACTGATAACTGGGACAAAATTAAGCCTGAAGGCCATGCAAAGCTGAAGCTACAACTAGAAATGCCTCTTGAAAACGTGAATAGCTCAAAAATTCACGGTGAGATCGCTTTAAATAAGAATGCTGTCAATATCAACAATCAAGTTGAAATCAAGGATATATCTGGCGAGATTCTTTTCTCTGAAGAAAAAATTATTGCCAAAAACTTTAAAGCTCAAACACTTGGCGGATCAATAACCATTGACACACCCAACCAATTACCGTGGCAATCACAAAATGATATGCATGTTGCTGGACAAGCAAAGATTGACGCTCTTATAGAATTATTTAATGATGGCCAGAAGAATGGTCTACACGCTCTTCTTGCTAAGCAGTTTGATGGGCAATTTAAATATGACGGCAAACTAGCGATTACCAACAATGGTTATAAATTAAATTTAGGTTTGCAATTAAACGAATTTGGTTCGCAACTTCCCGCTCCCTTATATAAGAAATCGGGCGAACACATGGCCGGTCAATTTTCACTAGAAAATAACGCCGCCAATGGGAAAAGAGAGCATCTGGGCATATTCAAGATTGATAAGCTACTTGAAACTAAATTCATTTACAAAGATGCTTCCCCCCTTCGCATTAGCCTAGGCATCAATTCCTCAGTTAACATGCCTACTCAAGGAGTTTCTTCAACGATAGTTTTAGAGAAGCTTGATCTTGAGGCTTGGCAAAACTGGGCGGATAAATATTTAACAGATCACTCAAATACCTCCTCAAAGAAATCCAATGCCCTGCAACTCAATACATTATCAGCATCTATTGGATCAGTAAAAATTGCAGATAAAGAAATAAAAAATATCACCTTATCAGCCACACACGATCAGGACTTATGGCATGCCAGCATTAACTCATCATTAGCCGTTGGCTTGATTCAATGGAAATTGCCGCAAACAGGTTTACCGCAGGGCAAGTTGACAGCCAAGCTTCAAAAACTTGTTATCGAAAATGAAGCTTCTACCGAAACAATTGCCAAAAATATTAATCAACGGATTCAAAAAATACCTGCCTTAGATATTCAATCGGAACAGTTGATAATTAATGGCAAGGGATATGGAAAGCTTGATCTATTAGCCAGTAACGATAAAAACGACTGGAAAATTGAAAAGCTACATTTAATAAGCTCTGATGCCAAATTGATGGCGCAGGGTAAATGGATTTTGCCTCGTCAAGATAAGCGATCATCTCCCGGTAAAACTGAATTAACGTTTGATTTAGATATTAACAATGCGGGAGCACTTCTTGACAGCCTAGGTTTCCCAAAAACAATTCAAGATGGCTCTGGAAAACTTTCCGGAACAATTCATTGGCAAGGTGAGCCCTACAAATTTGACATCAAATCTTTAAAAGGCGATATGTCCTTAGATTTAGCTAAAGGCACTGTTCTACAAGTTGAACCTGGCATCGCAAGGCTATTAGGCGTACTTAGCTTCCAAGGGTTAAGTCGAATTGCTACTTTAGATATTGGTGGTGTTCTAAAGCCTATTGTTACCCAAGGAACTCCTTTTGATCGCATTACCGCCAAAGGATCCATTAATAATGGCATGGCACTAATACAAGATCTCACCATGAAAGGTCCTCAAGGCAATGTGCGCCTAACAGGACAAGCCAATCTTATTGATGAAACTCAAGATATGAGGGTAACCGTCGTACCCAATCTCAACGCTGGGTCAGCCTCGCTTGCCTATACGTTTATCAACCCAATCATTGGCCTTAGCACACTGGTTGGTCAATACCTCATTTCAGATGAGGTTAGCAAATTATTCCAATTGGATTATCTGATCCAAGGCACTTGGGCAACACCTCAAATTATTGCTTTGGATAGCAAAGGCAAACTCATCAATGAGAGTCAATTAAAAGAAATTAGGGATAAATCTTTGCTACGCCAACAGCAAAATCCGAATAAGCAATAGAATGTATGCATGACCTTATCATCTGCACAGCTATCCGTTGCGAGCATACAAATGGTGTCTTCACCCTCTTGGGAAGACAATCTAAATGTTGTATCGCGTCAAATATCAGCTGCTAAATCTGCGGGCGCTACATTAATTGCCTTGCCCGAATATTTTTGTCTAATGGGGCACTCAGATAAAGACAAAGTCAAAATATGTGAACAATTTGGCGCCGGTCCAATACAAGATGCTCTCAGAAACCTAGCCATCAAGCATGCCATTTATTTAGTCGCTGGAACGATCCCACTCGCTTGCGCAGATAAAAATAAAGTTAAAAACACAACTTTAGTCTTCAATCCTTCTGGCGAAGTAATCAGTCGCTATGACAAAATCCATCTGTTTGGCTTTACTCAAGGAAATGAAACTTATCAAGAATCCAATACGATTGAAGCCGGATCCGTACCCACCAAGTTTAGCTTGACACATCAAGGCATCGAATGGACTTTTGGTTTATCGATTTGTTATGACATCCGCTTCCCAGAGTTATATAGATCCCTAGGACTAGTAGACTGTCATGTTGTTCCAGCTGCTTTTACGTATACAACTGGCAAAGCTCATTGGGAAATATTATTACGTGCTAGGGCAATTGAAAATCAATGCTATGTTTTAGCCAGCGCGCAAGGGGGTAAACATGACAATGGTAGAAGTACTTGGGGGCAAAGTATGTTGATTAACCCCTGGGGAGAAATTGAATCTGAACTAAAAAACGGGGAAGGTTTTATGATTGGCTCACTCAAAAAGACGCTCATCATTGAAACTCGTCAAAAATTACCCGCCTTACTGCATCGCACTCTTTAATTGGTTTTATGAACTCACACTTAGCACTAGAAAATCCACTTTCGCTTAGCAGAGCTGATGCATTAAAGATTGCTAAAGATATTCTTTTAGAGCCAGCTGGCATTACCGAAACAGACCTTCAAAAAACTTTATCCCACATGCATCTGCATCACCTAGACGATGCAGATTTGTATTTTCAAAGAACACTAAATGAGTCCTGGAGCCTAGAAGAAGGTATTGTGAAATCAGGAAGCTTCGGCATCGATCAAGGCGTCGGTGTTCGTGCAATCAGCCAAGATAAAACTGCTTTTGCTTACTCCGATGAAATTAGCGCTTTAGCTCTTAAACAAGCAGCCGAAGCAACCCGAGTCATTGGTCCCAAAAACCAACGAGTGCACATTGCGCCAAACTGGATTACGCCACCGACTCATGCACTCTATCAATCATATGACCCACTTGCCAGCTTAGATGCCAAAGCAAAAATTACCCTACTTGAAGATATTGAACGCAAAGCAAAGGCGAAAGATCCACGAATTGTTCAAGTAATGGCTGGCTTGGCTGGTGAATTTGATGTTGTTTTGGTAGCAAGAGCTAATGGCATATTGGCAGCAGATATTCGCCCCTTAGTAAGAGTTTCAATCACCGTTATTGCTGAACAAAATGGCCGTCGCGAAGTGGGTTCTTCAGGCGGGGGTGGACGTTTTAACTATCATTTTTTTGACACTGTAAAAATTGACCAGTGGATTGATGAAGCCGTTCACTCAGCCCTTATTAATCTTGACTCTCGCCCAGCGCCTGCAGGCCCAATGACAGTTGTTTTAGGCCCTGGCTGGCCAGGCGTGCTTTTACATGAAGCAATTGGACACGGATTAGAAGGTGACTTTAATAGAAAAGGTTCCTCCGCTTTCTCAGGCAGAATTGGGCAGCAGGTAGCCGCCAAAGGTGTGACTGTTGTTGATGATGGGACCATTTCTGGTAGAAGAGGATCTCTATCTATTGATGACGAAGGCAACCCCACTCAATGCACCACCCTGATTGAAAATGGGGTTCTAAAAGGATATTTACAAGATAGCCTCAATGCGCGCCTAATGAACATGTCACTAACAGGCAATGCTAGACGCGAGAGCTATGCCTCACTACCCATGCCACGCATGACAAATACCTATATGCTGGGCGGGAAAGACGATCCCGAAGAAATCATTAGCAGTATCAAAAAAGGCTTATATGCGGTGAATTTTGGAGGTGGTCAGGTTGATATCACTAGCGGAAAATTTGTTTTTTCGGCCTCTGAATCCTATTGGGTAGAGAATGGAAAAATTCAATACCCCGTCAAAGGTGCCACCATCATTGGTAATGGCCCTGAATCTCTCAAAGATATCAGCATGATTGGAAATGATATGCGCTTAGATAGCGGTATTGGGGTTTGTGGGAAAGATGGTCAAAGCGTCCCTGTTGGCGTTGGCCAGCCAACTCTAAGAATAGACAACATGACGGTGGGTGGCACAGGATAATTGGACAAGTAAAAAAACTGTGCTACATTAACTCCATGCGTGCAATTAATTTTTATTTCTTTTACTTTTGTTTCTCAGACCACGGCGGTCGAGAGGCAGAAATTCAAGCGTAAATTTCTAGCACTCAATCAAACCGCCGAATACTACGGCGGTTTTTTTATACCCTTAGATTTTATAAAAAAGTGAAATTGGAGTAAATCATATGAGCAAGAAAACTCTAGGCAACATTGATAACTGGTATGCAAGCGTCGACAAGACTTCAGAGACCGACGATGAACGTATTCAGGAAATTACCGTGTTACCACCCCCAGAGCATCTCATTCGCTTTTTTCCAATCAAAGGGACAGCGACTGAAAAATTAATTAACACCACACGTAAAAATATTCGCAACATCATGCATGGCAAGGATGATCGTTTGCTTGTGGTTATTGGCCCATGCTCTATTCATGACCCCAGCGCCGCCATTGAATATGCCAATCGTTTATTAGAGCAGCGCCAGAAATATGCTGGTGAACTTGAAATTGTGATGCGCATTTATTTTGAAAAACCAAGAACAACTGTTGGTTGGAAAGGATTAATTAACGATCCATATCTAGATGAAAGCTACAAAATTGATCAAGGCCTCAGAATTGCTAGGCAGTTGTTAATTGAAATTAACCGCATTGGCATGCCTGCTGGCAGCGAGTTTCTAGATGTTATCTCCCCACAATATATTGGTGACCTCATTTCATGGGGCGCGATCGGCGCCCGCACGACTGAGAGCCAAGTTCATCGCGAATTAGCATCTGGTATTTCTGCTCCAATTGGCTTTAAAAATGGTACTGATGGCAATATCAAGATTGCAACTGATGCTATTCAATCAGCCAACAGACCTCACCATTTCCTATCTGTTCATAAAAATGGTCAGGTAGCAATTGTTGAAACAAAAGGTAATGCAGACTGTCATGTTATTTTGCGCGGCGGCAAAACACCTAATTACGACGCTGAAAATGTTGCAAAAGCCTGTGCGGAACTAGAGGCATCAAAACTACCTGGCACATTAATGGTAGATTGCTCTCATGCCAACTCAAGCAAACAACATCAGCGTCAAATTGAGGTTGCGAAGGATATTGCAAACCAATTAGCTGCTGGATCACAAAAAGTCTTTGGTGTCATGATTGAAAGCCATCTGAACGAAGGCGCTCAAAAATTCACACCGGGCAAAGATAATCCAGCCGAACTGAAATATGGCACAAGCATTACTGATGCTTGCATTAACTGGGATGATTCAGTGGATGTTTTAAAAATCCTTGCTGAGGGGATAAAAAAACGTCGCGCCAGAAAATGACTTAAAAATAGAGTTGCTAGTTAATATTTAGAGTTAGCACCCCAATAAAAAAGACCTTTTAAGGTCTTTTTTATTGGGGATTGATTGAATCATTTCTTTATATAATTTTTTAAGATTTAGGCGCCTTTTGATGTTTCCATAAAACATCTGAGCCGCCACTAGACTGATTCAGTACGCGGGCAATCACAAACAATAAATCGGATAAGCGATTGACATACTGCCTAGGGCTATCGTGAATAGATTCGTTTCTTCCCAACTTCACAATCGATCTCTCAGCACGACGGCAAACAGTTCGACATACATGAGCTTGAGCGGCAGCTCTTGTTCCACCTGGCAAAATAAATTCTTCTAACTTTGGCAAAGTTGAGTTGTACTTTAACAACCAAGCATCTAACTGAGTTACCTGTTCTTCCTTTAACAAAGTGTAATTAGGAATGCAAAGTTCACCACCAAGATCAAATAAATCATGTTGCACTTGAGAAAATAATTCTCTTAACTCTGAAGCAACACTGGTAGGCATATCTTCAGTAAGCAAAACACCAATTTCTGAATTAAGCTCATCAACATCGCCCATCGCGCAGATACGCAAATGATCTTTATCTACACGCTGGCCATCACCCAAACCAGTGGTCCCTGCGTCACCTGTACGCGTTGCTATTTGTGTCAATCTTTTGCCCATGACACTGATTATATGGAAATGGCTAGAATAGAGTAAAACCACAATAAATAAGAGACAAATGGATACCACCCTCACACCATCCCCTTCTGAGATTTTTGCTAAGCAAAAACGGCTTGTTGACGCTCTAAAACCCTTGCTACCTAAAGAGGCTCTACTTTGGGAGCCAGAGGACACCATTCCCTATGAATGTGATGGGTTAGCTGCCTACAGGCAGATGCCACTAGCTGTGGCCTTGCCAGAGAATCAAGAGCAAGCTGTAGCGGTCATTAAAGCTTGTCAGAAGCTTCAAGTACCTATCGTACCTAGAGGCTCAGGGACTGGTCTTTCAGGGGGCGCCATGCCAATAGCCCAGGGATTAGTATTATCCCTAGCTAAATTAAAGAAAATTATTCATATTGACCCCATAGCAAGAACAGCAGTTGTACAGCCAGGTGTCAGAAATCTAGCTATTTCTGAAGCAGTTGCCCAACATGGCTTGTACTATGCGCCAGATCCTTCCTCACAAATTGCCTGCTCAATTGGTGGCAATGTCAGCGAAAACTCTGGGGGCGTGCACTGTCTGAAATATGGGCTAACACTTCATAACATTCTAAAAGTGAAAGCCATCTTAATGACTGGGGACGTAGTAGAGTTTGGGAGCCTAGCCCCAGATGCTCCCGGACTTGATTTACTCTCAATTTTGGTAGGTAGCGAGGGGATGCTAGCAGTTATCACTGAAGTAACTGTTAAGTTAGTGCCTAAACCTCAATTAGCCCAAGTCATCATGGCTAGCTTTGATGATGTTGAAAAAGGTGGTCATGCTGTTGCCGCCATCATTGCAGCTGGCATCATTCCTGCCGGCCTAGAAATGATGGATAAAGGCGCCACCAGGGCTGTTGAAGAATTTGTTCATGCTGGTTATGACTTAAATGCTGAGGCAATCCTATTATGTGAATCTGATGGCACTCCAGAAGAGGTTGCTGAAGAAATCGAGCGAATGACTGATGTCCTCAATCAATGCGGGGCCATAAGAATTCAAGTTTCGCAAAGTGAAGCAGAACGACTCAAGTTTTGGAGCGGAAGAAAAAATGCATTCCCTGCGGCAGGAAGAATTTCTGCTGACTATTACTGCATGGATGGCACGATCCCTAGACAACACATCGCCACCCTCTTAAAACGTATCCAAGGAATGGAAAAAAAATATAAGTTGGGCTGCATCAATGTTTTTCATGCTGGCGATGGCAACATGCATCCACTCATACTATTTAATGGCTCAGATCAAGATGAATGGCGTAGAGCTGAAGAATTCGGTAGTGATATTTTAGAAACATGCATTGAGTTAGGTGGCACGATTACTGGCGAACATGGCGTTGGTATCGAAAAAATTAATTCCATGTGCGTGCAGTTTGGTGAGCCAGAAAGAAATTTATTTTGGTCAGTCAAAGCATCATTTGATCCTGAAAAACTTTTAAATCCCGATAAAGCGATCCCCACATTAAATCGTTGTGCAGAATATGGTCGCATGCGCATTACTGGCGGCGCTCTACCTCACCCAGAATTGGAGCGCTTCTAATGACTCAGCCTGTTCTAAATTATTTTAAGAACCAAATTCTCGAAGCAAGTGGCGAGAAAAAAGTTCTGCGCCTCATGGGCTCAGGCTCCAAAGACTGGTATGGCAATCACCTAACAGGCACCCCCCTCTCAACCAAAGAATATCAAGGCATTATTAATTATCAACCTGATGAATTGGTTATTACAGTTAAATCTGGCACCCCTCTAAAAGAAGTTGAAGAAGTTTTATCTCAAAAAAATCAACAATTCGCATTTGAGCCACCACACTTTGAGGGCTCAACAATTGGCGGCATGATTTGCTCCGGGTTGGCTGGTCCAGGAAGAGCCGCTGCAGGGGGATTAAGAGATTTTGTGCTCGGGGCGAATATCATGGATGGGCAAGGTCAAATCATGAAATTTGGCGGCACTGTCATGAAAAACGTGGCTGGGTATGATGTATCCCGCCTACTACCAGGATCTCTTGGCACACTTGCTTTACTACTAGATGTGTCGATCAAGGTACTACCCAAATCTGCCGCTTCCGCAACACTCCAAGTTGATATTGCACAAGCTGATGCAATTACGTTAGTTAACCGACTAGCCAGCCAACCTTGGCCTATCAATGCCAGTTGCTGGATTGGCGAAACAATGGGCTCCCTACATCTAAGATTAAATGGTGCTAAAGCCGCTGTTCAATCAGCCCTTATGGCTTTTCAAGAAAAATATCAGATGAAACTGGTAGATCATGACCAAGCTGAGCATTTTTGGATCAGCATTAGGGACCAACAGCACCCGTGGTTTCTGAAAAATTCAGCGCAACCACTGTGGCGATTAGCTGTAGCCCCAACCAGCCCACCACTTCAACTGGCCGGAGAAACATTAATTGAATGGCACGGCGGACAACGCTGGTGGAGCGGCAACATCAACCCCCAAGAAATTAAATCACTAGCAAGATCAAACGGTGGCCACGCCAATATTTTCAGGGCCTCAGAAAAAACCAGTGATATGCTAAGTTCACTCAAGGATAACCCTCTAACCATAGCCTTGGCACCGATAGAAGAGCGGCTCAGAAAATCATTTGATCCTCACGGTGTATTTGCAACAGGAAGACTCATCTAATATGCAAACAGAATTAGCGCCTAAATTTGCTGGGACATCGGATGGTCAAACTGCTCAAGCCATCTTAAATAAATGTGTTCATTGTGGGTTTTGCACAGCAACCTGCCCAACCTACCAATTACTTGGAGATGAATTAGATGGCCCAAGAGGCCGCATCTATCTCATCAAACAAATTGCAGAAGGTCAGACTGCTACAGAAAAAACAAGATTACATTTAGATCGCTGCTTAACTTGCAGAAACTGTGAAAGCACTTGCCCTAGCGGGGTTGATTATGGACATCTGATTGATATCGGCCGTAAATGGGCGGAAGAGCAGACTAAATCCAGGCCATTAACAGAACGTATCTTAAGAAAATTATTGATCAATGGTTTAACAAATAAACCATTATTTGATCATGGCATGCGCCTAGGTAGATTATTGAAACCAATACTGCCAACAGCACTTAAAAATAAAATACCCGCGGGCAAACATCCTGGCAAAAGACCTATTCAAGGAAAAAACACCACCAAAATGTTAGTCCTTGAAGGGTGTGTTCAACCAGGTATGCTGCCAAACATTAACAATGCAACAATTCGTGTGATGAATCACCTAGGTGTTGATGTTCTATCAGCGCCTAAAGCAGGCTGCTGCGGCGCACTCAAATACCATCTCAATGAACAAGCAGCAGGGCTTGATGATATGCGTCGAAACATTGATGCGTGGTGGCCCTATATCACTGGTGAAGCGCCAGAATGCCAAGGAGAAAAGGTTCAAGCCATTTTGATGAACGCTTCTGGTTGCGGTGTAACCGTTAAAGAATATGAGCATATGCTCAAAGATGATTTGCAATACGCCGAAAAAGCTAAAGTTATTTCAGCCCTTTGCAAAGATTTAGTTGAAATATTGCCAAGCTATACATCCCAGCTAAAAACATTATTAGGGCCATTAAATAAAAAAATGGTCTACCACCCACCTTGTACGCTGCAACACGGTCAAAAAATCAAAGGGGTCTTAGAAAAATTCTTAGGTGAACTGGGTATTCAAACTTTACTTTGTAATGATAGCCATCTATGCTGCGGCTCTGCCGGCACCTACTCCATACTTCAACCCACTTTGTCAAAGACTTTAAAAGAGCAAAAAATAAATAATTTATTGAATACGGTGAATGATAGTGGTGCAGAGAAAATTATCTCAGCCAATATTGGCTGTATTACTCAATTGCAAAATAATCAAGCCGAAGTTGAACATTGGATTGAACTGATTGATGCATCATTGGTAAAAAATTATTAATTCATGAGTGTTATTTACGACAATCTCGCTACGGTTACAGAACAAATTGCAATAGCCGCCCGCGCAGTAGGACGACTGCCAGCCGATATAAAACTGTTAGCCGTATCAAAAACATTCCCCCCTGAGGATGTGCGAACTGCTTATAACTGGGGGCAAAGGGCTTTCGGCGAAAATTATGTTCAAGAAGGTGTGGAAAAGATATTTGCACTATCAGACCTTCGATCTAATATTGAGTGGCACTTCATTGGGCCCATCCAGAGCAATAAATCACGCGATGTAGCAGAGAACTTTGACTGGGTACATAGCATCGATCGACTAAAAATTGCACAAAGACTCAATGACCAACGGCCAGCCAGCTTGGCGCCTCTGAACGTTTGCATACAAGTTAATATCAGCGGAGAAGCTACTAAAAGTGGTGTTCAAGAAGCAGATCTCTTAGATCTATGTTTGGCCATTATCTCTATGCCCAAACTCAGGTTACGTGGCCTTATGAGCATTCCAGAACCAACTAGCAATGGACAAGAACAAAAAAAAGCACACCACGATTTATTTACAATGCTTAATCGCTTAAAAAGTCAGCTATCGACACAAGCATCATTAGTAAACCTAGATACGCTTTCAATGGGCATGTCCTCTGATATGGCCTCAGCTATTGCAGAAGGTAGTACGATGGTACGTGTTGGCACAGCAATATTTGGCAAAAGAAACTATTTATGACCTCTCTCTCAAATTTAAAAATTAGCTTCATCGGCGGCGGTAACATGGCTAGCGCACTCATTGGCGGACTTATTCAGCAAGGTGCTCAAGCTTCAAATATCTTTGTAGCTGACCCCTTCGCAGGCACACGAGCACGCTTAAATTCAGAATTTGGCCTAGTGGCAAAAGAAAACAGCGCCTCCCTATCAGGTGAGATTCAAATATCTGACGTATTAGTTTTAGCTGTCAAGCCACAACAGTTCAAGGAAGCCGCTATTGAGTTACAACCTGTATTAGCAGCTTGCCAAAGAAAGCCGCTCTGTTTAAGCGTAGCAGCAGGCATTCGTACTCAAGATATGAGTAGATGGCTTAAGCATGAACGACTCATTAGAGCGATGCCCAATACACCGGCTTTAATTGGCCTAGGAATGACAGGTTTATTTGCTAGCCCAGCAGCCAGCAAAGAAGATCAAGCTCACGCCGAACGTATTTGCTCAGCTGTTGGCAAAATTACATGGGTTGATAACGAAAAACAAATAGATGACATCACTGCAGTTTCGGGTAGCGGTCCAGCGTACGTTTTTGCATTTTTAGAAGCGCTTGAAAAAGCTGGCATCGCGCAAGGTTTAACAACTGACCAAGCGCGCCTATTGGCTTCACAAACAGTACTTGGTGCTGCAACTTTAGCCACCCAATCCACCGACACACCAGCCGTTTTAAGAGAAAAGGTAACCTCCAAAGGCGGTACAACTTATGCTGCCTTACAAGTTCTCGAACAGGAACAGTGGGCCAACATTTTAGGTGAAGCAATCGCTGCAGCAAGTGCGAGAGGCAAAGAAATGGGCGAAGAATTTGGTAAGGATTAACTAACCAATTAAGCAACCCATCAAGATACAGCAACCGCTATAAACAAGCAGGCTCCCAACCAATTATTTTGTCTAAAAGCTTGGAAACACTTGGCACGGTCACGTGTTTTAACTAAACGATAATAGTGAGCAACTAAAACAAGCCCTAAACACCAAAATACCCAGAAACCAAATGAGAAATTTAGTTGGATTGCTAAATATGCAAAGCCAATAAACAAAAATAGGTAGCACAACATAATTGCCACAACCTCATAGCTACCAAAAGTAATAGCAGAAGTCTTCATGCCTAACTTTAAATCATCATTTTTATCAACCATGGCATAGGCCGTGTCATAAGCAATAGCCCAAGCGATATTCGCAAAAAATAATACCCAAGAATACCCAGGAATAGCGTTATGAACAGCGGCAAAAGACATGGGAATGCCGAATGAAAAAGCGATACCTAAAACTGCTTGAGGGATTGAGAAAAATCTTTTTGAAAATGGATAAACAATAGCCACCAATAATGCTGGTACTGATAGCCATTTTGTATAAGCATTAAGCGGTGTAATTAATAAAAATGCTAAGGCTGCCAAAACGCCTGCTACAACAAGCGCTTCCCAAGGCTTTATTTTTCCCGATGTAACTGGTCGCCCCTTAGTTCTTTCCACGTGCAAATCAAAATCTCTATCTGCAAAATCATTAATTGCGCACCCAGCACTCCTCATTAAGAAGGTTCCCACAACAAAAATAAAAAAATATAAAAAGCTGGGGTGCCGATCACTTGCAAGCCATAACCCCCACAAGGTAGGCCACAGAACCAATAGCGTTCCAACTGGTTTATCAAATCTAATCAGTGACAAATATGCAGCTATTTTTTTTCGTATCATGGGCAAAGGATATCAAGCTTTTATGTAGTCGGTCTTATGACCCAACCAACGATCTAAATGTTTTACAACCAAATCTGGATGCTGACTTAATAATTCAGCAGATAATTCTTTTGTTTTCTCAATCAAACTATAGTCTTGCTGCAAATCAACAAAACGCAACATGGCATCGCCTGACTGTTTTGCGCCCAACAACTCCCCCGGCCCACGTAACGCTAAATCTTTTTCGGCAATTAAAAAACCATCTTGAATATCTTTGATATTTTGCAAACGCTCTTTGGCAGCCATTGATAATGCATCGCCATATAAAAGAATACAGACTGACTGGGCAGAACCACGACCAACACGACCTCTTAATTGATGAAGCTGCGAATATCCAAAACGTTCGGCATGCTCAATGATCATTAATGAAGCATTGGGTACATCAACCCCCACCTCAATGACCGTAGTCGCAACTAAGATCTGTATTTCGCCAGACACAAATGCTTGCATCACAGCATTTTTTTCATCTGCTTTTAAACGGCCATGAACTAAACCAATACGAATATTTGGAAGCGTCGTTTGTAATGCCTGATGAGTATCCACAGCTGTTTGCAACTGCAATACCTCAGACTCCTCTATCAACGGACAAACCCAATACACCTGAGTCCCTTTAGCAATCTCACCCTTAAGACCTGCCACAACCTCAGGACGACGCTCACTTTTCACCAACTTTGTAACAACAGGCGACCTTCCAGGCGGCAACTCATCAATCACAGAAACCTCTAGATCTGCATAAAATGTCATCGCCAAAGTTCTAGGAATAGGTGTCGCTGACATCATCAATTGATGACAATCAATTTCAATATCATCAATTTTTTGTTGAAGCTGTAGGCGTTGCTTAACACCAAATCGATGTTGCTCATCAACAATCACAAGCCCTAACTTAGAAAACTCTACGCCGTCTTGTATGAGTGCATGAGTGCCAATAATAAGCTGCCCCTCACCGCTTGCCATGCAAGCTTGTGCTTCTCGTTTTTCACGCGCCTTTAATGAACCCGTTAACCAAACCACCCGAATTCCTAAAGGTGTTAACCAAGCTGTTAATTTTCTGTAGTGCTGCTCCGCCAGAATTTCTGTTGGCGCCATGATGGCCGCTTGATAGCCATGATCAATACAGTGCATAGCTGCCAAAGCCGCAACAATAGTCTTCCCACTACCCACATCACCTTGCAACAAACGATTCATCGGATAAGGATTCGATAAATCCCCCAGAATCTCTTGCCACACTCGAGATTGAGCTGCCGTCAATTGAAAAGGTAAGTCAGCTAAAAATTGACTTAAAACCCCTTGAGCCTTGGCTTGCCCATCCATTTTGATGGCGCGCCTACTCAAACGCTTTGCGCGAGCCTGCTGCAAGGACAATTGTTGAGCCAACAACTCTTCTATCTGAATTCTGCGCCACGCTGGATGCGTTCGATTCTGAATTGACTCCATATCATCAGCTTTACCCGGATGGTGCAAGGTCACAATGGCATTGAGCAAATCTGGCAATGCTAACGTTGGGAACATGCGCTCCACTAAAGATTTGGGTAAAAATTCAGCTAACTGCTCATTTAAAGCAGGATCTTTTAACGCTGCATCAATGGCTTTACGAATAACTAGCTGACTAACACCAGCAACTGTTGAATATACAGGGGTTAATGTACTAGGTAGGGGGGCCTCTGGGGACACAGCCTTAACGGCTGGGTGAACCATCTCAGGACCATAATACCCTTCGCGCACATCACCACGAACCCGCAAATGCTGCCCGACAGCCATTTGTTTTTGTTGACTCGGGTAAAAATTTAACCATCTTAAAAATAACTCACGGCCAGCATCATCAGCAATCACCACAATTAATTGCCGACGAGGCCTAAACATGACCTCTTGACGCACAACATAGCCCTGAACCTGAGCCGTCACTACCCCAAATCCACGCACAACCTCGGCAATGGTTGATAATTTAGTCTCATCTTCATACCGAATAGGCAGGTGTAATGCGCAATCCAATGAGGAGTGCAGACCTAACTTTTCGAGAGGAGTTGAACTTGATTTACTAACCATGTTTAGAATCTTAATGTTCTCATGGTATCGCGATGCGCCTTTCTGACTTTAATTACAATTTACCGCCTGAGCTAATTGCTCAACACCCCCTGTCAAACAGGACTTCCAGCCGACTTTTAGAAGTGGGGCGAAGTGCCCATGGCGAACTATTACTGAACGACCAACAATTTACTGATGTCATTAATTTAATTCAACCCGGTGATTTATTGGTATTTAATGACACAAAAGTTATTCCCGCCCGCTTATTTGGAAAAAAAGAAACAGGGGGTGCAGTTGAAGTACTTTTAGAAAGAGTTACGGGTACGGATACCGCGATTACCCAAATTCGCGCATCTAAATCACCCAAACCTGGCACCAAACTAATCATGGGTAGCCCAACAGAGCCTTTTGGAATTGAAGTAATAGGGCGCAGTGATGGAGCCCAGAATCCTTTTTTCGACGTGAAATTCTCAGGTCCATGCATCCCGTTATTGGAAAAATACGGCCAATTACCTCTCCCCCCCTATATCACCCACATTCCAACTGAAGAAGATCAAAAACGCTACCAAACAGTGGTGGCGAAAAATCCCGGCGCAGTTGCAGCTCCTACAGCAGGGCTACATTTTGATGAAACAATACTAAAACTTCTTGAAAAAAAAGGAATTCAACATACCACCCTCACTTTGCATGTAGGAGCCGGGACCTTTAGCCCAGTTAGAACCGAAGATCTAACTGAACACAAAATGCATAGCGAGTGGTTTTCCATTCCTAAAGAAACTCAAGCACTTATTCAACAAACAAAAGATCGTGGCGGAAGAGTCATCGCCGTGGGCACGACTAGCTTAAGAGCATTAGAGTCCTCAGCCGCATTAGATCTCCAAGAAGGCGAAACGCGCCTATTTATCACCCCAGGCTATGCATTTAAAGTGGTTGACTGCCTCATCACTAACTTCCACTTACCTTGCTCAACACTCCTGATGCTGGTGAGCGCATTTGCCGGATACGACGCCATCAGAAAGGCTTATGATCATGCCATCACTCAACAATATCGCTTTTTCAGTTATGGCGATGCTATGTTTTTAAGTCGCATATGAAACCTTTAAGCTTCGAATTAATCAAAAAAGATGCCCACACCCATGCAAGACGGGGGCGAGTCAACCTTCCTCACGGCACCGTTGAAACCCCAATATTTATGCCGGTTGGTACATATGGAACCGTTAAAGGCATGACTCCTCGGGACTTAGAGGAAGCGCAAGCACAAATTATTCTTGGCAATACCTTCCACTTATGGCTAAGACCAGGTTTAGGTGTCATCAATAAACATCATGGCTTACATGAGTTCATGGGGTGGAAAAAGCCTATTCTCACTGACTCAGGGGGCTTTCAAGTATTTAGCCTAGGTGCATTACGTAAAATCACTGAAGAAGGGGTTGCTTTTGCATCACCAGTTAATGGCGATAAATTATTTATGTCACCTGAAATCTCCATGGAAATTCAGGCAACGCTCAATAGCGACATTGCCATGCAATTTGATGAGTGCACTCCATACGAAGTTAATGGGGTGGCCACGGATGAAAAAACAGTCCGTGAGTCACTCGAACTATCCTTACGCTGGGGCGCGCGATCACATCAACGATTTAGGGAGCTTGAAACTGGCAACGCCCTATTTGGCATTGTTCAAGGGGGAATGTTTGAACACCTAAGAGATCTCTCTTTAGCTAGCGTTGCAGAACAAGGATTCGATGGTATCGCGATTGGTGGGTTATCAGTAGGTGAGCCAAAGCCCGAGTTTGAACGCATTTTGACCCATATTGCACCTCAATTACCGGCCGAAAAACCCCATTATTTAATGGGCGTTGGCACCCCAGAAGACTTAATTTTGGGAGTTAGCCAAGGTATCGACATGTTTGATTGCGTGATGCCGACCAGAAATGCCCGTAACGGTTGGTTATTTACGAGATTTGGAGATCTCAAGCTTAGAAATGCGGGGTTTAAAGAGGATATTCGCCCCCTAGACCCCACCTGCGCCTGCTACACCTGTCGAAATTTCTCACGCGCCTATTTACATCATCTCCAAAAGACCAATGAAATATTAGGCTCTCAGCTCAATACCATTCACAACATTCATTACTATCTCAATCTAATGCGTGAAGTCAGGGATGCGCTAGACCAAGACCTATTCCCTGAATTTATGAGGGAATTCCATAAAAACAGATCCGTTGGCGTGATGGATGCCACAGGGTAAAATCCTCCTTTCTAATTGGAGGAAACAAAATGTTTATTAGCAATGCTTACGCACAAGCCGCCGGAGCAGAAAGCGGTGGAATTATGGGATTTTTGCCACTTATTCTAATGTTTGTGGTTTTATATTTCGTCATGATTCGCCCACAAATGAATCGCCAAAAAGAAGTTAAAAATATGCTAGATGCACTAGCAGTTGGCGATGAGGTTGTAACAGCAGGCGGCCTAATGGGCAAAGTAACATCTATCAAAGACCCATATATTTCTGTGGAATTGTTACCAGGCACAGAAGTAAAAATGCAAAGAAATGCTGTAACTGCTGTATTGCCAAAAGGCACGATCAAAGCCATCTAAGAAAGTTACGTATGAACCGTTACCCGCTATGGAAGTACCTTGTTATCGTAGTAGCACTTTTAATTGGTGCTATTTACACTCTCCCTAATTTCTTCGGAGAAGCTCCAGCTGTACAGATATCAGCGGGTAAAGCAACGGTTAAAGTTGACTTAGCTACCCAAGAAAGAGTCAGTCAAATTTTGGCAGATGCTCAAATTGAAAACAAAGGTATTCAATTTGAGCGGGCCGGCACGAATGGCACCATCAAGATTCGACTAGCTAACACCGATAATCAACTAAAAGCCAAAGACGCGCTTCAGAAATCTCTCAATCCTGACGGCAACGACCCGACTTATGTGGTTGCTCTTAATTTAATCTCAAATACTCCAGCATGGCTTAACTCAATGGGTGCTATGCCAATGTATCTTGGTTTAGATTTACGTGGCGGGGTTCATTTCTTGTTACAAGTAGATATGCGCGGTGCTTTACAAAAGAAGCTTGAAAGCTTAACTACCGATACCAGGACGCAACTCAGAGAAAAATCTCTTCGTCACATGGGTATTGAGCGCCAAAATGATCAAATTTTGGTGAAATTTAGCAATCAAGACGATGCTATAGCAGCCAGATTATTATTGAATAAAAACTTAGTTGACCTCGACTTCAATGTCGAGAAAGCTGCAGATGGCTTTAAGGTTATTGGAAAATTCAAACAAAGCGCCCTAAAAGAAGTTCAAGAAAACGCTGTCAAACAAAATATCACCACATTGCATAATCGAGTGAATGAATTGGGTGTTGCAGAACCAGTCATTCAACAACAAGGTCAAGATCGCATCATCGTTCAACTCCCTGGCGTACAAGATACGGCTCGCGCAAAAGACATTATTGGTCGCACAGCCACTCTTGAATCACGCTTAGCCGACCCCCTTAAAACATATTTGCTCGCTGGCGAAATGCCGCCACCTGGCGCAGATGTTTATAAAACTGGTGATGGCCGCCAAGTTGTATTTAAACGCTCAGTGATTTTTAGCGGTGATCGCATCACGAGTGCATCAGCAGGCTTTGACTCAAACCAACGCCCATCAGTCAATATCACGCTTGACTCAGCGGGTGGCCGCGTCATGCAAGAAATAACTCGCGAGAACATTGGTAAACCAATGGGTATGATTCTTTTTGAAAAAGGTCGCGGCGAAGTATTAACAGTAGCCACCATTCAAAGCGAATTTGGGGCCAAATTTCAAATCACAGGCCAACCAAGCACTGAGAGTGCGAATGATTTGGCACTTTTACTCAGAGCTGGATCTCTAGCGGCTCCTATGGAAATCATTGAGGAGCGAACGATTGGCCCAAGTCTAGGTGCCGACAATATTGCTAAAGGCTTCAATTCTGTTATTTATGGCTTCTGTGCTATTGCCGTCTTCATGATGGCTTACTATCTATTATTCGGTTTCTTCTCTGTCATAGCTTTAGCAGTTAACTTGTTCTTGCTTGTAGCTATCTTATCTATGCTTCAAGCAACATTAACTCTGCCAGGCATTGCGGCGATGGCACTTGCTCTTGGTATGGCGATTGACTCAAACGTCCTTATTAATGAACGTATCCGTGAAGAACTTAGGAATGGCGCCAGCCCGCAAGCAGCGATTGCCACAGGCTTTGAAAGAGCATGGGGTACCATTCTGGACTCCAACATCACCACGTTGATTGCTGGTGTTGCTTTACTTGCTTTTGGCTCAGGTCCCGTAAGAGGTTTCGCCGTCGTTCATAGTCTTGGCATCCTCACATCCATGTTCTCTGCGGTATTTTTTGCCAGGGGTGTTGCAAACCTTTGGTATGGCCGTCAGAAGAAATTACAAAAACTATCAATTGGCCAAGTTTGGCGCCCAACTGAATAAAAGGATTCAAGACCATGGAATTTTTTCGCATTCGTCGTGACATTCCGTTTATGCGCCATGCTTTGGCGCTAAACGTTATTTCGGCTTTGACATTCATCGCAGCTGTAATCTTTCTGGCATTTAAAGGTCTACATCTGTCAGTGGAATTTACAGGTGGCACTGTCATGGAAGTCAGCTACTCTCAAGCAGCACCACTTGACTCTATTCGCTCTGACTTATCAAAACTTGGCTATCAAGATATTCAAGTACAAAATTTTGGTAGCTCAAAAGATGTCTTGGTTCGCTTACCCATCCAAAAAGACGCATCTGGGAAAGTTATCTCTTCAGCTCAACAGAGCGATCAAGTGTTAAACACACTCAAAGCATCTCATTCTGATGTTTCATTAAAACGCGTTGAATTTATTGGCCCACAAGTTGGCAAAGAACTAGCCACCGATGGTCTTTTAGCGTTGTTGTTTGTCGTGCTAGGTATTGTTATTTATCTATCCGTTAGGTTTGAGTGGAAATTTGCTCTAGCTGGCATCATCGCTAACTTACATGATGTGGTGATTATTCTTGGCTTCTTTGCATTCTTTCAGTGGGAATTCTCCCTATCAGTTTTAGCTGCCGTTTTAGCCGTACTAGGTTATTCAGTTAATGAGTCAGTTGTTATTTTTGACCGTATTCGTGAAAACTTTCGCAAATACAGAAAGATGGATACGGTAGCTATTATTGATAATGCTATTACTAGCACGACCAGTAGAACTATCATCACTCACGGCAGTACTCAAATGATGGTTTTAGCGATGCTGTTATTTGGTGGTCCAACGCTGTATTACTTTTCTCTAGCATTAACAATTGGTATTTTGTTTGGTATTTATTCTTCTGTTTTCGTTGCTGCAGCACTAGCCATGTGGTTCGGCGTTAAGCGTGAAGACCTTATTAAGGCAGACATTAAACCAGTTTCACCTACAGAAAAATCTGATGATCCTAATTATGGCGCACAGGTTTAATCCCAAGAATTAAAGTTTAATTTAATCCAAACCAACGGAATTTAGTTCGATAAAAAAGCCCCGAAAGGGGCTTTTTTATTTCCATACATTTCAAATTTAATTAGTAGGGTGATATTGGCGAACAATATCCATAATTTTTCCTGTGGCTCCCATGTGTTGCCCTGAAAAATCTATAGCATTGGCACTCATTTTTTCTCGCAAAATCCTATCCGTAAGTAACAACCCCATCGCCTTTGAGAGATCATCCGCATGAATTATCCGAATAGCAGCTTGTGCATCAATGACATCCTGACTAGCTTGCTGGAAATTAAAAGTATGCTCACCTAAGATAACAGGACAACCTAAGCTGCAGGCTTCAATAAAATTCTGGCCCCCTAAAGGTTGCAAGCTACCGCCCATCACAACAATGTCCGATAACGCGTAATAGAAACTCATTTCTCCCATTGAGTCCCCAAGAATAATCGCACCATTATTTAATGCGGCTGCAAAAGCCAATTCATCGTTTAACTGGGACTTCCTAACCACTGCAGAATTTTTAAAGTGCAAGGCTTGGTAAACCTCATCAAACCTCTGAGGATGTCTGGGGACAATCATCAAACGAGCGGTGCCAACCAAATCTGGCTGAACCTCCATTAAGTCTGACCAAGCAGCCATAACCATCTCTTCCTCGCCATCGCGCGTGCTAGCTGCACAAACAATTGTCATGTTAGCTAACAAATGCTTCCTTAAAGATAGGGCCTCTTCAATTTGAGAAAAGTTGGGGGCTGCGTCAAACTTTAAATTACCAGTTACTGTAATACGAGACAACCCTAGAGACTCATAGCGCTTTGCATCGAGAGTCGTCTGCGCCAAAATCTGATTAAAAGACTGATAAATTTCTTTAGCAATAAAACCAAACCTACGCGTTCTACTTGCGCTACGTTCTGATAATCGTGCATTCACCAATAGCAAAGGAACTCCAGCCTTAACCGAAGTACGCAAGAGTACAGGCCACACTTCTGTTTCCATGATGAGTCCCAACATAGGTTGAAACTTTTTCAAAAAAGCTTTAACTGCCCACGAAACATCGTAAGGTAAATAAGCCTGCTGCAGTTGGCCGCCAGCAATAGCTTTTGAAAAAAGTTCGCTACCAGTTTGCCTGCCAGTTGGGGTCATATGCGTTAATAAAACTTGATGCCCGTCCGCCAACAAAGCAAGGACAAGCGGAGCAGATGCCCTAGTTTCACCAACAGAAACAGCGTGAACCCAAACCAACTTTGTTGAGGTCACGCGTTTTTTGTAACAGCCCAGACGTTCAAGTATGTTGTGACGATAGCCCTTCTGACGGCGCCCTTTCCAATACAAACGAACCAGTACCACTGGCAACAATAGATGCCAAAAAAACTCATAGAGCCCTAAAGCTAGGCTTGTTGATAAGCCCAATGAAGGCCTACGATCTTTTAGTGTCACTTCTTTAAACGTTCCGTCAAAGCAATCGCATTGCCCAAATAAGTCGCCGGCGTCATTTCCAATAAAGATTTTTTGGCATCCTCTGGAATTGCCAGGCCTTGAATGAATGCTTTAAGTCCCTCAGGCGTAATACCTTTACCGCGTGTTAACTCTTTTAGTTGCTCATAAGGATTAGGCACACCAAAGCGACGCATCACTGTTTGAACAGGCTCAGCTAAAACTTCCCAACAATTGTCTAAATCTTCAGCTAATCGAGATGGGTTAGTTTCTAACTTACCTAAACCACGAAGTGCGCTGTCATAAGCTAATAAGCTATGGCCTAAAGCAGTTCCCAAATTACGCAAAACAGTTGAATCTGTTAAATCTCGTTGCCAACGAGATACCGGTAATTTCTCAGATAAATGTTTCAGCAATGCATTGGCAATGCCCAAATTACCTTCAGAATTTTCAAAATCAATTGGATTTACTTTATGAGGCATTGTTGAGGAACCAATTTCGCCTGCTTTTGTTTTTTGTTTAAAGTAACCAACAGAGATATAACCCCAAATATCTCGATTCATATCCAATAAAATAGTATTGGCTCTAGCTATCGCGTCAAATAACTCAGCCATATAGTCATGCGGCTCAATTTGTATGGTGTAAGGATTAAATTCAAGACCTAGACGCTTTTCAATAACCTCCTTTGAAAAGGCTTCCCAATCAACATCTGGGTATGCAGATAAATGTGCGTTGTAGTTACCCACTGCACCATTCATTTTCCCCAAGAAAGAGACTTTTTCAATATTACCAATCGCTCGCTCTAAACGCATGGCGATATTCGCCATTTCCTTCCCTAACGTTGTTGGAGATGCCGGCTGACCATGTGTGCGAGACAACATGGGTACAGATGCATTAGCAAGCGCCAACGCCTTTAAGGCCGCCAATACTTCCCTTAACTTAGGCAAAATAACTTCTTTACGAGCACCGGTGAGCATTAAGCCATGAGAAGTATTGTTAATATCTTCAGAGGTGCAAGCAAAATGGATAAACTCACTGGCTTTTTCTAATTCAGCATGACCAGCTACTTTCTCCTTCATCCAGTACTCAACCGCTTTAACATCATGGTTTGTTACGGACTCAATCGCTTTAATGCGCTCTGCATCGGCATCTGAAAAGTTTTCAACCAATCCCAACAGCACCTTTTCCGCTGCTTGACTAAAACTCGGGAAATCTGGCAATTTAGCTTGGGATAACGCAATCAACCAGTGCACCTCGACACGCACACGTTGTCTCATAAATGCTGCTTCAGAGAGCCACGGGCGCAAGGCATCAGTTTTAGAGGCATAACGACCGTCTAATGGGGAAAGCGCACTTAAAGTAGAGAGTTGAGTAGTCACAGCTAAATCCTAAAAAATCACTTAAAACGTGATTTTAGTCTTTCTCTGACATTTACCTAAAATTAGCTGATTTTTCGGAGAATCAGTGCTTAAGACGTAATAATTCCACCGCCCAAACAACGTTCACCATCATAAAGAACGGCAGATTGCCCAGGAGTAACTGCCCATTGAGACTCTTCAAATAGCAATGAAAAACTCTCAGAATCCACATCGACTAACTGGCAAGGTGCATCCGTTTGCCTATAACGAGTTTTAGCAGAATATGCCCCAACTCGAGGTAAATGATCGAAAGTCCAACTCATCTGAGACGCATGAAGCCTCGGATTTAATAACCATGGATGATCATGTCCTTGAACAACGTAAAGCGTATTGTTAACCATATCTTTTTTAGCCACAAACCATGGCTCACCATTTCCGTCTTTACTACCCCCGACGCCAATACCCTTACGCTGGCCCAAGGTATAAAACGCTAATCCCACATGTTCCCCGACTGTCTTACCGTTCTCCGTCTTAATCGGCCCTGCCTGGGTTGGTAGATATCGATTTAAAAACTCGCGGAAAGGTCTTTCGCCAATAAAACAAATACCCGTTGAATCTTTTTTAGCCGCATTAGGCAAACCAATAGCTTGTGCTATCTCGCGCACAAGACTCTTCCTGATTCCACCCAAAGGAAATATCACATGTTGCAACTGGGACTGACTTAAGCGATATAAGAAATAGCTTTGATCTTTAGTTTCATCAATAGCCTTTAACAAATGAACTTCTTTACCCACCCGAGCTGTTTTTGCATAGTGCCCTGTCGCAATTGCCTCAGCTCCTAAACTCATGGCATGGTCTAAAAATGCTTTAAATTTAATTTCCGCGTTACATAAAACATCTGGATTAGGCGTACGTCCAGCCGAATATTCCCGCAAAAACTCTGCAAATACTCGATCTTTATACTCTGCAGCAAAATTAACAGCCTCAACGTCAATCCCAATCAAATCTGCCACAGAAACAACATCCAACCAATCCTGACGAGAAGAGCAATATTCACTATTGTCATCGTCCTCCCAGTTTTTCATAAACAAGCCAATAACCTTATAGCCTTGCTGCTTGAGGATCCAAGCAGCTACAGAAGAATCCACGCCTCCAGACATACCGATCACCACAGTTGCGGGAGGTAAAACAGGTGCAGCCTCTAAAAAACTAGTGTCAATGGTGGGGAAATTCATAAATCAGATAAATACAATCTACTAGATATAGTCACTTAGATGTCTTTTATAGATAAAAATGTCAAAAAATGGTGTTAATGAGGGTTAGAAAATTATCGAAATTATAGTAATCTTAATCCTTTACAAAATAACTGGGAGAAACCCATGCGCATTGGCGTGCCGTTAGAGATAAAGCCTAATGAAACGCGTGTAGCTGCAACACCAGAAACTGTGAAGAAATTCATCAGCCAAGGTCACACAGTCATCGTTCAAAGTAATGCAGGCACAGCAAGCAGTCAACCTGACTCTGCTTATGAAGCTGTTGGAGCAACTATTGGATCTGCGTCAGATGCATTAGGCGCGGAGTTAGTTCTTAAAGTTAGAGCTCCTGAGCCTAATGAATTAGCGCAAATGCAAAATAATGCTGTTTTGTTAGGCATGCTAGATCCATTCGACAATGCTAATAATGCTGCGATGGCGGCTAAAGGCATTACCGCTTTTGCCATGGAAGCTGCACCTCGCACAACCCGTGCCCAAAGTATGGATGTGCTGTCATCGCAAGCCAATATTGCTGGCTACAAAGCAGTAATGGTTGCCGCTAATGAATATCAACGCTTTATGCCTATGTTGATGACGGCAGCTGGCACTGTAAAAGCCGCTCGAGTACTCATCCTTGGTGCAGGTGTTGCAGGATTACAGGCTATTGCTACAGCTAAACGTCTTGGTGCTGTGATTGAAGCTTCTGATGTGCGGCCTGCTGCTAAAGAGCAAATTGAATCCTTGGGTGCTAAATTTGTTGATGTGCCATTTGAAACTGATGAAGAACGTGAAATTGCTCAAGGTGTTGGTGGGTATGCCCGTCCAATGCCAGCCTCTTGGATGCAAAGACAAGCTGCATTAGTGGCTGAGCGAGCCAAGCAAGCAGATATTGTTATTGCAACTGCTCTGATTCCAGGCCGAAAAGCCCCAACGTTGTTACACACAGAAACTGTTCAACAAATGAAACCCGGCTCAATAGTTGTTGACTTAGCGGCCGGCAAAGGTGAAAACGGAGCAGGTAACTGCCCGTTAACAGAAACAGATAAAGTAGTCACTAAACATGGCGTTAAGTTAATTGGTTATACCAACTTAGCCAGCATGGTTGCCGCAGATGCCTCTTCACTATATGCGCGCAATCTAATGGACTTCATGAAGCTGATCATCGATAAAGAATCAAAGTTAGCGATCCCCGCTGATGATGACATCGTGACAGCCTGTTTAATGTGCCAAAACGGCCAAGTTCTGCGTCAGAACGCATAAGGCCAAAAGGAAAAACCATGGAAATTAGTCACACTATCTATAACCTGATTATTTTTGTTCTGGCCATTTATGTTGGTTATCACGTGGTCTGGAACGTTACCCCAGCATTACACACACCTTTAATGGCCGTTACGAATGCAATCTCAGCGATCATCATTGTTGGTGCGATGCTAGCCGCCGCGCTTACAGAAGGTGACCTAGGTAAATCAATGGGTACGATTGCTGTTGCACTTGCAGCAGTTAACGTATTCGGTGGATTCTTGGTTACAAGACGCATGCTTGAGATGTTTAAGAAAAAAGACAAAAAAGTTAAAGGAGAAACAGCATGAGCTTAAATCTCGTTACTCTTTTATATCTTGTAGCTTCAATTTGCTTTATTCAAGCATTAAAAGGTTTATCACATCCAACAACGTCAATCAAAGGTAACTTCTTTGGCATGACTGGTATGGCTATTGCCATTGCCACAACTGTTGGCCTAATCGTGATGCTTGCTCAAGAATCAGCTACCAACGGTCTAACTTACGTGTTTGCTGGCCTTGTTATCGGCGGCGGTGCTGGCGCCATCATGGCCAAGCGTGTTGAAATGACAAAAATGCCTGAATTGGTAGCTTTCATGCACAGCATGATTGGTTTAGCTGCTGTATGTATTGCTGTCGCGGCTGTTTCAGAACCGCATGCATTCAATATCGTAGCTAAAGGCTCACCGATTCCATTTGGTAACAGACTTGAGTTATTTATCGGCACATTTGTTGGTGCAATCACTTTCTCAGGCTCAGTCATTGCCTTCGGGAAACTATCTGGAAAATATAAATTCAGGTTATTCCAAGGTGCCCCGGTCACTTTCCCTGGTCAACATTTATTAAACCTCGTACTAGCCATCGTAATGGTAGGTTGCGGTGTGATGTTTGCAATTGCCCCAGGTGCAGAACCAGCATGGAATTACTTTGTGGTTATGACAGCTGTTGCATTCATTTTGGGTGTACTGATCATCATCCCAATTGGTGGCGCTGATATGCCAGTGGTTGTTTCTATGTTGAACTCATACTCTGGCTGGGCAGCAGCTGGTATTGGTTTCTCTTTAAATAACTCTATGCTGATCGTAGCTGGTTCACTAGTTGGTTCTTCTGGTGCGATTCTTTCTTACATCATGTGTAAAGCCATGAACCGCTCATTCTTCAATGTGATTCTTGGTGGTTTTGGTGGGGACACCGGCTCTGCAGCTGCAGCAGGTTCACAAGAACAGCGCAATGTGAAATCAGGCTCAGCTGATGATGCGGCGTTCTTAATGACTAATGCTGAGACAGTCATCATTGTTCCGGGTTACGGTCTAGCAGTTGCCCGTGCACAACATGCTCTAAAAGAATTAACTGAAAAATTGACGCATGCGGGTGTGACCGTGAAGTACGCCATTCACCCTGTAGCTGGTCGTATGCCTGGCCATATGAACGTTTTGCTTGCTGAAGCTGAAGTGCCGTATGACCAAGTGTTTGAAATGGAAGACATCAACAGCGAATTTGGTCAAGCAGACGTTGTATTGATTCTTGGCGCGAATGACGTTGTTAACCCAGCAGCAAGAACACCTGGTAGCCCAATCTTTGGCATGCCAATTCTAGAAGCATACAAAGCTAAAACAGTTATTGTTAATAAACGCTCTATGGCTTCGGGTTATGCTGGTCTTGATAACGAGTTATTCTATATGGACAAAACCATGATGGTCTTCGGTGATGCGAAGAAGGTGATTGAAGACATGGTCAAGGCTGTTGAATAAGGCGAATAAGCCTTACTAGGTAAGGCTTTGAAGGATAAGAAACTGTTATAGGCCTAATTCTGTCCAAATAAGGATAAGAAAATGGCAACATTTAGGAATAGACGCGAGGAACACTCCTCGCGTCATCTTAGATAAACAATGAGTAGTATCTTCGTACTCCACCCTAATTCGCCACCACTCATCTCATGCAAGGGTTGTATGGCTTATTCGATCTCAAGAATCTCAAGTGTTTCATCAGTTCCATCGGTGTATCTAACAAATACGGTATATGGCCCCGTAACAACAACATCAACAATATCCTTCTTCTGAGCTTTCAGCGTCACATTAAATGACAGCATCTCATCTCGCAGCTCAATTGTGCGATCTTCATGATTAATGCCGACAATTAAAAAAGGGAAATCTTGTTTCTTATACATAATAAATACTTAAAATTTTTATAAGTATAAATGTACGTTCTTTTTCTGCATTAAAACAATCCGGGGAAGCTATTAGATAAGGCTATCTAATTTCTTAAAAAGCTCTAATGTTGTTTTGGTCGGCACCAAATACTTAATGCGTGCATCACTAGAGTTGATAACTAACTCTACTAAATTTAAAGAAATTAACTCTTTAATGCTTGCATGTATGGTTGCCTGAGAAGCTAGATGCTTTTGTGAAATCATCTCACTAACAGTCAACTTATGGTCTTTGTAGTGGTTTTCAACAATGAAACATAAGATGGCATTCAATTTGATAGATATGCCATATTGATTGAATAAATCAATCGTGGACTTGCGGAATTTAATGAATTTGCTCTGAGGCATTTTTAAAAATTATATTTGTCTCTATTCTCGATATTTTCAACTATACAACCGATTACTTATCCGTTTAATAAGTAATATCTCTGTAAGTTCTGTATCAGCGAGACCCTATATATCACAACAGATATTCATTCCCATGTTTTAGAAATGGTTACTGTGCAAACTAAAAAGCCACCTTACGGTGGCTTTTTAATCACTTAATTAATAATATTTATCAATATTATTTACGCTTGTTAACTGCGTCTTTAAATGCTTTACCAGCAGTGAACTTAACGGTCTTTGCCGCGGCAATTTTAATTGCCTCTCCAGTTTTTGGATTGCGGCCAACACGTGCAGCACGCTTACCAGAACCGAATGTACCAAAGCCAATTAATTGAACCTTGTCACCTTTTGTAACAGCTTTAATAATAGCCTCAACAGATGCATTCAATGCACGCTCAGCTGATGCTTTAGAAATATCTGCGCCTGTTGCAATTTTTTCTACCAATTCTGCTTTATTCATAACTTCTCCCTTAAAAAAAATATATTTTTCACAACCTTTATTGTGCAATATTGACATCATTTAATCTGACGATTTCTGACATGATGATCTTTAAATTTTTAAGGTTTATTGAATCAATATGAAATAAGAGTACAGTTTCCTAATGAATATTAAAAAACGTCTTTCCCTTGCACAAATTAAACGACAAGCCTTGTTAACGGCAGGCATACCACCTAGCCACTATGGGAAAAAGAAATCAACTACTATCATGAGCAATAGAAAGAAAAATATAAATACTAGAAAACAAAAACATAAATCTGTTTCTCTTGATTAGTTAGCTTGTATTTCCTATAAAAAAAGGCGCTCTAATGAGCGCCTTTTTTGTGAGCTGGGGGCTCAATTACATCATGCCGCCCATACCACCCATACCACCCATGCCGCCCATGTCAGGCATTGCAGGAGCATCATCTTTTGGTGTTTCAACAACAGCACAATCAGTTGTTAATAACAAGCCAGCAACTGAGGCAGCATTAACCAATGCTGTTTTAGTTACTTTAGCTGGATCAATAACACCCATTTCTACCATATCGCCATACTCACCTGTTGCAGCGTTATAACCATAGTTAGCTTTACCAGCCGCTACGTTGTTAACTACTACACTAGCTTCGTCACCAGCGTTTGAAACGATGATACGTAGAGGCTCTTCCATTGCACGCAAAACAATGCTGATACCTGCATTTTGATCAGCGTTATCGCCTTTCAATGCAATGATGGCTTGCTTAGCACGAACAAGTGCTACACCACCACCAGGAACGATACCTTCTTCTACCGCGGCGCGAGTTGCATGTAATGCGTCGTCAACACGTGCTTTTTTCTCTTTCATTTCAACTTCAGTTGCAGCACCAACACGAAGAACAGCAACGCCACCAGCTAATTTAGCTACGCGCTCTTGTAGTTTTTCGCGATCATAATCGCTAGTTGCCTCTTCAATTTGAGCACGGATTTGCTTAACACGAGCTTCAATATTTTTAGCATCACCAGTACCATCAATGATGGTTGTGTTTTCTTTACCGATTTCAACGCGCTTAGCTTGGCCTAGCTCTTGTAAAGTTACTTTTTCAAGTGTCAAACCAACTTCTTCAGCAATAACTTGACCACCAGTCAAAATAGCGATGTCCTCAAGCATTGCTTTACGACGATCACCAAAGCCAGGAGCTTTAACAGCACAAGTCTTCAAGATGCCACGAATATTGTTAACAACTAAAGTTGCAAGAGCTTCGCCCTCGATATCTTCAGCAATGATTAACAATGGGCGACCAGACTTAGCAACCTGCTCTAACACCGGTAACAAATCACGAATGTTGCTGATCTTTTTATCGAACAACAAGATGAATGGATTTTCCAAAATGGCAACTTGCTTCTCTGGATTGCTAATGAAGTATGGAGATAAGTAACCGCGGTCAAACTGCATACCTTCTACAACATCTAATTCATCAGCTAAAGACTTACCATCTTCTACAGTAATAACACCTTCTTTACCTACTTTTTCCATTGCTTCAGCAATACGCTCACCAATACTGTAGTCACTGTTCGCAGAAATAGAACCTACTTGAGCAATTTCTTTTGTAGTTGTACAAGGCTTACTGATCTTTGTAATTTGTTCAATCGCTGCGGTAACAGCTTTATCTATACCGCGCTTCAAATCCATTGGATTATGGCCAGCAACTACAAACTTCATGCCTTCACGAACAATCGATTGCGCCAATACAGTTGCTGTTGTTGTACCGTCACCAGCGTTATCAGCTGTTTTAGATGCAACTTCTTTAACCATCTGTGCACCCATGTTTTGTAGCTTATCTTTAAGCTCAATTTCTTTAGCAACAGATACACCGTCTTTTGTTACTAGTGGGCCACCAAATGAGCGCTCTAATACAACGTTACGACCTTTAGGGCCCAGAGTTACTTTAACTGCGTTAGCTAAAATATTAACGCCTTCAACCATGCGCGTACGCGCGCTATCACCAAAAAATACATCTTTTGCTGCCATTTGAATTCCTTTCGATGTTTTTTATTAAATTATTTCTGTACAACAGCCATGATGTCTTCTTCGCGCATAACTAGAAGCTCATTACCATCAACTTTGACTGTTTGACCTGCATATTTACCAAACAAAACGCGATCACCTACTTTTACATCCATAGGAATTGTTTTGCCTGAGTCGTCTTTCTTACCTGTACCAACAGCAAGAATTTCACCTTGATCAGGTTTTTCAGCTGCAGTTTCAGGAATAACAAGACCTGACGCTGTTTTTGTTTCATTATCCAAACGCTTAATGATCACGCGATCATGTAAAGGACGTAAGTTCATATTGACTCCTTCAATAGGTTAGTAAGTATTCACTAGTTAGTTAGGAAATTTAACTAATTATAATTTCCATAATTAGTTTTCACTATTTATTAGCACTCTAACTAGTTGAGTGCTAATTATAGGGATGGGCCACAGTGATTTCAAGAGTAAGCGGCCGATTTCCTTAAAGAAAGAATCTGAAACCTCCTACCAATAGGCTGCAACACCAACCTATTGTTGAGTACAGCCCATCCATCACAACCCTTGGGTGCTTTTATAACCAATTGTTTTTAATAGAGATATTCATGAAACCTAAATCACGTCTGTATGCTTTAGTTAGAAATTGGACAAACAAGCCTACCCAAGTAGTGAAAGAGGCTCCACAAAGCAATTTCAGGATTAACTCAGAATCAGGTGAGCCTGACATCAAAGATTGGCTCGCAGCTCAAGAGCTGAGTTATGAACCCATCCTGTCCATTAAAGAACTCAAGTTACATGCTGTCATCCTTCAAGAACTCAGAGATGCCCCTGAAGAGGATGTGATTCGGTTATTTAGACAAGGGATTAGTGCGGCCAATTACTGGCAAAGTTCTGCAAAACCAATTTCAATCGTGATGCCGATTAAAACGGCTTGGTTATGTAACAAGCATATGCTTAACAGCATGCAAAATGCTCTACTGAACTGCCACCTGCCAATTGGGCTTATTCATGTTGCACTGGTAGATCGACCAACACAATCACAAGAAAGCTCCTTACAAGAGGCACTGATTAAACTACAGAGAATAGGCATTCTGCTACAACTAAAAAATTTTGAAGCGGATGAATATGACTGCCTGCTATTACAACAACATTCCTTTACATCGATTTACATCTCTAACCAACTAATTAGATCGGCTGTGCCCGGTAGTGAATGCGAAAAAAAACTAAGCAAGATTTTAATCATTGCCAAAAAAAATCATTACCTATGTATTGCCGGCCCATTAAAACTTCTACATGACACAACCGTAGCCATCAAGCATGAGTTTGATGCGCAGTATGGGCCTACTACGATGCCCAAAATGACGCTTCACCAAATACTCAAACTGAATGGCAATGCCATACAGAAAGTCGCCATTCGGTCTCACCTTAAACATCAAGAGTAAGTACGCTCATGAGAAAGAAAGTTCTATTGGTTGATGATCACCCGGCGATGCTTTGGGCCCTTAAAAGCATGATTCAGGCTCAAGCCCATTTCGAAGTGGTAGGAGAAGCCTCAAATGGTGAAGCCTGTCTAGAAATATCCAAAAAAATTCAGCCAGATATCATTGTCTTGGATATTGATATGCCCAAAATAGATGGTTTAGATGTGATTAGACGGCTATCCATCCAAGCCCCGGATATTCGAATCTTAGTAGTATCAAGTTTAGACGCAAAAATTTACGGCAACCGCGTACGCAGCACTGGTGGTCATGGCTTTATCAACAAAACAGCCAATTCAGACATCATCATGGCTGCATGTTTAGCAGTATCCCAAGGATATACATTTTTCCAAACGGCTCAGGATGGCAAAGCGCCTGATAGTGATGAAGAAAAAATATCATCCTTCTCCCCTAGAGAGTTTCAGGTTCTAAAATATCTAGCCAGTGGATTTAGCAATAGCGATATCTCAGAGTTTCTACACATCAGTAGCAAAACTGTTTCAACCTATAAGCATAGACTCTACAAAAAAATTGGCGTGAAAAACATTGCAGACCTGATTGCTTTCTGCAAAATGAATAAGATCACCGATGCCTGAAATCCATCTTACATTCTCCATTCTATTGGCATGCTTAGCAAGTCTGTCTATCCACCTATATCTACAAAATAGGACTCTAAAACAACGCGCCAAAAATCTTCTCTCAAAAAATTACGCTCTAGAGGAAATTAGCTCACTCAAAAGCACACACTTATCAACCATCAGCCATGAAATCAGAACACCAATTAGCGCCCTAATTGGTATACACCAAAAAATATTGCGCAATCGCTTACTGCCAATTGAAGACAGAGAACTGCTAGAAGGAGCTAACGCATCTACAAAATCTTTACTAGAGATATTGAATCAGAATTTAGATTACTCGAAGATACAAGCTGGGAAATTTGAACTGCAAGAAGAGCCGTGTGATTTGAAAAATATTTTGAACAGTATTTTTAGAAGCTTTTCAGAATCAGCAAAACAATCGCACATTCAATTTGACATTCAGGTTTGCAACGAAATAGCTCCTAGCCTGCTGATTGATGCCATAAGGCTGAGGCAAGTTCTATACAACCTTATTAGTAATGCCATTAAGTTTTCCAAACATGGTCAAGTCAGGATCAGCACCAAAGTCATTGCCGATGATCATTTTGCTCAACTGATTTTCTTTGAAGTTGCTGACACTGGCAAAGGCATACCTCATCAAGAGATTAATAGACTCTGTAAACCATTCGAACAATTAATTGATATTAGGCAGCACTGTCAAGAGACTGGGACGGGACTTGGCTTGTATATTACTGAACATCTTTTAAGCCTGATGAATAGCCAATTAAAAATCGACTCTGAGGTCAATCATGGAACGAGCGCTAAATTTACTCTAGCCTTCAAACGTTCAATTTCAAAACCTAACTACCTCTCCGAGGGCGAACCCACCTCAAAAAATATTGACCCTATTGAACGCAATAAGACCGTGCTCATAGTTGACGATCACCTAGCAAGCCAACTTATTACAGCCTCACAATTTAGAGAAATGGGATATTGCGTTCATACAGCCAATAACGCCGAAACTGCACTAACTACCATGACAGATATGGCATTTGATATGGTCATTACTGACTTCTCTATGCCCAATATGCATGGGGAAAATTTGGCACATATTATTCATCAGCAGTATGGCAAAAAAGTAAAAATTTTTGGGATTACAGCCCACCTCAATGGTCCAGACAAACTACTAGATGACCATTCTGTATTTACTTCTATCCTCACAAAACCAGCATCCATCCATGACTGGCATAGAGAAATTCATCTACACGATACATATCTAAACTCTCTTAACAATATTAGCGCAGATCAGCATATTCAAACAAATATCGCCAAAGAACTTCTAGCCGCTCAATTAGCTGCAGAAAGATATTTAACAACCTCAAATTGGCACAACTTTTGCCCCATCAACGAAAAAGAGCTACGCACACATATACATAAAATTAAAGGAGGCTCAAAATTAATTGGTGATACAGCCCTGCAAAAACACTGTCAGATAATTGAGGATAGACGCTACTCATCAATACATACAGCAGCGAAAAATCTGCGCATAGCACTAGCTAAATCTAATAGAATTTTAAAGCACATAACCAACTCATAAACCACCTATAACCTGCTGAAAGTTATAAAATTTAGGGATGCTAGACAAACCCCTAAGATCCATCGTACTCATCAGCGGGCTTTTCCTTTACGCCCTAACATCCTATGGACATAGCTCATTTCCAGATGTGGTTGAACATTTAATCAAAAAAAGTTCCATCCCCAAGGAATCGATTTCTATATCAGTACAAAAAATTTCCCGGGGAAATTTGCCCACATCAAAGTATGTCGCCTCCGAAATCTTAGATTGGCAAGAAAATAAGCCCATGAATCCAGCATCTACCATGAAGCTAGTCACAAGCTTGGCCGCAATGGAAATGCTAGGGCCTCAATATAGATGGAAAACCGACCTATTTACAAATGGTCAGATGCAAGGCGATACATTAAAAGGTGATTTGTTACTTAAAGGTAGCGGCGACCCGAAATTAATTCCGGAAGAAATTAGCAAACTGTTCTCTAATCTCAAGGCACTCGGCATTAAAAAAATATCTGGCGATTTAATTTTTGACAGGACTGCCTACGAAAAGCCACAAAAAGAATCATCTTTCTCTGATGGCGAAACACAAAGGTCATACAACGCCTCTCCAGATGCACTCTTATTTGCATTCAACAGCTTAAGTTTTCAATTTCTCCCCAATAGTGACAATGATCTTGTGGTTATCAAACAAACCCCAAGACTTGCAGATTTAAAAATAGATAACAATCTGAAAGTTATAGCAAATCCATTTTGCGTTGACTGGAAAAAAGATATTCAGATGTCTTTGGAGAAACAGCCCAACGGCTCATGGTTAGCTACATTTAATGGGGCATATCCAAGTGGATGCAAAAATGCCACTTGGAATATTGTAGCTAGCGATATCGACTCCTTCTTATCTCAAAGTGTTATTGCAGCATGGGAAGATGTTGGAGGCGTCTGGATAAAAACCCCCATCGTTAAATCTGGTCATTTAAATAATTCTTTTAAGCCCATCATGACTCACTTTGGGATACCGTTATATGAGTCAGTTAAAGATATTAATAAATTCTCTAACAATGTGATGGCTAAACAATTATTCCTCACTATTTCTTTGGAAAAAACGGGCAAAGCCAGCAATACTGAGAATAGCGAAAAAATAGTTCGAGAGTGGCTCAAAAAATCGAATCTGGACATGCCAGAACTCGTCATCGAGAATGGCTCCGGACTATCTCGTATAGAGCGCATTTCATCAAAACATCTGAATGATATTTTAGTTCTTGGATTAAACTCAAATTCAAAGAGTTACTACACAGAATCTCTGCCGATTGCAGGCGTAGACGGCACAATGAAACATCGACTCTTAGATAAAATTAAAAAATATTTACCGAATAAAAAAGAAAATGATCTTTTAAAAGCGAATACCCAAGAACTTCCTGCCGCACTACAAAAATATGGTGCCTACATTAAAACCGGCTCTTTAATGGACGTAAGGAGTATCTCAGGCTATGTCATCAGCAGAACTGGTCAGGTATACGCGATTACTTCTTTCATCAATCACCCCAACGCTCATTCGGGAAGAAATATTCATGATGCCCTACTAGCATGGCTGCTAGATGACGGGCCCAACAACTAAACAATGCCAGAACCTACAGCAGCTCGAGATAATCGATCACGAACTGCATCCCAGGGAGCACCCTCCGGCAATGCCTGAAAAAGAATTAAGTCACAACCAGATTTGTCAATGGATCTCAACATTGCATATAAATTTCTAGCTAGATCTACGGGCGTATTGGGAAGTATGAATTCACTATATGCTGGCAATGTTGCGTCCACAGGCAATACTGCCTTTGAGACATCTCCAAAATGAACCCAGGCAATTTTGCGAGTTACTTGTTTGGCTTGTTTAATCTCATTAAGTAACAATACAAGATCGTCACGATACAAGATTAATTTTGTTCTAGGTGCGTAATGCGCACTCAAACTACCCGAAACTCTAGGAATATCAGAACTCAATGCAACCAATGGTACTGATCTTTGGCTAATTCCTAAAGCATCATGAATCTGCTCCTCAGATATAGCACCCGGACGCAACACAACGGGGCCCACACTATCCAATCGAGTCAAATCGACGATGGTAGATTCAATACCAACATCACAAGCACCACCATCTAAAACAAGTAACCCAGAAAACTCATCTCTAACATGCTCAGCAGTAGTAGGAGATACATGGCCAAATTTGTTTGCAGATGGGGCGGCTAAACCACCCTCAAACCTCTTTAATAACTCTAATGCAACGGGATGGTTGGGGCACCTAAGACCGACCGTTTCTTGGCCACCAGTAATTTCAGGTAATACCTGCTTAGCTTTAGGCAAAATGATTGTTAAGGGTCCCGGCCAAAATATATCGGCCAATATCAGCGCTTCGGTTGGAACATCACGGGCCCACACAGATAATGCCTCTTCCCAAATTAGGCATCGCTCTTCTTGCGTGCGCTGGCTCCTGATAGGATTGGCGATGTGGACAATTAAAGGATGACCAGCAGGCCTTCCTTTTGTTGAAAATATTTTGTTAATGGCCACTGGATTTGACGCATCAGCAGCAAGACCATATACAGTCTCAGTGGGTATAGCCACCAAATCTCCAGATCTTAAAACCTGGACTGCCTGTGCAATCAAATCAGTCATGTGACGTTTAACGTTGGATGTGCAGTACGTTAATGGCCTCTGAACAGGCGACAGCGACCTCAGTTGGATTATTCCCCACGAAATTAATATGTCCCATTTTTCTAGAGATGCGTGGCTCAGCCTTTCCATACAAATGCAACTTGGCAGCATGATTACCTAATACGACATGCCACTTAGGCTCAGACTGAACGCCATCAACCAACCATTCATCACCCAGAATATTTAACATAATGGATGATTGTATTAACCTTGTACTTCCAAGCGGTAGCCGAGCCATCGCCCTCACTTGCTGCTCAAATTGGCTGGTGACACAAGCATTTTGTGTGTAATGGCCAGAATTGTGTGGGCGAGGGGCAATCTCATTGGCAACAATTTCGCCATTCTTTAATACAAAGAACTCGACGCATAAAACACCGACATAATCTAAACGACGAATAATGGCTTTAGCAGCTTCAACAATTCTGACTTCTTGGGCTGAATTTAAAGATGGTGCTGGCACAGTCGTTGTGTGCAATATGCCATTTTTATGAATATTCTCAGCCACAGGATAGGCGACTACCTCATCATCATGGCCACGTACTACTAAGGCAGAGACCTCAAAATCTAATTCCATGCGCTTTTCTAAAACACAAGGAACTTGACCAAACTCTTGCCAAGCAGCAACTAACTGTTCTTTATTGGAAACGGTTATCTGTCCCTTACCGTCGTAACCCATACGAGCAATTTTTAGAATCCCCGGATATAAATCATCAGAAACATGATCCACATCGGATGTATGCTCAATTACAAAATGCGGAGCTGGGCCAATACCAGCCTCTGCCTTCCAGGTTGCTAAAAATTTTTTCTCAGCGACACGGTTTTGCGCGACAGAAACACCACCGCTCTTAGGCGCAACATAAACGCCCAAGGTTTCCAATTGATCTAGTGCTTGAGCAGGTACATTCTCAAATTCAGTACTAACAGAAGTACAACACGCCGCCATCTCTTTAAGAGCTTGACCGTCAAGATAATCTGCGCGGATATGTTTCTCAGCGACAGCACCCGCTGGGCTATTGGCATCAGGATCTAACACACAAACTTTGTAGCCCATTGCTTGGGCAGCATGCGTAAACATTCTACCCAACTGACCACCTCCAAGAATGCCTAAATAGGCCCCAGGCAATACTGGATCTAAACGGTCTGCCATAAATTAAGCATGTCCTGGCAAGTTCATCGCACGGGCTTTTTCAGTTTGCGCAGAACGGAAAGCATTTAATTTTTTTGCCAAATCAGCATCATTAACTGCCAAGTTAGCAATAACATGCAGTGCAGCATTCGCGGCACCGGCTTCTCCGATGGCAAAAGTAGCTACAGGCACACCCTTAGGCATTTGCACAATCGAATAAAGAGAGTCCTCTCCCCTTAAATATTTAGAGGCCACAGGTACGCCAAAAATAGGCACAATAGTTTTTGAAGCCAACATACCTGGCAAGTGTGCTGCACCGCCCGCTCCGGCAACAATCGCCTTAAGTCCTCTCGATAAAGCTTGCTCTGCATAACTGAACATATCGTCAGGCATACGATGAGCTGAAACTACTTTCGCTTCATAGGCGATGCCAAATTCTTGAAAAACCTGCGCAGCTTGCTGCATAGTTTCCCAATCAGAATTGGACCCCATCACAATACCAACAACTGGCTTTTGGCTCATCGTTTTTTCCTTTAACTAATGCGTCATGCAGTTTATTTAAGCTGTTAAAACTTCTAAAGCTTCACGATATTTTGCTGCAGTTTTCTGAATCACATCATCTGGCAACTGTGGTGCTGGAGGAGATTTATCCCAAGGCTTTCCATTGACTAAAGCTAACTCTAACCAATCACGCACAAATTGCTTATCAAATGAAGGTGGATTAGATCCAACTTTATAAGAAATAGCTGGCCAAAATCTTGATGAATCAGCAGTCAATACCTCATCCATCAATACCAAATTACCCAACTCATCTAAACCAAACTCAAACTTAGTATCTGCAATGATGATGCCTTTGGTTGCGGCAAATTCAGAGGCTTCTTGATACAAACGAATACTCACATCACGAATCTTCTTTGCCAACTCCACACCAATTTTTTTCTCTACTTCTGCATAAGAAATATTTTCATCATGCTCACCCACATCAGCTTTTGCAGCAGGTGTAAAAATAGGCTCAGGTAGTTTTTGTGCATTTTGCATACCTGCAGGCAATTGAATGCCGCAAATAGACCCTGTAGCCTGATAGTCTTTCCATCCACTACCAGAAAGATAGCCTCGCACAACAGCTTCAACCAAGATAGGTTTTAAGCGCTTAGTAACTATCGCGCGCCCCCTCACCTGAGAAGCCTCATCAGCGGCAACAACTGATTCAGGATCAATACCTGTTAAATGATTAGGAATAACATGAGAAAGTTTATCAAACCAAAAATTAGCCATTTGATTTAATACAACACCTTTACCAGGAATAGGCTCGCCCATCACCACATCAAATGCTGACAAACGATCTGTCGTGATCATTAATAATTGGTCATCGCCAATAGCATAAATATCTCGAACCTTACCTTTAGAAATTAAAGGTAAAGATTTAATTGAAGATTCGTAAAGCGCTTGCATGAATACCTTATTTAACTAATTGAGCGAGTTGACCAGTCTTGTATTGGTCAGCCATTTTTTCCAATGGCATAGACTTAATCTTAGATGCTTGTCCTTCACAACCAAAAGAAAGGTACCTGGCTTTACATAAATTTTTAGCAGCTTCACGAGCTGGCTTTAAGTAGTCGCGTGGATCAAACTTACCTGGGTTTTGGAACAAATACTGACGAATAGCTGCTGTCATTGCTAATCGAATATCTGTATCGATGTTAATTTTTCTAACCCCATGCTTAATGCCCTGCTGAATCTCTTCCACAGGAACACCATAAGTCTCCTTCATATCCCCGCCAAACTCACGAATAATGGCTAACAATTCTTGAGGCACGCTAGAAGAGCCATGCATCACTAAATGCGTATTTGGAATGCGTGCATTAATTTCTTTAATACGATCAATTGCCAAAATGTCGCCGGTTGGCTTTTTAGTAAATTTATACGCTCCGTGACTAGTGCCAATCGCGATAGCCAACGCATCACATTGAGTTTTCTTAACGAAATCAGCGGCCTGCTCAACGTCTGTTAATAACTGTTCACGAGTCATAGCACCTTCAGCACCATGACCATCCTCTTTATCACCCATCATGGTTTCTAAAGAACCCAACACACCTAGCTCAGCTTCAACAGTTACACCAATAGAGTGTGCAAATTTGACGACTTCTTGTGATACAGCAACGTTGTAGTCATAAGAAGCAACTGTCTTGCCATCTTCCATCAATGAACCATCCATCATCACCGACGTAAAACCTGAACGAATCGCCGCCATACAGACAGCTGGGCTCTGACCGTGATCCTGATGCATCACAACAGGGATATGAGGATAAGCCTCCACAGCCGCATCAATTAAGTGGCGCAAAAAAGCTTCCCCAGCATACTTACGAGCGCCTGCGGAAGCCTGCATAATGACAGGGGCATTTACCTCATCAGCAGCAGCCATAATGGCTTGAACTTGCTCAAGGTTATTGACGTTAAATGCTGGTAAGCCATAAGTATTTTCTGCAGCATGATCTAATAATTGGCGCAACGAAACGAGTGCCATAGCTTTCTTCCTTAATAAAAAAATTATTTCACATTAACAATTTTTAGCGTGTTGGTTCCACCAACAGTTCCCATCGGTTCACCCACCGTCAAAACAATCACATCATTTGACTGAACCACACCCAATGCTTTTACACAAGATTCTGCTTGATTCAATGCCGTATCTCGGTCATCGCTAGTCTCTAACTGCTGCGGATAAACATTACGATATAAAGCCATAGCTCTTTGACTAGCGATTTTTGTCGTTAAAGCAAAAATAGGTACTTGAATCTTGTGCCGGCTCATCCACAAAGCAGTAGAGCCCGAGTCTGTTAAAGCGACTATAGCCTTAACTCCTAAGTGATAGGCCGTAAAGAGCGCCCCAAATGCAATCGATTGATCAATGCGCGTAAATTTTTGATCAAAAAAATCCGCATCCAAATGATGAACTTCTGTTTTTTCAGCCTCAAGGCATATTGCCGACATTTGCAATACTGTTTCCACCGGATACTGTCCTGATGCCGTTTCTGCTGACAACATCACTGCATCAGTACCATCCAATACAGCATTAGCCACATCACTAACTTCAGCACGAGTTGGGACTGGATTCACAATCATTGATTCCATCATCTGCGTGGCAGTGATTACAACTTTATTAGCCTCTCGTGCCAGTTGAATCATTTTTTTCTGCAAAGCCGGTACGGTTGCATTACCAACTTCAACAGCCAAATCACCACGAGCAACCATGATGCCGTCACTCACATCCAAGATACCTTCTAAAACCCCTGGCAAAACTGCTTCAGCACGCTCAATTTTTGCAATTAATCTTGTCTTATGTCCAAACTTCTCACTAGCTTGATTAGCAAGCTGACGAGCAATTTTCATATCATCAGCATTTTTAGGGAAGCTAATAGCAATATAGTCAGCCCCCAATGCAACAGCGGTCAGGAGATCTTCTTTGTCTTTATCTGTTAAAGCAGGAGCTGTTAATCCACCACCAGCACGATTAATACCTTTGTTATTAGATAGCTCTCCACCCAATTCCACGATTGTATGAATGCAGCCGCCTTCAACTGCCTCCACACGAATAACCAATAAACCATCATTCAACAATAATTTGTCACCAACCCTGACATCGTTTGGTAAATTTTTGTAATCTAAACCAACACAAGTTTGGTTTCCTAACTGGCAGTGAGCATCTAAAGTAAAACGTTCGCCAGCTTTTAAAATAATTTTGTTGTTTTCAAACTTTCCAACACGAATCTTAGGCCCTTGAAGATCAGCCATAATGGCCACTTCACGACCAGCAGCTTTAGAAACTTCTCGTACAAGTTTTGCTCGGGCTTGGTGATCAGCTGCTGTGCCATGAGAGAAGTTCAAACGCACCACATCAACACCAGCATCAATCAGCTGCTTTAGAACCTCAGCACTACTTGAGGCAGGCCCTAATGTTGCAACGATTTTAGTGGCGCGCATTATTTTTCAGCTCTCTGGCTCAGAATATCAAAAGCCGGCAATGTTTTACCTTCCAAAAACTCCAAGAAAGCACCCCCACCTGTTGATATGTAATCAACTTGCTTCTCAATGCCATATTTAGCAATAGCAGCTAAAGTATCACCGCCTCCGGCAATTGAGAACGCAGGTGAGTGCGCAATAGCAGCAGCCAACATTTTTGTGCCACCACCAAATTGATCGATTTCAAAAACGCCAATCGGGCCATTCCATACAATTGTTCCAGCATGAGCAATAATTCCAGCTAATTCAGCTGAAGTTTTAGGTCCCACATCCAAGATCATGTCATCAGATTGGACCTCTGTAGAAGCCACGCGATTCGCACGGGCCAAAGGTGATAATTCATTTGCCACCACCACATCCACTGGAATTGGGACGCTAGCGCCACGTTCTGCCATCACATCAATGATTGCTTTGGCTTCATTAACTAAATCAGGTTCTGCCAAAGAACGGCCAATAGGTAAACCGGCAGCCAACATAAATGTATTGGCTATACCACCACCCACAATTAATTGATCAACCTTCTCAGCCAACGATTTAAGAATAGTTAGTTTTGTTGATACTTTTGACCCGGCAACAATTGCCACCAATGGGCGCTTGGGATCAGTCAGAGCTTTACCCAACGCATCTAATTCAGCAGCCATTAAAGGGCCGGCACAAGCCACATTGGCAAATTTAGCCATTCCATGAGTTGTAGCTTCCGCGCGATGCGCCGTACCAAAAGCATCATTCACATAGACATCACAGAGCTTAGCCATCTTCTGCGCTAACTCTTCATTATTTTTTTTCTCGCCTTTATTCAATCGGCAGTTTTCAAGCAGCACTAAATCACCTGGTGCTAACTCAAATCCACCATCGACCCAATCACTAATCAACGGCACTTTACGTTCTAACAGTTCAGCAATTCGATCTGCAACCGGCGACAAACTATCTTCTGACTTAAATTCACCTTCAGTAGGTCTACCTAAATGAGATGTCACCATGACGGCTGCGCCAGCATCTAATGCCAACTTAATGGCTGGAATAGATGCACGAATGCGGGTATCTTCTGTAATATTTCCAGCTTCATCTTGAGGGACATTGAGGTCCGCGCGAATAAAAACACGTTTACCTTTTAGCTGACCAGCAGCCGCTAAATCTGAAAGACGGTTAAATTTAAGTTTTGATATACCGGGCATGATGACTAGTGATTTGAGTAAAAAGCTAGAAAGTCAGATTTTACCTTTTTACTGAGGCCAATCCCGCTTTTTTGGCCTCAAAAATACCATCTAGCGCAGGTAAACCCCACCATCCCGATAATGATCGTTAAAACCATGCTTCTAACCAGTAAAAAACTCCCAATTGCCGCCAATCCACCCCAAAGATGTGGGTTTTTCCACTCAAAACCTGCTACCACCCCTGTTTTCATTAAAAAAATCTCCGGCACAACAATAGCAACCAAGGCGGCAGCCGGGGCGTAACGTATGGCACGCTGAACAGCATCAGGTAACTCGACCCGCGTGCCCATTAATAAAAAGAAGCCCCTGGTTAAAAAAGTAATCACCATTAAACCCAAAATAGCAACCCACACTTCTAAAGTACTCATAAAACTATCCTTTTAGAAGGTTTTTTAGCTCGATAGCGATCCATCAACACGCCAACCAGGATGGCCGTCAAAACGGCCAAGACTAAATTTAGCTTATACGGCAAATTAACGGTTAATAAAGCGACAACAGCAGCAACTAGAGCAGTCAACATGGCCGAACCATGGTCAACCATTGGAAGCAAAATGGCAATCAAGGCCAAAGTACCTGCAAAGCCCAATCCCCAAGCCTCAGGAATCAATCCAGCCAAATAAATACCAAATAACGACCCCGTTTGCCAAATACCCCAATTGGTTAAAGACATGCCAAGAAAAAATGGTAAAGCAGTGCGATCACCATTCGGTTCTGGGTACCGCGCCATAAAAAATGCGAAATTGAGGTCGCCATTGAAATAGCCAAGCACAGATCTTTTCCAAAAAGCACGGTCTTTAAAATGAGGCTGGATTCCAGCACTAGAGATCACAAACCTTAAATTGACAATTGCAGCCGTTAACCAGATGGTCCAAATAGGAAAACCGCCAGCTATCAAAGGTAGGGCTGCCAACTGTGCAGAGCCTGCATATACCAAGAACGACATACCTACGGCTTCACCAGTAGTTAAACCAGACTTAGCCATCGCAACGCCTGTCACCAATGCCCAGGTAAAAATGGCAAAACCAGAGCGAGCCATTGTCTTGACCCCATCCCAAGTGGCTGTGCGGTACCTCTCAGACCAAACCAAGTGTTCTCCGTATTTTCATGATTAATCGTTTAATTATAGGTAGGGATAACAATCCTTGCGTAGCCATGTGGGGCTCCCTGTTTTACAATAGCAATTCAACCAATTTTTCTCAGAATTTAGGAAATACACCATGTCAATGGCAAATCGTGATGGCTTTATTTGGATGGACGGAAAACTTATTCCATGGCGTGATGCCAATATCCATGTTCTCACACACTCACTTCACTATGGCATGGCAGTATTTGAAGGCATACGGGCTTACAAAACAGACAAGGGCACAGCAATCTTTAGATTGAAAGAACACACTCGCAGATTATTTAATTCTGCAAAAATCTTTCAAATGCCAATGTCTTACACGGAAGAGCAAATCTCAGAAGCCACTAAATCAGTGGTTAAAGAAAATAAACTAAGCTCTTGCTATATCCGACCAATTGTTTGGATTGGCTCTGAAAAGTTAGGCGTATCTGCTAAAGGTAACACGATTCACTCTTCTATTTCAGCTTGGGAATGGGGCGCTTATTTAGGTGAAGACGGCATTAACAAAGGTATTCGAGTTAAAACATCTTCATTCACGCGCCACCATGTAAACGTCTCACTAGTAAGAGCCAAAGCTTCTGGTTATTACATTAATTCAATTCTTGCTAACCAAGAAGTTACCATTCATGGCTACGATGAAGCCCTGCTTTTAGATACTGACGGCTATGTATCTGAGGGTTCTGGTGAAAACGTATTTATTGTTAAAAATGGTATTGTTTATACGCCTGATTTAGCTTCATGCTTGGACGGCATTACGCGCGACGCCATTTTTACAATCGCCAAAGATTTAGGCATTGAAGTTCGCGAAAAACGCATTACGCGCGATGAAATGTATTGTGCTGATGAAGCATTTTTTACCGGCACGGCTGCCGAAGTAACGCCCATCAGAGAGCTTGATGATCGCGCAATTGGCAATGGCGCACGCGGCCCAATCACCGAAAAAATTCAAAAAGTATTCTTTGATGCAGTAGCAGGCAAAAATGATAAGTACAGTCACTGGTTAACTTTATTGTGAGATAGGCATGGCGCAAAATAAGAACGTTATTGAAGTAGATGGGCATCATGATTTACCTCTCCACTGCCCAACTCAAGCTACCTGGAACCTGCATCCTAGAGTTTTCTTAGACATCACTTCAACAGGCCAAGCCACATGTCCTTATTGTGGCACGCAATATCAGCTTAAACCTGGCACAGCGCCTCACGGTCACTAAAAGAATATGGCGAATATTCTCATCATCGCACCCAACTGGATTGGTGATGCGGTGATGGCTGAACCTCTCATTACAGAGGTAAAAAAGCAACATCCCGATAGTGAGATACATGTCTTAGCAACCCCATGGGTTGCATCTGTTATGCGCGCTATACCCGCGGTCAAAAAAATCATCTCTGCTGACCTCAAACATGGGCTGCTGCAATGGACAGAAAGAAAAGCCATTGCACATGAACTTAAACAAGAGCACTACAGCCATGCGTACATCCTACCCAACAGCTTAAAATCTGCCCTCATTCCATGGATGGCAAACATAGCTTATCGGATTGGCTATAAAGGTGAGATGCGCTGGGGGCTCATTAATCAAATATTTAAAAATCCATCCCGCTCACATCGCCCGCCTATGTCGAGCCATTACCTGGCGCTATCAGGCACCATCCCTACACAAATTCCACACCCACAGTTACAAATAGACCCTGAATTATCCAAGTCAATTAAAAATAGGCTGCAGGCTCTACGACCGCACCATCAATTATTTGTTCTTTGCCCTGGCGCTGAATATGGCCCAGCCAAACAATGGCCAACGGAACATTTTGCAAAATTAGCAAAATTGCTCATTAATCAACAAGCCAATAGTTTGGTTGTTCTGTTAGGTAGTAAAAAAGAAGCCCTCCTAGGTGAACAAATTAAAAACTTAAGTGGCTGTGCTGAGTCGGTAGTTAACTGGTGCGGGGAAACTTCATTGGATGAAGCCATAGCATCCATTAGCGTAGCAGATGCAGTTATCAGTAATGATTCAGGGTTAATGCACATTGCGGCAGCCTTAGGGCGCCCACAAATCGCAATTTTTGGATCAAGTGACCCAAGACACACGCCACCTTTATCAGCAAAAGCCAAGATTCACTGGTTACATCTCAAGTGCAGCCCTTGCTTCAAAAGATCCTGTCCGCTGGGGCACACTAAATGTTTGGTAGACATTACCCCTAAGGACATCCTAAACTCACTATCTACGACAACTCAATAAATTCATCATGCCACGTCAAGCCCGTTTATTTCAAATGCCAGAAGAAGTACTTGAAGCTTGGCGTGACTCTCTTCATCACAACGATCTTGATGGCTCAATCGATCTATGGATGGATGAGGACTCCATTACTTGCATCCTTCCAGGCGGAAAGCGCCTAACAGGTCACTCTGAATTAAGAGAGGGGCTCAAAAAAATCTTGGCGGACCATTTCTTATGGCTTGATCCTATTCAGGCGATAGGTCACACAGCCATGGGCATTGCCTTTTTTGATACCACAGAGGCAGTTCGACTAGAAGCTAAGCAAATTGAACCTGAATTTTTTCTCAACTTCACTTATGCCTTAGTGCAAGGCCCTATGGGCTGGAGGATTGCGCATATTCATGCCAGTCCAGCACAAGAAGAACACATTCAGCTTCCTAGTACGATTCACGGATTCCACTAGACATGGATGAGCAGGTATTACGCTCACTATTTAAGTGGCCGTCCGTACCTGAATGCAAAGGCTGGTTAGCCCTTGATCGTCGGGGCATTTGGCGCATGCGCAACGAGTTTGCTCAAATGAATCATTTAGCTGGCGATCCAATTAAACACGAGGGGTTAATTTCTTTCATTGAAAGGAACTATGCTCAAAATACACAAAGTGCATGGTTTTTCCAGAATGGCCCCCAAAGAGTTTATGTCGATTTAGACTACACGCCATTCATAGCCCGCATCTACCCAGAAAATGGATCCCAGACATTAAGAACTACTAGCGGCACATCTTTCATGCCCAAAGAATGTTTCATGGATGAGAACGGTCAAATTATTTTTATGGCTGAACTTGACGTTCAAAGCACTGAAAATGAGTGTGGCACAAAAGATATTTCATTCCAAAAAATGAAAAAAACAATTCATATTTTGCTGCACGACCATGACTTAGGAATGTTCTCAGAAGCTGCTGAACTCCAGTTTGCTTGTGGAGCATTAGGGCACTGGACATGGCTTAAACAAAAAATTTCTATTGAATCAATTCATTCCAGTGAAATTAAAAAGCTTTACTGCAATTTACCTTGATCTCTTAATTCTTGACGATATAACTCTTGAATCTGTCGCGCCCTCGCATCAATTTCTGAAGATTGGTAAAAATCGGCATCCCCAGATAGTTTAGCTAAACGCATTTGTTCAATTGCAGCAATCCAAGCGCCATCAGCAACATATTTCTCGGCCATACTTGCGTGTTGCAGTGCAATTTTCCCAGACTGCGCATACGCCATCGACAATAAACCCCACCACCTAGGCTCATCAGGATGCAACTTGGTTTCTCTTTTTAGCCAAGCAATAGCAGCATCAAACTGTTTAAGTTTTAATTGTGCATCAATCGTTAATAAATTAAGCGTTTGAGAATTAGGATGGGCCGCCTTTAAAAAATTAAGTTGCTTTAAAGCAGGTTCATACATGCCCTTAGCAAACATAATATCAATCGAAGTTGCCTCTACTGCCAAACTCCAACGCTGAACAGGTGAGCCATTCGCTGTAATTATTTGTAAAACATTTTTAGTTTTTGTTAAATTAATTTCTGCATCAGAAATTTTTTGTTCTTTCAGATTTAGCAAAGACAAGCCATAGTAACCCTCAAGCTGCTTTGTTAACTCTGCTTTACGAGTCAAACTCTCATAGACTTGACGCAACTCAGGATAAGCGCTTGTGCCAGGTGATTGGATTAACCTAGCCTTTGCTTTCAATAAATAGAACTCTACAGATGATGGGACTTTTTTTACAGCAATCCCGCGTACGCGATCCTGCATGTCAGCGATACGATCCGTGGTTAGCGGGTGCGTCCTAACGTAACCAGGTACGCCACTCTCCATAATGCTATTCGCTCGCTGCATACGATTAAAGAAATCTGGCATACCCTGCACATCAAATCCACCTGCTTGCAAAATCTGAAAACCGACACGATCAGCTTCACGTTCAGCATCCCTTGAGTAAGCCAACTGATTCTGAATAGCTAAAGCCTGACCGCCAACTGCAAGACCCTGAGCAGCATTGGGGTTACGACTAGCCGCGACCACAGCCAAAATAATTGAGGCCAAGGCGATCATAGAATTTGTACCTTGCTGACCATACATTCTTGCAATGTGTTTTTGCGTCACATGGCCAATTTCGTGACCCAAAACAGAAGCCAACTCAGACTCTGTTTCAGTTGCCACAATCAAACCCGTATGGACTCCCAAAAATCCACCGGGCAATGCAAAAGCATTAATTGTTCGATCTTTTACACCGAACAATTCAAAAGAAAGCGCAAAGGTACCTTCACCATTTAAACCGGAGATTCCTTGCTGACGGGCCGTATCTACAAGTTGACGAGCCAAGCCATTCAAATAGTCATAAAACACAGGATCTGGAGCATAGTCTGGGTCATGACGAATTTCTCGCATAATGCGTTCACCTAACTTGCGCTCATCTAATGGCGTCAATGAAGCACTCGATGAATCACCCAAGTCTGGCAATATTAGTAATGGCTGACGATTTCTAGTAGCAGCCTGCGACTGGCTCAATTTAATTGATGGACTAGCTGCATTCTGATTGACTTGCCCCCCATCAACCTGTCCATACAAAGATGCAGGCTGAAATACTAATGCCATCAATGTGGCAATTAGTTTTCTATGAAATCGATTGTTTTTATGCTGCATGGGCTCAATTATGGTACAAATCCATCATGAATAAGTTCACTCATTTCGACGAAAGCGGCCAAGCTCACATGGTTGACGTGGGACAAAAATCTCACACCCACCGTATAGCAACCGCCACCGGCAAGATTTCAATGCAAAAAGAAACCTTTGTTGCTATTAAAGCAGGTTCACACAAAAAAGGCGACGTCCTCGGTATCGCCAGAATTGCAGCTATTCAGGCCACTAAAAAGAGTCCCGATTTAATTCCCTTGTGCCACCCAATTGCACTTACAAGAGTGGCTGTTGAATTCACTCTAGATGAAGAACATACAACTATTCAGTGCACTGTAACAACAGAAACAATTGGTCAAACCGGCGTTGAAATTGAAGCTTTAACGGGTGTACAAATTGGCTTACTGACCATTTATGATATGGTGAAGGCGGTCGATCGGGGCATGGTGATCTCAGATGTGCGCTTACTTGAAAAGAGTGGCGGCAAATCTGGTACTTGGACAGCAAGCTAAATCAGCCCAATCCTAATTGAAAGAAAGGCCAACAAAATGTTGGCCTTTTCTACTAACGTACTCGCGTACTAGCGTGCTAAGCGTACGACCGACTACTTACAGTCACTTGGTAAGAGCTTGGGGTCAAGTGTATTGTGTGTAGATTTACAACTCCACACGCCGGCCCAAGGTTTAGACTTAGACTCACTCAAATCGGCAGCAACTGCTTCCCCATTAACCACATCATTGACGGGTGTTAAAACAAGTATATTTTGCCCATCTGGAGCTACATTACTTTGGTATGAAATGTAGATTGCGCCACTTTTATCAATCTTGATATCTTTCACGCTATTTGTTGCTGTCGCTTTAAAAATAGACTCGGTAGCTACCGACATGTCAGCAGCACCTTTGCCTGAATAAACTTCTGTCACTGCCAACTTTGCACCTGCTGCAAGACTAAGCCCCTCAGCAACACGTGTTTTGGCAATGTAATCTTGATATTTTGGCACAGCAATCGCAGCCAATATCCCAATAATGGCGATCACTACCATTAATTCAATTAAGGTGAAGCCATTGGCTTTATTCGGAAGATTTTTAAACATATTCATAACTTTAACTCCTCTTTAAATGGTTAACTATCATTGCAGATCTTAACCATCTAATAAGAGAAACTGGTTGTAAGAAATTACTGATTCTTATGTTGGATCAAAGAAAGATCAATTAAATATTTTAAGAATTTAATTAAAAAAATATTAACTAGTTTTTCTTGCTCTTAAGAAGATACCCCCAACCGACCACCAATATAGCCCCGCCAATTGATAACACTAGATGAGCATCTGGAATCAATGTCACTAAAAAGTCATGAGCAATGGGGTCAGCAACCAACATTTCCCCGGCCAAATAACCTAAAAGCGCAGCGCCAATGGTGATGATGGCTGGGAAACGCTCCATAACCTTTAGCAAGAGCGTACTACCAAATACAATCAAAGGAATACTAAGACCTAAACCTAGTATTAATAATAGCAACCTAGTTTCTTCAGGACCTTTTTGCGCAGCAGCAGCTACGGCAATCACGTTATCTAAACTCATGACTAAGTCTGCAATCAAAATAGTTCTAATTGCAGCCCAAAGATTATCCTTACCATCCATTTCGTCTTCGCCATCACCCTCATTGAGTAACTGAACACCGATATAAACCAACAGTACCGCTCCCACTATTTTCAAATAAGGTAAGGTTAATAAGCTAACTGCAGTTACGGTCAAAATAACCCGCAAAATAATCGCTGCTGCACTTCCCCAAAAAATTGCCTTCTTTTGCTGAGATGGCGGCAAATTACGGGATGCCAAGGCAATAACGACTGCGTTATCGCCCGACAAAATAATATTTGTCAAAATAATTGAGCCTAGTGCAAACCAGAATGTGGCATTTGATAGCAGGTCCATGTCTTCCTCTTTTTCATTCTTTTTAATTAAGCAATAAAAAACGGGAGCCAGGCTCCCGTTTTTTTGCCCTTAGAGCGAATATTACAACAATGCTTTTAGCAATTTAGCCATTTCTGATGGATTACGTGTCACTGTAAAGCCACACTCTTCCATAACTGCCAACTTAGCATCTGCTGTATCTGCACCGCCAGAAATCAAGGCACCAGCGTGCCCCATACGCTTACCTGCAGGAGCGGTAACACCAGCAATGAAACCAACAACTGGCTTTTTCATATTCGCTTTACACCAACGAGCTGCTTCAGCTTCGTCAGGGCCACCGATTTCGCCAATCATGATTACCGCATCTGTATCTGGATCATCATTAAAAGCCTTCATCACATCTATGTGCTTAAGACCATTAATAGGATCTCCACCAATACCAACTGCTGAAGATTGACCTAGACCAATTTCTGTTAACTGAGCAACTGCTTCATAAGTCAAAGTACCAGAACGGCTAACTACACCAATACGTCCTTTACGGTGGATATGTCCTGGCATGATGCCAATTTTGATTTCATCAGGAGTAATCAAACCTGGACAGTTTGGTCCCAACAACAAAGTCTTCTTGCCACCTTTTGCTTCTTTAGCAGCCATCCTGTTACGTACTTCCAACATATCGCGAACAGGAATGCCTTCTGTAATACAAATTGCCAAATCAAGATCAGCCTCAACAGCTTCCCAAATTGCAGCAGCTGCGCCAGCAGGCGGCACATAAATCACTGAAACAGTTGCGCCAGTCTCTGCAGCAGCTTCTTTTACTGTAGCGTAAATAGGAATATCAAAAATTTTCTCGCCAGCTTTTTTAGGGTTCACACCGGCAACAAAGCACTCTTTGCCGTTTGCGTACTCTTGACACTTTTCAGTGTGGAACTGACCAGTTTTACCAGTGATACCTTGAGTAATAACTCGTGTGTTTTTATTAATAAGAATAGACATTTAAATTCCTTTCGTGGCTTACTTAACCGCTGCAACAGCTTTAGTCGCTGCTTCAGCCATCGTGTCTGCGCTAATAATCGGCAGGCCAGATTCAGCCAACATCTTCTTACCGAGCTCTTCGTTTGTGCCTTTCATACGAACAACCAAAGGCACGCTCAAGTTAACTGCTTTACATGCAGTAATAACGCCATCAGCAATCACATCGCACTTCATGATGCCGCCGAAAATGTTAACCAAGATCGCTTTTACATCTTTGTTTTTCAACATGATCTTGAACGCTTCAGTTACTTTCTCAGCAGTAGCGCCACCACCTACGTCTAAGAAGTTTGCTGGCTCGCCACCGAATAGCTTAATGGTGTCCATTGTTGCCATCGCCAAACCCGCGCCATTTACTAAACAACCAATATTGCCGTCTAATGAAATGTAAGCCAGATCAAATTTAGAAGCCTCTACTTCGGCTGGATCTTCTTCGTCTAAGTCACGGTATGCAACGATTTCTGGGTGGCGGAACAAAGCGTTTGAGTCAAAGTTGAACTTAGCGTCCAAAGCTTTAATGTTGCCGTTTCCTTCAAGAATCAGAGGATTGATCTCAACTAAAGATGCGTCGGTATCCATATAAACTTTATACAAACTTTGCAATACTGCTTTTGCTTGAGCTTGTGAAGCCTCAGGAACACCAATACCTTGTGCTAATTTTGCTGCATCAGCATCTGTCAAACCAACTAATGGATTTGCAAATACTTTGATAATTTTCTCTGGTGTCGAAGCAGCTACCTCTTCGATATCCATACCGCCTTCACTTGATGCCATGACTACTACTGATTGTGTAGCACGGTCAGTCAAAATACCCACGTAATATTCTTTTTTGATGTCTGCGCCGTCTTCAATTAGTAAACGACGAACTTTTTGTCCTTCTGGGCCAGTTTGGTGAGTCTTTAATTGCATACCCAAAATTTGAGATGCATAAGTCTTCACTTCGTCTAAGCTCTTAGCAACCTTAACACCGCCACCTTTACCGCGGCCACCTGCGTGAATTTGGGCCTTAACAACCCATACTGGGCCACCCAACTTCTTAGCTGCTTCAACAGCCTCATCTACAGTTAATGCCGAAACGCCATTTGGCACAGGCACATTAAATTGACGCAAGATTTCCTTGCCTTGGTACTCATGGATCTTCATTGAGGCTCCCTCTTTAATAGTCGCAAAATACTAATGTTTTTAACTTACTTAACTCTGTCTTCTCTGTATATTTTTAACAACTAAGCTCTCTATTATCTCAGTTTCAGTCTTTTGTCCCTAGTTTTGGCATTTCAGGGGCTACCAACGGCGCTCCGTACCAAACTTTGTAGTGGTTTTTCACTACCTCCCCATCAGTCCTCAGGGCATGACAGCCATTTAACTGGAACGGCATTTGTGTTGGATCACTCAGTTCTTCAGCCCTTGATTGCAATATTTCACCCGCAAATCCTTGTATAGCTGCTGTTGGCAACACAGAACATAGCTCAGTGATGTGCGAACAGCCTTTTATGCCTTTGAATAAATTTTTTACCTCAGCTCTAAACCCAGAGAGTAAGTTAAGACCCACTAACTTGCTGTAATCTGGGGTAATTAACTCACAAGTACCTGGATATGGCACCGCTAATGACTCCGCCTTTGCAGCCAGAACTTTAAATTGCGTATCAATCGTGACCGTCAGCGTCATATGGTGAATGGGCTCACCTTTTTTACGCATGCTACTTGCCAAATGAAAGTCTTTACCTTTGGTATCTATCAAGCTGATTTCAATATCCCATAAATCATCGTCACGTCGAAAGACTTGAGTATGGATTTGGCGCGTATGAATAAGTTGGCGAGAAACAGGACTAGGCATCACTAAAGTCTACACTAGGGGTGATCCTCGTCATCAAAAGCTGATAACAAAGGCTTATATCTACCAGCAGTGATTTTAATAACCAAATCCAAGGGGAATCCCTTGCTTACAAGATAACGTACCTGCTTAGATTTTTCTTTAGGATCAAGCGCTATCACTTCAGCGTATTTTCTCGACCACAAAGCCCAAGCTCTATCGCCTTCAGTCTTTTTTAAAGTCTCTTTTAGACGATTAATAGTATCTGTTGAAATAGATTGCTGCTTGAGCTCATCAATAATGCGCAAAGAACCATACCGTTCTGATTTGCGACGCACTAAGCCTTCAGCATATCGCTCATTCGATAACCAAGACTCTTTCTCTAAACGATCTAAAAGATCATCTAAATCACTTAACCTCTCTGCTGCATGAGGCAGGAGCTTCTTGCGAAGCTCCTGCCTACTATGCTCTCTACGCGAAAGAAAGCGTAAAGCCCTTGCCATCAGGCTAGGGCTTGCTAACTCAGGCATCGGCCACTTCTTCAGCAGAAATGATAGATCCGCCTTTTATCCCTAATTTCTCACGGATTTTTGCCTCAATCTCTTTAGCAATTTCAGGGTTTTCTTTTAAAAATTCACGTGCATTGTCTTTACCTTGGCCTACACGATCGCCCTTATAGCTATACCAAGCGCCAGATTTTTCAACAATGTCACACTCAACACCCAAATCAATAATCTCACCTTGGCGAGAAATACCTTCACCGTACATGATGTCAAAAATAGCTTCTCTAAATGGAGGAGATACCTTATTTTTAACCACCTTTACGCGGGTCTCATTACCTACGATTTCATCGCCTTTTTTAATACTGCCAATACGACGAATATCTAAACGCATAGATGCATAGAACTTCAAAGCATTACCACCCGTTGTGGTTTCAGGCGAGCCAAACATCACACCAATCTTCATACGAATCTGGTTAATGAAAATAACCATTGAATTTGTACGTTTAATCGTTCCAGTCAATTTACGCAAAGCTTGGCTCATCAATCTAGCTTGTAAACCAGGTAAAGAATCGCCCATATCACCCTCAATTTCTGCACGAGGGACCAATGCCGCCACTGAGTCGACCACAATTAAATCAATAGAGCCTGACCTAACCAAAGCATCTGCAATTTCTAGGGCCTGCTCACCTGTATCAGGCTGAGAAATCAATAAATTATTAACATCAACACCTAATTTGGCAGCATATTGCACATCTAATGCATGCTCCGCATCAATAAAAGCACATGTACCCCCCAACTTTTGCATTTCTGCCACAGCATGCAAAGTTAAAGTTGTCTTACCTGATGACTCTGGGCCGTAAATCTCAATGACGCGCCCACGGGCTAAACCACCCACACCTAAGGCAATATCAAGGCCCAAGGAGCCTGTTGATACCACCTGGATATCTTGACCAATATCACTATCACCCAAACGCATGATGGAACCTTTACCAAACTGCTTTTCAATCTGGGCTAGGGCTGCATTTAAGGCTTTTTGCTTTTCAGAGCTCATGCCCTCAATATCAGCTGGAGCACTTCCAGATTTCTTCTTATGGTCTTCCATAATCGTCCTTATTTAAAATTAGGTGTATTTTTGACATATTTGCTTCATTCACAGTAATAACTGTATATAAAAACAGTAGTCTGTGCAAGGCATTTTTTATGCTTAGCTAGAATATAGGTATTAGCAATAAATATCTTGCCCAAGAATATAGGCAAAGTCTTATTAATTTGTAGGAACTACTGGATAAATTTGTATGAGAATACTGATTGCTGAAGATGACAGCGTACTAGCTGATGGACTAACCCGATCATTGCGTCAATCGGGCTATGCAGTAGATCATGTTAAAGATGGCCAATCTGCCGATTTAGCCTTATCAGCTCAAGCATTTGACCTTTTAATACTAGATTTAGGCCTCCCTAAAATGACTGGTATGGAAGTATTAAAACGCTTACGCTCACGCAATTCCATGCTCCCTGTACTGATTTTGACTGCGGCAGATTCGACAGAAGAACGCGTTAAGGGTCTAGATACCGGTGCAGATGATTACATGGCAAAACCTTTCGCGCTTTCAGAATTAGAAGCTCGCGTTAGGGCCTTAACTCGTCGCGGCACGGGTGGCGGACCCACAGTTGTAAAACACGGCCCCCTACAATTTGACCAAGTTGGTCGAGTCGCTTATATCGATGAAAAGATGCTCGAACTCTCTGCGAGAGAACTAGGTTTACTCGAAGTACTATTAAAACGAGTTGGTCGTCTTGTATCAAAAGACCAGTTAGTTGATCACCTCTGCGAATGGGGAGAAGAAGTTAGCAATAATGCTATCGAGGTATACGTCCATCGGTTACGTAAGAAAATTGAAATCGGCGGTATTCGGATTGCAACTATTCGTGGCCTTGGCTATTGTTTAGAAAAATTTCAAGCTCCTCACATTAAAGATCCTGTTGCTTAATTAATATGGCAGACGTTAATCCAGCAGTCGACATTGAACTGCAGCAACTTCTGCCACCAGAGTCTTATGACGCAAGACCTGTCAATAAGGGGCCTCGCTCCTTATTTGGAGAAATCCTAGACTGGATGCTTGCACCCTTACTGTTGCTATGGCCTATGAGTATTGCTGTTACTTATTTAGTAGCTCAGTCAATTGCCAACGCACCCTTTGATCGCAACTTGGAAAACACCATTCAAGCCGTTGCGCAACAAATTAAAGAAGTGGATGGTAAAACGCAGCTAAGCCTCCCCATGTCTGCACGTCAGATTCTTAAGGCAGATGAAAATGATCTTATTTATTTTCAAGTGATTGATAGCTTTGGGCAACTGATAGCGGGTGACAAAGATCTTCCCCTACCTCTTGAAAATGATGTTTTACAAATCGGTCTGGTAACGTTTAGAGATGCGCGCATTGGTGGGGATGAGGTGCGTATTGCTGCAACCTATATAGCCCCAACCAAAACCAGCAACAATAAATTAATTCTTGTTCAAGTCGCTGAGACTTTAGAAAAAAGATCTCAATTGGCTAATGAAATTATTAAAGGCGTCATTCTTCCCCAATTCATCATTTTGCCCATTGTGGTGGTGTTGGTTTGGTTTGGTCTAACAAGAGGTTTAGCGCCCCTTCATGCTCTTCAAAACAGAATTCGTAACCGCACAGTAGATGACACCAGTCCCATTGAAGAGCGGGCCGCACCCCAAGAAATTATGCCCCTCATCTCAAGCTTTAATGATGTGCTCTATCAGCTAGAAGACTCTGTGCAGTCACAAAAACGCTTTATTGCCGATGCGGCTCATCAACTCAAGACACCTCTAGCGGGTTTAAGAATGCAAGCCGAGCTAGCACAGCGCGAAAGTAGCCCTGCAGAACTACAAAGATCTCTTGAACAAATTGCAGATAGCTCTACAAGAGCAACTCATTTAGTTCAACAATTGCTTTCATTAGCAAGAATGGAGAATACCTCTAGCCTGACCGAAAAAATTCTAATTAACCTTTCTCAGGCTGCAGAAGATGCCACAAAAAATTGGCTCAATACCGCTTGGGAAAAGGGTATTGATTTAGGTTATGAATCAGCTGCGAGCACCTTTCAAATGTACGGTAACCCAGTCATGTTGAAAGAGATGTTTAATAATCTGATTGATAACGCCATTAAATACACCCCCAAGGGGGGCTACGTTACCGTCAATGTTCGCCACTCCAATCGACCAGGCATATTAATTGTTGAGGTCAAAGATAATGGCCCTGGCATCCCTCCAGAAGAAAGGCAGCGTGTTCTAGAGCGTTTTTATAGAGTTCTAGGTAGCGATGTTGAGGGCAGTGGATTAGGTCTTGCCATCGTTAAAGAAATTGCAGCTCAGCACGGTGGAAAATTAGAAATTTTAGAAAACATTTACCAAGAAACCCCTCTCAAATATGGCACCTGTATGCGGGTCTATCTCCCAGTAGGTCGAGCATGAGAACTTGGGCAAAAAATAAACGTCTAACGCAAATACTGTTGGTTATTTGGTTTTTAACTACTTTATTGGTGGGCATCGCCCCTAAACCATTGAGATTCTCTTTTTTTGGATGGGAATTCACTTACTGGTGGGGTGCTCAAGGCGCACTCTTTATATACCTACTCCTAGTATGGGTTTATGCAAAAAAAATGCATAAATACGAAAAAAAGGTCATTAGAAACACTGATTTATAAGTGGTTTCCCTAACCCGTCAGACTTTAGTAAGTGCCAAACAGAATGATGCCCTTTGAGGTTCTATATCTATAGAATCTTTTTATTAAATAAATAGGAGGAATCATGGCTAAAACTGCAGCCGCGCCGATGACCGCCGAGGAGCGCAAAGTTATTTTTGCATCATCGTTGGGAACGGTTTTTGAGTGGTACGACTTTTACCTTTACGGTTCGCTAGCTGCCATCATCGCCAAGCAATTCTTTGCTGGTCTTGATGCAGGATCTGCGTTCATTTTTGCTTTGCTAGCTTTCGCAGCAGGCTTCATCGTTCGTCCTTTCGGAGCTTTGGTGTTTGGTCGCCTTGGCGACATGATTGGTCGTAAATATACATTCTTGGTCACAATCTTGATCATGGGTGGCGCAACTTTTATCGTTGGCTTGTTACCAGGCTATGCGGTGATTGGTGCAGCAGCTCCGATCATCTTGATCGTCTTGCGTATGTTGCAAGGTTTGGCTTTAGGTGGTGAATACGGTGGTGCTGCTACTTATGTAGCCGAGCATGCTCCGCACGGTAAACGTGGTGCTTACACTGCTTGGATTCAAACAACTGCAACTTTAGGCTTATTCCTTTCATTGTTAGTGATTTTATTCACTCGTGAATTTACAGGTCCAGCGTTTGAAGACTGGGGATGGCGCGTTCCATTCTTAGTATCAATCGGTCTTTTAGCGGTGTCTGTATATATTCGTTTATCAATGAATGAGTCTCCAGCCTTCCAAAAGATGAAGTCTGAAGGTACAACTTCTAAAGCACCATTGACAGAGGCTTTTGGCCAATGGAAAAATATGAAGATTGTTATCTTGGCTCTCTTCGGTTTGGTTGCTGGTCAAGCTGTGGTTTGGTACACAGGTCAGTTCTATGCACTATTCTTCTTAACTCAAGTATTGAAGGTAGATGCTAAAACTGCTAATTTATTGATTGCAGGTTCACTAGTTGTTGGCACGCCTTTCTTCATCGTATTTGGTGCGTTATCTGACCGTATCGGTCGCAAAATCATCATTATGTTGGGCTTATTGCTTGCCATCATCACTTACATTCCAAACACACCATTGTCAGTATTCAATGCGTTGACACACTATGCCAACCCAGCATTGGAAAAAGCCATGGCTTCATCTCCAGCAACAATTACTGTTGATGAATCAGAATGTACATTCCAGTTCAACCCTACAGGTACTGCTAAGTTCACAAGCTCTTGCGATATTGCAAAACAAGTGATGGCAGGTAACTCTGCTAGTTACTCAACTGTTGGCGCAGCCGCAGGCACAGTAGCTAAGGTAAAAATTGGTGATGTTGAAATTGAAGGTTACTCATCAAAAGGTCTTCCAGCTGATGAAGCTAAAGCTAAAGATGCTGCATTCAAAAAATCTGTTCGTGAAGCATTGAATGCTGCTGGCTACCCAGCTAAAGCTGATCCAGCTCAAGTAAATATCCCTGCTGTTCTAGCATTGCTTGTTTACTTGGTGATCTTGGTAACAATGGTGTACGGTCCAATCGCTGCTTACTTAGTAGAGTTGTTCCCAACACGTATTCGTTACACATCTATGTCATTGCCATATCACATTGGTAACGGTTGGTTCGGTGGTTTGCTACCGACTATCTCGTTTGCTCTTGTGGCACAAAACGGCAATATTTACTACGGTCTCTGGTACCCAATCATCATCGCTGCGATGACATTGGTTATTGGTACATTGTTCATGCGTGAAACAAAAGACGTAGATATTTATGCTGGTGACTAATAACTAGTTAGTAGTTATTGAAGTAGAACGGCAGCCCAAAAGGCTGCCGTTTTTATTTGCTCTTATCAATCACTTTCCATGCTTAAGTTAATCAAATTAGAACTTAACATCCAGCCCTACCATGAGTGATCTACCAATGCCCGGGAAAATTCCTTCTGGCGCCCGAGAAGAAATATATTTTTTATCTAATAAATTCTTAACAGAAGCGAAAATTTTTGTTTTCTTATCAATGTTTAACGATCCGTTCAGTTGGTAAATGGCATACCCCGGTAAAGCTCCCGAACGCCCATTAGCACTTGGTCTAGTTGTATTTTCCAAATTACTAAATTGTTTTGAAACGTAGGACATACCAAGACCACTAGACCAACGATGACTCTCATAATCAATGCCTGCGTTCATCGTATGCTTAGGCGCATATGTTAAGCGATTGCCATCTCTATTGATCCCCGCAATCATTCTTGTGCCATCTAATTTGGCTATAGGCAGCCATGTATAAGATCCAGACAATTTCCAAAGTTTATGCGGCCTCCAACTCCCCCCAAACTCAAGCCCTTGATTGAGTGTCTTGCCTGCATTAGTTAGCTGAGTTCCAGAACCTCCTGAAGCAGATTTAGATACCACTTGATTATCAAAATCCAACCTAAACGCCGTGAACTCATAATCTCCTTGAGCCCAATGGCCTCTTAACCCTAACTCAATATTAGTACTCCTTTCCGCATGCAAATCCTCTGCAATACCAGCAGATGAAATAGCATCAGCAACTGTTGGAGGAGCAAAACCTTTATGAACCCCAGCAAATAACACTGTGTCTTTGGTCATGTCATAAGTCACACCAACTCCCGGCACAATTTCTGTATTTGAGCTACCCCCAGACTTCTGGGTTATCTGATTAGTGCGATCCTGCTTATAACGCTCCATACGAATTCCTGGCGTTACGACCAACTGATCAGTCACTTGCGATCTATTTTCAAGATAAACAGCTAATGCCTTTGCTTTTCGTAAATCACGCTCTCGATACCCCCCAAAATAATCACCAGTGTTATATGAAGTATCAACAGCATATGTATTGAGCCCTATTGCTCTTGCTCGTCGATTCATCATTTGCTCTTCATGAGCTCTAATACCAAAATGAATTTCCTGATCTTGCGCACCTAATTTATATTTTTTAATTAATCTACTATCTAGACCTAAAACATCAAACTTTCTTAATCGTCCGTCCATAGTTGAACCCATTGTTGTCACCATGGGTTCACCAGCTTGAGTGTGTGACTGTCTCCACCAATCTCTAGTTACCGTATTCCAATAAAACAGATTTTTCCAAGTGGCACTATTCCCCAAATCGCTCACACTTGTTATATCTATACTCTCCCGATTAAGGAACATTTGATCATTGACTGCCTTATTTTTTTTGTAATTAGTTTGGTACTCATACTCTGTCAAACCTAGATAAGTATGGTTTGAAGTTTGATCGTAGTTAGTGTATTTAATGCCCACATAATGATCAGATCCTATTTGTGTTCCAGCTTTCATAACCACATCCGTTAAATTAAATGCCGTATGGCGCCAACCATCACCATCTTTTTTCAACATAGAAATGCTTGCATGATGTCCATCCCAACGAACCCCATATTCAGCTAATACATTTTTATTAGATTGAGTTCCAGCAGATATTTTTACCCTTGGGCCCTGCAATCTAGAGGGATCTCGCGTGATGTAATTGACTACACCGCCAATTGTTGAGGGCCCATATGCAAGTGATCCACTACCTTTTAAAACTTCAATTTTCTCCATGCGTTCAATGGGAGGACTGTAATAACTTGACGGATCTGTATAAGGTCCTAATGCAATAGGAGCACCGTCTTCCAAGAGTAATATTTTTTTACTCATGGTCGATCCAATACCTCGAATGCCAATGCGCGGATAAAACCCATAGCCATCTGTTTCCACAACATTCACACCTGGAGTTTTTTTCAAAGCATCTTGAGCAGAAATAGGTTGATTAGTTTCAAGTTCTTTTTCCGTTATGACAGCTAGCGACCCTGGTATGGTTTTATATTCAGACTGAGAACCTAGAATCTGAACAGTGGGAAGCTGTGTTTCTGTTTGGGCCATCGCAAAATGACTTGTTGTGGGTAATAGCATTGCTGTAACAACTTTTGATACAGGTATAGAAATACCGCCTGACTTACTTTTAATATGCATGTAGCCACCTTTATTGAAAGTTGGCTGGCTACAAACTAGAGACTGGAGTGTCTCTACGGCTGGCTATATTTAGTTATAAAAAATATAACCTTATCACAATTAATAACCATTCTCATTAAGGCGATATAGATTAAATAAGTTGCCTATCACGTGCTTTCCTTGAGGGCATCATTGAAATGATTTATACTTCCGGTCTTTGGCGAATTAGCTCAGCCGGTTAGAGCGACGGAATCATAATCCGCAGGTCCGGGGTTCGAATCCCTGATTCGCCACCAAATACTAACGGCTCACCTTGGTGAGCCGTTTTCATTTAGACTATATCCATGAATCATTGGTTAAAACGCATTCTCTTGGGCTCCCTTCTCGGTCTTAGCCTACTCTGCGCTTCAGTAGCAAATGCTGAGCCCGTCAAGGTCGTTTACCACATTAGCGAAGGCATTCAACAAGCTACTCGAGCTATCGGCAATATTCGCAACCACCTCAACGCAGACCCTAGCGTCAAAATAGTGGTTGTGACACATGGCCCAGGCATCGATTTCCTGCTGGAGGATGCCCAAAGCACGTCTGGCGCGAAATTTTCAGGCGCTATTGGCGAACTCGCCAGTAGGGGAGTTGAGTTTAGAGTCTGCAATAACACGCTTGAATCCCGTCGAATTCCCAAGGAACAAGTGGTTCTAGAGGCAAAAATTATCCCATCAGGCGTTGCAGAAGTAGCAAATCTCCAATACAAACAAAAATATGCTTACTTAAAACCTTAACCCAGTAAATCTCAGCAAAAACCGCCTTTATTAGGCGGTTTTGCTTTTTTAGCCACGTAAAATATAACTAATCTACTAAATTAACCATTTATGTCAGCAACCCATATAGAAATACTCGCCACATGTTTATTTTGTGTAGCTATCTTGCACACATTTTCAGCATCATTCTTTGAACATCTGTCGTACAAATACCCTAATCATGCTGGCCTTTGGCATTTAGCAGGAGAAGTTGAAACTGTTTTTGGTTTCTGGGCTCTTGTATTAATTATTGGAATAGCTGCCATTCATGGCAACCATGGGCCTGCTATTGAATATTTAGAGGGGCGCAACTATACGGAACCCCTATTTGTATTTGCCATCATGGTGGTTTCTGCCAGTAAGCCAATTTTTATGTTGGCATCAAATGTTGTTAAGCATATAAGCACTGGGTTAAGTGCTTTAACGAAACTTAATCGACAAGCCAGTAGCTACTTCATTACATTAAGCTTAGTTCCACTATTAGGTTCTTTTATTACTGAACCTGCAGCCATGACCTTAGCCGCACTTCTTCTAAAAAAAGAAGTCTTTAGTATCAGCAAAGATACCAAATTACTCTATCTCACCATAGGTGCTCTATTTGTCAATATCTCAGTGGGTGGGGCACTCACCAATTTTGCAGCACCCCCTATCCTCATGGTCGCTAGCACGTGGGGTTGGAGTACAGGCTTTGTGTTCCAGACATTTGGATTAAAAACAATTGGCACCGTATTGGTTAATACAGTCTTAGTCACATTGTTTTGCCACAAGCGATTACCTACTATCGAAACACCCAACTCCAAAGAAAGCATGATTCCGTTCAGCGTTAGCTGTGTTCATCTCATGTTCCTGATCGGCATTGTTGTATTCGCCCACCATCCAGTTGTATTTATGGGACTATTACTATTTTTTATGGGATATACACATGCTTATCCCAAGCACCAAGATCCCTTACTGCTAAAAGAAGCTTTATTAGTGGCATTCTTCTTGGCAGGATTAGTGGTACTCGGAGGATTGCAGCAATGGTGGCTTCAACCGTTATTAGAAAAACTGAATAGCATTCTTGTATTTTTTGGAGCCATCGGTTTAACGGCAATCACAGACAATGCAGCCTTAACTTATTTAGGGTCGCTTGTTGAAGGGACTAGCGCTGAATTTAAATACGCATTAGTTGCTGGCGCCATTACAGGTGGCGGCCTTACCGTCATCGCTAATGCCCCAAACCCAGCCGGTCTATCTATACTACGGGAACATTTTCCGGAAAGCAGCGTATCAGCCTTCTATTTATTTCTTGCAGCAATACCTTGGACAATCATCGCCATGATTGCATTTCAGTTATTTTAAGTAAGCCCCTATGAAAAAAGTTTATATCCGTACCTTTGGTTGCCAAATGAATGAGTATGATTCAAGCAAAATGGCAGATGTGCTCAATGCAAAAGAAGGGCTTATCCAAACAGATACGCCTGAAGATGCTGACGTTATTCTTCTTAATACGTGTTCTATCCGAGAAAAAGCCCAGGAAAAAGTATTTTCAGATTTAGGCCGCTTACGTGAACTAAAAGCTAGTAAACCTGATTTACTTATTGGGGTTGGTGGTTGCGTTGCCAGTCAAGAAGGTAAACATATTGTGACAAGAGCGCCCTACGTTGACATTGTTTTTGGCCCTCAAACCTTGCACCGATTACCTGAACTCATTCATGCTCGAAAAAAAACTGGCATTCCGCAAGTAGACATAAGCTTTCCTGAAATTGAAAAATTCGACAACCTTCCGCCTGCTAGAGTAGAAGGGGGTTCAGCCTATGTATCAATTATGGAAGGCTGTTCTAAATATTGCAGTTATTGTGTTGTCCCCTATACACGGGGCGAAGAAGTATCTCGACCATTTGAAGATGTTTTAACTGAGATTGCAGGGCTTGCACAACAAGGTGTTCAAGAAATCCATCTACTGGGTCAAAATGTGAATGCCTACAGAGGCATCATGCAAGGCACGGAAGAAATCGCAGATTTCGCCTTACTATTAGAATACGTTGCAGAAATACCTGGGGTAGAACGCATCCGCTTCACCACAAGCCATCCCAAAGAATTTACCCAGCGACTAATAGATGCGTATAAAAAAATACCAAAATTAGTCAACCACTTGCACCTACCTGTCCAACATGGTTCAGACAGAATTCTTGCTGGGATGAAACGTGGCTATACCGTTTTGGAATATAAAAGCGTTATAAAGAAACTAAAGGCCATTAGACCTAATCTAGTTATTTCAAGCGACTTCATCGTTGGGTTCCCAGGAGAAACTGACGAAGATTTTCAACAGCTTCTGAAATTAGTTGAAGATATTAAATTCGACAACAGTTACTGCTTCATTTACAGCGAACGACCAGGTACTCCAGCAGCTAACCTAACAGATGACACCCCTAAAGATGTCAAAAATGCTCGCCTCAAAGAATTGGTAGCCAAAATAGATGAACATGTTTGGACAATCAACCAAGCCATGGTCGGAAATACAGAAACCGTGATGATGGAAAGTATGGCTAGAGATGGATTGCATCTTCAAGGCAGAACCGAGAATGGTCGTGTTGTGCTGATCAATGTCAATACAGATCAAGCCAAACGCCTACTGGGCAAATTAATTAGCGTAAAAATTACAGAAGCTATGCCACACTCCCTGCGTGGCGAACTAGTCATAAAAGAATGAAACAAAAATCTCATCAACTGATACTGGATGTCCAATTTGCTAGCCCAGCGCTAGCTGATAAATGGCACGACCAGATCACTAGAGTTAAATTGAAAAAATGGGTTCAAGCAGCTCTTTTAGAGGATGCCACCATCACTGTCCGTTTTGTTGGTCGAGCCGAGGGGCGAAAATTAAACGCAGCTTACCGACAAAAAGATTATGCAACGAATGTTTTAACGTTTCCATACGAAGTGCAACCTGGCATTGACCACCTATTTGCCGATATCGTCATCTGCCCACCCGTAGTAGAAAAAGAAGCCAAAGAACAAAATAAGTCTTTTCTACAACATCTCACGCATCTAATGATTCATGGCACATTGCATGCACAAGGCTTTGATCACGAGGATGAAGTCGAGGCCCAGGCCATGGAAGAACTTGAAATAGCTATTCTAAAAAAACTAAAACAACCAAATCCATATGAATAAATTCATTTAAATGAGTTATTCTTAGACATTATGTCATCAGAACCCGAGCCACGAAGTCTTTTAGATCGCCTAAGCGATCTACTCTCCCCCACTCCTGCAACGCCATCAGAGCGTCGCACCGAGTTATTAGAAACTTTGCGAGAAGCGCAGAGAGAGGGCCTGATTGATGCAGACGCCCTAGCCATGATTGAAGGTGTTTTCCAAGTTAATGAACTAACTGCGAGGGACATTCTCGTACCTAGATCGCAAATTGACTGGATTGACATTAACGCCTCACTAACAGAAACAATTGCAGAAGTTATTCATGCAGCCCACTCACGATTCCCTGTTTATGAAGAAAACAGAGATAACGTTATTGGCATCTTGCTAGCCAAAGATTTATTGCGCCATTCTCAAGAAGAAAATTTTCAAATTAGAGATTGGTTGCGCCCCGCCGTCTTCATCCCAGAATCAAAGCGACTAAGTGTTTTATTAAAAGACTTTAGAGAGCATCGCAACCATTTAGCGATGGTTGTAGATGAATATGGTGGTGTTGCTGGTTTGCTGACAATCGAAGATGTCCTAGAGCAGATTGTTGGCGACATCGAAGATGAACATGATACCGATGATGTTGAAGATAATATTATTGAATCGGAAGCTGGCAAATATCGAATTAGAGGCATCACTGAATTAGAACAAGTCAATCAAGTCCTAGGCACATCTTTTGCTGACGAAGACAATGACACGATAGCGGGATTCATCCTGAAAAATTTTGGCAGAGTCCCTCATAAAGGCGAGTCATTAGATATTGAAAATATTCACTTTGAGATTCAAAGAGCTGACGCTAGTCAAATTCACATCCTTTTAGCCTCCACCATTAGAATTGATTAAGGCTTTTTATTTTTTCTTCTTAGGCGGCATCAGCGCTTGGCTCACAGAGCTCCCACTCGGCGGCTGGTGGCTTATCTTAGGCTTAACACTGTTCGTTCGATCAATATTTATTAGTCGCAATCCATTCCGCCACACATGGCTATTTGGTCTTGGTTACTTTTCAAGCTCCTTATGGTGGATTTACATTAGCCTTCACGATATAGGCGGCATGTTCGCTCCGCTGGCAATATTTGCTGTATTTGCTTTATCTGCTTACCTAGCAATTTTTTCAGCAATTGGCATCAACATCTCCTATCAAATTAAACAACCATTACTGCGAATTTGTGCACTAAGCGCAACTTGGACTATTGGCGAATGGCTAAGAGGTTATTTGCTGACAGGATTTCCTTGGTCTGGCATCGCTGAATCACAGGTCAACGGCCCCTTTTATTCCTTAGCCCCTATTGCTGGAGGTCTAGCCGCATGTTTTGCGACAATTTTCTTAGCTGGATTTATTAGTGAAATAAAAGTCATCTGGTTAAAAAAAATAACCCTCGTATGCACAGCCCTTATAGCCAGCTACGCTTTAAGTTTTTTACATTTCACAACTCCTATTGGCCAACCTCTTCAAGTCGAACTGGTGCAGGGTAATTTTGCTCAAAATTTGAAGTTCAACCCTGACTATATTCAACATCAAATTAACTTTTATCAGCAAGCTATTGCACGCAGTGAAGCGCAATTAGTAGTCATTCCAGAAACAGCATTTCCTGTTAGCGAAAATCAAATCGATAAAAATGTCTTAAAAACCTTGGCTAAAGATAAATATATCGTGACAGGACTAGTTGGTGAACCCGGCAACAATCAGTATGCTAATTCAGCACTAGGCTTAGGACCAGGATTAGATTATTACAGGTACGACAAAATGCATTTAGTACCTTTTGGGGAATTTATTCCTTTTGGATTCAAATGGTTCGTTAATGCCATGCACATGCCTTTAGGGGATTTTTATAGAGGCCCTCCAGACCAACCTCCTTTTGTCATCAAACATGGTGATACAGCTATTTCCGCAGGCCCCATGATTTGTTATGAAGATGCATTTGGCGGCGAGCTAGCCAAACGTCAACATGACACGCCCAATCATTTATGGATCAACCTCACTAACCTAGCTTGGTTTGGGGATAGCCAAGCCTCAAAACAACAATTACGTCTAGCTCAACTTCGGTCGCTTGAAACAGGTATTCCAAGCATTCGCGCCACCAATACGGGCATCACCTCTGTCATTAACCAACAAGGTGAAATTGTTGCTCAGGCTCCGGAATTCACCCAAATTAGCTTAAAAACAAAAGTTCAGGCATACCAAGGAAAAACGCCCTTTGTTTTGTGGCAAAACACGCCTATCTTGGTATTTTGCCTAGGGCTATTGCTCTGGGCTTGGTACCACAACAAAAAGTCGGACCAATAGCGCTAAGAAAGGTAAAATTGATGGGTTCAGGAAACCTATCATATGCTTACCTTTCAGCAAGTCATTCTTACACTACAAAATTACTGGGATCAACAAGGTTGCGCCCTACTTCAACCCGTCGATTTAGAAGTCGGAGCTGGCACATCACATACTGCCACTTTTCTCCGCTCACTAGGGCCAGAGCCTTGGAAAGCAGCATATGTGCAGCCTTCCCGCAGACCCAAAGATGGTCGATACGGCGAAAATCCAAATCGACTTCAACATTACTACCAATATCAAGTGGTACTAAAGCCTGCTCCCGAGAATATTCTGGACCTTTATCTCGGTAGCTTAGAAGCACTTGGCTTAGATTTAAAGCAAAATGACATCCGCTTTGTGGAAGATGACTGGGAAAATCCAACCCTTGGCGCATGGGGGCTTGGATGGGAAGTGTGGTTAAACGGCATGGAAGTCACGCAATTCACTTACTTCCAGCAAGTAGGTGGCATTGATTGCAAACCCATCCTAGGCGAAATCACATATGGTCTAGAACGTTTAGCCATGTATCTCCAAAAAGTCGAGAATGTCTATGATCTAGTTTGGACTGAAGGCGTGAGCTACGGCGATGTGTACCATCAAAATGAAGTTGAACAATCAACTTACAATTTTGAGTACTCAAATGCAGATTTGCTATTCCAACAATTTAGTAATTATGAGAGCGAAGCCAAGCGCTTAATGGAAATACCTTTAGCTTTGCCAGCTTATGAAATGGTTTTAAAAGCTGCCCACACCTTTAATTTACTTGATGCTAGAGGTGCCATCTCTGTCACTGAAAGAGCCGCCTATATTGGGCGCATTAGGAATTTATCTAGAAGTGTTGCTCAAGCTTATTATGATTCAAGAGAAAAATTAGGTTTTCCGATGTGTCACAAAGAAGGAGGTGCACAATGAGCCAAGCCCCTCTACTATTAGAATTATTAACAGAAGAGTTACCTCCTAAAGCCCTGAAACGCTTAGGTCAAAGTTTCTCTGAAGGCATTGCACAACAACTACAAGCAACGGGTCTATTAACTAACGACAGTCTCATCACGAGCTATGCAACGCCACGTCGACTTGCCGTACACATCACTAATGTACTAGCGAAGGCCCCCAATCGTTCAGTCCAAGAAAAATTATTACCTGTATCTATTGCTTTAGATGCCAATGGGCAAGCAACTGCGCCACTACTCAAAAAATTAACCTCCTTAGGCTTTCCAGATGCGCGCATCGAAGATCTTACCCGCCAAGGAACAGATAAAGCTGAAGCATTTTATTTAACAGTTGATGTGGCAGGTGTTGAATTGGCTGTCGGCCTACAGCAGGCGATTGATCACACTTTAGCAAAGCTGCCAATTCCTAAAGTGATGCGCTACCAAGTGGCGCCCGGCACGCCAACCGCCCAAGATGTCGAGTTTGTAAGGCCAGCACATGGCTTAATGGCAATACATGGCGCAGAAAAAGTCACTGTTCGAGCTTTAGGATTAAGCTCCCAAGATGCCACACTTGGCCACCGTTTCCTATCAAGCGGCACCATCAAAATTACTCACGCAGACAGTTATGCTACCCAACTAGAAACTTCAGGGAAAGTGATTGCTAGTTTTGATGCTCGCTTAGAAAAAATTCGTCAATCTTTGCAAAGTGCTGCACAAGGTAAAAAAGTATTAATGCCTGAGTCTTTACTTGAGGAAGTTTGCGCCTTGGTGGAATGGCCTGTTGTTTACACCTGTGAATTTGAAAAAGAGTTCTTAGGGGTTCCACAAGAATGCCTCATCTTAACTATGCAAACTAATCAAAAATATTTTGCACTAACAGATACAGATGGCAAGTTAAGTAACCAATTCTTAATTGTTTCAAATCTTGAAACTTCTACTCCAGAAGCCATCATTTCAGGCAATGAACGCGTTGTCAGACCACGTCTTGCTGATGCCAAATTTTTCTACGAACAAGATAAGAAAAAATCTTTATCCGATAGGACCAGCTTATTATCCAAAGTTGTTTATCACAATAAATTAGGCACTCAATTAGAAAGAACCATCCGAGTTCAAAAAATTGGCGCCCTCATTAGTGATGCACTCAAAGCAACTGGCTCAACCATTGAAACGCCACTAGTTGAACAAGCTGCAAAAATTGCAAAAGCTGATTTACTCACGGATATGGTAGGCGAATTCCCAGAACTACAGGGCGTTATGGGACGCTACTATGCCCTGAATGATGGCGAGCACCCAGATGTTGCTGCAGCCTGCATGGAACACTATGCGCCACGCTTCTCAGGTGATGCACTCCCCAAAACAGAAGTTGGCACCGTATTAGCTCTTGCAGATAAGCTAGAAACTCTTGTAGGCATTTGGGGAATTGGCCTTGCCCCAACCGGTGAAAAAGATCCATTTGCCCTACGCCGCCACGCACTAGGAATTTCCCGCATTTTGGTTGAGAAAAAAATCAAGCTAAGCGTTGTGGATTTGATTACCTACACGCTCAAACAATTCGCTCAAGCAGAGGTTGGAGAAAACGCAAAAATTGATGTCATTCATCATTTCATCCTTGATCGCCTAAGAGCCTATCTAAAAGATCAAGGTATAGATGGCAAGAATTTTTCAACCAATGAAGTTGAGTCAGTTGTTAGCCAATCACCTATTCTTTTTAACGACGTGCTTGAGCGCCTAGCGGCAGTTAGGCAGTTCAGCCAATTAGAAGAGGCGACGGCATTAGCTGCTGCCAATAAACGTATTGGCAACATTTTGAAGAAGGTGGACTTTGCCCTTCCAGAAAAAGTTAATCCTTCTCTCTTTAAACTAGATGCAGAAAAAGCTTTAGCCAAAGCATTAGATGAGGTAATGCCCAGCGTGCAATCCGCTTTCAAAGCAGGTAATTTCACACTGGCGCTTCAATCATTTGCATCTTTACGCAGCCAAGTCGATGGCTTTTTCAATGATGTCATGGTGATGGATCCAGACACTGCGCTTAGAGACAACCGACTGGCCTTACTTGCCGAAATGCATCAAGCCATGAATCGTGTTGCAGATATCGGTAAATTGGCTGCTTAATATGGTTGCAAGAATTACTCCTTCGAAATTAATCATTCTTGATCGAGATGGCGTCATTAATGAAGATAGTGATCACTACATCAAGTCTCCTGATGAATGGGTTCCTATACCAGCCAGCCTAGAAGCTATCGCCAAACTCAATCAGGCTGGCTACCATATTGTTGTTGCCACCAATCAATCAGGTATTGGACGTGGCTTATATGACATGGACACCTTAAATGCTATCCATGAAAAATTGCATCGCTTACTTAGCAAGTGTGGTGGCCATATCGACGCCATTTTCTTTTGCCCACATACCGATGTAGATCATTGCAATTGCAGAAAACCTAAACCTGGCTTGATGGAACAGATATCTGAGCGTTACGGCATTCCAATCACAGGAGTGCCCATCGTCGGCGACAGCGTTAGAGATTTAGCCGCTGGCGTTGCCTTAGGCGCAGAACCTCATTTGGTACTAACCGGAAAAGGTGAAAAAGCTCGAGCATCTGGTTTGCTTCCACCCTATACGGCAATCCATAAAGATTTAATGGCATTTGCTAATCACTTTATTCAGCGCACATGATCTTTATTAAATCTTTCCTATTTTTTGCCTTTTTACTGGTCTTCACACCCAGTTACGCCATCATGTGCTTTATCGCATTTCCTTTTATGCGTGCTCATAAGCGTTATGAATTAGTCAAAGGTTGGAATATCACAATCACTGGTTTGGCTAAATACTTGTGTGGGATTGATTATGAAGTCATCGGCATGGAAAATATTACTTCTATGATGGATCGACCAGTGATTTTGATGTCTAAGCATCAGTCTGCCTGGGAAACTATCGCCTTACTAGCGCTTATGCCCAAACAATTATGCTTTGTTTTCAAGCGCGAATTACTGTGGATTCCTTTCTTTGGGTGGGCTCTAGGGATGCTCAGAATGATTCACATTAATCGATCTAAAACTGCTGCAGCGTCTCTCTCCATCACCTCACAAGGCAAACGATACCTGTCGCAAGGCCTTTGGATTATCATTTTCCCAGAAGGCACTAGAACCCCTGTTGGCGCCACTACAACTTATTTAAAAGGTGGCGCTCGCCTAGCCCATGCAACCAACGCTTGGGTCATCCCCATTGCTCACAATGCAGGTCATTGCTGGCCTAAAAATGGCTTCTTAAAATATCCAGGGAAAATTACTGTCTCTATTGGTCCGGCCATTAATTCAACAGATAAAACCGCCGGTGCGCTTCACACCGCTACAGAAGAATGGATTGAGAAAGAAATGCGCGTCATTGATGCGCAAGCTTACAAGCCCAACTAATGTAATCTGCAACAGAAATATCCTGGGCTCGTTGACTCAATATTTCATCTGACAAATGTAGCTGATCTTTAATACTAGATAAATTATTTCTAAGTACTTTTCTTCTTTGGGCGAATGCCATCGACACTAATTTTTCTAATGATTGATACTCTTTTTCGGAAAGAATTAAATCTGTTCTCGGCGTCATTCTAACAATCGCGGAATCCACTCTTGGGGGCGGCTCGAATGCCTCAGGAGGCACATCCAAAACATTCTCAAGCACATAACGAGACTGAAGCATCACTGACAGCCTGCTGTACTCCGACGCCCCATGTGTCGCTACCATTCTCTCAATGACCTCGGCCTGCAGCATGAAAACTTGCTCATCAACATAAGCAGCAGCGGCCATTAAATGAAATAGTAAGGGAGAAGAAATGTTGTAGGGCAAATTACCCACAATTAATACACGCCCACCTTCAGGGGATGTTTTCACCTGTTTTTTTGCACTCGTGACCCATGCTGCAAAATCAAATTTTAGAGCATCTGCTTCGAACACCGTGAGTTTAGAAATATTCTCAGATCTCCAATGTTTCACCAAATCTCTATCTAACTCAACGACGGCCATCTGGTTCAAGTATGCTAACAAAGGCTTTGTCATCGCCCCCAACCCAGGGCCAATTTCAATAACCGCATCTTGCGGCTGAGGGTCAATCAAGCGAATAATCGAGTGAATGATGCCAGTATCAACTAAAAAATGTTGCCCGAAACGTTTACGTGCTTGATGTGCCACCAGAATTCCTTGCTAATTGCGCGGCTAAATTTAATGCCGCCAACATACTTGATATATCAGCTACGCCACGGCCAGCCAAATTCAATGCGGTACCGTGATCAACCGACGTACGAATAATTGGCAACCCCAAAGTAACATTAACGCCAGAGCCAAAAGTTGCAAATTTAAATGGCGCTAAACCTTGATCATGGTACATCGCCAAAATAGCATCTGCCGCCATTAAATTTTTTGAGCTAAAAATAGTGTCACCAGCAAATGGCCCCTGAATATTCAATCCCAATGATTGCATATGGCGTACAACTGGCCCAATAACACGAATCTCTTCATCTCCCATATGGCCGGACTCTCCCGCATGAGGATTAAGTCCCGCCACATAAATAACTGGGTTGCTAAGGCCAAACTTGTGGGTCAAATCTGCATGCAAAATATGAATGGTCTTTTCCAACAAATCAGCGGTAATTGCACTTGGCACATCCTGCAAGGGCAAGTGTGTCGTGGTTAGTGCAACACGTAACTGCTCAGGCAAAATTTTAGTGTCAAAAAATGGCTTACCGCACAACATCATGACGACTAATGGTGTGTCGCACTGTTGAGCCAAATACTCGGTGTGCCCGGTAAAGGAGATCCCTGATTGATTAATAATCCCTTTATGAATGGGTGCCGTAACCATTGCCTGATAAGCCCCTGATTGACAGCCATGAATGGCTGTATCCAAAAGACTCAGAACGTAGGGTGCATTTTTAACATCAAGCTCACCTGGAATTACTGAACTCCCCAAAAGATGATCTTGAATAACTAAGCGAGGCTCGTCAGCACAATCCAATAACGCACGACTCCCTAATAAATGAATCGTTACATCTGGATGGCCTATTAAAAATTCCTTTGCAGCCTTAACGCTAATCTCAGGACCAATGCCAGCAGGCTCACCTGTGGTTAGCGCAAGATGAATCATCTTCAATCAATCTGGCGAATTTCTACAGTTGCCGCGTCCCGAATCTGACGAATCCAATCGTCATAAGCCTGATCCAATTTTTTCTCACGCAATGCAGCACGTGCATACTCGCGCTGTTTGTCAGCAGACAATTGTGTTTGGCGACGCTCAATAACTTGAATTAAATGCCAACCAAATTCGGTTTTCACTGGATCACTTACTTCACCAACCGCCAATTTATTCATGGCCTGCTCAAAAGTTGGCACCAACTCTCCTGGAGACATCCAACCAAGTTTGCCTCCGTTAGCAGCAGAGCCATCCTCAGAATATTTTTGCGCAAGCTGCCCAAAATCAGCTGCCTTAACTTTAACCTGATCTCTAAAAATACTTAAACGACGTTCTGCTTCAGCATCGGTCATACCTGCACGGTGACGCAATAAAATATGGCGAGCCATCGTTTGAGTAATCATGATATTTTCTGGCGTCGCAGAACCTTTTCTACCAACCACCTTAATAATATGAAATCCTGCGCCACTCTGTAAAACCCGGGGTATCAATTGATTCACCGCAACCCCTTGAGAAGCCTCTACAAATAATTGTGGTAATCGATCAAATGTTCTTGAGCCTAGGTCTTCTGTTCGTAAACCGGACCCAGTGGCTGATATTTTTTTAGCATAAGCCAAGAAATCTTTTTCATTAGCAGCTTGCTTCAAAATGTCTTCTGCCTTAGATCTAGCAGCAGCAATTTCAGACTCATTAGCACCAGGACTAACCGATACAACAATCTGCGCTAAAGCAATTTCCTCATTTGCCGAGGCATTCATTCTGCTTCTATTTTTTTCGGCAATATATGCATCAATCTCGGCATCATTAACCTGTACCCTGGAATCAACATCACGTTCACGCAACCTAGACACTTGAATTTCTTTGCGCAAATCATCTTTATATTTATTAAAAGTTAAACCTTCTTTTTCAACTTTAACTTTTAGAGCTTCTACCGTTGTTTTATTTTGAGCCGCAATATTCTCAAGAATTTTATCCAGTTCTTTATCGCTCACCCTGATGCCCGTATCTTTAGCGAGACCTTCCTGAATTCTTTCAGAAATAAGCCGCTCAAGCACCTGTTTTTTAAATTCGGCTGCCGGCGGCATTGGCCTATTACTCATCTTAAATTGCTTTTCAACTTGAGCAAGCCTTGAATTTAACTCCACCTTAGTAATTAGGCCAGAATCAACAATGGCCACTACCTCATCAATCGATTGAGGCTTATTTTGTGCTGCAACTATCTGGGAAATAGCTAAAGCTAATGTACAAAAAATAAGATTACTTAATTTCATTCGTATCTTTCAAATGGAGAGATTGGCGCTGGATTAGCGCTGATTGGCTCATAGCCTGGGACATTAAATCGAATTAAGTTAATTGGGTTGCTTCCAAGCCCAGAAAAACCTTTGAAATCAATTTGCATATAAATTTCTGAAGTAGCTAAAACACTCGTATTTTGATATCGACGCTGAACAACTCTAACTACCCAGCAGTCAGCATCATATTCCAAACCTACCAGCCTGTTTAACACTTTACTGGACACCAAGTCATAGTTATATCGCGCTACACCATACCAATTTCTTGCAATCGGCCACTGCCCTGATATCTCATACTGATCGAGCGCAGTGGAGTTATCGGGATTCAAAGTGCGTCGATAACTAACATTCACTAATTTCCTAGTTTCTGGCCGATAGCTAGCAGTAATACTTTGCTGAACTAACTTGGAGCGCTCCTGGCTGTATTGAGCCACACCGTCCACATTAAAATTACCAGCAAGCCTAGTTGCTAACCCAGCCAAAATATCTGTCTTTTTTTGCGTCACAGATTGCTCGGAAGTAAGACCCACTCGCTGACCTGTTAAGTCAATCCTTTGAGCAAGAACACCGCGCAACCGCTCAACCCCAGTCTCACCATCTAAAATTCTAGATGTAACACCCATGGTCACCTTGTTGTTATCTGAAACACGGTCATTACCAGCAAAAGTATTCTCACTAAAAATTTGAGAAACGCCAAAGCCAGCATCAGCTGTATCAAATAATGGCAAATCTGATTGATATCGATAAGGCGTGTACACATACAACAGTCTTGGCTCAAGAGTCATCAACATGTCTCGGCCAAATACAGGCTTTAACTCAAGCGCATCTCGCTCAAATGTAATGCCTGAATCAACACTCATGGTTGGCAAAGAAATATTACGGTTGATATCTTTCTCACCAGGAAAAGGTGTTACAGAATATTGCGTAGCGCGCACGCTTATTTTAGGGGTAATGTAATAACCAGGCGTCATAAACGGCCTAGCGATAGACGTGTTAATGTAAGCACGATCACCCTGTTGATATAAGCGGGACACGGTGCCATTTGCGCTAGCACTTGCCTCACTAACATAACGACCTGGGTAGGTAAATCTAGTAGCGTCCGATTCAAAATTAAAATTGAAACCACTTACATTGTTTTTTGTATATTTAGCATTAACTTGTGGCTCGCGCTCATACGGTAAAGAAGTCTGAGCTGTAATAGCTGGGTCCGGCTGTAAAGTTTGGAATTTTTGGACACGCGTCAAAATATTCCAACCATCTTGCGCGACCCTAGCACCTATCTCTTGAGTAAACTGACGATTCACAACGCCGTTTAAACTTTTACCCAAATCGTCAACATACAAATCATCAGACACCTTTGAGTAATCCGTATAGCCAACAACACCTGTTGCTAAATTCTGGGCGTGTTTAATACCAAAAGCCCATCGATCCTTCCCATACACTTGATCATGAGATAAATACTCAGCTTTTAAAGTTCCAATGTAATCTCTATCAAGATATCTAAATTCGCCGCCAATCTGCTCACCTCGACCCTGCAAATATCGTGGGAATAAAGTCAAATCACGATTCGGGGCAATGTTGACGTAATACGGCAATGTGATATCCCAACCAGTCCAGTTGCCTCGAGAAACGCGGCCATAGGTGGGTGATAAAAATCCCGATTGGCGCCCAGAGCTAACAGGTAAGGCAAAGGCTGGCGTATACAAAATAGGTATATCAAAAAAATGAAGCACGCCATTAGAGCCTGTGGCTGAATTACGATCTGTATCAACCTCCATTCTGCTAGCACTTAGGTACCAGTCGATATTTTCAGGTCCACAGGTTGTATAGGTCAGCTTCTCAAATTCATATTGATTGTCCTCGAGCAATTCAACACGATTAGCTTTACCGCCACCACCAATATCTCTCAGCTCATAAACGGGCTCATCAATCCACCCCTCTTGAGCATCTACTTTCAGCTTAGCCTTCGGACCCTTAAATGATGTTGAATCTTTCAGCAACACAGCATGACCCACCACATCAGCAATATCAGTATCTGGGTCATAAGTAATAGTGTCACCCTTGATAATGGTCCGATTTCGCCTAATAACGGCTTCACCCTCTAATAACATCTGCCGCTCAACCACACCATCCACCTTCTTTGAAGAGGTAAATGTAGGGGCTTCTTCATCAGTGACCAATGGCCTAACCAATAATTGATCTTCCAGCTTTAATTGCAAAGACTCCGATGACCCAGAAACGTCCTGGGCAAAAACCCACCCCATGCAGGTTAAATAAACAAAGACACCCGCCATTAACTGCGTTATGGCGGGTCCTTTTTCAGGAATTGGTGCTTGTGCACGTATTAAAATTTTAGGCATATGGCTTAAGTGCTTTTATTATACGAATCCATGACAACTGATACGCGCTTATCTCAATTAAATATCTGGCTAAACAATTTGGCCGATAAATGGTCCCTCGACATAACCTCACTAGCCCCAGCCTCCAGCGATGCTAGTTTTAGACGTTATTTCAGGGTTTTAAGCTCAAAAAACGATAGTTTTATCGTGATGGACGCCCCCCCTAGCCATGAAGATACGCGACCTTTCATTCATATTTCACGATTAATGGCTCAAAGCGCTCTAAATGTACCGTTAATTCTCGAAGAAAACGTCACAGAAGGCTTTTTATTGCTTTCAGATCTGGGCAATCAGACTTATTTATCGTGCCTAAATGAAAAAACAGCGCCTGCTCTTTATGCAGACGCAATGAGCGCACTAATTAAGATACAGACATCTCAAAGGGACCCCTCGATTCCATCATATGACCGGGACCTCTTAACAAGAGAACTCATGCTATTCCCAGAGTGGTACTTAACCAAACATTTGGGCATCCAGCTCAACGATAGTCAAACTAAAGACTTGAATAAGGTGTTTGAGCTTATTTTGCAAAACAATCTGGCACAACCTCAAGTATTAGTGCATCGCGACTACCATAGCCGCAACTTAATGCTAACTAGCCAAAATAATCCTGGCATCTTGGATTTCCAAGATGCTGTTTATGGGCCCATTACTTATGACCTAGCATCACTACTTCGCGATGCTTATATTGAATGGGAAGAAACAGAACAGCTAGATTGGGCTATTAGATATTGGGAAATGGCCAGGAAAGCACAGTTACCCGTTTCTAATGAATTTGGCGAGTTTTATAAAGACTTTGAGTGGATGGGCTTACAAAGGCACCTTAAAGTTTTAGGTATTTTTGCAAGGCTTTACCATCGAGATGGAAAGGATGCCTACCTGAAAGATCTTCCATTGGTATTGAAGTACACCAGGAAAGTCGCTGAACGTTATATTGACCTTAAACCTTTGGTGCGCTTACTGGATACGGCTGAGGGCATCAATCGCCCAGATGGACTGACTTTCTAATGGGCTTCGAATCCATTCCATGTATGGTTTTAGCAGCAGGCAGGGGTGAGCGCATGCGCCCCCTGACAGACCATACCCCAAAACCTTTATTGAAAGTCCAAAATAAAGTTCTTTTAGACTGGCACCTCAATAACCTAGCAATGCAAGGGGCATCAAAGATTGTCATTAATCATGCCTGGCTTGGTGAAAAAATAGCCAGACACATTGAACAAGCGAATTTCCCCACGCTTAATATTTCTCTTTCAGCAGAAACTACTGCCCTAGAAACGGCAGGCGGCATACGTCAAGCACTACGACTTCTCCAGGCAAAAGATTATATTTTTGTCATTAATGGCGATATTTTCTGCCCTGAATTTCCTTTTTCAAAGATACCAACTATTGTTAGTCAGCTTAGAAAGCTCAAAGTTCCAAGCTCACCCAATGACTCCATACAAGCCTATCTTTTTTTAGTGAACAATCCCGAACACAATCTGCAAGGTGATTTCAGTCTTAATAACTCACGCATCCAAGATAAAAATAATGCTCTTAAGAATTACACCTTCTCTGGGGCTGGGATTTATCACAAAGACCTATTTAAAGACATTCCTCAAGGCAGCGCAGCCAAACTAGCCCCTTTACTCAGAAAGGCTATGTCAAACAGCCAAGTCATGGGAGAATTACTAAACACCAATTGGGTTGATGTAGGCACCCCCGAAAGATTAGCTGAATTAAATAAAATATCATCATGATGACCCAACCATTTCCTCAAAATATTTATGCCAAAAGGCGTCACCGCCTAGCATTAAGTATGCGAGAAAAAAGTGGTGGAGGCGTTCTAATCCTGGAGACTGCTGCTGAGCTATATAGGAATCGGGATGCAGACTTCCCTTACCGACATGATTCTGATTTTTATTATTTAACTGGATTTACCGAGCCAGGGGCCACTTTGGTCATGACTGTGACGGATAAAACTATCCATACACATCTCTTTTGTAGACCTAAAGATCTAGAGAGAGAGATTTGGGATGGCTGGCGACTCGGGCCAGAAGCTGCGCCCCAGCACCTAGGCATCGATTCTGCGGAATCGATTGAAAAAATAGACGCTCTTATCCCAGCTTATATAGAAAATCGATCTGCAATTTATACCCGGCTAATTCAAAGTCACAAGGAAAGTGCCGCACTTAATCAGTGGCTTATAAAAGTAAAGGCGAGCTCAAGGAGTGGCTCCACAACACCTGCAGTGTTATTCGATGCAGAAACAATCATTCATGAGATGCGCCTATTCAAGGATGCCCATGAGGTTGATATCATGCGTCGAGCTGGAAAAATTGCAGCTGCCGGTCATGTGCGAGCTATGCAGCACGCACGGCCAGGGTTACATGAATACCACCTCGAAGCAGAGCTACTACACACCTTTAGATACCATGGCGCTCAATCAGTCGCCTATAACAGCATTGTTGCAGGCGGTGCAAATGCTTGCGTGCTCCATCATCGGGCCGGACATGCAGAACTAAAAGATGGTGACTTATGTCTTATAGACGCCGGATGTGAATTAGATGGTTACGCCTCAGACATTACGCGAACTTTCCCTATTAACGGGGTCTTCAGCGGCCCTCAAAAAGCTGTTTATGAAATTGTTCTAGCCTCACAAGTAGCTGCTATCGAACAGTCAAAACCAGGTCTAGATTTTCAGGCTCCTCATGAAGCAGCTTTACGAGTTCTCACTCAAGGCTTAATGGATCTGGGCTTAATCAATAAAAAAGAAACTTCTAGCTTAGACAATGCGCTTGAATTAAAAGCCTACCAACGCTTCTATATGCATAGAACCAGTCATTGGTTAGGTATGGATGTGCATGATGTGGGCGAGTACCGTGATTTCAAAAACCCAAGCATGCCAAAACCTTGGAGAACTCTTGAACAGGGGATGGTTCTAACCATTGAACCTGGACTGTATATCCGCAAAGCAGATGATGTACATCAAGACTACTGGGATATTGGCATCAGGATCGAAGATGATGCCCTCATCACAAATGAGGCCTGTGAGTTATTAAGTAGAGAAGTGCCTGTCTCAGTTAAAGAGATTGAGTACTTGATGAAGCAATCATCATGAAAACCATTGCGATTATTGGAGCAGGGCCTGTAGGGCTTGCCTGCGCATGTTGGCTATTACAGAAAAACCCGGAAGCCTCGATTAAGTTATTTGATAAATTTCCTGAAAATGATGAAACCATTGGTCATGGGGATAGTCGAGGATTAGCCATCTCACAAGGTAGCCACCTCTTGCTCAAAGGTATTGGTGCATGGCCTGAAAATTCACCTGCCATTCATAAAATTCACGTTTCTCATCGCGGGCATTTTGGTAGGGCTATTGTTCGACGTGAAGAATTGCAGCAAGAGGCCCTAGGCCACATCATTCGATATGCTGATATACATTTAGCACTTCGCCGATCTCTCAAAAAGATTGCCGCGAATAACCGTCACTTTGAATGGCATTTCAACACCAATATTAATGAACTAAGTAAAACCGATCTTGCTGATGTCACGATTCATGCTGAGGGTGGACTATTTAATCAACAAGACTGGCAAGATATTTACAGAGACTATCAACAAAGCGCCATCGTTGGCTGGGCCAAGCTTGATCAAAACAATGCTCATTTAGCTTGGGAAAGATTTACCGAAGAAGGTCCTTTAGCTTTACTGCCTAGCCACAAAGGCCCTGAATACTCTAACTTAGTATGGTGTGGACATCCAGATGCCAGCAATCGCCGACTTACACTACCAAAAGAAGTATTCATCAAAGAGCTCCAAGAAGCATTTGGTTCTAGGGCTGGTCACTTTTTAGATGTGGGTGAATTAAGAAGTTATGACTTAGGTCTGAATGCCAGAAAAAATATTATTGGCCATAAAGAAGTTTGGATCGGCAATGCTGCTCAGACAATGCACCCAGTTGCCGGCCAAGGCTTGAACTTAGGGCTAAGAGATGCACACACACTCGCCGAAGAACTTTCGAATGACTCAGACATTCAAACAGCCTTAAATGAATACCAAAAGCGCCGTCAATCTGACAGAAAAGCAACTATTGGCACTACAGACTTTTTGGCCCGCATTTTTACTTCCAAATTAAAACCGATTATTTGGGCAAGAGGCATTGCCTTATCAGGCTTACAACTGGTAAGCCCGATTAAACAGGCACTCACCCGACAAATGATGTTTGGTCAACGTTAATCTCCACATCCTGCTTAAAATTTAGGCAAAAGTAAGCTTCTCATGATAGAGTGGCGGCCTGATGAAATTAGGTCAATACACCCTCCCCAATAATTTATTTGTAGCGCCAATGGCAGGGGTTACTGATCGCCCATTTCGCCAACTCTGCAAGAAATTAGGTGCTGGCTATGCAGTTTCAGAGATGATCGCCTCCAATGCTATGCTATGGAACAGCTCCAAAACATTACGTAGAGCCAATCACGAAGGCGAAGTAGAACCAATTTCAGTGCAAATTGCAGGTGCAGATCCAGCGATGATGGCGCAAGCTGCTCTTTTAAATGTTGATCGTGGCGCTCAAATTATTGATATCAATATGGGCTGCCCAGCCAAAAAAGTCTGTAATGTTGCTTCCGGCTCCGCTCTATTAAAAAATGAATTATTAGTTGGCCAAATATTAGAAGCCATAGTTACCGCTGTTAAAAAAGATCATCCACTGATCCCTGTCACACTCAAAATAAGAACTGGTTGGGACAGAGAGAACAAAAATGCATTAACCATTGCCCATATTGCAGAAAATAGTGGCATTGAAATGCTGACGATTCATGGCCGTACAAAAGCAGACTTATACCGTGGCGAGGCAGAATATGAAACAATCGCCGCCGTTAAACACGCCATAAAAATTCCCGTTGTAGCCAATGGAGATATTAATTCTCCAGAAAAAGCTGCTTTAGTTCTAGAAAAAACGGGGGCAGACGCACTGATGATTGGTCGTGCTGCCCAAGGAAGACCCTGGATATTCAGAGAAATCTCGCACTACCTAAAGACTGGAGAAAAACTACCAGCCCCCAAAGTTGCTGAAATTCAAAAAATTCTAAATGGCCACCTACTAGACCACTATAATTTTTATGGTGATTACGTTGGGGTCAGAACCGCACGGAAGCATATTGCCTGGTATTGCAAAGGACTAAAAAACTCTCATACCTTTAGGCACCACATGAACACCATTGATGACTGCACACTGCAACTTGCTGCCATCAATACCTTTTTTGATTCTTTAAAAGAAGATTCTGAAGACCTTATTTATTTAGAAGCCGCTTAATTTTTTATGCAATCGCCAGAACAACATCCTGTCAGCCAAACTATTGAAAAACATTTAAAACGTTATTTAGATGATCTAGGTGACAATGCCCCCAATAATGTCTATCAAATGGTTTTAACAGTTGTGGAAAAGCCTGTTTTAGAAATTATCATGAAACATGCTGAACAAAATCAGTCGCTAGCTGCTAACTATCTAGGCATTAATAGAAACACATTACGTAAAAAGCTGGTTGAACACGGCCTTTTATAAATATTCAGTTTTACTTTTTTAATTTTATTAATTTTTAACCACCTAAAAACTATGATCCGTACAGCACTTTTATCAGTATCAGACAAAGCAGGCATTGTGCCTTTTGCAAAATCACTCCATGAGTGTGGCGTCAAACTCCTCTCTACAGGTGGTACAGCAAAACTTCTTGCTGATAACGGTCTACCTGTTGTTGAAGTCTCTGAGATTACTGGTTTTCCTGAAATGCTAGATGGTCGCGTTAAAACTTTACACCCAATGGTTCATGGTGGCTTATTAGCTCGCCGAGATTACCCAGAACATATGGCAGCGCTAGAAAAGCATGGGATTGGTGCGATTGATATGTTAGTCATCAATTTGTACCCATTTGAATCAACAGTTGCTAAAAAAGAATGTTCATTCGAAGACGCTATTGAAAATATCGACATCGGCGGCCCCGCCATGTTAAGAGCCGCCGCTAAAAATCATAAAGATGTAACTGTATTGATTTCACCTTCAGACTATGAAGGTGTATTAAAAGAAATGTTAGCTAATAATAATGAAGTCTCTTTTGAAACCAACTTCAAACTAGCCAAGAAAGTATATGCACACACCGCCCAATATGATGGTGCTATTGCCAACTACTTATCCAGTCTAGGTGATGATTTAGAGCACACGACACGTAGCGCTTACCCGCAAACACTTCACTTGGCCTTCGATAAAGTTCAAGAAATGCGCTATGGTGAAAACCCACATCAAGGTGCCGCATTTTATAAAGATACCCACCCAGTACCGGGTGCATTAGCTAACTACCGCCAATTACAAGGCAAAGAACTGTCTTACAACAACATTGCCGATGCTGATGCAGCATGGGAGTGCGTAAAAAGCTTTGGCAATACTGTGACAAATGGCCAGCCCGCCTGCGTCATTATTAAACATGCCAACCCATGTGGTGTAGCCATTGGTAACACTTCATTAGAAGCCTACCAAAAAGCATTTAAAACTGATTCCACTTCAGCATTTGGCGGCATCATTGCATTTAACAGACCATGCGATGGCCCAACCGCTGAAGCTGTCTCTAAACAATTTGTGGAAGTATTAATTGCCCCAGCATTCACGCCTGAAGCATTGGCAATATTTGCAAGCAAGCAAAATGTTCGTTTACTAGAAATTGAGCTAGCAGAAACTATCAACCCTCAAGACTTTAAACGTGTGGGTGGCGGATTACTTGTGCAAACACCTGATGTAAAAAATGTAACGATGGATGAGTTACGCGTTGTGACTAAACGTCAACCTACTGCAAAAGAAATGGAAGACTTGATGTTTGCTTGGCGTGTTGCTAAATTTGTTAAATCTAATGCCATTGTTTTCTGCGGTGGCGGCATGACCTTAGGTGTAGGTGCAGGACAGATGAGCCGCATTGACTCAGCTAGAATTGCCAGCATCAAAGCTCAAAATGCAGGTCTAACCTTACAAAACTCCGCCGTAGCAAGCGATGCCTTCTTCCCATTCCGAGACGGCCTAGATGTCGTGGTAGATGCTGGCGCAACTTGCGTGATTCAACCCGGCGGCAGCATGAGAGATGATGAAGTTGTAGCTGCCGCTGATGAACGTGGTGTTGCCATGGTTTACACGGGCACACGTCACTTCCGCCATTAATATGCGTATATTAGGCATTGACCCAGCACTTCGCGTCAGCGGTTTTGGCGTTATTGAAGTTCAAGGTCAACGCCTGCAATATATTGCCTCAGGCACTATTGAAACAGGCGGCTCAGAAATTCCAGTGCCACAAAGATTGGCAACTCTTTACGCTGGCATCAGAGAGGTTGTAGAGACTTATCAACCTGATGCCGCTGCCATGGAACAAGTTTTCTTGAACGTGAACCCAAAATCAACCCTATTACTTGGTCAAGCAAGGGGTGTTGCTATTGCCTCATTAGTCAATGACGGCTTAGCTATGGTTGAATTTAGCCCTTTAGAAGTAAAAAAGGCGATTGTTGGGTCAGGTAGAGCAAATAAACAACAAGTACAAGAGATGGTTAAACGGCTCTTAAAGCTCAGTAAAATTACGGGTACCGATGCATCCGATGCTCTAGCAGTTGCTATTTGTGCAGCACACCACCGAGAGCTCTCAGAGCGCTTACAACAATTTCATTAATCAACTTAATATAGATACATGATTGGAAGAATTTCCGGCACCCTAGTTGCCAATACACCACCGAGATTAGTGATTGATTGTCATGGCGTCGGCTATGAGGTTGATGTTCCGATGAGCACGCTATATCAAATGCCAGCCCTTGGACAAACGGTTACGCTACTAACTCACTTTGTAGTTCGTGAAGATGCCCAACAGTTATTTGGCTTTGCTACCGATCAAGAACGTGAGGCCTTTAGAGCCCTCATAAAAATTAGTGGAATTGGCGCAAGAACTGCATTATCTCTACTCTCAGGAATGAGTGTTCAAGATTTAGCTCAAGCCGTCACATTACAAGAATCTGGTCGTCTCACTAAAGTGCCGGGTATCGGCAAAAAAACAGCTGAGCGACTACTTCTTGAACTCAAAGGAAAAATCGGTGCAGACATTACTCTTTCTGCCAATAATGCCGCGCCCGATCAATCACTTGAAATTTTGCAAGCGCTACTAGCTTTAGGATACTCAGACAAAGAAGCTCATTTAGCCTTAAAACAAGTTCCTAGCGACAGTTCTGTATCGGATGGCATCCGCACAGCGCTAAAAACGCTATCAAAAGCGTAAAGTTATTGGTTATTAGAATAAACTCTATTCATGGCTATAAAAACTGACGACATCTCCCCTATTGATCCAGACAATCATCACCACGAAGAAAGACTGGTAGGAGGAGATGCTAATGTTAATGACAACGTCCTTGAGAGAGCCTTACGCCCCAAACAATTAGATGAATATGTTGGCCAGAAAAAAGCCCGCGGGCAATTAGAGATTTTTATTTCTGCAGCAAAACAGCGCCAGGAAGCCCTTGACCATGTTTTACTCTTTGGGCCACCAGGCCTTGGGAAAACTACGTTAGCCCATATCATTGCGAAAGAAATGGGGGTTAATTTACGACAAACTAGCGGCCCAGTTATAGATCGTCCTGGCGATTTGGCAGCCCTTCTCACAAACCTTGAAGAGAATGACGTTCTTTTTATTGATGAGATTCATCGCCTATCTCCAGTTGTTGAGGAAATCCTTTACCCAGCTCTAGAAGACTATGCCATTGACATCATGATTGGAGATGGGCCAGCTGCAAGAAGTGTTAAATTAGATTTAAAACCATTTACATTGGTTGGCGCCACCACTAGAGCAGGCATGCTCACTAACCCACTAAGAGATCGATTCGGCATTGTTGCTAGATTAGAGTTTTATTCCATAGATGAACTCTGCTCTATTGTAAAAAGATCTGCTCATTTGCTTGGCGCATCTTTAGATGATGGCGGTGCTCAAGAAATTGCAAAACGCTCCCGAGGTACACCACGTATTGCTAATCGCCTGCTAAGACGAGTTAGAGACTATGCGGAGGTGAAAGGTGATGGGCAAATTAGCCAATCTATTGCAGATGCTGCTTTATCAATGCTAGATGTCGATAACATGGGATTTGATGTCATGGACAGAAAATTACTCGAGGCCATTATTCACAAGTTTAGCGGCGGTCCTGTAGGCGTTGACAATCTTGCTTCTGCCATTAGCGAAGAACGTGAAACTATTGAAGATGTGATTGAGCCATATTTAATACAGCAAGGATTTTTGCAACGCACCCCTCGAGGCAGAGTTGCTACCGAAATGGCTTATACCCACTTAGGGCTACCGTCTAGCTCATCCAAAGATTGATCACAATGGGGGTTGTTTAAAAACGATACATTACCCCATTCAATTAGTTCAAAATGGCTTTCTGAGAAACTAAGCGTATTTAAGCTTGCATTTAAGATCTCAAAATCACGCGGCACATCAAGCGTTTTACCAGTTGCTGCGCGATTTAAACAATCTAGAACACCGCCATGTGCCACCATGGCAATATCTTGGTCCTCATATTTTTTTGCCCAAAAAATAGCTGACTCCATGACTCGATCATAAAACTGCTGCAGACTCTCCCCAGATTCAGGCTGAAAATTCACTTCACGATCTTTCCAGGCCTGGTGATGACGAGGATGGTTTTGTGCAACCTCATCATGGCTCAAGCCCTGCATCAAGCCATAATGTCGCTCACGCAATCTCGGGTCATACTGCAGCGTTAAATTATGATGCTTAGCTACCGCTTTTGCGGTGTCAACTGCTCGACTTAAATCACTAGAAATAACGGCTGCCACTGAACAATCCGACAAATACTCGCCCAAACGATCTGCCTGCCAATAACCTCGCTCATTCAAGCCAATATCAAGATGCCCTTGCAATCGCTTTTCACGATTCCATCTTGTCTCACCATGACGAATAAGATAAATTTTTGCCATCTACAGTAATTAGTTGATCGTGTTTAAGCCACTGTTACTTTAGCAAAGCGGCGCTTACCCACTTGCACCACATAAGTACCAGCCTCTATCTTAAGGGCTCTATCACTGATCGTAGCGCCATCAATCTTGACGCCACCTTGATCGATATTACGCATTGCCTCCGATGTACTTGGCACCAAATTAGCTTGCTTCAAAAACTGTCCAATACCCATTGGAGATCCACTCAGCAATACCTCAGGAATATCATCGGGCACACCGCCCTTAGCACGATGGTTAAAATCCTCTAGTGCTTTTTCTGCCGCAGCCTGATGATGAAAGCGCGTCACAATTTCTTGTGCAAGAGCTACCTTAAAGTCACGTGGATTGCGACCCCCGGCAACCTCTTCCCTCATCTTGGAAATATCTGCGAGGGGTTTAAATGACAACAACGTAAAATAACTCCACATCAACTCATCTGAAATACTCATGAGTTTGCCAAACATGTCGCTAGGCGCTTCACTGATACCGATGTAATTATTCTTAGACTTACTCATCTTATCGACACCATCAGTACCGACCAACAAGGGCATTGTCAAAATACACTGAGCCTCTTGACCGAACTCTTTCTGTAACTCACGACCAACAAGTAAGTTAAATTTCTGATCTGTGCCACCCAACTCAAGATCACTTTTAAGTGCCACAGAGTCATAACCTTGCATTAATGGATACAAAAACTCATGGACAGAAATCGGAATGCCACCTTTGTAACGCTTGGTAAAATCATCACGCTCCAACATACGTGCAACGGTATATTTAGCAGCCAACTGAATCATCCCTCTGGCGCCTAGAGGATCGCACCATTCACTGTTATAGCGGACCTCTGTTTTGGCAGGATCCAACACTAAACTGGCTTGCTGGTAATAGGTGTGAGCGTTTACAGCAATTTCCTCTTTTGTTAAGGGAGGTCTAGTAGCATTACGACCAGATGGATCACCAATCATGCTTGTAAAGTCACCAATTAGGAAAATAACCGTATGACCTAGGTCTTGCAATTGACGCATCTTATTTAAAACAACCGTATGCCCCAAATGAATATCAGGCGCTGTTGGATCAAGGCCCAATTTAATACGTAAAGGAGTTTTAGTCGCCTCACTACGAGCAAGCTTTTGAATCCATTCAGCCTCTACCAATAGCTCTTCGCAGCCACGTTTGGTTACCGCCAAAGCTTCTTTAACTTGGTCCGTAATAGGATATTTAGGCTGTTCTGTTTTAATTTGATTAATGGCTGACATGATCTATCGGTTACAGTTATTTCTTAGAATGTAATTGTCGCACTACTTATGAAACGACCCCTATGAAGAATTACTATATTGGCATTATGTCTGGAACAAGCTTAGACGGCATAGATGCCGTTCTATGCCAGCTCTCTGGCGAAGGCAGAACACAAGTGTTGCTTCATACAGAAGTACCTATGGCTGAAAATTTACGACAATCGTATTTTCAGCTACAAACACCTTCAGATAACGAAATCCACCATGAAGCGCTTGCCGCCAACGCTCTAGCCCATCACTACAACACAGCCATTCAACATATTCTTCAGCGCGCAAAACTACGACACTCTGACATTGTAGCGATTGGCGCCCACGGTCAAACAATCCGCCACCAACCTGGTCTTTATGATGGCATTGGCTACACCAAGCAATCCCTAAATGCTGCTTTACTGGCAGAAATCTCAGGTATTGATGTGATTGCTGACTTTCGAAATCGTGACATTGCTGCTGGGGGACAAGGGGCTCCATTAGTGCCAGCCTTCCATGCTGCACAATTTACAAGCAAACTACCAACTACCGTCCTAAATATTGGAGGTATTGCTAATATCAGCATCCTCCCTGATGATCCAAGTCAACCGGTTATTGGTTTTGATACTGGCCCTGGAAATGCTCTAATGGACCATTGGACATATCAACACCTTGGCCGAGCATTTGACGACAATGGCGCATGGGCTTCTAGCGGCACAATTATTCCAGCTCTATTAAAGAGTCTTCTATCAGACCATTACTTCTCTAAAAGAGCCCCCAAAAGTACAGGACGAGATTTATTCAACCCTAGTTGGTTAAGCCACCACTTAGAAGCAAGCTCTTCAACAAAAGCAGTTCCTGCCGATGTACAAGCAACACTTCTAGCTCTGACTGCCACTTCTATTGCTGACCACATCAAAATTTATGCTCCCCATACAAAGCGCCTCTTAATTTGTGGGGGCGGCGTTAAAAATACAGCCTTGATGAATGCATTAAAAGCAGCTTGTCCCTCAGTCAATGATGTCACTAGCACGGCCAGCTGTGATATTGACCCTCAAACAGTGGAGGCTGCTGCCTTTGCTTGGTTAGCTTGGGCGCACAAAACAAAACAGCCAGCAAATATGCCGGCTGTTACTGGTGCCAAAGGCTCCAGGATATTAGGTGCTAGTTACCCTGCGTAATTAAGCAGAGAATGATGAACCGCAACCGCAAGTGGTTGTGGCATTCGGATTTTTAATCACAAATTGAGAACCATTAATGTCTTCTTTGTAATCAATCTCAGCGCCCACTAAATATTGGAAGCTCATCGAGTCAATTAACAAAGTAACATTGTCTTTAGTAATCAATGTGTCATCTTCATTAACTGCTTCATCAAAAGTAAATCCATACTGAAAGCCTGAACATCCGCCACCTTGCACAAATACGCGTAACTTAAGTTCTGGATTACCCTCTTCAGCAATTAAATCTGCTACTTTAGCCACTGCGCTATCAGTAAAGATCAATGGCATTGGAGGTTCTAAATTTTCAATATTTTGTGTTGCTTGTGTCGCACTCATTTGAGACTCCTTTTCATACATACCCATATTGTAGGCTTCTATTCCTACGTTTGCTGTAGGGCTTTTATGGCAATAAAGCAATGTGAGTTAAGCCCGTATTCTCTGGCAACCCAAACATTAAATTCAAACACTGTACACCTTGCCCAGAAGCACCCTTAACCAAATTGTCCTCAACCACCAAGATCACCAAGGTATCACCACCCTGAGGGCGATGAACGGCAATCCTAAGGGCATTACTACCCCTTACTGAGCGAGTTTCTGGCGTACTGCCTGCAGGCATCACGTCAACAAAGGGCTCACCCTCATAAAACTTCTCATAAAGCGCTTGATAATCAATATCTTGCCCTTCCGGCAAAATACGAGCATAAAGTGTTGAATGGATGCCACGAATCATTGGCGTTAAATGCGGTACAAAAGTCAAACCAATCTCTGCTCCACCAGCAATTGCAGATAATCCTTGGCGAATCTCAGGATGATGTCTATGGCCCTTTACCCCATAAGCCTTAAAGTTGTCACTGGCTTCAGCCATCAGAGTTCCTACCTCAGCCTTGCGGCCAGCGCCTGATACACCTGATTTAGAATCAGAAATCAGATAACTCAGATCCACCAATTTTTTACCCCCTGTGGATTGAGGAGATAACAACGGTGCAAAACCTAGTTGAACAGACGTGGGATAACATCCAGCTAAACCAATAACCCGAGCTTTTTTGATAGCTTCACGATTAATTTCAGCCAAGCCATAAACAGCCTCTGCCAATACGTCCGGACAAGCGTGGGGCATGCCGTACCACTGCTCAAACTCAGCCAAGTTTTTTAAACGAAAATCAGCTGCCAAATCTAAAATTTTCACGCCAGCCGCTAACAACTCCTTTGCTTGGGCCATCGCCACACCATGGGGTGTTGCAAAGAAGACTGCATCACATTCAGTTAATCTTGCCTCTTCGGGAGTTGTAAAACACAGATCCACACGGCCTCGTAAAGATGGGAACATTTCAGCAACCGGCATACCTGCCTCTTTGCGCGAGGTAATCGCCGTAAGCTGCACCTCCGGATGTTGAGATAACAAACGTAAAAGCTCTACACCTGTATAGCCCGTACCACCAACAATACCCACTTTAATCATTTGATGTCCTCCATTACCGCTATTGTAAAAAAGAAAAAGCCGCGCAGGGCGCGGCTTTTCTGTAGAACAGCAAAAAAATTAACGTTTGCTGAACTGTTTGCGACGACGCGCGCCATGCAAACCAACTTTTTTACGCTCAACTTCACGAGCATCACGTGTAACAAAACCTGCTTTAGATAAAGCTGGCTTCAACGCTGCATCGTAATCAATCAAAGCACGTGTCACACCGTGACGAACCGCACCAGCTTGACCAGTCTCACCACCACCAGAAACGTTCACTTTAATGTCAAACGTTGCGCCATGGTTAGTCAACTCTAATGGTTGACGAACAATCATGCGTGATGTTTCGCGAGCAAAGTATTCAGCAATCGGCTTGCCGTTTACAAGAATTTCACCTTTACCAGCCTTGATGAATACACGAGCTACTGAGCTTTTACGACGGCCAGTACCATAGTTCCAGTTTCCAATCATATCGGCTCCTTAGATCTCAAGAACGCTTGGCTGTTGAGCCGCGTGTGGGTGATTAGCTTCTGCATAAACTTTCAATTTCTTGATCATTGCATAGCCAAGGGGACCTTTAGGCAACATACCTTTAACGGCCTTCTCGAGAGCACGACCAGGGAACTTAGCTTGCATCTTGTCGAAGTTTGTTTCGTAGATGCCGCCAGGATATCCGCTGTGCGTATAGTATTTTTTATTCAAGCCCTTAGTGCCAGTCACGCGCAACTTAGATGCATTGATGATGACGATGAAATCGCCTGTGTCAACGTGTGGGGTGAATTCTGGCTTGTGCTTGCCGCGTAGACGGTGTGCCACTTCACTGGCGACACGACCGAGGACTTTGTCCGTAGCGTCAATCACGAACCACTCACGCTTCACCTCATGCGGTTTTGCTGAGAAAGTTTTCATGATTACCTTAAATTATTAAGCCCTATAAAAACAGTCTTTACGCTTTCCCTTTGGCTCCGCTTATATTTGCAGGCTCGCAGTTCAAACTAAAAAACTGGTACTACTCTCCCAATGGGCAATGTGGGAAGCCTTAGATTGTAGCAAAGAATGGCTTAAACAGCCATTTTTCAGCACCAAATCCAGCAAATCAAAGCTTAATTAGTATTGAAAAGCGCTGAAATAGGAGATTTTAAGCTGAAAAATCATCAAGATACATCCACCTATACTTATTAACATATTGTTTTTATTGGATATTTTGAAAAAATATAGAATAATGTCTTCTTAACAAGAAATAGACTCAGTTTAATAAGGGAAATCATGCAGGCAACGATTAAATGGCTCGGCAAAGACGGAATGGCATTTAGTGCGGAAACTGGTAGCGGGCATCTCGTTAATATGGATGGAGCACCAGAAGCTGGAGGACGCAACCTAGCACCCCGCCCAATGGAAATGATGTTAGTTGGCGCTGGTGGCTGTACATGCTTTGATGTCGTTATGATTCTTAAAAAATCAAGGCAAGACATTCATAACTGCGAAGTTGTCTTAGAAGCAGAGCGCGCCAATGAAGACCCAAAAGTATTTACTAAAATCAATATGAAGTTCACCGTAACTGGCAAAGGCTTAGATCGCTCTAGAGTAGAGAAAGCTGTGGAACTCTCACATGAGAAATACTGCTCAGCTACGATCATGCTTAGCAAAACCGCAGAATTAACTCATTCCATTGAAATTGTTGAAGGTTAAGAAGTGCAGAGCCGGCTATTAAGCCGGATTCTGTCGCCCACACTTACGCATGGGGGCAACCATTCATCTAGGCTCACCGTTACCAGTGAGCTCAAGCTCCCTACCCGCAAGCTCAGCGGACCGCCTCAACGCTTGCCTATTTGGGATTGCTCCGGGTGGAGGTTACCGCGTTTCACCGTAACTAAATACGCTCGTCTCTGTGGCCCTATTCCTCACGTCACCGTGGATGGCTGTTAGCCAACACCCTGTCCTATGGAGTCCGGACTTTCCTCTCCCTTGTTACCAAGGCAGCGATTGCCTTGCCGACTCTGCCCCCATAGTCTAACCGACTATAGACCAAGCCAGCATTTCTCCTGCACATAAGGGCACTACAGTGCCTGATCCCATAGGGAATTCTTCAGGGACAAGATGTGCTTCTTTTTTCAAAGTTAATTTGCTGGTGTTTCTTGGTAAGCCATAAAAATCAGCGCCAAACTCGCTAGCAAAACCTTGCAAGCGATTGAGTGCTCCAACCTTTTCAAAGGCTTCAGCATATAAAGGCATTGCATGCCACGCCGTATAACAACCAGCACACCCACAGGCATTTTCTTTTGTGCCTTTGATATGTGGCGCACTATCAGTTCCAAGAAAAAACCTTGGATGTCCAGATGTCGCTGCAGCTACCAAAGCTTCTCGATGCTCTTCTCTCTTAAGAACTGGCAGGCAATAAAAGTGAGGGCGGATACCCCCCGTAAAAATAGCATTTCGATTAAATAACATATGCTGCGGCGTAATCGTTGCGCCAATTGATCCGTAACGCGTAGTATCTGCATCCCGAACATAAGCAGCGGCTTGCTTGGTTGTGATGTGCTCAAAAACAATCTTTAAACCAGGATGGCGAAGACGAAGAGGTTCTAAAACTTGATCAATAAAAACAGCTTCTCGATCAAAAATATCTACCTCTATACCAGTGACCTCTCCATGAACCAATAAAGGAAGGCCGCAAGCCTCCATAGCCTCTAGAGCAGCAGTACATTTTTTCAAATCTGTAACGCCAGCGTCACTATTTGTTGTTGCACCAGCCGGATACAACTTGAATGCTACAACGCCGTGATCTCTAGCTTTTTTTACTTCATCTGCAGAAGTGTTATCGGTAAGATATAAAACCATCAACGGCTCAAATTGACTGGCCGCTGGTAAAGCAGCTTTAATTCTTGCTTTATAAGCATTAGATAGGTCAACTGAGGTCACGGGAGGCCTTAAATTCGGCATGATGATTGCACGAGAAAATTGGCTAGCCGTATGCCTTAAAAGGTCAGGCAAAAAATCGCCGTCACGAATATGAAGATGCCAATCATCTGGTCTTGTTATCTCAATTGTATTTATTTCACTCATTCATTAAGACTCACTGTCAATCAATAATATTCTGAAATCATTCACATTAGTCAAAGTAGGCCCTGTTTCAACCAATGCATTAACTTCCTTAAAGAACCCATAAGCATTATGGTCAGCCAAATATTTCTTTGCTAATATTTTTTTTGTTTCAGCGATTTTTCGTACAGAATAATCAAACCATCCACCAGCATTATCCTCGCTGCCGTCAATGCCATCTGTGTCTGCAGCTAAAGCAGAAAGCGTAGGCAAATCATCTGTAGCTGCCAATAAAGCTAATAAAAATTCTGTGCAGCGCCCACCCTTCCCATTCACCCCCAAAGGAATTGTGACGGTACACTCCCCCCCAGAAAGCAATGCCACTGGTTTTTTGAATGGCGCATCGTAAAAATAAATCTCTCGAGCAATCGATGCTTGCATGAGAGCTACATCTTTTGCCTCTCCCATTACCGTATCCCCCAAGATCACAGGCATGACCCCCAAAGAGCGGCAATAATCAGCGGCAGCCTCAAGACTTGCATGCGCAGACCCTAATAAGTAATTGTGAACTCGTTCAAAGATTGGATCTCCTGATTTAGGAGTTTCAGGATGCTCCCCTCGAGTACCTCCCTCGAGATAATCAATAACAGATTGAGGAATCTTCCCATCCAATAAGTCATATTCACTTAATACCTGGAGAGCATCCGAGAACGAAGACTCATCTGGTGCACAAGGTCCACTGGCGATACTAGATATATCGTCTCCGGTTACATCAGAAATCAAAAATGCATCAACCTTAGCACCCCTCATCGCAGCTTCACGAGCCATCTGACCACCCAAAATAGCAGAAAGGTGTTTGCGCACGACATTCATTTGAGAAATAGGGGCACCTGAACGCAATAAAGCACGGGTCGTGGTCTGCAAATCCTCGACCGACACTCCTGACACAGGCAAAGTCAACAAACTTGAACCGCCACCTGAAATTAACACGATCAATTGATCATCAGGGCTCAAGGTACGAATGAACTCTAACGTTTTTTGAGCTGCAGCCAAACCAGCAAGATCTGGAACTGGGTGACTTGCCTCGACAACATCTATATACCTAGTGGGTGCAGCATGTCCATAACGCGTGACAACCATACCGTCTAACTGCGCATCCGGCCAATACTTATCTGCGTAAGCTTCAAGAGTAACCGCCATAGAAGCGGCGGCCTTACCGGCACCTAAAACCAAACAACGTCCCGATAATTTGCGCTTAAAAACAGCATCCAAACTTGACGGGAGAATTTCATGTGGCTTAGCAGCAGCTAAAGCTATTTGAAATGCCTGCTCCAAGAAATTTTGTGTATTTTTAATTGGCATGCCCCAATGTTATCTCGGATTGGGATTGTTGGACACGCCACATTTGAGCATAAAGTCCATTTGCCTGCAAAAGCTGCTCATGCCTACCTCGCTCAACAATCTGACCGTCTTCCATCACTAAAATTTGTTGAGCATGGATCACCGTTGATAAACGATGCGCAATAATTAATGTCGAACGATTAGCTGCCAAGGCCAATAGCTCTTTTTGAATGGCGCGCTCTGTTTGAGAGTCTAAAGCTGATGTTGCTTCATCAAAAATTAATAGCGAAGGTTTCTTTAATAAGGTTCTCGCGATTGCAACTCGCTGCTTTTCACCACCAGACAATTTTAAACCACGCTCTCCAACCATTGTTTTGTAACCTAAAGGTAAAGAACGAATGAAATCATGAATCTGGGCAGACTTAGCAGCAGCTTCTATTTCTTCTTGTGTGGCCCCAGGCCTTCCATATGCAATGTTGTAAGCCACAGTGTCATTAAATAACACTGTATCTTGAGGAACAATACCAATGACATGTCGCAAGCCAACTTGAGCCACAGTTTTGATATCTTGATCATCTAAATAAATGCCGCCCTGTTGGACATCATAAAAACGAAATAACAACCTAGCTAAAGTGCTCTTACCGGCCCCACTATGACCAACTACAGCAGTGGTTTCGCCAGGTAAAATTTCAAAACTTAAGTCTTTGAGAATTTCTCTGTTAGGTTCATAGTGAAAATAAACGTGCTTAAACTCCACCTTAGGACCCAACTGAATATTATTGATTTCAATTTCTTTTGCTCCTACGATGTCCGCAATTTCTTTATCAGTTTCTAATAAATGAAACATGCGATCCATATCAGTTAATGCTTGTTTAATTTCCCTATAAATCACGCCCAAAAAATTTAAAGGTATATATAACTGAATCATCAGAACATTAACCAAGACCAAATCACCAATAGTCATGGACCCCTGAACGACCTCATTCGTAGCAAGCCATAAAATAATAATTAAGCCAAATGCAATAATTGTTTGTTGTCCAGCATTCAAGAATGCCAAAGTGCGTTGCGACTTAATAGCTGCTTCACGATAATGGCGTAAATTTTGATCATACCGAGAAGCTTCATACTGCTCATTACCAAAATATTTGACCGTTTCAAAATTGATTAATGAATCAATCGCACGCTGATTAGCTTTAGAATCAAGCTCATTCATTTTGCGGCGATACTGAGTCCGCCACTCCGTAATAAATACTGTAAATGTCACATAAAGAACTAAAGCGCCAAATGTAACAATTGCAAATAAATAGTTATAAGCCCAAATGAAATAACCTAACACCAAAGTCAACTCAATGATTGTTGGCAGAATGCTATACAGTGAATAAGAAATCAGAGACTGGATACCTCTAGTACCTCGCTCGATATCCCTAGTCATTCCACCAGTTTGGCGAGATAAATGGAAGCGCAACGACAAAGCATGCAAATGTTCAAATACTTGTAAAGCTACAGTACGAACAGCACTCTCAGTAACCCTCGAAAAAAGTAACTCTCTTAGTTCGGTAAATAAAGAGGCGGATAATCTCAATAAGCCATAAGCAACAATTAGAGCCGTTGGCACAATCAGCATGGCATGTATAGCCGAGGGCGGGCTTAAAGTATCAATTAGCCCCTTCAACAAAATTGGAACCCCAAGATTAGCTACTTTTGCCAAAACCAAACAAGCCAAGGCAATTGAAACTCTAAATTTAAATACCCATAAATAAGGTAATAAATTTTTAATAACCTTCCAATCGTTACCTCGATACGTACTTCTTGCTACGTCACCATCAGAAGGCCCACGCCTCATAATTAAACTCTTTCAAAAATACCTGCAGCACCCATACCAGTTCCAACGCACATCGTCACCATGCCATATTTTAACTGTCTACGTTGCAATGCATGCACAACTGTCGCACTTCGTATGGCTCCAGTGGCGCCCAAAGGGTGACCTAATGCAATAGCTCCACCGAGCGGATTTACTTTATCAGGGTTTAAATCTAAATCTTGAATCACAGCTAACGATTGGGCGGCAAAGGCCTCATTTAACTCAAACCAATCAATATCATCTTGTTTTAGCCCAGCATAATGAAGAGCGGCAGGTATTGCTTCTTTAGGACCAATCCCCATAATTTCAGGAGGAACCCCTCGAACTGCAAAACTAATAAATTTTGCGATAGGCTTTAACCCAAACTCCTTAATTGCTTTTTCACTTGCCAAAATTAACGTGCCACAACCATCTGACATTTGAGAACTATTGCCCGCAGTAACACTACCTTTGTTTGCAAATACAGGTCTTAATTTTGATAAACCTTCAATCGATGCATCATGCCTAGGCCCTTCATCAGCCTGAAGATAAGCTGTCTCGACATCAACTTGTCCACTTGCCTCATTAATTTTTCTTATGTCATAAGACACTCGAGAAATTTCTTGATTGAATTCGCCAGAATTCTGGGCTGCAGCCGCCTTTTGATGGGAAGCTAAAGCAAAGGCATCTTGAGCATCCCTAGATATATGCCATTGCTGCGCAACTTTTTCAGCAGTCAGCCCCATGCCATAAGCAATTCCAAGATTTTCATCTCGTTTAAAGATATCAGATGACAACGATGGCGTGTTGCCCAACATAGGCACCATACTCATAGACTCGACACCAGCAGCAATCATCACATCAGCGGCTCCAACTCTAATCCTGTCAGCAGCCATAGCAATAGCACTTAATCCTGATGCGCAAAAACGATTAACCGTGATACCCCCAATTGTATTGGGCATCCCTGCCAAAAGAAGTCCAATTCTAGCGACGTTCAGGCCTTGAGGGCCTTCAGGAATTGCACACCCAACAACCATATCCTGAATTGCCTTTGGATCTAGACTTGGCACCTGAGACAAACATTGGCCCAACATTTCAGCCAATAAATCATCTGGCCTTTTATGCCGTAAAGTACCTTTAGGAGCCTTTCCAATAGGGCTACGTGTGGCCGCAACAACATAGGCTTCTTGAATCATTTTCATATTTAATCCTTTTGCAATTAGTTACGAACTGGCTTGCCAGTTTGAAGTAAACCCATAATTCGCTCTTGAGTTTTGGGTGTCCCTAGCAACTCAACAAAAGCCTGCCTTTCCAATTTCAGCAGCCAACTTTCCGGAACCAGTGTGCCCGAATCCACATCACCGCCAGCAATAACTTCAATAATTTTTTTTGCAATCACATAATCATGTCTAGAAATGAAACCACCTTCAAGCATGTTCAAAAGTTGTCCACTGACCGTTGATATAACTGATCGACCGCCTACTGGAATCAATCTTTGTAATGGCGGACGGTAGCCTGATGCTGACAAACTCCTAACCTGTAATTGAGCTTGATACAGCAACTCATGCACATTAGGGACAATAACATCTAATTCACTGAGATAACCCATGCCTCTGGCCTCATGAGCTGAAGAAGAGGCTTTTGCCGTAGCGGCATTTTCAAAAGAAACTTTGATGCAATCTAAGTAATTATTGTTACCCAATTTCTCTTGCAACTTAGCACCACGAATCGCTGCCTCCTTCAATCCACCACCGGCAGGCAATAATCCAACGCCTATTTCAACTAAACCAATATAACTTTCAATAGCCACCACTCTCTTAGCTGCATGCAGGATTAATTCACAGCCACCACCAAGTGCGATGCCAGACACGGCCACCACAACTGGCACATTGGCATACTTAACACGTTGCATCGTATCTTGAAATTTTTTAACAAAGGGCTCTATACCAGCCGGACCACTCTTCATAAATAAAGGCATAGCTGCCTCTAAATTAGCTCCAGCAGAAAATGGGCCGCCAGCCCCATCTGCTCTCAATGAGGTCGGCTGCCAAACCACCAAACCCTCATAGGATTTCTCAGCAAGATCAATCGCATGGGTAATACCGTCTAATACTTCTGGACCAATCGTATTCATTTTGGATTTAAATGACAAAATTAAAATACTTTGTTGAGAATCATCAACCCAAACTCTTACGTCATTATTTTCAAAAACAGTCTGTCCTGCAGTTTTAGGATTTGCAGCGCCATCTCCTTTTAAACTAGCTCTAAATATTTGTTTCTTATAAACAGGTAAATTTGAACGTCCAATAAATAATTGTTGCTGAGCAGACCAAGAACCTTTCTCATCATGAACTTTTCCTAACTTAGCCACTTCGCTCTCAAAAACCCATTTAGGCAAAGGCTCTTTGGATAAAGCCTTGCCATCATCAATATCTTGTTGGATCCACTGCGCAACTTGCAACCAACCTGCTTCCTGCCAATCTTCAAATGGCCCAGATCCCCAACCAAATCCCCAACGCATGGCAAAATCGATTTCTGCTGCCGTTTGTGAAATTGACTCAAGATGAATGGCGATGTAATGAAAAATATCTCTAAAAATTGCCCATAAAAATTGAGCTTGGGGCTCATCTAATTCTCTTAATAACGCAAAACGTTCATTCAGAGGTTTTTTCAGAATCCGGTCTACTACAGGCAACACCTCACCAACTGCAGGCACATACTCTTTTGTTATGGGATTAAGTACCAAGATGTCCTTACCTAGTTTCTTATAGAAACCTGCCCCCGTTTTTTGACCCAGCGACCCTTTTTCGACAAGGTACTTAACCACTTCAGGAACCCTATAAATAGCGGCAAAAGGATCATTTGGCAAACCATCTTCCATGGTCTTAATCACATGAGCCATGGTATCAATACCGACAACATCACTTGTTCTGAAAGTTGCCGATTTAGCACGCCCTAATTTACTACCGGTTAAAGCATCAACCGTATCAAAACCCAAATTAAATCGCTGAGCTTCAGCTAGCACAGCCAAAATCGAAAACACGCCGACTCTATTAGCAATGAAATTGGGTGTGTCTTTTGCCCTTACCACGCCTTTCCCTAAGGCAGACGTCATAAATGGCTCCAACACATCCAGCAAATCTGGATCCGTATATTCTGTTGGAATTAGTTCCAACAAATGCATATATCTTGGTGGATTAAAGAAGTGGATGCCACAAAACCTCTTCTTCAACTCAGCAGAAAAACCTTCCGATAAAGTTGTAATTGAAAGACCAGAGGTATTTGTTGCAAAAATGGCATGAGGGGCTAAAAATGGAGCCACTTTTTTATATAAATCATGTTTCCAATCTAGTCGCTCAGCAATCGCTTCTATGACTAAATCACAAGATGCTAATAAGTGAAGGTCGTCTTCATAGTTAGCGACTTGTATCAAATCCAAATCAGCCTTATTTGCCAATGGAGCAGGTTTTATTTTCTTTAAGTTCTCCAGTGACTTTTTCACAATTTGATTTTTATCTGTGATCTGACCATCTTTTGAGGAGGCCGGCAAATCAAATAGAATCACTGAGACATTCGCGTTAACACAGTGCGCAGCAATCTGAGCACCCATAACACCAGCACCTAATACTGCCACTTTTTTTATTTGAAATGTTGTCATATGACTTCCTTAAAATAAGTCAGCCTCTAAGGCCATTAAACTCTCTGAACCAGCCCTAGCTACTCTAATTTGATAAGCAGTTTCTGGTAATAATTTTGCGAAATAAAATCTAGCAGTAGCCAATTTAGCCTTATAAAAATCATCTCCTGAATTTTTTTTATCTAAAGCTATTTTTGCCATTTTGGCAAATAAGAATGCATAGACAAAATGGCCAACTACTCTTAAATAAGGTACAGCTGCAGCTCCGACTTCATTCTTATTGGTCATTGCTTTCATACCCAACTCCAAAGTTAGCTTCTTTACCTTCTCCCCAACATCAACCAAAGGGTCAATAAATTCAGCCATATCTTTTCGACCACCCTCAACCTCCACAAACTGCTCCACTAATTTACCGAATTTTTTTAATTTGGCGCCCATATCACCCAATACCTTTCTGCCCAATAAATCCAGAGACTGAATCGTATTGGTACCCTCATAAATCATATTTATTCTGGCATCACGGACAAATTGCTCCATCCCCCACTCAGCGATATAGCCATGTCCACCAAATATTTGCATACCTTCGTTAGTTGCAATAAAAGCATTATCAGTAATAAATGCTTTAACAATTGGTGTTAATAAAGCAACCATGTCGCCAATCTCTTCTCTTTTTTTCTTATCTGGCTCAGTTTGCTCAAGATCAATCATAAAAGCAATCCAGTATGTAAAGGCTCTTGCACCTTCAGCATATGAACGCTGGGTTAAGAGCATTCTGCGAACATCAGGATGAACAATAATGGGATCTGCCATCTTATCTGGGAACTGAGCGCCTTTAAGGCTACGCATTTGCAGCCGCTCCTTTGCGTAGATAGCTGAGTTCTGATAAGCAACTTCAGTCAAACCAAGACTTTGCATACCAACCCCCAAGCGGGCAGCATTCATCATGACAAACATAGCATTTAAGCCCTTATGAGGCTCACCTACTAACGTGCCAATTGCGCCATCAAAATTCATCACACAAGTAGCATTTCCATGTATCCCCATCTTATGCTCAAGGGAGCCACACATCACATTATTTTTTTCACCTACTTCACCAGCTTCATTAGGTAGAAATTTTGGCACCACAAATAATGAAATACCTTTTGACCCTGATGGTGCGTTAGGCAATCGAGCCAACACCAAATGAACAATGTTTTCACTCAAATCATGATCACCACTAGAAATAAATATCTTTGTCCCAGTAATGCGGTACGTCCCATTATCTAGAGGCTCAGCTCTAGTCTTTAACATGCCCAAGTCTGTGCCACAATGAGGCTCAGTCAAACACATCGTACCTGTCCATTCCCCGCTAACAATTTTTTCTAAATATATTTTCTTTTGCTCATCAGTTCCATGCGCATGTAAACACTCATAAGCACCATGAGACAAACCTGGATACATTGTCCATGCCTGGTTAGCCGAATTCATCATTTCATATACAGCACTATTTAATAGTTGAGGCAATGCCTGCCCACCATAAGCACTATCACAAGCAAGTGCTGGCCACCCAGCATCAATAAACTGTTGGTAAGCTTCCTTAAATCCCGTAGGCGTTTCGACAGTTCCATCATCATGTCTACGACACCCCTCCTTATCACCAACTTGATTTAATGGTAATAAAACCTCTTCACAAAACTTACCCGCTTCCTCAAGCACCTGATTAATCGTTGCTTTATCTATATCGGCATACTTGGCTGATTGCTTGAATACGTTTTCTACCTCAAGCATCTCATGCATTACAAATTGCATATCTCTTAATGGGGCAACATATGTTGGCATTTTTGTCTCCTCGATAATTTTTTAATGTTTTATTTTTGATCTTTAAATCTTGTTTTCATTGATTATTTTTTTAACTAAATTTTTCGCCAATTGAATACTTTTGGTTAATTTCAAAAATCTAGCATCATGATGCAAACCCAATATCGCGCTATAAATAGCAAATAGCATTGCTTCTGGGTCTGCAGCCTTCCTCAAATGTCCTTCTTCAATGGCTATTTTTATTGCTTTAAGCAATGCCTGGCGCCACATATCAACACTTTTTACAAGTTGGTCCCTAACAGTTCCCGGACGGTCATCAAATTCAACGGCTCCAGAAATATATATACATCCGCTGGTTAACTCATGAATGCGTAACTCTATCCATAACTCCAACATTCTTTCTAAACGAGGAAGTCCTTTAGGTTTATCTAATGATGTTTGAAATACGTTTTTTTGAAATCGGCGGTGATACTCACGCACAACCTCAAGCTGTAAATCTTCTCGAGATCCAAAATGAGCAAATACTCCACTTTTACTCATTTGCATTCGATCAGCTATTAAACCAATCGTTAAGCCTTCTAATCCATCTCTAGCAGCGAGCTCCAATGCTGCATCCAATATAGCAACACGAGTTAGCTCGCCTTTTTTTATGATGACACCAAATTCTGAAGTTTTACTTTCAGCTAATCTAACGACATTACCCATAGAGCCCCCAAAAAAATAGAACGGTCGTTCTATTTTTTAATGATGCACTCTTTTCAAATTTTGCGCAACTGACCTAGGAGATAAATTAATCCCCCTGATTAATCAAGGCTTTATCCTTAATACCAATAAGCAGAACCCCAACTATTAAACGTACAGCACGGTAGCTAATCCAATTTGCAATCTTTATAAATATTGATCGGTTCATGTAAACGTGATGATCCACTGGGTGCGCATAATTATGTGTCTGATCGGCAATCTGCAACTGCATTTCCCTCACAACCTCATGATTGCGAATCATAAAATTAGCTTCATGATTCAAGAAGAAAGATAAATGGTCGCAATTAGAGGATCCAATTGTTGCCCAACGTCCATCAACTACCATTGCTTTTGCATGCAACTGTCCGTGACCACTATATTCGTAAATATTAATGCCAGCATCAAGAAACTGCCCATATAAGTTAGGCATAGCCCAATCAAGCAATGCGAACTCTCCGCTACCCAATAATAAATTGACTGCAACACCTCTTTGAGCCGCCCTGATTAAAGCCCATCTCAATAGTTTTGCTGGCATAAAATATGGTGTTACCAGCCATATTTCTTCACGCGACTGCCCGATTGCCTTGAGATAAGCACGCTCAATATCACGGCGATGATGCAAGTTATCTCGAGCTACGAATGCAATACTGGGATGTGAACCACGTCGAATCCCCATGAAATGTCTAGCACCCCAAGGTAACTCTTGTTGAAAAATTCTTCTAATGATGTTTTTAGGATGTAGAGCCCCAACCTGTAACCTCTGCCACTGCCTTAAAAAAGCAATATGTACATGCTCTACTATTTCTCCAGAAACTTGAACTGCCAAGTCCCAGCGCGCTCCTCCAAGGGGTTGGCCACTTGCATCCAAGTGATCATCACAAATGTTAATACCACCTACAAAAGCAGTGCAGCCATCGACGACCAGCAATTTACGATGAGTTCGAGAAAAGCCAAAGCGCCCAAACCACCCTTTGTTGTAATAACAAAGTTCAACTCCACTCTTCATTAAATCAGGATGAAATACTAGGGGTGCAGAACCCAACCAATCAACAATTAACTTAACTTCAACGCCTCGCTTTGCAGCAAGACATAATAAATTGCTAATTTTTTCGGCCTGAGAATCTGCAGAAAAAATATAAGTCTCCAAATAAATACTTTTCGTTGCAGACTCAAGATATTTCTCTATAGTGGGGAAATAGGTAACACCCCCCTCAAGCAGCACAAGGCTATCAATATTTTGCCAACGATCTTTACGCAGCGCAGACATATTGAGATTCTATTTTATTTTTAGCCGCAAAATTGCATCCCGATTACTTGGGGAAAAACATAATGAGGCAGCAACTGAGATAGACTCCCACCGAGAAGATGTGTGCTCTCTAAGAGCAAGCTTTACAGGAACGCGGTCGAGTAATTGAACCTGAAACCAATGTTCCGTATTTTTTAGAACACCGGGTGGATAACGATGCTGCCACTGTGGGTATATGTCATATTCCACACAGTAGTCCATTGACTTCAAAGAACCTTCTGGCAGTTGGCTAACATCAATGCCAGTTTCTTCCAATAGCTCCCTAGCTGCAGCATTGATAAGTGGTTCATCAATCAGATCCAAGCTACCTGTAACAGATTGCCAATAGCCTGGATGATCAGCTCGCTCTAACAATAACACCTCGTTTCTAGCTGTATAAATAACAACTAGAACCGAGACGGGGATTTTCATGCAGGAATTTGTGTATTGCGCAAACGAATGTGCAATTCACGCAATTGTTTTTCATCAACAGCACTTGGAGCTTGGGTCAACAAACACTGAGCTCTTTGCGTTTTAGGGAACGCAATAACATCACGAATCGACTCCGCACCTGTCATCATCGTCACAATGCGATCCAAACCAAATGCAATGCCGCCGTGTGGAGGAGCACCATATTGCAATGCATCCAGCAAGAAACCAAATTTAGACTGAGCCTCTTCAGCCCCAATCTTAAGCGCTCTAAATACTTGACTTTGAACTGCCTCTTTATGAATACGTACAGAGCCGCCACCAATTTCCCAGCCATTAAGAACCATGTCGTAAGCTTTAGCCAAACACTTACCTGGATCAGTTTCTAGATAATTCAAATGTTCATCTTTAGGGCTTGTAAATGGGTGGTGACATGCAACCCAACGAGCATTGTCTTCGTCATATTCAAACATTGGGAAATCGACAACCCACATAGGCTTCCAAGTTTTCTCCATCAAGCCTTTTTGTCTAGCCCAATCTGAATGCCCAATCCTCAAGCGCAAAGCGCCAATCGCATCGTTTACAACCTTGGCTTTATCTGCGCCGAAGAAAATAATATCGCCATCTTGCGCACCAGTACGCGCCAAGATTTCAGCAACGGCAGCATCATGTAAATTTTTCACAATCGGTGACTGCAAACCATCACGACCCTTAGCAATTTCATTAACCTTGATCCAAGCCAAACCCTTAGCGCCATAAATTGATACAAACTGGGTGTAATCATCAATTTCACTACGGCTGATTTCTGAACCACCAGGCACACGCAAGCCAACAACGCGACCATTGACTTGATTAGCTGCCCCAGAGAAAACTTTAAAGTCGACATCCTTCATTACATCAGTTAATTCTGTGAACTCTAGCTTCACGCGCAAATCTGGTTTATCTGAACCAAAGCGAGCCATCGCTTCAGAATATGGCATAACTGGGAATGGATTTGCTAACTCAACGTCCATGACTGTTTTAAAAATATGACGAACCATATTTTCAAATAAATCACGAATATCATATTCATCTAAAAAGGCTGTTTCGCAATCAATTTGTGTAAATTCTGGCTGACGATCGGCACGCAAATCTTCGTCGCGGAAACATTTTGTAATTTGATAATAACGATCGAACCCAGCCACCATTAACAGTTGTTTAAATAACTGTGGGGATTGAGGCAAAGCGAAAAATTGTCCATCATGAACACGTGAAGGTACCAAGTAATCACGAGCACCCTCTGGGGTACTCTTAGTCAACATCGGCGTTTCAATATCAATAAATCCTGCAGCATCAAGATATCGACGCGTCTCCATGGCAACGTTATAACGTAAGCGTAGATTTTTCTGCATCTGTGGACGACGTAAATCTAAAACACGGTGCGTTAAGCGCGTAGTTTCAGAAAGGTTGTCATCTTCCAAATGAAATGGTGGCGTTACAGAGGCATTCAGAATGTTTAATTCATGGCATAAGATTTCAACCTTGCCACTAATTAAGTCATTGTTTTCGGTACCGGCAGGACGGGCTCTCACCAAGCCAATAATTTGGACGCAAAATTCACTGCGAACTTCTTCAGCAATCTTAAACATGTCTGCGCGATCAGGATCGCAGACCACCTGAACAAACCCATCACGATCTCTTAAGTCAATAAAAATAACTCCGCCGTGGTCGCGGCGACGATTAACCCAGCCGGCTAATGTGATTTGTTGTCCGATAAGGGCTTCTGTAACTTGCCCGCACTGATGGCTACGCATTGGCATAAACTTCCTACTTTACTGATGGTGGAACGTGGTGATGAGGGGGAACTGATCCCATGGAGACGATATGTGTCAATGCTTCTTCAACACTCATATCTAATTCAATCATATCTGCAACAGGCACAATCATAAAAAAACCTGATGTCGGATTTGGGGTGGTTGGCAAGAAAACATTTACATGCTCTTTATCCAACTTTCCCTTAATTTCTTGGGCTGGATTACCAGTTATAAAAGCAATAGTCCATGAACCATTTCTTGGATAAGGAATTAGTACTGCTTTTCTAAAAGCATTTCCCTTACTAGAAAATAAAGTATCTGATACTTGTTTAACACTTGAGTAAATAGATTTAACAATGGGAATGCGTGCAATCAATCTATCCCATATGGAAATCCACCACTGACCTGCAAAATTTGCAGCAAAAATACCAGTGGTAAAAATAATGACCACAACAATAAGTATGCCAACTCCCGGCAACTCTCTAAAGGCTTGCAAGGCAGGCTTAAGTGCACTTGGTAGAACTGCTATTAAAGCTGCCATAACGGAGCCAAAAACCCCATCCAATACAGATAGGCCCCAAGTCATCACCCAAATAGTGATGGCCAAAGGAGCCCAAACAAGCATGCCAGCAATAAAATATTTTTTCATGAAGCTTGAAATTATAGGGCTTAGCTAAGCCAAAGGAGCGTAAATAAGGTCCCGCCCAGTAAACCACTAACAAAAAGTATGCTGCTCCAAATAAGTCTTCTAGTATTTTTTTGCTCCAACAACAACCTCAACATGAGTTCTTCTATTTGAGATTCTTGAGCTTCCTGATGATTATCGAGCCATTTTGCAAGCAATCTAGGAATAGTAGGCACTAACTTTGCCCAATGAGGAGCTTCATCCTTAATGCGATCAATAAAACCTCTAATGCCAATTTGCTTATCAACCCAACGCTCTAATACTGGTTTTGCTGTTTTCCATAAATCCATGTCAGGATCTAATTGACGACCTAAACCTTCAACATTTAATAAGGTTTTTTGTAATAAAGTGAGTTGCGGCTGGATTTCCACATTAAATCGCCTTGATGCTTGGAAAAGACGCATCAAGACAATCCCCAAAGATATTTCCTTTAGTGGGCGATCGAAATACGGCTCACAAACAGCTCTTACCGCCCCTTCCAACTCTTCAACCCTTGTTTCTTTAGGAACCCAACCAGACTCAATATGTAACTCTGCAACTCTTCTGTAATTACGGTTAAAGAAAGCCAAGAAATTTTGTGCTAAATAGTTTTTATCTGAATCAGATAATGCCCCAACAATTCCAAAGTCCAATGCGATGTAACGTCCGAATGTTTTAGGTTCAACGCTAACAAAAATATTCCCTGGATGCATGTCAGCATGGAAGAATCCATCGTGGAATACTTGCGTGAAAAAAATCTCAACACCATCTGATGCTAATTTTTTTAGATCTACCCCAGCGGCCTTCAAGTCATCTAATCTAGAAATTGGAATGCCGCGCATGCGCTCCATCACCATTACATTCAGACCACAAAGATCCCAATACATCTCTGGAATCATTAACTTTTCTGAATCCTCAAAATTTCTACGCAACTGACTGGCATTTGCTGCTTCTCGCATCAAATCTAATTCATCATGCAAGTAAGTATCAAATTCATCGACATTCTCTTTAGGCTTTAATCGCTTACCATCACGCCATAATTTCTCTACCAAGCCTGCCAAGAGCCTTAATAAAGCCAAATCACTTTCTATGATCGGCAAGATTCCAGGTCGTAAAACTTTAATGGCAACTTCCTTCCCAGCCCATTCTGGGTATTTTGCAGTTCCCCGCAAAACAGCAAAATGAACCTGAGCAACAGAAGCGCTAGCAATAGGTTTTTGATCAAATGAACTAAAAACATCTGATATTTTTTTACCTAATGATGCTTCAATTAATGCAACAGATTTCACTTCAGAAAATGGCGGCACTTGATCTTGTAGTTTTGCCAACTCATTTGCAATGTCTTCTGGAAGCAAATCTCTGCGCGTCGAAAGAACCTGACCAAATTTAACAAAGATAGGGCCTAAAGCCTCCAGAGCTAAACGCATACCTTCGCCACGTGAATATGAACCTGGTGTTAACCAAGATAGCACTGTTAAAAAAGTTTTTACAAATCCAGGCCTAAGACTATCGCCAATAATTTTGACTAGACCAAATCGCCAAAAAGTAAACAAAATTTTAAATAGTCTTAAAAACTGCCTCACGCGATTTTCTCCAGCAAACGCTCAACTCTTTTTTCCATACGATCTACATCATCACGCAAACGACGTACATCATCCTTGTATTGACTTAACTCTTCGCTCATCACAAGAGTTGGTCGCTCATGAACAAAATACTCAACCATGCTATCTCTCAAATCAGCAGCCGCAGACTTGCCAACATTTCCTATTTTTTTACCTGATTCCATCAGGCGATGAGCCATAGCATCACCCACATACTTCGATAGGTCTTCCTCAACATCCCAACGTAATTGACCAGCCAACTTGCCCATTGCATGCGCTAAATCAACATCGCCAGAAACCTTAACATGCTGAGCAGCAATGTCTTTTCCATCAGAAATAAAAGACTTAAAGAAATCTGCGCCAATAGTCAACGTTACATTTGCTTCAGCAGGAACAGCCTCCGCCAATGAGAAACAAGCATGTTCGTTAATGACTAATGAGATTTTCTTAAGAGGCAACACTACCTGGATAGTCTTACCAGTATGTTTAAGTAAAAGTTGCCTAGCCCAAGCTTCTTGAGCTAGCACATGATTGAGGGCTTTAAGAATCGTATTCAGAAATTAAACCAACTGTTGTATACCAGCCAAGACCCATCCACCTTGACCTTGAATTGGTTTTACTAAATTCCATACTTCAACGAAAGCCTCAGCAGGAGCCTCTGCATTCTCTCGAATCATGCCTGAAAAACGAACACTCGCAAGATAAACGTCAGAAGCAGTCTCTACGCCCAGCAACTCTGATTCCAATGTTAAAACTTCAGTTTTATTGTTTTGAGCAACTCTCGCCTGCAAATCTTGGCGCAACTCCTCAAACATCTCAACTGTCGCAAACTCTTTTAACTGAACTAAATCACCTTGATCCCATGCCTCTTGAAGGCGTACAAAATGTTTTTTTGCATTGACTAAAAAAGCTTCTTGATCAAAATCCGTTATGCCAGAAATAGTAGCTGACTGTTCTTGTGCTGGAGCTTGTGTTGCAGTCGAGACTGTTGGCTCTTGCTTGTCATATTGATAGCCCGCATCAAACTGCTGGCCGCCCGCTGAGCCTGCAGCACTTGCCTTATAACTAGCCCCAGAAAACCTTCTAAATAACCACATTCCAACCATGGCAACGGCCATAACAATCAATAAACCCATGAAAAATGAACCGGCGGCTTCACCTAGGCCAAAATGAGATAAAAGCCAACCTAGCCCCAAGCCAGCAGCCAACCCACCCAACATGCCACCCCACCCAAATTTCTTTTGAGGTTGAGGCATAGGAGCCGGAGCTGGTGCTGGAGTTGCAGGCTTAGCAGCAACAGGTGCAGCAGCAGGCGTTACTGGAGCAGCCTGCTGTTTTTGTGTCACGGTAGATGATTGTCTACCCATGCTTTTTGATCCACCCAAACGTCTTGCTTCAACGTCAAAAGAAGCGCCCAATAAAACAAAAGAAAAAAGCGCTAACCAAATGATTGTTTTTTTCATATGTATCCTCGTATTTTTTATTTTTAAAAAATGATTAGTATTTATAACCAATATGTAGGGCAACAATACCGCCAGTTAAAGAATGATATTCAACCTTATCAAACCCGACGCCCTCCATCATGCTCTTCAGAGTTTCTTGGTCTGGGTGCATACGAATCGACTCTGCCAAATATCGATAGCTCTCGGCATCACCAGCCACCTTCTCTCCTAGCCAAGGTAATATTTTAAAAGAGTAAGCATCATAGATAGGCTTAATCATCTCTACCGGCTTAGAAAACTCTAAAACCATCACCTTTCCACCAGGCTTAACCACTCGCAACATCTCCGCTAAAGCAACCTCTTTATGCGTCATATTTCGCAAACCAAAAGCAACTGTTGCAAGATCAAAGTAATTAGATGGAAATGGAATTTGCTCAGCATCTACCTGAATGCAAGGTAAAAAATAGCCTTTATCCAACAAGCGATTGCGACCATAACTCAACATCGAAGCATTAATATCCGTCAGCCAAACTTGACCGCCTGTTTCTCGTTCGAGGCCAACTGATTTAGCAAAACTCAGCGACAAGTCACCTGTGCCACCAGCAATGTCCAAAACTTTTTGGCCCGGCTTTACCGCAGCTTTGCTGATTGTGAAATGCTTCCAAATACGATGCAAGCCACCTGACATCAAATCATTCATGATGTCGTATTTATTTGCTACAGAATGAAAAACTTCGGCAACCTTACTCGCCTTCTCTTTCTCATCAACAGTTTTATAACCAAAATGTGTTTGAGCCATTAATTAATGTCCACAGGAATGTCCGACAGTGTTGGTCATGACAGAGTCACGCTCAAGACCAGCTGCCTTAAGTTTATCTAAATAACTTTGCCACATAACCTCTTGGTTTTGACATATCTCATAAAGATAGTCCCAAGTAAAAATTCCTGAATCATGACCATCTGAAAAACTTGGCTTAATCGCATAATGTCCTACTTGATCAACACCAACTATCTCAACTTCACGTTTTCCAGTTTGCAATGTTTCCTGCCCTGGGCCATGTCCACGAACCTCAGCAGATGGCGACCAAACACGTAAAAATTCAAATGGTAATAAATAAGACTGGTTACTTTCATAAACCAACTCCAATACCTTTGACTGTTGATGCACAACAATATCTTGGGGGATCGGAGCTTTAGTTACTTGATTCATATTTAAACGAGTACTCGCTCTATGCCACCTTGATTAGCTTTCTGAACATAATCTTCCATCCAGCTCTCACCTAGCAAATGTTTGGCCATCTCCACAACAATATAATCAGCTTTCGTACCAGCATCTTCATCATAACGAGATAGTCCCTGCAAACAAGAAGGGCAACTAGTTAAGATTTTTACTTCGCCATCAAAGTTTTCTCGTAAATCGGTTGCACCTTTACGGATCTCTTCTTCTTTACGAAAACGTACTTGTGAAGAAATATCAGGGCGAGTAACCGCCAAAGTACCTGACTCACCACAACAACGATCATTCTTAGAAATAGCTGTCCCATCTGCCATCGAGACCAAGCCATTAACCGTTTTTAATGGGTCCTGTAATTTCATTGGGCTGTGGCAAGGGTCATGGTACATATACTTGACACCCTGAACACTATCTAACTTAACACCTTTTTCAAGCAAGAATTCATGAATATCTACAATTCTGCAACCAGGGAATATTTTTTCAAACTCATAGCCAGCCAACTGGTCATAACAAGTACCACAAGACACCACGACTGTTTTTACATCCAAATAATTGAGCGTATTAGCAACTCGATGGAATAACACTCGGTTGTCAGTAATAATTTTTTCAGCCTTATCGTAGTCGCCAGATCCTCGCTGTGGATAACCACAACATAAATAGCCTGGCGGCAGAATAGTCTGAACACCTGTGTGCCACAACATGGCCTGAGTAGCTAAACCAACTTGAGAAAATAATCGCTCAGATCCACAGCCTGGGAAATAGAAAACTGCTTCCGTATCAACAGATGTGGTTTTCGGATCACGAATAATTGGAACAATATCCGCATCCTCAATATCCAATAGAGCTCTTGCCGTTTTCTTTGGCAAATTACCTGGCATTTTTTTGTTAATAAAATGAATGACCTGCTCTTGAATAGGTGCGCGGCCCACAGTAGCCGGCGGCCTATTTGTTTGCGCTTTAGCAAATTTCTTCAATAAATGATGAGCTAAACGTTGAGCCTTATAGCCCCAATCAATCATTAACTTGCGGGTCAACTGAATAGTTTCAGGGCTCGTGGCATTCAAAAAGAACATGGCTGCCGCAGCACCAGGGTTAAATTTCTTTTGCCCCATCTTGCGTAATAAATTACGCATATTCATGGTGACATCACCAAAGTCAATCTTGACAGGACACGGCGTCACGCATTTATGACAAACCGTGCAATGCGCAGCCACATCATCAAACGCTTCCCAATGCTTAATTGAAACTCCCCGACGCGTTTGCTCTTCATATAAAAATGCTTCAACTAGTAAAGAGGTTGCCAAAATCTTATTACGAGGGCTATATAAAAGATTTGCACGCGGCACATGTGTTGCGCAAACCGGTTTACATTTTCCGCAACGCAGGCAATCTTTAACACTAGAGGCGATTGCTCCAATATCACTTTGCTGCATGATTAAGGACTCATGCCCCATCAACCCAAAACTTGGCGTATACGCATTGCGCAGATCTGCGCCTGCCATTAACTTACCTTTATTAAATCGGCCTTCTGGATCAATTTTATTTTTATATGCTCTGAAATCCTGAATCTCTGAATCAGTCAAATACTCCAGCTTAGTAATGCCAATACCATGCTCACCAGAGATAACACCATTCAAAGATCTTGCCAGTTTCATAATTCGATCAACAGCTTGATGCGCATCTTGCAACATCTCATAGTTATCAGAATTAACCGGTAAATTGGTATGCACATTACCATCACCCGCATGCATGTGTAATGCAACGAAAACCCTGCTACGCAACTCACGCTTGTGAATTTCCTCACACTTTTTCAGAATAGGTTCAAATGCAATACCACTGAATATCTTACGCAACTCCGCACGCACCTCAAGTTTCCAAGAAGCCCTTAAACTTCTATCTTGAAGGCCGGTAAAATATCGGTCCATATTTCCAGCCCACTCAGTCCACTCAGCCCGCACATCAGCTAATAGTTGCAATGCCTGAGCGACACGATCTTCCAACAACTCAGCACTTGGTATCTCATTAGCATCATCAGTCTTCCCTAATGGCAAATTCCCTTGCTTAAAGAAGTCTTCCAACGCGCCCAATAATTGGAGCTTATTTTTAAGTGACAACTCAATATTGATGCGTTCAATACCATCCGTGTACTCGCCCATGCGATCAAGCGGAATCACCACATCTTCATTAATCTTAAATGCGTTGGTGTGCTTGGCAATTGCAGCCGTTCTTGAACGATCCAACCAAAACTTCTTCCGTGCTTCAGGGCTAACCGCGACAAAGCCTTCGCCCACTCGCGTATTAGCCATGCGAATGACTTCACTTGCAGCAATTGCAACAGAGTTTTCATCATCACCAACAATATCGCCTATCAAAACCATCTTAGGCAATACACTCCGTTTTGATTTAGTGGCGTAACCAACCGCTCTTAAATAGCGTTCGTCTAAGTGCTCAAGGCCCGCAAGAATGGCGCCACCTTGCTTAGTTTGCTGATCCAAATAAGCTTTAATTTCAACGATGCTAGGGATTGCCTCACGAGCTTGCCCAAAAAACTCCAAGCAAACCGTACGAATTTGTTTTGGCATACGATGTAGCACCCAACGAGCACTTGTAATTAAGCCATCGCAACCTTCTTTTTGAACTCCGGGCAATCCAGCCAAAAATTTATCCGTAACGTCTTTACCTAAACCTTCTTTACGGAAACGTTTGCCTTCAATTTTCAACTCTTCTGTTTTCAGAATTTGCTTGCCTGGTGCCTGACGACCGTCAGACCACACCAATTTAAATACTGCAAAATCAGCATCATGGATTTTGCTCATGTTATGGCCAACACGCTCCACATCCAACCAGTTACCTTGTGGATCGACCATTCGCCACGAAGCCAAGTTATCTAATGCAGTTCCCCACAACACAGCTTTTTTGCCGCCAGCATTCATGGCAATATTTCCGCCGATACAGCTTGCTTCAGCTGATGTTGGATCTACTGCAAATACATGGCCTGATTTATCAGCCGCATCTGAAACCCTCTTCGTTACAACACCTGCTCCAGAATAAATAGTGGCGACTGGCTTATCTAAACCTGGCAATTGAATCATTTCAACTTGGCCAAGCATCTCCAATTTCTCAGTATTAATAACCGCTGACATAGGTGATAGTGGTACGGCTCCACCTGTATAACCAGTACCACCCCCTCGTGGAATAATAGTTAAACCTAACTCAATACAACCTTTCACCAAGCCCGGAATTTCAGCCTCAGAATCAGGCGTTAAAACGACAAATGGGTATTCCACGCGCCAATCTGTAGCATCTGTGACATGGGACACACGAGCCAAACCATCGTATGCAATATTGTCTGAAGCTGTTACTTTGCCAAGAACTTTACGAACACGTTTACGTAACGTGCCAATACGGTCAAATTCAGTATTAAAGTGCGCCACCGCTTCTTTTGCAGCAATGACCAATTTCCCAACTTTATCAGCCAAATCCGTTGTCATACGCTTTTGCACTTCACCCAAACGGTGCTGCAAAGCATCTATCAGTAATTTACGGCGCCCTGGGTTATCTAATAAGTCATCTTGCAAAAAAGGGTTTCTTTGTACAACCCAAATGTCCCCCAAGACTTCATAAAGCATACGCGCAGATCGGCCTGTTTTTCGACCAGACCTCAACTCATCTAAAATTTGCCATGAGTCCTCGCCCAATAAGCGAATCACAATCTCTCTATCTGAGAAAGAAGTGTAGTTATAGGGAATTTCTCTCAGACGAGGAGCATTTTGCATATGCTCGGCAAGGCTATTTAATGGCAAAGGGGCGTTCATATCGCTAGCTTTAACTAAAACGCTATTTTAAAGGACTATGAGGGCAAATGCCTCATTCTTAATTAATGAGCTGAAACCATGACTGAATTGTGGTTATAACTCCCCCCAGAGATACCCAAAAGCCATTAGGCACCATCAAAAGCACATAAGTCATAGTCAAATAGCGCATTAACTTTCCAATGGCCATATAAATTAGGCAAGAAGCCCAGGGCAAGCGCAACCAACCAGCTACAGCACACAATGGGTCGCCCACAACCGGCAACCAAGAGAATAATAAGGCGGGCGGCCCCATTTTTTCGAACCACCTCAGTAATTTATGCTCCCTAATACCCAAATATTTCTCTTGCGCCCTACTTGCGCCATAGCCCATCAACCAATCAACCATCCCCCCCAAGGTATTGCCAACGGTAGCCACCGCAATGGCCCACCAAAACATACCTGGATTTAACTTAATATACCCAAATAAAAAAGGCTCTGAACCCATAGGTAAAAGGGTGGCAGAAATAAAAGAAACCGTGAAGACAGCGGGCAGTCCTACTATCGGCAATGATAGCCACACTAAAAAATTATGTAGTTGTGTTTCCATGTTTGGTCATTTTAGGCGCTTGCCGTGATACGCTCACAGAATGCCAAAAGATTATTTAAGAAAAATTCTAACCGCGAAGGTCTATGACGTTGCACGTGAAAGCGAGCTACAAGTAGCATCACACCTTTCCTCACGACTCAAAAATAATGTTTTACTTAAAAGAGAAGACAACCAACCGGTTTTCTCTTTTAAATTACGTGGTGCCTATAACAAAATGGCCCACTTAAGCACTGCAGAACTAAAAAGGGGTGTTATTGCAGCCTCTGCAGGTAATCATGCCCAAGGCGTGGCCCTATCAGCCGCTAAATTAGGGTGTAAGGCTATTATCGTGATGCCTACAACAACCCCACAACTCAAGATTGATGCAGTACGCGAGCGTGGCGGCAAATCTGTTGAAATCGTTCTGCATGGAGAATCCTATAGTGACGCCTACCAGCACGCGCTCTCTCTAGAAAAGAAACATAAACTTACTTTCGTGCACCCATTTGATGACCCCGATGTCATTGCTGGACAGGGCACAATTGCCATGGAGATTTTGCAACAGCATCAAGATCCTATCCAGGCTATTTTTCTAGCAATCGGCGGTGGCGGTTTAATATCAGGAGTGGGCGCTTACATCAAATCTATACGACCTGATATTAAAGTTATTGGGGTGCAAACCGTAGACTCAGATGCCATGAAGAAATCTCTCGAAGCAGGTCGTCGAGTAGAGTTGAAAGAGGTGGGACTATTTTCTGATGGCACCGCTGTAAAGATGGTTGGAAAAGAAACTTTCCGACTATGCCAGAAGGTGGTTGATGAAATTATCACCGTGGACACAGATGCGATTTGCGCTGCGATTAATGATGTATTTACCGACACCAGAAGCATTCTTGAACCTGCTGGTGCACTTGCGCTTGCCGGCCTAAAAGCCTATGTTGAACGAGAAAAATGCAAAGATCAAACGCTGATTGCTGTTGCCTGTGGCGCCAACATTAATTTTAATCGACTGCGTTTTGTTGCAGAAAGAGCCGAAGTTGGTGAAGCCAAAGAGGCTGTCTTTGCTGTAACTATTCCAGAAGAGCGTGGGTCATTTAGGCGCTTCTGCGAACTCCTAGGCGAACGAAATGTAACAGAATTCAACTATCGTATTGCGGACGCCTCTAAAGCTCATATTTTCGTTGGCATCGCAACACAAAAAGCTAGCGATAGCGCTCAAATAGCAAGATCTTTCCAGAAATCAGGCTTTGATACCATTGATCTGACACATGACGAATTGGCTAAGTCACACCTAAGGCATATGGTAGGTGGACGATCACAATTAGCCAAAGATGAGTTGCTATACCGGTTTGAATTCCCAGAAAAGCCAGGGGCACTCATGAAATTTCTCACAAGCATGGCACCCAACTGGAATATTAGCCTTTTCCATTACCGAAATCATGGCGCTGACTACGGAAGAATCTTGGTGGGTATACAGGTACCACCCAATGACAAAAAAGAGCTTAAAAAATTCTTAGGTAACTTGGGCTACCCGCACTGGGAAGAAAGCAACAACCCTGCCTACAAATTATTCTTGGCATAAATATGGCTTTTTCTTTAGATGGCAAACTAGTTGTCGCAATTTCATCACGAGCCTTGTTCGATTTTGAAGAAGAGAACCAAGTGTTTGAAGTCAGCGACGACAGTGCCTATATGCAACTACAACTCAATAGGCTGGATTCTCCAGCCAAACCTGGTGTTGCATATGCCCTAGTAAAGAAACTCCTGCGATTTAATACTAAATCCGAACAAAATGTTGAAGTAGTCATCCTATCTAGAAATGATCCAGTTAGCGGACTGCGTGTATTTCGTTCGGCAAAAAGCAATCATTTAGCTATTGAAAGAGGCGTGTTTACAAGAGGTCGCCCCCCATATCACTACCTAAAATCTTTGCAAGCCAACTTATTTCTTTCTGCGAATGAAAATGATGTACGCGCCACATTAGCAGCTGGCTTCCCAGCGGCCATGGTTTTTCCTCAGAGCAAACAATTAGCAGAATCACATCCCAACGAAATTAGAATTGCTTTTGACGGGGATGCTGTTTTATTTTCGGATGAAGCTGAACAAGTTTTTCAAAGCGAAGGGCTAGATGCATTTGTTGCACATGAAAGCAAAAAGGTCGAGATACCCCTACCGCCTGGCCCATTCAAACCACTATTAGAAGCCTTGCACCGATTGCAATCAGTTGCAGCTAGCAATGATATGCAGATAAGAACTGCTTTGGTAACAGCCAGATCAGCCCCAGCACACGAACGAGCCATCAGAACGTTAATGGCCTGGGGTGTAACTGTAGATGAAGCCATGTTTTTAGGAGGTCTTCCTAAAAAAGATTTTCTGAAAGAATTTGAACCTGATTTTTTCTTTGATGATCAAACCGGTCACTGCGAACTAGCAGCAGATGTCGCCCCCACCGGGCAAGTTTTATCAGGTATTGCTAACCAACCAAAATAATATGAATCATTTAGAGCGGGCGCCCCTAGGGAAAAATTCTGACAACCCAAATAAATATAGCCCAGAACTTTTATTTCCCATCAATCGCGCCACCAACCGATCCATTTTGGGCATCGAATCCAACTCCACACCTTTCTTTGGTGTAGATATTTGGAATGCTTATGAATTAAGTTGGCTCAATCACAAAGGTAAACCGCAAATTGGTATCGCCACCTTCATTGTTCCAGCTCACTCACCCAACATTATTGAATCTAAATCTTGGAAGCTATATCTCAATAGCCTTAACAACCACTCATTTAACTCTGAAGAAGCACTGATCAAAACCCTTAGCACTGATTTGACAGCGACTGCAGGCGCCTTTGTCAGCGTAAAAATAGCTAGGCCTGAGATGGTTGCTGCTGCCGGCATGAAAGAGTTACAAGGAAAGTTATTAGATCGTCTAGATATTGAAATAAATCCTAACGAACAACCTAACTCAGCGCTATTAAGTGCTGATCACCAACACCCTCCAGTAGAAGAAAGTTTAGTTACTCATCTACTACGCTCTAGCTGCCCAGTAACGGGGCAACCTGATTGGGCAAGTGTTCAAATTAATTATGCAGGCCCAGAAATCAATGAGGAAGGACTTCTACGTTATCTAATTGCTTTTAGGGAACATCAAGAATTTCACGAGCATTGCGTAGAAAAAATATTTACAGACATTAAAAAAATATGCCGCCCTACCAAGTTATCGGTTTACGCCCGATATACCCGCAGAGGCGGCATTGATATCAATCCATTTAGAGCTGACTACAACGCACCGTGGCCAGAAAATACGCGCCACTCACGTCAATGATTAAAACGGAATATCGTCATCAATATCACTGATGTTACTTGGGGCAGGACTTGGCCTTGATTGCGGCATGGCTGCAGATGAGCCACCACCCATATCAGAAGATCCAGGGGCCTTACCACCTAGCATTTGCATTGTTTCTGCAACAATTTCTGTAGAGTATTTCTCTTGCCCACTTTGATCGGTCCATTTACGCGTACGTAAACGTCCTTCTACGTAAACTTGAGAGCCTTTTTTTAAGTATTTTTCTGCTACCTCTGCAACTTTTCCAAAGAATGCAACACGGTGCCACTCTGTGTTCTCACGCATCTCACCTGATTGCTTATCTCTGTATCTATCTGTCGTTGCAATAGAAATATTAGTTACCGCATCACCACTTGGTAAGCGACGTGTTTCTGGATCACGGCCAACATTACCCACAATAATTACTTTATTTACCGATGCCATTTTTGTCTCCCGAAGAAAATTTGTTGTTCCGATTAGAAATACGCTTTAAGTTAAAACGCTTAAGAAGTTTGCTTAGGCGGTAACTCACGCATCCCAAAGCTGATTATAAGCCACATAAAAATTGCGATTGAACAAGCGTAAAAAACTGCTGATTCGCCCTTAGTTTGAAGAATCCAACCGCCTAACACCCCACCTAAAAAAAGGCCAGTTGATTGAGTTGTATTGTAAATACCTAGCGCAGTTCCTTTTGCATGGCTAGCCCAACGAGAGACTAAAGAAGGCTGCATTGCCTCTAAAATATTGAATCCCACAAAATAAATAAGCACAGCAACTGCAAGCATTGGGAGCGTCACAGAATTAGCCATCATTAGTTGAGCCATCAACATTGCTCCGATGCCAAAAATAAAGGCTGGCTTCATTTTTTTACGGCGCTCACTTACCATAATGATAAGCCCCATAAAAACAAATGAAATTAAAACTGCCGGCAAATAAAGCCGCCAATGAGCGTTTAAAGGTAAATCCGCTCTTACCAATAAGCCTGGCAAGGTCATAAATAAAGCCACTTGTGCCGCGTGCAAAACTAAAACGCCTGCGTTTAGTCTTAACAAATCTTTATTGAAGAAAATTTCTGAAAATTTAGCGGTGAATGGTGACTGAGCAGTTGCCTGTTGAGTAGGCACCATAAAAACTGCGATTAAAACGGCGCCCAAGCCCAAAGCTGCCATCAAATAAAACATGCCGTCCAATCCAATTAGCTCATGCAGCGGCGCTGCCACAACAAGTGACAATGCAAATGTCAGAGCGATACTGCCGCCAACCATAGCCATAGCCCTGGTCCTTGTCTCCTCTTTGGTCAGATCAGCCAACCAGGCTGTTATTGCTGCAGAAACCGCCCCGGCCCCCTGAATGGCGCGTCCAACCGTTATCCAAACCAAATCATCGTGGCTGGCAGCAATCAATGCCCCAAAAATGAAAAGAATAAGCCCGGCGGCCACAACTGGGCGACGGCCATATTTATCTGACAACATTCCTAAGGGAATGTGCAAACATGCCTGAACCATGCCATAAACACCCAGGGCTAAGCCGACCATGGTCGCCTGACCCCCTCCAGGCAAGGATTTAGCGTGCATGCTAAATACTGGCAGGATTAAAAATAGCCCCAACATACGTAGAGCAAAGATGCCTGATAACGCTAAGGCTGCGCGAAGTTCTGATCTTTCCATAAAGAAGAGCTATATTAACTGGTTAAACGAAGAAAAATCATGGATACGATAAAAATTAGGGGTGCTCGCACCCACAACCTTAAAAACATCAATCTAGATATTCCTAGAGACCAGTTAGTGGTCATAACTGGTTTATCGGGATCGGGCAAGAGTTCATTAGCATTTGACACTCTGTACGCCGAAGGACAACGTCGCTACGTGGAGTCACTATCTGCTTATGCCCGCCAGTTCCTACAACTCATGGAAAAACCAGACGTTGATTCTATTGAAGGATTATCGCCTGCTATTTCTATTGAACAAAAAGCAACCAGCCATAACCCCAGATCAACAGTGGGTACAGTAACTGAAATACATGATTATTTACGCTTACTGTTTGCAAGAGCAGGCACACCTCATTGTCCAGACCACCATTTACCGTTAGCAGCTCAGAGCGTTTCTCAAATGGTGGATGCTGTCATGTCTCAACCAGAAGAGACGAAATTAATGATTTTGGCACCCGTTGTTAGCGAACGAAAGGGTGAACACATTGATTTATTCGAAGACTTACAGGCTCAAGGCTTCGTTCGTTTTAGAATCAAATCTGGCGGCGGTACAGCGCAACATGCTGACGCAAAAATCTATGAAGTTGACTCACTTCCTAAGCTAAAGAAAAATGAAAAGCATTCAATAGATGTTGTTGTAGATCGCATCAAGGTAAAAGCAGATATTCAACAACGCCTTGCAGAATCATTTGAAACAGCTTTGAGGTTGGCTGATGGCCGCGCCATTTCTCTTGAAATGGATACTGGAAAAGAGCAACTTTTTTCAAGCAAATTCTCGTGCCCAAGCTGCTCATATTCGTTACAAGAACTAGAACCAAGATTATTTTCATTTAATAACCCTATGGGTGCTTGCCCAAGCTGCGATGGCTTAGGCCAAATCAGCTTCTTTGACCCTAAAAGGGTTGTGGCTCACCCCGAACTCTCGCTTGCCTCTGGCGCTATCAAGGGATGGGATCGCAGAAATCAATTCTATTTCCGCCTGTTACAAAATTTAGCAAAACATGGCAAATTTGATCTAGAAACTCCTTTTGAAGATCTACCCAAAAAAGTTCAAGAGCTAATCTTGTATGGCTCAGGCGAACAGGAAATCCCCTTTGAATACCTCAACGAAAAGGGTAAGACAATCATTCGCGAACACAGTTTTGAAGGTATTGTTGCCAATTTCCAACGGCGCTATAAAGAAACTGACTCTATGACGGTTAGAGAAGAGCTAGCAAAATATCAAAACAATAAACCCTGCCCATCTTGCGAAGGAACTCGATTAAAAACTGAGGCTCGCAACGTCAAAGTCGGTGAAGGCGCTCAAGCCAGAGCTATTTATGAAGTTAGCAATCTTCCATTGGGCTCAGCTCTTAAATACTTTAGAACACTTGAACTCAAAGGCAATAAAAAAGAAATTGCAGGGAAAATTATTGCTGAAATTGGCTCAAGACTTAGCTTTTTAAACGATGTGGGCCTAGATTACTTATCACTGGATCGAAGCGCAGACACTCTATCAGGCGGGGAAGCGCAACGTATTAGGCTGGCCTCGCAGATTGGCTCAGGCTTAACAGGTGTCATGTATGTTCTAGATGAACCATCTATTGGATTACATCAACGAGATAACGACCGTCTAATTGGAACACTAAAACATCTTCGAGATCTAGGCAATTCAGTGCTCGTCGTTGAGCATGATGAAGATATGATTAGGGCATCAGATTATGTAATTGATATTGGGCCTGGTGCTGGTGAGCACGGCGGCAAAATCATTGCAGAAGGCACGCCTAAACAAATTCAGAACCACCCAACATCCTTAACCGGAGCATACCTTTCTGGTAAAGAGGGTATCGAAGTCCCTAAAAATAGACTAACTCCTGGCGAAAAATATTTAAAAATCATTGGGGCTACTGGAAATAATCTCAAGAACGTCGATATTGAAATACCTCTTGGCCTACTAACTTGTGTGACTGGCGTATCGGGCTCAGGCAAATCCACATTAATCAACGACACCCTCCACCATGCAGTTGCTCAGCATCTCTATGGATCCAATGCTGAACCAGCCGTACATAAAGAGATTTTGGGTTTAGAACACTTTGATAAAGTCATCAACGTCGACCAATCACCTATTGGAAGAACTCCCCGTTCTAATCCAGCCACCTATACCGGCCTATTTACACCGATCCGCGAGTTATTTGCTGGCGTGCCAGCGTCTAGAGAAAGAGGCTATGAAGCAGGTCGCTTTTCTTTTAATGTCAGAGGCGGCCGTTGCGAAACTTGCGAAGGAGACGGTGTCCTTAAAGTTGAAATGCATTTCCTTCCTGATGTCTACGTTCCTTGTGACGTTTGCCATGGCAAGCGCTACAACCGCGAAACATTAGATATTCGGTATAAAGGCAAAAATATCCATGAGGTTCTATCAATGACGATTGAACAAGCTCATGATTTTTTTGAAGCTGTTCCGACTGTTAAAAGAAAACTCAAGACACTTCTAGACGTTGGTCTAGGTTACGTAAAACTTGGACAAAGTGCTACAACCCTATCCGGTGGAGAAGCTCAACGCGTCAAACTATCATTAGAGTTATCAAAAAGAGATACTGGAAGAACGCTGTACATTCTTGATGAACCCACAACTGGCCTGCATTTCCATGATATTCAGTTATTGTTGAAAGTTATTCACACCCTCAAAAAGCATGGGAATACAATTGTCATCATTGAGCACAATTTAGACGTCATTAAGACAGCTGACTGGGTCATTGATTTGGGCCCAGAAGGTGGCGGCGGGGGTGGCGAAATAATTGCAACAGGAACTCCAGAAGATGTTGCGAAAGTTGCTAAAAGTTATACAGGAAAATATCTAGCCCCCTTATTGAAATAAGGCTAAAGACCTATACTCTCATTTATGGCAAATTTAACCTCCGAACAAAATCAAAGAGCCATTGCATTAGCTCAAGAAACTCTGCAAATTGAGAGTGATGCAATCCTGACATTGAAAAAAAATTTAGTTAATAAAAATGCTGAGCAGTTTGCTCATGCCGTTGAACTATTACTGGGTTGCAAAGGTCGAATTGTTGTTTCAGGAATTGGTAAGTCTGGGCATATTGGGAAAAAGGTAGCCGCTACTTTTGCCTCGACAGGATCCCCCGCATTTTTCGTACACCCCGCAGAGGCAAGCCATGGCGATCTAGGTATGGTGACCCAGCATGATGTGTTCGTTGCTTTCTCAAACTCAGGCGAAACTAGCGAGTTAACTGCGATTGTTCCAATCATTAAAAGGACTGGTGCCAAACTCATTGCTTTAACAGGCAACCCCTCTTCATCATTGGCTGAGCTATCAGACGCCCACATTAACGTGGCAGTTGAAAAAGAGGCCTGCCCACTTAATCTTGCTCCGACAGCAAGCACAACCGCTGCCTTAGCCATGGGTGATGCCTTGGCCGTCGCCCTTCTTGATGCTCAAGGATTTAGGCCAGAAGATTTTGCAAGATCTCACCCAGGCGGCAGTCTCGGTCGAAAACTACTAACCCATGTTCGCGATGTTATGCGGAGTGGCGAGGAATGCCCTAGAACAAGATTTGACGCAAGCATCACTGATGCTCTATTAGAAATTACGGCCAAGCGTATGGGCATGACGGTCATTATCGATAACAACGAGAAAGTGGTTGGTATATTTACAGACGGTGACTTACGTAGACTCATTGAGAAAAATAACCATTTTCAAACTACGTCTCTTAAAGACGCCATGACGCCTAAACCTCGCACCATTTCACCAGACGTATTAGCCGCAGAAGCAGTTGAGATGATGGAGCGTCACCGCATTAATCAACTTGTAGTAGCAGATGCAAGCGGTCAATTAATTGGCGCCCTTAACCTTCATGATCTTTTTGCTGCACAGGTGATTTAATGACTAACGCTTTCGGAGAAATGGTAACCAACCAATTGCCCAACCACCCACAGGCTCTAGAAAGAGCTGCCAAAATTAAAGTGCTGATCCTAGATGTGGATGGTGTTTTAACAAATGGCAGTCTACTAGTGGGTTCTGATGGTAGAGAAGCCCTCAAAATTTTTGACAGTCTAGATGGTCATGGCATTAAGTTGCTTCAATCTATTGGCGTTGTTGTTGCCATCATTACTGGAAGAAGCTCAGGCATGGTAGAGGGGCGCGCAAAAGAATTAGGCATTAAGCATGTACAAATGGGCGTTGCTAATAAATTCGATGCGCTTAAGTTATTGCTAACCGAGACTGGATTTTCGTTATCAGACTGTGCTGCCATAGGTGATGATTGGCCAGACCTAACCATCCTGCCTAAGGTTTACTTTTCGGCTTGCCCAGCCCAAGGGCATGAGGAAGTTAAAAAACGTGTTCACTACATTACTCAGCGCTTTGGTGGATCTGGGGCAGTTCGAGAGATCTGCGATCTCATTTTAAAAGCGCAAGGCCATTACGAGCGCCTACTGCAAGAAGCCCTCTAAAAGATGAATTACGTCGGCACCATTTTTAGATTCATGCCTTTAGCATTAATGGGCACACTAACACTTGGTACCTATTGGATGGTTCAACTTACCAGCCCAAATCATTCGCCCAATAAATTAAAAAAGCATGTTCCTGATTACACACTACATGACATAACCATCACGACATTAGGTTTATCTGGCGACACAAAATACAGAATTGTTGGCTCAAAATTAACTCACTATGAAGATGACTCAAGTTCAGTTATAGAGAACCCAGTTGCAAGAAGATTCCACCCCACAAAACCCCCAACCACCGTTCGGGCTGATACTGGCCGCCTAAATGGTGGCATATCAATTCTTGAACTAACCGGTAATGCAACGCTATCAAGGCCGGCACAGCCAGCCAATCAATCAGAACCTGGAAGTGCCCGATTACTCATGAGCTCAGCCAGCTTTACAATTCTTTTAAATGAAGACATTGTCAAAACCAAACAGCCTGTTACCTTAGAGCAAGGCTTATCTATCATGTCTTCAGAAGAAGGCGCCATCTTTGATAATGTCCACCAACAACTAACAATGGTAGGCAAGGTGCGTGGTCGCATTGAGTCAGAGACAAAAAAAGGCCGTTAAATGTTTAAAGCTTCTTTTTTAGGCGTCTTATTTGCTCTTTTAAGTATCGTCTCACAAGTTACCTTTGCCGAACGTTTAGACAAAGATAAACCAATTACACTCTCATCAGAAAAAGCTTTTTTTGATGACGTGAAACAGCTATACATCTTAGAAAACGATGTCTTGCTAATTAAAGGAACTCTAATTATCAAAGGCGAAAAAGCAACTGTTAAAGTTGACCCTGAAGGCTATCAATTTGCAACAGTTTTCTCAAAAGCAAATTCACCTGCAAGCCTAAAACAAAAAAGAGATGCTGGCATTGATGAATATATTCAAGGATATGGTGAAAAAATTGAATATGATGCAAAAACAGAAACAGCAACACTTATTGGCAAAGCCCACATGAATCAATTAATTGGCACAAGAATATTGGATGATATTCATGCTGACAAAATTCACTATGACGGCATTTCAGAAAAGTATCATGCTCTTTCTACAGAAGCAGTAAAGTCCATGCTGTCGCCGCGTAGAAAAGATAATCAAGGAAATATACAACGATGACATCCACCTTATCAGCATCCGGCCTTCAAAAGCGCTATGGTTCACGCACGGTTGTAAAAAATGTCGGCCTTGAAGTTAAAAGCGGTGAAGTTGTCGGATTATTAGGGCCCAATGGTGCAGGGAAAACTACATCTTTTTATATGATCGTTGGTTTAGTCCCATTGGATGGTGGCGAAATTACATTGAATGGCCAAGAAATTACTCATCTAGCAATTCATGAGAGGGCTAAACTTGGCCTATCCTATCTACCCCAAGAAGCCTCAGTCTTCAGAAAACTAAATGTTGAAGAAAATATAAAGGCTGTTCTAGAGTTACAAGAATCGAATGGTCAACCCCTTTCAAAACAAGAAATTCAAGATCGTTTAGAAAATTTATTGCAAGAATTACAAATTACGCATTTGCGAAAAAATCCAGCCATGTCTTTATCAGGGGGGGAAAGGCGCCGCGTAGAAATTGCCAGGGCTTTGGCATCACAACCTAAATTTATATTACTAGATGAACCGTTTGCGGGCGTTGACCCTATTGCGGTTGGAGAAATTCAAAGAATTGTTAGATTTCTAAAAGATCGTCAGATTGGTGTGCTCATTACAGATCACAATGTTCGCGAAACATTAGGTATTTGCGATCATGCATACATCATCAGCGATGGGACTGTTTTGGCTGCTGGTGAGCCAGAAAGTATCATTGATAACGAGGCGGTTAGAAAAGTTTACCTTGGTGAAAACTTTAAAATGTAACGGTAAAAATATTTAAGCAATTTTCATACCAATGCTTTCATAGTCAAGGCTAAAATGACTTAACAATGAAAGCAAGCCTCAATCTAAGGTTCTCACAAAACCTAGCTCTTACCCCGCAACTACAGCAGTCGATCAAACTTCTGCAGCTATCAGCCTTTGAGCTAGAACAAGAGTTAACTCAAACAGCAGAAACAAACCCTCTTATTGAGTATGAGCCCCCAATTGAGGGAGCCACCTCAGAACCAATTGTTGAACTTTCTCACCGAGCATCCAATAATATTAGAAGCAATTCGGAGTGGGATGAGGCAGAAGATCGTTTTTCCAGGCTATCAACGCCAGAAAGCCTCCTGGATCACTTAATGACTCAAATCAGAGTCATGAGACTATCTGATTCCGAAAAAAGCCTGATGGGATTTCTAGCCGGCAATTTAGATGAAAGGGGCTTTTTATCCATCCATCTCGATGACTTGACTGAAGAAGTTAGTAATCACATTAATTTAGAAGATGGTACGCCCAAAGAACAATTGGCTAGAGCCTTAATTCGTCTACAACATCTAGATCCAGCTGGAGTCGGAGCGAGAGATTTAGCTGAATGCCTAAAACTTCAATTAGAAGCCATTCCTGAACATCAGCATTCAGCAAGAAGTTGGCGACTTGCCCATAAAATATGCAGTGACCACATTGATTTATTAGCCAGTCGCGATTGGTCTAAATTAAAAAGACTATTGAGAGCGACAGAGTCTGAAATCAATGATTCAGTTGTAGTCATTAAACATTTGAAACATAACCCTGTTGCCGCATTTGAACAAAATAGCGAAAACATCCTAATTCCGGATGTCATGGTTAAAAAAGGGAAAAATGGCTGGCAAGTTACTTCCAACCCAGATGCTCAACCTAAAATCAGCATTAATGAGGAATATGCGAAGGTCATCAAAAACAATAAAAACAGAGACGGAATTGAAAGTCTCACTCAAAAGTTACAAGAGGCTAGATGGCTCGTTAAAAATGTGCTACAAAGAAGCGAGACCATATTAAAAGTTGCTAAAGCTATCGTGGATAGACAACAAAATTTCTTCAATCATGGCGAAGTTGCCATGAAACCCTTGGTTTTAAGAGAAATTGCAGACACACTTGGCCTGCATGAGTCCACCATTTCAAGAGTTACCACCCAAAAATATATGGCAACACCCTTGGGTACTTATGAATTCAAGTACTTCTTTGGCAGCCAAGTCAGCACAGATGCGGGCGGCTCAGTTTCGTCAACGGCTATCAGGGCCATCATCAAAAAATTCGTAGAAGAGGAAGATTCGAACAAACCCCTTTCCGATACCCAGATTGCAGAGTTACTGACTGCCAAGGGATTTGTTGTTGCTAGAAGAACAATTGCCAAATACAGGGACTCTCTACGCATCCCTGCAGTTCATTTGCGTAGAAAATAAAACTTGGAGCAAAGCATGAATCTCAAAATTAGTAGCCACCACTTAGAAATAACCCCAGCGATGCGCTCACATTTAGAAAATAAACTGTCACGCGTTGCGCTCCATTTTGATCAAGTCATGTCAATTTCGGTCGTTCTATCTATTAATAATGAAAAAGAGAAGGATCTCCATAATCACGCCGAAATCACGCTGCACCTGAAGGGCAAAGACCTTTTTGCAGAAGCCCACCACAGCGATATGTACCACGCAATGGACATGGTTGTTGACAAACTAGATAGGCAAGTACTCAAACATAAAGAGAAAGTTCAGGCTCATAACCATCAAACTCTGAAAAACAGTTGATTAAATAGGCCAAGGCACTCTTATAATGCACTGCACACATGAATGCTTTGGCCCAACTAATCACCCCCAACAATATCGCACTAGATATTGAAGTCTCGTCACAAGAAGAACTCTTCCAATTTGCGGGGAAACTATTTGAAGATGTCTACGGTATCTCACCAGCATTAGTAAGTTCATGCTTACAAGATAGAGAAAATTTAGGCTCCACAGGCCTAGGGAATGGCATAGCGATTCCGCATGGGCGCGTCAAAAATTTACCTGATGCCCATTTAGGCTTTATCCGCCTGAAGAATGGCATTGATTTCAAATCTCCAGATGGCATACCCGTTAGAGTACTGGTGTTAATGCTAGTACCTGAACAAGCCACACAAAGTCATCTAGAAATATTGTCACAAGTAGCCCAAGTGTTATCTGATAAAGATACAAAAGAGTTACTATTCACAGAAACCAAACTCGAGAATATTCATCAATTGTTGACAGCCTGGAAAAAATAATATGACCCAGCCTCTTAATTTAGCAGGTGTAACCGCTCAATCGCTATTTGACGACAATTCATCAGAGTTGAAGTTAAGTTGGATTGCTGGGCTAGAAGGGGCTGACAAAAACTTTAATCCAGAAGCGGTAAAACTGGCTTCATCATCATCTGACCTTGTTGGGCATTTAAACTTAATCCACCCCGATAGGATGCAAGTTTTTGGCATTCCAGAGGTTAACTATTATGAAAAATTAGACTCCGAAAACAGAAAGCGCCAACTAGCGGGCCTCATAGCACTTCAGCCACCTTGTTTAATTGTTGCTGATGGTTGTGATCCACATGATGACATCATTCTTTATTGCCAAAGATCTTCCACTCCGCTATTTAAATCCACGATTTCTGCGGCCACTGTTATTGACCATCTGCGCTCCTATCTAACGAAAATAGGAGCACCACGCCTAACCATGCATGGCGTATTCATGGATATTTTGGGGATGGGCGTTTTAATTACAGGCGACTCGGGGCTTGGTAAAAGCGAACTAGGCCTAGAGCTTATTTCCAGAGGTCATGGTTTAGTAGCTGATGATGCTGTTGACTTCGCACGCCTAGGACCAGATTATGTTGAGGGTCGTTGCCCGCCGATATTAAGAAACCTACTGGAAGTACGAGGACTTGGATTGCTAGATATTCGCACAATTTTTGGTGAAACAGCCGTTCGAAGACGTATGAAATTAAGATTGATTGTTCAATTGGTACGAAGAACTGATGGCGAATTTGAGCGTCTACCTATTGAAGGTCAATCAATCGATGTTTTAGGCATTCCGATTAGAAGCGTTAAGATTCAAGTGGCTGCGGGCCGAAATTTAGCTGTTTTAGTTGAAGCAGCGGTACGCAATACTATTTTGCAATTACGGGGCATCGACACCCTCAAAGAATTTATGGAGCGCCAAAGGAAACTCATGAGCGCAGAAGAGCCAAGTAAAAATCAAGGCCGCCTCCTCTAATCATGCGGATCTTTATTATTACCGGCATTTCAGGTTCGGGGAAATCTGTGGCCCTTAACGCACTTGAAGATGCCGGCTATGATTGCGTGGACAATTTACCTATCGGTTTTATCCATGATTTAGCAGAGTCGCTCAGCGCACAAGGCCGTGAAAAATTGGCGATTGCAGTTGACGCAAGACGCGGGGATTCCATCAAAGAATTACCTGGGGTGATTGACAAGCTTAATCAAAATCACGACGTAAGGGTTTTATTTCTAAACGCTAATACAGAAACCCTAGTACAACGTTACTCAGAAACCAGAAGACGTCACCCACTTTCACAATCTAACGATACACGAACACCACAAGTAGCACTGACTGATGCCATAGAAAAAGAGCGGGAACTCTTATCTGAGCTAGCAGAGACAGCTCACAATATAGACACCAGTCACATTAAAGCGCACACCCTAAGATCTTGGATACAAGATTTATTAAAAGATGAGCGCCCCGGACTTACCATCTTATTTGAATCATTTGGCTTTAAGCATGGTGTCCCTCGCGATGCAGATTTAGTTTTCGATGTGAGATGCCTACCTAATCCTCACTATGACCCACAATTACGTCCACTAACAGGAAATGATCCTGAAGTTGCTAATTTTTTAAGAGAACACCCCGAAGTTCAAGCGATGGGTGATGATATCCGCCGGTTTATAGAAACCTGGCTACCCAAATATCAAGCAGACAGAAGAAGTTATCTAACGATTGCGATTGGCTGCACAGGCGGTCAACATCGCTCTGTTTATATTTCAAACTGCCTCTTTGATTATTTTAAAAAACGTGTGCAAACAAGCGTTGGTGGCGAACTACACCTACTCAAACGCCATCGCGAACTTGAATTAAATTCAACAAAATAGTTCGAACTGGCTTAGGAACGCCTAGGGATAGAGCCTCCTCGAGGTCAAACCATTGTTGATGATCTTCTACTACCACCCTCTGCTTCATCAGCTCCAGTCGCATTGGCCTGATGGTCAAACGTCTGTGCGTCAGAACATGTGCGATCTTATTTAGCTCAACCGCACCCTTGCGCGCAGCACAATTAAACTGCTCCGGAAAAGACCACATACCAGCCCAAATACCTTGATTAGGCCTTTTTTCCAACAATACCTGCAAAGATTTACTCTGCTTAGTAATGACCCACCAAACCATGTCAAGGTGAACCACTTTAACCTTCTTCACTTTTAAAGGTATCTGCCCAATCTTCTGATTGATCTTAGCTTCACAATATTTATCAAATGGGCAAACGGACTTTTTTTGCTCCAAACAAACTGGTGAATGCTGTGTGCAAAATGTGGCCCCAAAATCCATAAGGCCTTGTGTATAAGCAACTAATTCGGCCGACTTGTGAGGCAGCAAATTTTCAGCATGAGACCATAATTTTTTTATTTCTGCAGATTTACTTAAATCAGCCTCTACCCCCCAAACTCTCGCCAATACTCTTTTTACGTTTCCATCTAATATGGCTGCGCGCTTCCCATAAGCAAAAACAGCGATGGCTGCAGCAGTTGAACGTCCAATTCCTGGCAGCTTCTCCAACTCTAATGGATTACTTGGGAAAATACCCCCATGCAAATCCATAACAACTCTAGCGCATTTATGAAGATTTCTAGCGCGCGTGTAGTACCCCATACCACTCCACTCCGACAGCACCTCATCCACGGTGGCAGTTGCCAAAGCCTCTAAATTTGGAAAGCGCTTCAAAAATTCTTGATATCTAACAAGCACCGTACTAACCTGTGTTTGCTGCAACATAATCTCTGAGAGCCAAACACGATAAGCTGTACGATCAACTTGCCAAGGCAGATGATGTCGCCCTTGCTTTATCTGCCAATCGATTAACTGTCTAGCAAAATTATTAATCAAGATATGCTCTTCTATTTCTTTTGGCATTTAGAACAAAAGTAGGTAGATCTTTGTCCCTGGGTAATTTGCTTAATTGGCGATTTGCACACGGTGCAAGGCAAACCTTCGCGACCATACACCTTTGTTTGCAACATAAAGTGCCCTGGCTCGCCATCACTATTAACAAAATCTTTTAAGCTACTACCTCCAGCATTAATAGCGTTCGTTAATATTTTCCTAACGGAGCTTGCCAATACTCCTGCGCGCGCCAAAGAAAGGCGCCCAGCGCTCATCTCGGGATGAATGCCTGCGTCAAAAAGACTTTCCGAACAATAAATGTTTCCAACCCCCACCACTGCTTGACCTGATAACAACCACTGTTTAATTGAGATAGAGCGCTTTCGTGAGCAGTTATGTAAATGCTTGCCGGCATGTACGTCATCAAAATCATCCGAGAATGGCTCAACACCTAACTTTAATAACAAAGGATGATGGTCAATTTCACCATCCTCATCACTAGACCACAGAACTGCCCCAAACTTTCTAGGATCATGCAATCTCAACAGTTTCTTTGCAAACTGGATCTCCACTCTGTCATGCTTCTTTAATTCATCAGCAGGCGTCATGATTCTCAAAACCCCAGTCATCCCTAAATGAATAATCAAATGTCCTTCATCAAACCTTAACAACAAATATTTTCCACGCCTTTTTATTTGGTGTAATTTTTGACCAACGAGAATTTTTTCTAAATTTTTAGGAACAGGCCAGCGCAACCGGCCATCATAAATACGCACGGCTGTTACTTTTTTACCCTGAATATAGGGCTCAATACCTTGCTTGGTAACTTCAACTTCTGGTAGTTCTGGCATACCTAGATTGTAGGCTGTGAGATTAGAATGTGCTTATGAAGAGAAAAATTAATGTTTTGATCAGCACCCTCCTGCTACTTATTAGCTTAAATAGCTGGGGAAATGCCCGCTCCAACTTATCTGCAGAGCAAATGTTTCAGATACTGGCATCTGAAATAGGCCTCCAAAGAGGAGAGGCTGCGCTAGCCTATCAAACTTATTTAAGCTTAGCCAGAAACTCTCAAGACCCTCAATTAGCGCAAAGGGCTATGGAAATTGCAATTTTAGGCAATGCTCCAGAGTTAGCGTTAGATGCAGCTAAACTTTGGGATGAGTTTGGTCAGAAAACAGAAGCAAAGGAAGTGTTGGTAACTTTGCTCATGATCAATCAGCGCTGGTCAGATAGCATTACTCCTGCAACAGAACTTCTTAAAAAATTATCTTCTGACAAAAAAGAAAAGCAGATTGCTTTGTGGCGCCCACTATTAGCAAAAGCATTAGATGAAGATGCTGCATTAAAAGCTTTTTTTCACATCCTCAAACCATCCATCTCTCAGATTAATGACGTAGAAATACTCTACACATTCTCATTGTCTGCAGAGAAGGGTGGGCAATTTGAGGATATGGAAAAAAGCTTACGCAAAATATTATTTAAAAAACCAAATGATAAAAATGCATTGAATGCTTTAGGTTACTCCTTAGCAGATCGCGGCATTCGCCTTAAAGAGGCAGTAGCTTTGCTAGATAAGGCACACAAAGTCGACCCTGAAGATGCTTACATCCTTGATAGCCTGGCGTGGGCCAACTATAAATTAGGCCATCAACAACAGGCTATTACTCAGCTGCAACTGGCATTTCAGAATAAACCAGAAGCAGAAATTGGCGCACATCTAGGGGAAGTTTTATGGGGCTCCAATAAAAAAACAGAGGCAGAACTCATATGGCGCCAATCCGAATTAATTGATGCCAATAATAAAACGTTGAAGGAAACCTTAAATCGGTTATGGCCAGACAGAGTTCCATCCGTCACTTCAATTAAAGCTCCTCAACTTTGGGATGGGCGATTTGCTATCAAAATTGGTAATGCCAGCGACACGAAAGGTGGTAGCGGTGCCTTTACGCTAACTCATGAAAATCAAATTGATGTTCTTGACATCAGAAATCCTCTTGGAGGTGCCTTAGCCAAAATCACGATTAGTGCATCTAATGCAAAATTAGAATCTGGAGATAAGGTTTTTGAGTCTGTAGATGCAGATACTTTAGTACAAAATTATCTTGGGCTTCCATTGCCTGCTCGTGGCTTATCAAAATGGCTAAATGGTGAGGCTAGAATTGGGGCTCCTGCTAGCATTGAGCGTGACGCCCTCAATCGTACAAAGAAAATGGTTCAAGATAGTTGGATCATGACATTTGGTTGGAGCGAAAAAAACCAGTTAAAAAAAATGGAATTGAAACGTGACTCAAACATGGGCGCTATCGAAATTCGTTTAATTTTTGAAACCGTTGATGACTAAAACAATTACCGTCTCCGCCCCCGCAAAAATAAATCGATTTCTCCATATCGTTGGGCAAAGATCGGATGGGTACCACTTACTTCAAACAGTCTTCCAGCTCATCAGCTTAGAGGATGTCATTGTGCTCACAAGCACTTCCAACCCTGAAATTACGAGAATTGATGGACCGGCCGAGATTCCACCCGAAGCAGATTTAGTTGTAAAAGCTGCCAAATTACTCCAAACGGCAACTAAAACCAAATTGGGGTGCAGCATTCAACTGCAAAAAAATATCCCCATGGGTGCCGGCTTAGGAGGGGGCTCATCAGATGCAGCCAGCGTTCTATGGGGGCTGAATGAACTTTGGGATACACAGCTAACACGCCGTGATTTAATGGCGTTAGGGCTAGAGTTAGGGGCTGACGTCCCATTCTTCTTGCTTGGCAAAAATGCCTTTGCTGAAGGCGTTGGGGAGATCCTCCAGCCTGTTAGCCTACCCGCTACAGAATTCTTACTTATTTATCCTGGGGTCAATATCCCAACAATTGAGGTATTTAAATCACCTAATTTGACGAGAAACCACCCAGCCGTTACAATGTCAGACTTCATTGAGTCAACACACATGGATCAATTTGGTTCTAATGATTGTGAAAGCGTGGTAACTCAAAAATATAAGGAAGTTGCGGAAGCAATTTCTTGGTTAAAAGAGCGGGTTCCTCAGTCGAATCCGCGCATGTCAGGCTCAGGAAGCAGTGTTTTTGCTACAGTAGAGACTAATTTAGCCAAGCAATTACTGAATCAACTACCTCAAAGATGGAACGGTTTTGTCGTTCGGGGGCTAAATAGCCATCCGTCTTACAATCCAATTTCATAGGAGTAGATGCGAGAGGGGAGTCGCCAAGCTGGTTAAGGCACCGGATTTTGATTCCGGCATGCGAAGGTTCGAATCCTTCTTCCCCTGCCAACACTCAGATGTCGCATAATCCAACTACTCATCAAAATACACAACCATGACACGAGGCTCCATGCAACATGAAACCATGATGGTTTTTACAGGCAACGCTAACCCAGCTTTAGCAAAAGCGGTAGCGGATCATCTTAAATTACCTCTTGGTAAAGCAGAAGTAGGCCGTTTCTCTGATGGAGAAATTCAAGTTGAAATCCAAGAGAACGTCAGAGGGAAGCACGTAGTTGTACTTCAGTCCACATGCGCCCCTACCAATGACAACCTCATGGAATTAATGATCATGGTTGATGCGCTTAAGCGAGCATCAGCGGGCCGTATTACGGCAGTGATCCCTTACTTTGGATATGCTAGACAAGACCGCAGACCAAGGTCTGCTCGCGTAGCCATCTCAGCTAGGTTAGTTGCCAATATGTTGCAACAGGTTGCAGGCGTAGATAGCGTACTCACGATGGATCTTCATGCTGACCAAATTCAAGGATTCTTCGATATACCGGTGGATAATATTTATGCTTCACCAATCCTTTTAAGCGACCTACAGTCAAAGAAAGGGCCAGACCTTTTGGTGGTATCACCAGACGTTGGCGGCGTTGTACGTGCACGCGCACTAGCGAAGCAATTAGGATGTGACTTAGCAATTATTGATAAGCGCAGACCTAAAGCTAACGTGTCAGAAGTCATGCATGTTATCGGTGAAGTTGACGGCCGCCACTGCGTCATCATGGATGACATGATTGATACAGGCGGCACACTTTGCAAGGCCGCTCAAGTCCTTAAAGAAAGAGGCGCAAAAAGTGTTGTTGCTTACTGTACCCACCCTGTTTTATCAGGTGGCGCTGTTGGCAGAATTGCTGAGTCTGCACTAGATGAAGTAGTGGTAACAGACACCATCCCGCTTAATGATGAAGCAAAAAAACTCAAGAAAATCAGAGTGTTATCAACTGCCCCTTTGTTAGCTGAGACGCTTTCTCGCATAAGCACAGGGGACTCAGTGATGTCACTCTTTGCAGATTCTTAATATAAAACATAAAAAACCCGTTTTTTTACGCTAAAATAGAAGGCTTTTCCGCTTGGTCGCGAGTGGGAAAGCCTTTAATTATTTAACTATTTGGAGTTCACATGAAAGTTGTCGCTTACGAACGTAGCGTACAGGGAACGGGTGCGAGCCGCCGCCTGCGCAATGCCGGTAAAACGCCTGGCATTATCTATGGTGGAAATGAAGCCCCTAAAGCTATCGAACTAGATCACAATGCACTTTTCCATGCCTTGCGCAAGGAAGCATTTCACTCATCTATTCTAGACATTGAAGTTGCAGGTAATAGCATTAAAGCTTTATTACGCGATTTTCAAATGCACCCTTTTAAACCGTTGGTTTTACACATCGACTTCCAACGCGTAGATGCTAATCAGAAGATTCACGTTAAAGTGCCACTACACTTTGTAAACGCTGAAGTTGCACCAGCTGTTAAGTTGGGTGGTGCCATTGTTAGCCACATTGCCACAGAAATTGAAGTTAGCTGCTTACCTTCTGACTTGCCAGAGTTTATTCAAGTTGACTTGAGCAAAATTGAAGTGGGTCACTCAGTTCACGTTAAAGATATCCCTCTACCAAAAGGGCTTTCTTTGGTACCACATCTTGAGCATGAAAACCCAGTGGTTGCTAACGCACGTGTTCCAGCAGTTAAAGCTGAAACAACAGCTGCGGCACCTGCTGCTGATGCAGCTAAAGAAGAAAAGAAATAAATCTTTTTTAGACCGGCCAAAAAACCCGCTGCTAACAGCGGGTTTTTTTTCGAATCAGAATTAGTCTAAAGTATCGATATGTTTAAGTTAATTGTCGGCCTAGGCAACCCAGGCACAAAACACGAAAAAGACCGCCATAATGCAGGATTTTGGTTGGTTGATGAACTCGCGCAACTCTATAGTGGTCAATGGCAAGAAGATCCGAAATTTTTTGCTCAGGTAGCTAAAGTAAAACTGGGGGCTGCTGATGCTTGGCTACTTAAACCCAATACCTTTATGAATAGGAGCGGCCAAGCTGTTGCTGCCATTTGTAGGTTTCACAAGATTACCCCTAAGGAAATACTAGTCGTACATGATGAACTGGATTTAAAACCAGGTGTTGCAAGACTTAAGTGGGCTGGCGGGTTAGGTGGCCATAACGGTCTAAAAGATATTAGTGCGCACTTAAGTACCAATGATTATTGGCGCTTAAGGTTAGGCATTGGTCATCCTCGTGATTCTGAAAGCGAAAAGAAAAATCTTGATGTTGCAGACTACGTTCTGAAAAAACCTCGTCTAGAAGAACAAGTGGACATCGATCGGGCAATTTCTTGCTTTTTAAGCAATATGCCAAAAATTATCGGCGGGGATATGCCAGGGGCAACAATGGCCCTACATAGCAATACTTAAGAAGTTTTTATCTTTTTATCAGTTAACTGATGGTATTTAGCCATTAGTTCTACTTGGCTCTCAACATGTTCCGGATTCAGCGGAATGCAATCAACCGGACAAACCTCTCGACATTGCGGTACATCATAGTGACCCACGCACTCAGTGCATTTCCGTGCATCTATTTCATAAATGGCAAGACCCATTGAAATAGCGTCATTAGGACACTCTGGCTCACACACATCACAATTGATGCACTCATCGGTAATCATTAACGCCATTTATTTCCCAAACTTAAATCTTCTTTGCTAACCACTTCTCAACTGATGGAAATACGAATTTACTAACATCACCACCCAATAAAGCAATTTCACGCACAAATGTGCCTGAGATAAATTGATATTGATCTGATGGTGTCAAAAACAAAGTTTCCACATCTGGCAAAAGATAACGATTCATCCCAGCCATCTGAAACTCATACTCAAAGTCAGAAACAGCACGCAAACCACGCACAATAACTCTAGCATTATTTTTTCGAACAAAGTCTTTTAATAAACCACTAAAACCCTCAACGCGGACATTTGAGTAATGCCCCAAAACTTCTTTAGCAATTTCCAAGCGCTCTTCTAAATTAAATATTGGTTTTTTATTTTGGCTATCAGCAACACCAACGACTACCTCATCAAAAATAGATGAGGCTCTGCGTACCAAATCTTCATGCCCGCGAGTAAACGGGTCAAATGTTCCTGGATATACTGCAATCACCATAAATACTCCTTCAAACTTTTGCTCAGTTTATATCTTCTTAGGCACCAATAGTGTGCCATTTGCCATTCCGGCACGTATAGTACGCCCAACCACCCATAAATCACCATATTTCGGTATTTCTGTTAGCAACTTCTCTGGTTCAACTGTTTTGGGGTGCTCCACATAAATAGCCGAAGAAGCTTCTTTCTTTGTTATTCGAGCTGCTTGGGCAAGCGCTTTTAGAAAAATAGCTTCATTTGAAAATGGTGGGTCTACAAAAGTAATATCAACACTATTTTCAGGAATCTGAGTACAGTAAGAAATGGCGTCCGCCTGGATAAGCTCGACCTCACCCAATTCCGATGCATCTTTAAATTGTGCCAAGTTATTTTTTAGCTCAGCATAAGCTATTTTATTTAACTCAATCATGAGGACTCTGTTGGCGCCCCTAGATAAAGCCTCAAAACCAATAGCTCCAGATCCGGAAAACATGTCTAGACAAATAAGGTCATTTAAACGTTGCCCTAACCAGTTAAATAATGTTTCCCTTACCCGATCTGCTGTTGGTCTTAGCCCCATAAGATCTTTCACCTTGATATAACGGCCCCGCCAATGCCCACCAACAATTCTTACTTTGCCTACACTCATTGACCACCCACAACTACCGTCACAATTTTATTCATATCAAGATGTTTTTTATATGCCGCCACAACTTGTTCTTTAGTAACAGCATTCAATTGCTTAGTCCATGTATCTAATGTGTCCAAAGGTAGGTCGTTCCAAGCAATACTAGCCACGTTATCTAATATTTTCTTATTACTATCAATCCGCAATGGAAAACCATTAGTTAAGTTTTCTTTAGCTGATCTTATTTCTTCATCACTAGGTCCTTCATTAACGAAACTAGCAATTGTTTCAGTCATCACTTGTACAGCTAGATCTGCTTGGTCTTTCTTTGTTTGCATTCCAGCAACAAATGGCCCGACATCTCTTCCAGGAGCCATATAGCTATATACGCTATAGGCCAAACCTCTTTTTTCCCTAACCTCTTTCATTAATCTAGACACAAATCCCCCACCCCCTAAGATGTAATTACCCAACAACAATGGGAAATAGTCAGGATCTCTTCTGGCAATCATAGGTAAACCCATAGAAATATGAGCCTGCTGAGATGGGTAAGAAATTTTCACCAATCTATCGGCCACTGGCTTAGAAGATAAAAGTTTAACGGTCTCGTTGGTCTTGAATGGGCCTCGAACAGCCCCTGGTAATGCTTGAATCAACTGATGAACAATAGTATCTGCCTCTTCACGATTTAAATTACCAACAATAGTAATTTTTGAATTAGCCGCAAAAAATTTCTTTCTGTAGAAATCTCGTATATCTGATAGTTGAATTTTTTTAACACTTACAACGCTTGCAGATCTTGACAAGGGGTGCAGACCATAAATCTGACGATCAAACTCTCTACCCAAAATAACTTCGGGCTTTAGATCCGACTCTTTAATGGCGCTAACCATTAAATCTTTTTCTCTATTGAATATCTTGGCGTCAAAGGATGGCGCTTTCAAAACTGATGCCACTAAATTAACGACAGGCAATAAATATTTTTTATCACTTAATGATCTAACTTTGAGACTGGTTCGATCTGCCCCAGCAACAATAGACAATATAGATCCATGATCTGCCAATTTATCCGCAATCTCCGCCTCTGATAAAACCTTACCATCAACCACTGACCCCTTATCAAGCATGATCGCCGTCAATGATGCAAGCCCAGTTTTATCGACTGGCACATCAATAGCACCTGCGCCCCAGTCAATCTGTAAATCTATCATTGGTATGGCCGCAGTTTCTACTAAGAAAACTTTAGCCCCACTTGTATGAACCCAACTTTGAATAGCCAATTCAGCATTAGCTGTACGAGTAATAACTAATATAAAAAAGATAAAAAAATAATATTTTAAATTTCTATAACTCATATCAATGCCTCAACCGAACAGGTGCAACTTGCTCCTGCTGTTTCTTTGAATTCATCGGCTGAGGATTAAGAAAAGCAACCGTCAAATTATCATCATTTAAGTATTTTCTAATCACTTCTTTTATTTGCTCAGAATTAATTGTTTGAAGCATGGCCACATACCGATCTGAGTAGCTCCAGGAAATTTGATTCATCTCAAATACGCCAATTTCCATTGCCTGCCCAAATACAGAATCTCTTTTATAAATTTGAGCTGCCATTAATTGTGTTTTCACCCGTTCTAATTCAGCAGAAGTCACGCCATGATGCGCAACTTCTTTAAGCACATTTCTAATTTCACCCTCAACGACCTGAGAAGATGTCGATTTAGAAATACTAGCGCTAAGCGTAAACAACTGGGGCCCCCGCCCAATGGCACCATATGACGCATCTACAGAATCCGCGATTCTTTTATCTCTAACTAAAACCCTATTCATGCGAGAGTTTGCGTGCCCATCCAAAATGGCCGCCAAAACCTGCAATGCAAATGGGTCCTTATCATCTAATTTCTCCGGATTCAATTTTGGGACTCGCCATGCCATCGTCAAATCAGGATTCTCAGCAGGCACCTTTACTTCAATTCTCTTTAACCCCAATTGGTTAACTTCTACTTGTGGTTTCCGAGTAGGTAATTTTTTCGCCAGCAATGGTTCATAATATTTTTTTGCCAACCTTAATACATCCTCTGGATCGACATCACCAGATATAACTAACACTGCATTATTAGGTGCATACCAATGTTCATACCATTCTTTAGCATCTAAATAAGTCATACTTTCCAAGTCGGTCATCCAACCAACAATTGGATTTCTATAAGGCGAATTTTCAAAAGCTGTTGCATATAAACGTTCTTGTACGATTGCGGGCGGCTGATCATCGGTCCTTAACCTTCTCTCCTCCATGACAACTTGTATTTCCTTTAGGAATTCTTTTTCGGAAATTTGTAAATTAGCCATACGATCAGCTTCTAGAGCCATCATTTTTTCTAAGTGTGATTTTTCTATTTGCTGAAAATAGGCCGTGTAATCTTTGCTAGTGAAGGCATTATCTCGGCCACCAACCTCTGCGACCTTCTTGGAGAACTCGCCAGGTGTGAGACTTTTTGTTCCTTTAAACATCATATGCTCTAAAACATGAGCAACCCCCGTCTTTCCACTTACCTCATCTATTGATCCGGCACGGTACCAAACCATATGAGCAACGGTGGGGGCACGGTGATCCTCTCGGACCACAACCTTCATACCATTTGATAGTTGAAATTCATGTGTCATCGGCTTAACTACTTCAGCCTGGGCAATTGCTGAAAAAAAGACCCCTACTGCCAATAAAAAATTTGGGGCTTTTTTCGCTAGGGTTGTTAATATGCTCATAGTTAATGAATTGTATCGGTCATGTTCGGATTACGTAAAACCCTATCTAGCTTATTTGGTAAGCAAAAAATTGATGAAGCATGGTATGAGTCCCTAGAAGAAGCCCTTCTCCTAGGCGATGTTGGCATAAAAGCTACTCAAACTTTGATTACCCAACTCAAACTAGAGGCTAAAAAGCAAAAAACTGAGACAGTTGAAGAGCTAAAAGAAATCTTGGCGCATCTCGTAACGACCTTGTTGAAACGGCTAGAACGCCCACAAAACCCTTTACTTCAATTTATTAAATCTGCCCCAATCCCTCAGGTATGGCTAATTGTGGGCGTTAATGGTGCTGGCAAAACAACGAGTATTGGTAAGCTTTGTCATTATTTTCAGGCTACTGGCCATCAAGTGCTTTTAGGTGCAGGCGATACCTTTCGGGCAGCGGCCAGGGAGCAACTTATTGCTTGGGGTGAGCGCAATCAAGTAGCCGTTATCGCCCAACAAAGCGGTGATGCTGCTGCAGTTGCACATGACTCAGTTAAGGCCGGCCAATCTAGGAATATGGATTTAGTGGTGATTGATACAGCGGGCCGACTAAGCACCCAAGCCAACCTCATGGATGAGCTAAAGAAAGTAAAACGAGTCATTACCAAGGCTCAGGAAGGCGCTCCCAATGAGACAATTCTGGTGATTGATGGCAATACAGGTCAAAATGGTTTATCCCAGGTAAAAGCCTTCCATGAGGCTCTTGGCCTAACTGCCATCATTGTCACTAAATTAGATGGAACTGCTAAAGGAGGTATCCTTTGTGCCATCGCAGAAGAGCTACCCCATAACACTCCTAGTGTTTTAGCTTTAGGCCTAGGGGAAGGCATTAGTGACCTTAAGCCATTTTCAGCCTCAGAATTTGCTCGGTCTCTAGTTCCATAAACTTAAAAACCTTTCAAATCATATGGTTACAATAGGATTAGCACTCTATTTAATAGAGTGCTAATATAACCATATATGAAACCAATGAATGCTCTTATTCCAACGAACCTGAATGTAGGAAGCTTAGATACCTACATTTCTAGCGTTAACAGGCTGCCGATGCTTAGCGCAGCGGAAGAGCTTCGCCTAGCAAAAGAGTTCCGAGATCACGAGAATCTTGATGCCGCTCGTACGCTGGTTATGTCCCACCTAAGACTTGTTGTTTCAATTGCACGCCAATACCTTGGTTACGGCCTTCCTCATGCCGACCTGATACAAGAAGGCAATATTGGCCTGATGAAAGCGGTTAAACGATATGACCCCAATCAGGGCGCACGATTAGTAACTTACTCTATACATTGGATTAAGGCTGAAATTCATGAATACATTCTCCGCAATTGGAGAATGGTAAAAATTGCCACGACCAAGGCACATAGAAAACTATTTTTTAATCTGCGTAGCAACAAGCCCAATCTGAATGCTTTATCACCTAGTGAAATCGCACGCCTAGCTAAAGCTTTAGATGTGCGCAGTGAAGATATTAAAGAAATGGAGCAGCGCCTTTCTGGCGGCGATATAGCCATTGAGGCAAATGACACGTCAGATGATGAAGCTTACGCTCCTATTAATTGGTTATCTGATAATCGCTATGAACCATCTCAAGTCATCGCTCAACAAGAACAGCGCGACCTTCAAGGCCCTGGCATTGAAAAAGCACTTGCAACGCTTGACGAGCGAAGCAAGAAAATTGTTACAGCACGCTGGCTAGACGTTTCAGATGATGGTTCAGGTGCAAGCACGCTTCACGACTTGGCAGCAGAATTTAATATTTCAGCAGAACGTGTTCGTCAAATTGAAGCGGCAGCTCTTAAAAAAATGAAGTTAGCCCTTAGTAACGTTTAATACAACGCGACCATCATTATTTCAAAAGCTTTTTTAAATCTTCAGCGATGAGCTGCGCGCCTTGTTGATGTCTTAAAAATAATCTTAATTCCCCATCAGCATCAAAAACATAACTACCAGCAGTGTGATCAATTGTGTAGCTTCCAGGCGATGCACCGGACACCTTACTGTAAAAGACCTTAAAGTCCTTAGTTACCTTTTTCAAAGACTCAGTTGAATCTGGTCTCATCCCTAAAAATCTCTTATCAAAAGCAGGTACATATTGAGCCAGTAAATTTAGTGTGTCGCGTTCTGGATCAACTGTGACAAAGATAACCTGTACACGATCAGCGTCCTTACCCATTAACTCCATCACGCCTTGCATTTCATTCATAGTTGTAGGGCAAACATCAGGGCACTGGGTATACCCAAAGAACATAACAACCACTTTACCTTTGAAATCAGCAAGCTGCCTTTGTTGGCCATGATGATCAACTAAAGAAAAATCTTTGCCAAAAGATTTGCTGCCCGTAATATCTACATTATTAAATTTGAGAGCATCTTGAGAACAAGAAACAAAGAACGCTGCAGAAATCAGCAGAAAACATGTTCTTAATAATCGAGTGAGCTTCATATTTGTATTAGATGTAATGATCAATTAATAATGCTGCAAATAACAAGGACAAGTAAACAATAGAAAATCTAAATGTTTTCTTCGCCAACTCATCACTATAGGATTTATAGAGGGCGATGGCATATCCCAAGAATATGGCGCCCAACAATAAAGCACTTACTAAATAAAAATAACCACTCATTTGATACACAAAAGGCAAAATTGTTGCCGCAATCAAGATCAAGGTATATAGCAGAATATGTAATAGCGTGAACTTCTCCCCATGTGTCACTGGCAACATAGGCAAACCTGATTGTTTGTAATCCTCGCGCCTATAAAGTGCTAAGGCCCAGAAATGTGGCGGAGTCCAAGTAAAAATAATTAAGACTAAGAGCCATGCCTCTGCAGGCAAACTATTAGACACTGCAGCCCAACCTAACGCTGGCGGCATGGCTCCAGACAACCCGCCAATCACAATATTCTGAGGAGTCGCCGGCTTCAAAAGTAAGGTATAGATAATTGCATAGCCAACGAATGTTGCTAATGTAGTCCACATGGTAAGTGGATTAGCAAAATGCCACAGCAAAGCCATGCCCATGGAACCAATAATTAATGCGAACATAACAATATGAAGACTGCTTAACTCGCCGGTAGCGGATGGTCGCCATGCAGTCCTCCGCATCTTGGCATCAACTTTTTGTTCAACCAAACAATTAACAGCAAAAGCAGCCCCTGCAAGCAACCATATACCCACTGATGCGCCAATTAAAATCCGCCATGGCACCATACCGGGAGTTGCAAGAAACATGCCGATGATGGCACAAAAAACTGCTAGTTGCGTCACACGCGGCTTAGTAAGAGCCCAATACTTTTGCCACGTCGACATAACGTGGATGTTGTCTTTTGAACTCACACAAACCCCTTACGCTGCAACATTAACAACTTAATTAAAATAATAACCATTGCTGCCGCACCACCTGTATGAAGAAGAGCAGCGCCAATTGGCCAATCTAAAATAATATTACTCATGCCAGTAACCAATTGAATCAAACAAAAAGCAAATAAGGCAAAAGACCAACGCCTTAATGTTGGGTTGCTCGTTGTAATGGCATTTTTTAAAGTTTTATAGCTCACAAAAAACAAAATACATAGAACAATTAACGCGCCCAATCTATGCGTCCAATGAATTGCTCTTAAGGCCTCAATGGTTAAAAATTGGCCATCCGTTGCTTTGCCCAGTTCTCGCCACAACGAAAAGCCAGACTGAAAATCCATAGGAGGGATTATTTCACCATGACACAAAGGAAAATCATCACAAGCCAATACAGCATAATTAGTACTGACCCATGCCCCCAAAAATATTTGCGCACATAATGCTATCAACCCAAACCACAGCCAGGGACTAACGCCATGAGCAGACACTCTTTGTTGCTTAAATAAACTGTCATCACGCGGGGCTGTCAGTCCGGATAAATATGTCAAACTTGCCAAAAAACCAATCGCCAACATTAAATGAGTAGTCACAATTATCGGCTGAAGTTTTAATGTAACTGTCCATGCGCCAAAAGCACCTTGTAGACAAATTAACCCCAAAATAAAAATCGCCAACATTCGGATCTTTAAATTTATTTGATTTCTCTTTACCCAGGCCCATAGAAAAATTGAAATGCAAAGAAACCCAACCGCCATTGCAAAATAACGGTGTAACATTTCTATCCAAGCCTTACTAAGTGTCACAGGGCCAGTAGGCATTGCAGTTTGTGCTGCCGCAATATGATGCATTGCCATCATAGGATTCGAAACTCCATAGCACCCAGGCCAATCTGGACATCCCAAACCTGAATCCGTTAGTCTTGTAAAAGCTCCAAATAAAATTAAATCAAATGTGAAGAAAATCGTTAACAACACCAAGCGGTGAAAAGTAAACTGCTTCTTTCTCCACCAAGTAAAAAGCACTAACAGGGCTGCTACCGAAGCCCCTATAAAAGCTAATTGAACCCACATCACAAGAGACATCAGGATCCAACCTTCCCCGTAGGATTCCATTTCAATAATTTCTCTAAGTCTTTAACCATTTTTTTAAAATCCAAATGGCCATCGCCTGTCTGAAAACGCATCATTCTTTCTGCCCTGGGGTCCAACAAATGGATGGCGTTTTGGCTATTATCTGCATTAAGCCATGTCATTAATTGTTGTTTTTTTACTAAATCTTGAGGCATGCGCACATACATAAAACCCGCCATCTCTTTGTCATACGCTTTTTCAATTGCAGGATCAATCTTCGCATCATCAGTCACCAGCCAAACCAACTGCACGCGAGATTTCTCTTTACCCATCGCAGTGCGAAGCTGTCTCATCATATGTAATAAGGTAACGCAAGCCTCATCTCCAACCTTACAATCACTAGCGGGTCTTGCGATCAGCAAAGTCCATTTACCAACCAAATTTTCATCAATCACTTCAGAAGGAAATGGCTGGACTGGACTAACCAACTCTCCAATGTTAGCCTTACCACCCGCCGGCTTGATGACATAAAAAGTGAAATAAGAAGCTATGACTGGTGCAGCGCAAACCAACAACAATAAGATCATTTGCAAACGACCTCTTTTAGTTGCGGCATCTATTTTCTGACTTCCTGATGCGGGTATTAAAGGTTCTACCATTTTTTTATCGCTCAAGATTTTTCCTCTTTAAACCAGTAAATAACCAAAATAATAATGCAACAACTGCTAAAGCAAACCACTGAAAAGCGTACCCCTGATGTTTTTCAGCACCGGATGAAACCACCATCCAATCACGATTTAATCCATCAATCTCTTGATTGGCACTCTGCCTAATCACAAATGCTAATTGCTTACCGTCAAATTTTTTTGCTTCTTGGTCTAAATCCAAATTCTGCAAAATATTAGACTCATTGATCTCAACTGGAGTGCTCCCAATATTCATGACGCGAGCTGCATGCTCAAAAACAATGCCCCTTACCTCAACAATACCTGTTGGCGTAACAATATCTGGCAAGTGAGTCCTATCAAGCATATTTCGAGGCGCCCACCCTCGATTAACCCAAACAATACTCTCCACACCCTCTAACCTCATCGGTGTTAGAACATAAAAACCTGCAACAATACCCGTTTTAGGATCCTGCCCTTGCGGATGAGGTCTATTTTCAAGCCAAACTGTTCGGCTTGCCAAGTAGGTACCCCTAGCGATAATAGGGTGATGTAAGGCCTGATTTAACGCCAAGGCCTGACTATTAAGAGAAAGAGGCGCTGCCGATTCTTTGGCAATTAAATCATTAGCTATTGCTAGCTTCTCTTGCATTCGGTTAAGTTGCCAATTACCCAAAAAACAACCTGTACCAAAAATCATGAGAGCCGCAAAAGTTGCTATTGGCCGAGATAAAACAAGTCTTCTAAACATAAAGCAATGATACGATGCATACCTATGAAATGGATTATCTCAATAGCTTTTTTATTTATCTTTGCTAGCCTTGGGTCAGCGTTATATTTTATGATGCGCGATAAAGGCAAAAGCTCGAATACTGTCTATTCTTTAATGTTCAGAATCGGGCTCTCTATTACGTTATTTACTGGAATTTGGATTGCTCATAAGTTAGGTTATATACAAAGTACCGGTATACAGGTAATGACCCAATAAACCCCTTCGGCCTTCATTAGTCTCATTGGCATAAAGTATCTAACAATTGGACAGTATTAATCTCAAATAAAAAACGCCGCATTAGCGGCGTTTTTTTGAACTTAATTGCTATTCAAGCATTACATCCAATAAACAACAACGTAAAGACCTAGCCACACTACGTCAACAAAGTGCCAATACCATGCAGCACCTTCAAAGGCAAAATGACTCTCTGGCGTAAAGTGACCCTTAATTGTTCTAAATAAAACAACCGCCAACATAATCGCGCCCATAGTTACGTGAAAGCCATGGAAACCAGTCAACATAAAAAATGTTGACCCATAGATACCTGAACTCAACTTCAAGTTTAATTCGCTATATGCATGTACATACTCATACACTTGGAAACACATAAACAATGCTCCCAATAAAACTGTTGCTGTTAAACCTTGAATCACTTGTTTACGATGACCTTCGCGCATCGCGTGATGAGCCCAAGTACAAGTTAGCCCTGAAGTTAAAAGCAAAATAGTATTTAATGTTGGGATCGGCCATGGGCCCATTGTTTTGAAGCCTTCAACTAACCCACCTGGACCACTATTAGGCCAAGTGGCTGAAAAATCAGGCCACAAAAGCTTATTGTCGATATCACCCAACCAAGGCATCGCAATACTGCGAGCATAGAACAGTGCTGAGAAGAATGCTCCAAAGAACATAATTTCAGAGAAAATAAACCAAGCCATAGACCAACGATATGAAACGTCAACGTTCACACTATTCATACCAGACTCTGACTCACTAATGGCATCACCAAACCATGAGTACAAAGAAACAAGCGTCCAAACGATACCCGCCAAACAAAGAATCATGCCAGTAGTACTGCCATTAACCCATTGAGAAATACCAAAACCAAAACCAGCTAAACCAATACTGGTTACGATTGGATGGCGTGTTGGCGCTGGCACATAATAGTAAGGCGCTTTTGAAGCATTGGAAGACATTCTCTCTCTCCTAAAAAATCAACTCTTGAGGACTGCTTTAACAATCAACAATAATATTGTCATAAAAATTACTGTGCCCAAAACACCTGCAAGCACAATATGTACAAAACTTAAAGACGCCATATCAGCATCTTGACCAGATCTCTTTCGAACTCCCAAAAACCCCCAAAGCACCGCTCTCATAGAAACAAAAAAGGTCACAATCGGATGTCGTTGGTTCTTCTTCATATCAAATCTTTGAGGGCTTACTGTTATGTTCACCCGTAATTACTTTTTGAGCTCCACCCACCTCAAAGAATGTATAAGACAAAGTGATGGTCTTCACATCTTTTGGCAAAGCAGGATCAATCACAAAAACAACTGGCATTTCACGCGCCTCATTTGGCTTTAGCGTTTGCTGCTCAAAACAAAAACATTCCAACTTAGTGAAGTGTTGGGTTGCTTGTTTAGGTGCATAACTAGGAATCGCTTGTGCCGATACAGCACGATTCTGCGTATTAACAACTTCATAAACAACTTGGACTACTTCACCAGGATGAACTTCCATCGAATTCTTAACAGACCTAAAACGAAATGGTCCGCGCGTATTTGAATCAAACTCTACCGTTACCAATCGACTTTCATCAATCTGTGTATTTTTACTAACAGCGTTAACCGCTCTTGTCCCATAATCGTTCTTGCTGGTAACAACATTAATTCCTGTTACCTCACATAAAACCTTATACATTGGCACTAAGGCATAACCAAAACCAAACATAGCAAGGCTAATAACAACAAGCTTTTGCAACATATGGCGGTTGTACTTTGTTAGATTAAAAGCCATGCTTAACCAAGCACCACTTTCTTGGCATATATACCAACAAAAAATATCACTACTACAGTTAATAAAATCAAACCCAAGCGACGATTACTCGCGCTTGGATTGTTTTTATTTTGATGAGGCTTTGTCATAAATACTAGATCAGTCTACTTTTGGAGGTGTTTCAAAAGTATGGAAAGGTGCAGGTGATGGAACTGTCCACTCCAAACCTTTTGCTCCATCCCAAGGCTTATCAGCAGCCTTTTGACCGCCACGATAAGTTGGCAAAACTACAAATAACAAGAAGTAGACTTGTGACAAACCAAAACCAAGAGCACCAATTGATGCAACTGCGTTAAAGTCAGCAAACTGAACTGGATAGTCGGCATAACGACGTGGCATACCAGCCAAGCCTAAGAAGTGCATTGGGAAGAATGTAACGTTGAAGAAAATCATGGAAGCCCAGAAATGTATTTTTCCACGGAATTCATTCACCATGAAACCAGTCCACTTAGGCGCCCAATAGTAGAAGCCTGCGAACAGTGCAAACAATGAACCAGCTACTAAAACATAGTGGAAATGCGCGACCACGTAATAGGTGTCTTGAATCATGATGTCAATCGGAGCCATAGCACACATAAGGCCTGTGAAACCACCCATCGTGAATACGAAGATAAAGCCGATTGACCACAACATAGGAGTTTCAAATGTCATTGAACCCTTCCACATTGTTGCGACCCAGTTGAAAATCTTTACGCCAGTCGGAACGGCAATCAACATAGTTGCATACATAAAGAACAACTGTCCAGTTACAGGCATACCTGTTGCAAACATGTGGTGAGCCCAAACGATAAATGACAAGATCGCAATCGATGCTGTCGCATAAACCATTGAGCTATAACCAAATAATGTTTTACGTGCAAATGTTGGGATAACTTCACTAATAATGCCGAACGCTGGCAAGATCATGATGTATACCTCAGGGTGCCCAAAGAACCAGAAAATGTGTTGGTACATAACAGGATCACCACCACCAGCTGCCGAGAAGAAGCTAGTGCCAAAATGACGATCCGTTAGCACCATAGTGATAACACCAGCTAAAACAGGCATCACAGCAATTAACAAATAAGCAGTAATCAACCAAGTCCAACAGAACATCGGCATCTTCATTAATGTCATGCCAGGCGCACGCATATTAAGAATCGTCACGATGATATTAATTGATCCCATGATAGATGAAGCACCCATCAAATGAACCGCAAAAATTGCCATGTCCATACCAGGACCCATTTGCACAGATAGTGGTGCATATAGCGTCCAACCGGCAGCAGTTGCTCCGCCTGGCACAAAGAATGATGACAACAATAATGTGGCTGCAACAGGCATGATCCAGAAACTGAAGTTATTCATACGAGCGAATGCCATATCTGAAGCACCCACTTGCAATGGAATCATATAGTTAGCAAACCCCACAAAGGCAGGCATGATTGCGCCAAACACCATGACTAAACCGTGTAAAGTTGTTAACTGATTAAACAACTCTGGACGAATGTATTGCAATCCAGGTTGAAATAACTCTAAACGAATTAACAAGGCCATGACACCACCGGCCATCAAACTTACAAAAGCGAAAATTAAATAAAGCGTACCGATATCTTTATGGTTCGTCGCGTACAACCAACGGCGCCAGCCGTGTGGATGATCGTGTGCATGATCATCGTGGTGATCGTGTGCGTGGTTTACTGTGCTCATCTTGGCTCCAATTACCTTAATATTGATTACTTAGCTGCGCGTGCAGTTGTGAAGTCTTTTGGCTGAATTACTTCGCCAGTCTTATTACCCCATGAATTACGTGTAAACGTCATCACAGAAGCCAACTCAACGTCATTCAACTGTGCCCATTTAGGCATGGCGTTTTTACCGTTAAGTAGAATTTTTTGTTGACCTTCTTTTGGACCGTTAACAATCTTTGATCCATCTAGCGCCGGGAATGCGCCAGCACCTTTACCGTTTGGTTGGTGGCAAGCTGCACAATTTGCAGCGTAAACTTTTTCACCACGTTGCTTTAACTCGTCCATCGTGTATGTTTTTGTTGGATCATCAGCTGCAGCAGCTAACTTCTTCTTTGTTGCCTCAACCCAAGCTGAATAATCTGCATCAGAAACAACCTTCACAACGATTGGCATAAAAGCATGTTCTTTACCGCACAATTCTGAACACTGTCCGCGATATGTTCCGACTTTTTCAGCACGGAACCATGCGTCACGTACAAAACCAGGAATCGCATCTTGCTTTAAACCAAATGCAGGAATTGTCCAAGAGTGGATAACATCATTAGCAGTTAGTACTAAACGAATCTTTTTACCTACAGGAACAACAACCTCATTGTCCACTTCCATTAGATACGTATCGCTCTTATCTGCTTGGTTATTAATCTGTTCACGTGGTGTAGACAATGTTTGCAAGAAAGAAAGGCCTTCACCTTCACCCTTGATATAGTCATAGCCCCATTTCCATTGATACCCAGTCACTTTAATGGTGATATCTGAGTTCGTCGTATCTTTCATAGCCACAACAGTTTTTGTTGCAGGCAATGCCATACCGATAACAATTAGTAAAGGAACAACCGTCCAAATAATCTCAACCGTTGTGCTTTCATGAAAGCTAGCAGACTGATGACCTAATGATTTACGGTGTTTGTAAATTGAATAAAACATAACACCAAATACAGCCACAAAAATCACTGTACAGATGATTAACATCATCCAATGCAATGTTGCTACTTCTTCAGCAACTTTTGTTGCAGCTGGATGCAAATTCATCTGAAAGCGTGCAGGGCCGCCCGGCATGTCATTCATAGCCAAAGCTAAACCGCTTTGGAACAAGCTAGCTAAACCCAGCATCAAACCAGCTAATGTTGTGCGTTGTTTCATCTTTATTCCCATTTAATAAATTCTTAATCTATTGCAGCGCATAAAAACGCTATGCATTTGATATACATCAATTATATTTGGTGAAATTGGTCTAAAGCAATAAATTACTAAGCCCACTAAAGGTTTCCACCTATAAAAATGGCTAAAGCAAAGTGTAAGTACTCGCTTACTTATTTTTTTGGTCTAACAATCTGATCTGGACTGATGCTGGCTAAACCATCTTTTGCTCTTGATAAATTTAACTCTGGCGTCCAAGCATGGCCATAAACTAACTCTAAAGTAATCTGCAGGGCACATTCAGCCCCCCCCAAACTAGATTGACGGCTAACCTGATCGAACTCCTCTGCGGTAATTAAGCCAAGTAAAAGGGCATCTTTCACTAATAAATCACGGTTTTTATAATCTAGAGTTAGATATTCCATATCCATCACTGGCTCTGAAAATCCTTCCTGTAATAAAACATCCCCTACATCATGCATATCCCATGACGAATACTCGACAATTCTTTCAAGACCTAATAAAGCCTGCAAATTCTTACCCGTATCTGGCCCCAAATAACTAAACATCAATAAAGCATTAGGAGCCAAATATTTTTTCCATTCAGGCACAAGATCCTTAGGGGACAGTCTAGACAACTCTAAATTAGACCAAATGAAATCAAATTTAAGCTTCTCTGAACTTGTGCCCACAGCAAATAATTGAGGCACAGATTTGCCTAGCAATTTATATGCGCATTTTTTAAAGAATGGGTATTGAAGTTCTTTTTCTGAAATAAACAATTGGGCAGATGAGTAACGCTTCAATAGAACGTCGGCATCTGCGCCTCGCTGCCAAATTCTTCCAGGAATCATCTTAATAATGGATAACTTCTCATCCATACGAACTGATATTTCATCAGTAAGCCAATTGGGGATACGCATAAACACTGTGCTGGGCATGGTCATAAGCCTCAGTATACTCAGCTAAACAATGAAATTTCTCTTACCAACTGCCTGCATTGGATGTAAGAGCTACCAAACATCGAGAATTTGCGATAACTGTTTTAATCGATTAATGCGCTCTCAAACACACCGCTGTTTTCAGTGTGCACTTCCCACCTACTCGAATGCTACCCACTGTTCTCAATGTCAACAAGATCCACCTTATTTTGACGAGACTGTTTGCTTAGATAGTTATGATGGCCTTTTAACAGAGGCTGTGCACAGATATAAATATAACGGGGGGATTGCTATTGCACAGGGGCTGACAGATACCTGGTTCAAGATATTTGATAACGGAATTTTTAATCAACGGAAAAAAGATGAGGTCTTATTACTTCCGGTTCCACTAAGCAAAATCAAACTTCATGAGCGGGGCTTTAACCAATCATGGGAACTATGCAAACTATTTGCGAAAAAAACTGGCATCATGCTTCACCCATCAGTCCTCACAAGATTGCATTTAGATACAAATCAAGCAAAATTAGGGAAAACAGAACGTTTAAATCGATTAGCTAATGTTTTTTCGGTATCACCAAATTATGTTGACCTTGTAAAAAATAAATGTGTTGTTATTGTTGATGATGTCATGACAACAGGAGCCACTCTTAACAGCATGAGTAAACTTCTAAAAAAACATGGCGCCCGTGAAATTATTAACTGGGTGATGCTTAGAACATCACTGAAATAACTATGATTAATGTCGTACTCGTCCACCCCGATATTCCGCCAAATACAGGCAATATTATTCGTCTATGCGCCAACACTGGCGCACAACTACATTTAATTGAACCTTTGGGATTTCCCCTGGAAGATGCGAAATTAAAGCGCGCGGGCCTTGACTATCATGAGTATGCAGAAATGAAGGTTCATAAAAGTTGGGATGCTTTTTTGGCATCAGAAAACCCATCCCAAGACAGAATGTTTGCCATCACCACCAAAGGAGAGGCAAAACTTTCTGAATGTGTTTTTCAGCTAAATGATTACCTAGTATTTGGTTCAGAAACTAAAGGGTTGCCGCAACATGTGCGCGACTATTTTTTACCAACACGTGCATTACGCTTACCGATGCGCCCCAATAATCGCAGCCTGAATTTATCAAATGCTGCCGCGATCATGGTGTATGAAGCATGGCGACAACTAGGTTTTATTGGTGGCGAGTAATTAATTCGTTTCTGACTTAGCGTCACGACCCATTAATAATTTCACAGCATCAACAGGGTTTAGCCCTCTAAATAAAACTTCTGAAACCATTTGGCAAATAGGCATGTCTATTTTTTTATTGGCAGCTAAATCACTGACGGCCTGAGCGCATCGAACACCTTCAGCAACATGGCCCAGATTAGCTAACACATCAGAAAGGCTCTTACCACTCGCTAATTGCATGCCAACTTGCCGATTGCGTGACAAATCACCTGTGGCCGTCAAAATTAAGTCACCAACACCTGTTAGGCCCATAGTGGTTTCTGACTTGCCACCCATAGCAATAATTAGACGCATCATTTCTGCAAGCCCTCTAGTTAACAATGCAGCGCGAGCATTCAAACCAAGGCCTAGACCATCACTGATGCCAGTAGCAATAGCGAGAACATTTTTAATCGCTCCGCCTAACTCAACACCAACCACATCATCACTACCGTAAATCCGCATTCGCCCAGAATGAAAAACTTTTTGTGTGAGCAATACAAGCTCTTCTGCATGACTAGCCACCGTTAATGCACAAGGCATCTCTCTGGCCACCTCAACTGCAAAACTAGGCCCTGACAGCACCCCCAATCGAATTTGACGAGCAAATGACAACTGACTTTTTGATAGCTCTCGCTCAATGACTTGGTGAGGCATCGCTGAAGTTTTGGGCTCTAAACCCTTACACAACCAAACCCAATTAAGTGGCACATCTATCGTTTTAAGGAGATGATCAACCAACTCGCTTAGGCCTGAAACTGGTGTAGCAAGTACCACCAAGGTGTCTTGACTTGCATTTGAAAAAGCCTCATCCCAACTAGCAGTGACCTTGAGTTGCGGGGGCAAAAAAACATCTTTTAGATAGCGCTTATTACATCGTGATACCTGAACATCATCAGCCAGCTCAGAGGAACGACTCCACAAAGTCACCTCTGAACAAAGCGGATTCTTGGCGGCATGAACGGCCATTGCTGTACCCCATGCGCCTGCGCCAAGAAATATAACTTTCATAAAAATTAATTTGGCAACACTATGCCGCTATCAGATGAGCCTTCAGGAGCAGATGCTTGCTGCAATCGCTGCTCATAAAGAGCGTGGAAGTTGATCTCTGCCAAATGAACAGGTTGGAATCCTGCACGACTAATCACGTCTGCAATATTGGACCTTAGATAAGGGAACAAAATTGTTGGGCATGCGATGCCTAGCATTGGATCCATTTGTTCAGCTGGCATATTTTGCATTTCAAAAATACCTGACTGTTGCGCTTCAACCAAGAACAAAACTTTATCTTCGATACGTGTTGTCACAGTACCCACTAAAGTTACATGGAAATTACTAGCATCTAATTGATTTGCTTGAATATCAACCTGCACTTCTAATTTTGGCTCGCCTTGTTCTAAAAGAATCTGCGGGGCATTAGGTTGCTCCAAAGATAAATCTTTTAGGTAAACACGTTGAATTTGAAAACTTGGCGCGCTCTCTGCTGCACCATTTGCTGCTTCTGCCATTTACTTTCCTTTATTTACCCAACAAAGGGTCTAGTTTACCCGCACGATCAAGTGCTGAAAGATCATCAAAACCACCTACATGGGTGTCATCAATGTAAATCTGCGGAACTGTCCGACGACCAGTTCTAGCCATCATCTCTTCCTTCTTAGATGGATCTTTATCCACCAGAATTTTTTCCGTAATCACGGCCCCTTTAGATTGCAGCAATCGCTCTGCCATATTGCAATATGGGCAAACTTGGGTGCTATACATAGTAATTTTTGCCATTTAGAACCTTTTTAGACCTTTATTTAACTAGTGGCAAGCCTGCTTGATTCCATGCAGAAATGCCTCCTTCTATGCAAGCAATCTCTGAAAAGCCTAATTTTTTAAGCTTTCCAACAGCCGTATTTGCTCTGGAACCACTTAAACAAACTAAAATAGTAGGCTTATTGGTGTCTAACTGAAGCTTTTGAATATTGTCAAAATCCGCTAAAGGCAAATTTTTTGAATTTGCAATATGCCCTGACTGATACTCATCAACTGTTCGAACATCTAGTAATTGAGCTTGTCGCTGGTTAACCCATTGAATAGCCGTATGCACATTAAGCAGCTGCTTATTGAGGCGGCCTAAGAGTTGAGGGAGCGCTAAAGCTAAGCCTGATGTCACTAAAGTAGCTATTAGCAGTAAATTATTTGTATTTGTTAAAAAGTCCATTAGTCAATTATAGAATGTGAATATGAAACAACTTGTACTTATCCGCCATGGCGAATCCCAATGGAACCTTGAAAATCGTTTTACCGGTTGGGTTGATGTAGATCTCACCCCAACTGGCATCCAGCAAGCTACGCAAGCTGGCGAGAGATTAAAGGCCGCAGGGTATGATTTTGACATTGCTTACACTTCTGTGCTGAAACGTGCCATTAGAACCCTCTGGCACGCTCAGGAGGCCATGGATAGGCTATGGATACCGGTTGTTCATAGTTGGCGCCTAAATGAACGCCACTATGGTGCACTAGCAGGCCTTAATAAAACTGAAACAGCCGCCAAATATGGTGATGAACAAGTACATATTTGGCGCCGCTCTTACGATGTGCGCCCGCCATTGCTAGAAGAAAATGACCCTAGAACTTCATTTAACGACCCTCGCTATGCCAAATTAAAGCGCGAAGAAATACCGCTAGGGGAATGTCTCAAGGACAATGTAGCAAGAGTCTTACCCCTTTGGGAGGAATCAATTGCACCAGCTCTACGTTCGGGCAAACGCGTTTTAATCGCGGCACATGGCAATAGCATTCGCTCCCTCGTTAAATATCTTGACCAAGTATCAGATACTGACATTATGGAAATTAATATCCCCAATGGCACACCACTTGTTTATGAGCTAGACGACAACCTTAAACCTCTCAAGCATTTCTACTTAGATAAATAAACCATGTATCGGTCAATTAAAAATATTGCGCTTATTTGCACGGGCCTAATTGCTGGCGTTGCCTTAACGCTTCAACTATCAGCAACTGCGCAGCAAGGCGGATCAAATCTTCCGTTAGATGAGCTTCGAACACTATCGAACGTGTTTGGTCAAATTAAAAGAGATTATGTTGAATCTGTTGAAGATAAGCGCTTACTAACCGATGCAATCAAAGGCATGGTAAGTGGCCTCGACCCTCACTCTTCTTATTTAGACAAAAAAGACTTTGCTGAAATGCAAGAGCACACGCAAGGTAAGTTTGCCGGACTGGGCATTGAAATTACCTCAGAGGATGGCGTCGTCAAAATTCTCAACCCTATCGAAGACACCCCAGCAGCAAGAGCCGGCCTTCAACCTGGAGACCTCATTACACGCCTAGATGACAAACCAGTGCGCGGGATGTCGCTAGATCAGTCAGTGCGTCGCATGCGTGGTGAACCAGGCACAAAGATTACCTTAACCATCTTCAGAAAAAGCGAAGAACGAACATTTCCCGTAACGATCATTCGAGCTGAAATTAAAGTTCAATCAGTTAAAGCGAAAATGATTGAACCTGGCATTGCCTATGTGCGAATTACTAGCTTTCAAGAAAGAACGGTTCCTGATTTAGGTAAAAAATTAGCGGAGTTATACGAAAAAGAGCCCCAAATTAAAGGACTTATTCTAGACCTCAGAAATAATGGTGGCGGCCTTCTACAAGGAGCAGTTGGAGTATCTGCTGCCTTTTTAGCAAATGACACATTGGTGGTTTCGACCAAAGGCCAATCAGAAGATGCAAAGCAAATATTTAAAGCGACTCCTGAAAATTACAAATTAGGCGAACTAACTGATCCATTGGCACAACTACCAGCGACACTCAAAAAAGTACCAATGGTTGTATTGGTCAACGCATTCTCTGCATCAGCCTCAGAAATTGTTGCCGGTGCATTACAAGATCACAAGCGCGCCACGATCATTGGTAAAACCACTTTTGGTAAAGGATCTGTTCAAACAGTCAGGCCTTTAAGCGCTGATTCAGCATTGAAATTAACCACTGCTTACTATTACACACCCACTGGCAAATCCATCCAAGCTTTTGGCATTAAGCCAGATATTCCTGTAGATCAAAATTCTGAAGGTGATCCTGATGATGTGTTAATCACACGCGAAATCGATAGCGAAAAGCATCTTCGCAATAAACAGTCTTCAGAAGAAAAGCTCATCAATGATCGAGAAAAAAGACGCATCGACGAACTTCAACGAATTGAAGATCTGAACGCGAAGAAAACCCCTGAGGAAAAAGAAAAGGACCGCAAAAAACGTCCTGCTGAATTTGGAACTGCGGAAGATTTTATGTTGCAACAAGCGCAAGCTTATTTAAAAGGCCAAACTGTTAAACGATCTAAATCTCGCCTAGAGTAAAAATTACATGAATGACAGTGAGCTTCTTCGATACTCTCGCCACATACTTCTTGAAGATATTGGCATAGAAGGTCAAGAAAAGTTTCGAGCTGCTCACGCAATAATCATTGGTGCTGGCGGTCTGGGTTCTGCAGCTGCTCCATACTTGGCTGCTGCAGGTGTTGGAAAAATTACGCTCATTGATCATGATGTAGTAGAGATCACTAATCTCCAACGTCAGATCATGCATAACCATGATGCAATTGGGCTTTCCAAAGTGGCTTCTGGTAAAAGAATGCTGAGCCACCTCAACCCAAATGTAGAGATAATTGAATTAACGCAAAAGGCAACTTCCGAATTACTGGATGAACTACTACCCCAGGCATCAATTGTGCTCGATTGCACTGATAACTTTAAAACTAGGCACCTTATCAATGCTGCCTGCCATAAGCATCAACGACCTTTAGTTAGCGGCGCTGCGATTGGCTTTGATGGACAAGTAACAGTCATTGACCCTAGATTATCAAATGCCGCATGTTATGCCTGCATCTTCCCGGAAAATCAAATTTTTGATGAGATGAAATGTTCAACTATGGGCATATTCTCACCACTTGTCGGAATTATCGGCAGCATTCAAGCAGCACAAGCACTACAAGTTATAGCTCAGATAGGCGAGCCATTATGCGGAAGACTTCTACTATGGGATGCGCGAACAAGTCAGGTGAATGAAATTCATGTTCACAAAGATGCAACTTGTAAAGTTTGCTCTACAAAGAATTAATTTTTTCTAAAGCAGCAGCAATTTCTTCAGGCTCAATCGCTGCTAATAATTCATCAACTGCGGGTACTAGGTTTTTTGCATGAGCTCTTAGAATTTCTTTTTTCACTGATAACAACTGATTAAAGTGCAAAGAAAAATCTCTTAAACCCATACCCAGAAGCACTCTGGTCATGGATGGCTCACCGGCCATCTCGCCGCAAACTGAAACCGGCATATTGGCAGCATTTGCTTCACGTATGACACCTGCAATTAACCTCAGCACTGCAGGATGTAGGGGGTCATACAAATGCGCAACTGCATTATCAGCTCGATCAATTGCCAAAGTGTATTGAATCAAGTCGTTGGTGCCGATAGACAAGAAATCTAGACGGCGAATAAACAAAGGCAATACCAACGCAGCAGCAGGAATCTCAATCATTGCACCAACTTTGATATTAGGATCAAAAGCAACGCAACGATCTTCTAATTGCTTCTTTGCAAGCTCGATTAAGTCCAGTGTCTGATTAATTTCTTGAACATGAGCCAACATAGGAATCAAGATTTTCATTTTTCCAAAAGCTGATGCCCTCAATATTGCACGCAACTGGACCAAAAACATATCTGGTTCCGACAAAGACCAGCGAATTGCCCGCAAACCAAGTGGAGACATCAAATTAGTGCCGCCATCATCTTGCACATCCAATGGTTTATCAGCGCCAATATCAATAGTGCGAATGGTGACAGGCAAGCCCTTCATTGCTTCAGCAGTGCGACGATAAGCCAAATACTGCTCTTCCTCACCCGGCATCTCGCCTTTACGATTCATGAATAAAAATTCAGATCTGAATAAACCAATACCAACGGCCCCTGAATCAAGTGCTGAACCAGCATCTTCTGGCATTTCAACGTTGGCCATTAAATCAATTGGCAAACCGTCTAAGGTAAATGTTGGTGTGTACTTTAGCCTCTGAAGCTTCTTCTTCTCGAGCTTCCTTTGTGTTTGTAAATGTCGATACTCTTCTAAAACAAGGGGGCTTGGGTCAACGATCACAATGCCGCGATCACCGTCAATAATCAGCCAATCATCTTGTCGAATTAAATCACTAGCCTGGCGAACACCCACAGCAGCTGGAATATCTAAACTTCTTGCCACAATTGCGGTATGAGAGGTTCGACCACCAAGGTCTGTGATAAAGCCCCCAAAAGCCATATCTTTGAAACGCATCATATCTGGCGGTGCAATGTCATGCGCCACAACAATGAGCCCACCTAACTCTCGTGTCTCACTAACACTCTTATAAAAAGAAGAAATCGTCTGATGATCTTCACCATGATGAAGTACCTTCATGACACGCTCAACAACCTGTCTAATATCAGTTGCGCGCTCACGTAAATATTCATCTTCAATTTCTGCAAACTGACCAAGCAAAAATTCAAGTTGGGTAGCTAAGGCCCACTCTGCGTTATATCTTTTTGATCTAATTAATTCGAGGGGTTTTTCAGTTAACGTTGTATCGGCCAATATCATGGCATGAACATCTAAAAAAGCCGCCATCTCCTCAGGGGCAGCAACTGGCAAACCATCTCTTAATGTTTTTAATTCTTGTCGTACTATCTTAAAGGCATCTAATAATCTCTTTTCCTCTGCCACCTCTTGACCCACATCTACCAAATAATGCACAACATCCATAGCAGACGGTGCAATACGTAAGGCTTTACCAATGGCTATGCCATTGGTAACTGGTATCCCGTGGAGCGTAAATGCCAAAGTTACTCGCCCTCACCAAATCGGTCGCCAATTAAGGCTTCCAGTGCCTGAAATGCCTCTTCAGCTTTATCACCCTCTGTTTCAAGTGTCACAACACTACCCATGCCAGCAGCCAACATCATGACACCCATAATACTTTTCGCATTAACTCTACGGCTTCCTTTGGACAAATAAACCTCACATGGAAATTGGCCCGCAAGCTGCGTTAACTTAGCAGATGCACGTGCATGAAGACCAAGTTTATTAATGATTGTTATTTCTGCACTCGGCATATTTATTCCTTACCCACCACTTTTTCAATTGGATTTACTTTTTCTTCTTGAATACCCAAGTAGCCAAGCGAAATAATTCCCTGCTGCCCACCATGCATTGCTTTATTTGTAACAGAATCCAACCCTTCTGATCTATAAGCAATTGCCCTCATGAGCATAGGCAGATTAACCCCTGCAATAACACGAACACGAGTATCAAACTCTGGCAAATGGGCTAAACGACTAGCCACATTTGCTGGTGTTGCACCCATAATGTCAGTTAATACCAACATGCCCTCATGCGAACAAATCGGCTGAGCCAATGCTACCGCTTTTTCCAAGGTCACCTTAGCATCTTCATGTGCCGTGACATCTAAACTTAAAATTCTTTCAGGTACATCGCTGTAAACATGCGCCACAAACTCTTTTAGAGCAGTAGCTAAAGGCGCATGAGCAATGATTAATATTCCGATCATATTAACTGTTGTTCCAAACTCATTAACCAATGTTTAGCAACGTCGTAACCAGTTTGTTGAGTAATTTCCACAAAACAAGTTGGACTTGTGACATTAATCTCAGTTAAATATCCACCAATAAAATCTAAACCAACTAAGTGCAACCCTCTGGCTGCCAAAATTGGTCCCATATGACTTACCACTTCCGCTTCTTTAGAAGCGATTGGGCACGCAACCCCCTTACCACCGGCAGCTAAATTGCCCCTTACTTCACCACCCTGAGGAATTCTAGCTAAGGCATGAGGAATAGCCTGACCACCTATTACCAAAACGCGCTTATCTCCATCGGCAATTTCTGGTAAAAATTTCTGCGTCATCAGAGCTCGTTGACCAGAGTCACCCAAAGTTTCAACAATACTAGCCAAGTTCAGTCCATCTGACTTTACTCGAAAGATACCCATGCCTCCCATGCCATCCAAAGGCTTAATAATGATGTCTTGATGTTCGCGATGAAAATTCTGAATATCACTCAAGCTATAGCTGATTAATGTTGGCGGCGCATATTGCAAAAATTCCAGCAAAGATAATTTTTCCGAATGATTTCGTAAGGCGGCAGGGTCATTAAATATCTTGGCGCCCTCTAACTTAGCCTGTGATAAAAACCATGTGGCAGTCACATAACTCATGTCAAAAGGCGGGTCTTTTCTCATGATCACAGCGTCAAATGAAGACACTTTTTTTTGCTGCACTTCTTCATAAGCATACCAAGGTGTCATCGTACGATCTACTTGTATTCTTTGAGACTTGGCATAAATAGAGCCATGAATACTTTTGATGTCTTCAACGTGACAATGCCAAATGGTATGCCCAGCGCTCTGAGCAGCCTGCATCATAGCTAAAGTGCTATCTTTCTCTACAGAAAAACTAACCAGCGGATCGGCGACAAATAATAAGTTCATATAACTTATTCTGCCTCAGGATCAGTACGCTCTAACTCTAAAGATGCTGCTAATAAAGCTAGTCGAGCAACGACCCCATATAAATAGAAACGATTAGGAGCAGCAACTCCCGGCTTCGCAGCCGTATCGGGAATCGCGTTGTGCGCAAAAGCCAACGGCACAAAATGCGCTCCAGGTGCATTTAAGTTTTCATCAATCCCACGATCCGTATGGACACGATAAAAACCACCCACCACATAACGATCCATCATATAGACAACTGGCTCTGCCACTGCCTCATTAATTTTTTCGAATGTATAGACCCCTTCTTGGATCAACACATCACTCACTTCCATACCCTCTTTAATAACACTCATCTTGTTGCGTTCTTTACGGTTTAGGCCCTTCACCTCACTAGCATCCTTAACCGTCATAATCCCCATGCCATAAGTGCCAGCATCGGCTTTAACAATGGCATATGGCTTTTCTTTGATGCCATACTCGCGGTACTTGCGCGCAACTTTTTTCAAAATGGCATCAACACTCTCTTCAAGCGCCTCTTCTCCAATGCGTTCATGAAAGTTAATCCCTGAACATTTAGAAAAATATGGGTTAATCATCCAAGGATCGACATCAATCACTTTGGCAAACTTTTTTGCGACATCATCATAAGCTGCAAAGTGATTAGACTTACGCCTAACTGCCCAGCCCGCATGCAGTGGTGGCAACAAGTACTGTTCATGTAAATTTTCTAAAATGGGAGGGATACCACTCGACAAATCATTATTTAATAGAATGGTGCAAGGATCAAAATCCTTTAGCCCCAAACGACGCCCCTTCATGCCGATTCTAACTAGAGGCTCCAAAATTAATCGTTGACCATCTGGTAAATCGATAGGTGTTGGGCTTTTAATATCATCAGACAAAGACCCCAAACGAACATTTAATCCAGTTTGCCTTAATACAGAAGCTAATCTTGCAACGTTCTGTAAATAAAACATATTCCGCGTATGGCGCTCAGGAATCAGTAATAAATTTTTTGCATCTGGGCAAATTTTCTCAATCGAGGCCATTGCGGCCTGAACAGCAAGAGGCAACATTTCAGGGGAAAGATTATTAAATCCCCCCGGAAACAAATTCGTGTCGACTGGTGCAAGCTTAAAACCTGCATTGCGCAAATCAACCGAACAATAAAAAGGTGGCGTATGTTCTTGCCACTCCATCCTGAACCATCTTTCAATAGCAGGGGTAGCTTCTAAAACTTTGCTCTCTAATTCAAGCAAAGGACCATTAAGGGCAGTAATCAAATGTGGGACCATGGTCTTATTGTAAGTCGGATAAAAAAAGGATGGGTTCTTTTAGAATCCATCCTTTTATACCCCCTAAAAAATCGCCCTGACAGAAGAATTTAGGGGGGCACTTCAGAGTTATAAATATTTACAAAAATGTACTAATTAAGACTCATATGCCGTTTCGCCGTGAGATGTAATATCCAACCCCTCGCGCTCTTCATCTTCAGGAACCCTCATGCCAATCAAAAGGTCTACCAGTTTGAATGAGGCAAATGACACCACACCAGACCAAGCTATTGTTGTTAAAACAGCTTTTGCTTGGATCCACACTTGACTTGCAATTGAATAATCAGCTGATACTGCATTGGCCACATAATCATAGATACCCGTGCCACCTAAAGATGGGGCAGCAAAAACACCCGTCAACAAAGCTCCCAAGATACCGCCCACACCATGAACCCCAAAAACGTCGAGGCTGTCATCTGCACCCAAAATCTTCTTAAGCCCTGTAACACCCCATAAGCAACAAGCTCCACCGATAAAGCCAATCACAATTGCACCCATTGGGCCAACAAAACCGGCCGCAGGCGTAATGGCCACCAAACCAGCCACCGCACCGGATGCCCCACCCAACATAGACGGCTTACCTTTAGTAATCCACTCAGCAAAAGTCCATGATAGAAGTGCAGCCGCAGTTGCCAAGAAAGTATTTACAAATGCTAAGGCTGCACCGCCATTGGCCTCCAAAGCTGAACCAGCATTAAAGCCAAACCAACCAAACCATAGCAACGATGCTCCCACCATTGTTAAAGTCAAGCTGTGGGGTTTCATAGCCTCTTTGCCAAAACCAATACGCTTACCAACCACAAAGGCTCCCACCAAACCTGCAACCGCGGCATTGATATGCACAACGGTACCACCCGCAAAATCTAGGGCACCCATTTGGAATAGCCAACCTGACACTGCTGTTGCCTTTTCAGCAGCTGCAGCATCTGTAAACGCATCAGGACCAGGCCAGAACCAAACCATATGAGCTACTGGTAAATAGCTAAAAGTGAACCATAAAACTGTAAACAGCAATACCGCTGAAAATTTCACGCGCTCAGCAAAAGCCCCAATGATCAAACAGCAAGTAATGGTCGCAAAAGCTCCTTGAAAAGCAAAGTAGCCGAACTCAGGAATTACAACTCCTTTACTAAAGGTTGCGGCAACAGAATCAACCGTAACACCTGACAAGAATAGGCGATCAAATCCTCCAAAGAATGCCCCTCCCTCTGTAAATGCAATGCTGTAGCCATACACCGCCCACAAAATTGCCACTAAGGAAAAAATTACCATACATTGCATTAATACAGACAACATGTTTTTACTGCGCACCAACCCACCGTAAAACAACCCTAAACCAGGTAAAGTCATCAAGATCACTAATGCTGTTGAAATCAATAACCACGCGGTATCCCCCTTATTTGGAACGGGAGCTGGAACTGCTGGTGCTGCAGGAGCAACGACAGCAGAAGTAGCTGCTGTAGCGGCAACCGCTGGCTTTGCATCATCTGCATAAGCGGATGATGAAACAGCCATAGTTACCGACCCCAGCGCAAAAACTGCTGCACCAACTGCGAGTAGACGCTTCATCCAATTAACCATTTTGTTACCTCACATTAAAGAGCATCCGCACCGGTTTCACCGGTACGAATACGAATTACTTGTTCAATAGATGACACAAAAATTTTCCCGTCACCAATCTTCCCGGTCTTGGCGGACTTCTCGATCGCTTCAATAGCGCGATCAACAAGACTATCGTCAATAGCTGCTTCGACTTTTACCTTGGGTAAGAAATCCACCACATACTCTGCTCCACGATATAACTCAGTGTGCCCTTTTTGTCGCCCAAAACCCTTCACTTCAGTAACAGTAATACCAGAAACACCCACCTCTGATAATGCCTCACGTACTTCATCAAGCTTGAAGGGCTTAATAATTGCTGTAATTAGTTTCATATATTTCTCCGTCAAACCATCAAATTAAAATGATTTAAGAACTGAAATAGCCACACCATTCTTAACTAAAGAATTACCCTCAGCCACGCCATACGCCTTAGTTCCGCCTTTAGCATCATTGATGTAGTACTTCACGCCCAACAAATAACCATCTAAGTCATAGGTCAGACCAAGGTTGTAATCAGCATATGAAAATTTTCCATATGATGAATAGGCTGAAGCAGACTCTTTGTAATCGGTATACCCTGCATGAACCGCTGCAGTTAATTTAGGCAATACCTCTTGGCTTAATGTCAAATCGTAATACACCGTACCACTTGCATCTTTTACGCCATCAGTTGTTGCAAAATAATTTTTAGACAACAAATATGAAGTTTTAAAAGCTAATGGCCCATAGGTCAAACCTACATAAGCTTCATGCGTATTAGCAATATTCTTATTAGCTACAGAATCTCTGGAGCTTGGATAGCTGTAATAAATAGTTCCCACATCCACTCCAAACCCTGCTATTTCTGTTTTATAGCCGCCGTAATAATCAATTTCCAAATTTAATCTTGAATTGGCAGCTGTCCAATCAGAAACATTAGAGGCCCATGAACCCACATATAGTCCAGAATTGTGGGCCAAATCAATACCACCTTGTGCAGCAGGATTGCTATTGTTTTGCTTGATACCTCTCACACGATAATCACTTGTTGCACCCAAGTTATATGACAAAGTAAATACAGGTGCCGGCTCATCAGCAGCAGAGGCAACACCAGAAGACAATGAAGCTGCTGCCGCCAAGGCAATAGCAGAAAGAGTTAAATAAGTTCTCATGTAGTGCGCTCCTAATAAACAATCCAAGGGAAATTCCTTGCAAGTTATATATGCAAAAGGCATGCCAACTTTAAAATATCAATATTAATCAATAGGATAAATAAAATTTTTACTGTTTATAAGGTCATAAGTTAGTTTTGCCTATTTTTTGTCCTTATGTATGCACCACTATTGAACACCTTTTTGGTGCATAAATTTTCTATAATCTTGATATAAATAGATGAGCCTTTTAATTGGAGTAGCCATGAACCCTCAAGACATCATGCAGAAAATGCAAACAATTGCCAGTGATATGCAAAACAAAGTTGGCGATGCTATTCGTCAATCTCCCGCAAAGGATCTTGAAAAAAATATACGCGGGTTAATGACTCAAGGATTTCAAAAATTAGATTTAGTGACTAGAGAAGAGTTTGATTTGCAAACGCAAGTACTTGCGCGTACACGTGCAAAGCTTGAAGAGCTTGAGTCAAAAATTACAGCATTAGAAAATAAAAAATAATATTTTCTGTCCCATAAAAAAGCAGAGTATTTACTCTGCTTTTTTATTTCTTAAGACATCAAGCCCCAGCCAAATGATGCTTTAACGGTTTGGGATAAAACAAAAACCATAAGTAAGAACAAACCTGCAAGGTAAAGAATATAAAAAATACTTGTTTAAATGCATCTATTTTTTCAACGCCCATAGACATAGAAAAATCTATACCCCAACCAATCCCCCATTGAAATACAAATGCTCCCACAAAAATGAGCAAGTTATAACTCGTACTAGCTATACCTGCATTACGCGATGGAAATACAGTGATTACAGTACTTTGACCAAGAATGTGCCCAGTTGCAGAAATCGCAAAAATGATCCACAAGACCCAGCTATAGGTGGCATGGCTTGTGATAGCAAAAAACTGGGCAAACAAACCAAGCGCCAACATCCACTTAACATAATTTAATGTTTTAAACCCTTTGCTATTAGCTCTTGGCATAAACCATGCATTAAATGCATAACCAATCAGCAGAGCCGCATTGAAAATAAATAATATCTCTGCATTAACAGTAGAGCTAAATCCTAGCACTTGGGTCATCCATGGACCAATCCACAAAGTTTGCAATGCTAGAAATCCACCGTGATTAATAATTCCTAAAGGCAACATTCTTAGAAAGAAGGGGTGCCCAATAATATCTTTTATGCCAAAGGCCACCACTTCATCAACTGATTTATTATTTTTTCTGGGGTGATCGTCAAATTTAGGCAACCCAAAACGAATGCCTATAAAACCAATCGCAACCAAGATTGCCATAATCCAAAATACCCCGCGCCACCCCATAAAAGGCAATGCCAATTGAACTGGTATCGTTGTAATAAGAGCCCCAATGGTGCCAAACACTAACATACCCGAAGCTAATTGCCCTTGTTGTTCAATTGCAAACCAACGGCGATAGGCTGTAAATGCCGCCATCAGACAGGCAGAGACCCCAACCCCAATCAGAAATCGGCCAAGAGTAATTCCCCAAAGACTATCTGCATAAGCAAAAACCACTGAACCTATCAGCGCCACCAACAATAGAATACTTTCTGTTCTCCGTGTGCCAAACTTATCCATAGCAAGTCCCAGCGGAATTTGCATGGTAGAAAATCCGACAAAATAAGCTGCAGATAGTAGGCCTAGCTGAGCATTAGTGATCTTTAGGTCAGCTATTAACTCTGGCGCAATAACAGCATTAACCGATCGAAATGCATAAGATAAGAAATAAGCAAATGCAAAAAAAGAAAAAACTGCAATCGCGGGAACGCCCTTTAAAGGTAAATCAGCTTGAGTAATGTTTGATTTCATAAAATGATTAATAGGGTTTAAATCCACTCAAGAACATCACATGCTCTTCTTCATTAACTGTTTGATTCTCAGCATCTGACAATTGCTGTAAAACACTTAATTGGTATACCCAGACTTGACCATCTGGCAATGTCCTTTGCACCAACCATAGCTTTAATAATCTCTTTTGGCCATCAGGTGCCACACCTAGTAAGGCCCAGTTTTGTGCTGGCAACGCATAACTAGGTTGCCCAGCAGTCCTAATAGTGGCGATACTCGATTTAATCGGCGCTTCTGCTTTAAGGTTTGCCAGCATCCCTTGCTGCAAATACTGAACCAACTCATTGACATTAACTTTTTGATTCGGCGCCACATGAATACTGCCAATCGCATATAAGGCCTGACCGGCCTTAGCTGCCTCCATGGTCATTACCAAGCGCTCACCTTGAAATTGAATAACCTTTTCTGCTCGACTTGGTTTTCCTGGGTATAACGCCTCATACATCAAATCATCAGATCTGACAGTCCGCCAATCAAATTTGGGCGTACATGACACAATCGCCAAACAGATGAATGCCAGCAACCCCCTAAATATCCACTGATTCAACATTTTTTCTCTTATTTGCATAAAATGTGATTATGCCCATTCAATTAATATTTAACTTTTTTCGCCAACTTAAGCTAATGTTTCTTAGCCTAGCTGTTGGCACAGCATTAATGGGCTGTCAATCAGACACACAGCAGATAGTACCGCCATTCAAAATCTCTGAAATCTCCGGGCACATATTGAGCCAAGAAGATTTAAAGGGTAAGGTCAGCATAATTAATTTTTGGGCAACTAGTTGTACCACCTGCGTCAAAGAAATGCCTGAGATGATCGAAACCTATAAAAAATACAAATCCGATCAACTTGAATTTATTGCAGTGGCAATGTCTTATGACCCACCGATGTATGTTGTTAATTTTGCAAAAACAAGAAACCTACCTTTTCATGTGGCTATGGATTCGGATGGTAGCGTAGCAAAAGCTTTTGGGAAGATTCAACTAACCCCAACAACACTAGTCATTAATAAAAGCGGGAAAATTATTAAACGTTATGTAGGGGAGCCTGATTGGAAAGAGTTCCATCAATTATTGGAGAATTCTTTAGCAGAGAGCACATAAACTCTCTCTGCAACAATTACACCACCCCAGCTTTATGAGCTTGCTGATCAGCGTGGTAACTTGAGCGAACCATTGCGCCAACAGCCGCATGCGTGAACCCCATCGCATAAGCCTCTTTCTCAAACATGGCAAATGTATCTGGATGCACATAACGACGAACAGGTAGGTGATGCCCTGATGGTGCCAAATATTGGCCAATCGTCAACATATCGATGTCATGAGCGCGCATATCCTTCATCACCTGAAGAATTTCCTCATCAGTTTCCCCAAGGCCTACCATTAGGCCACTTTTTGTTGAAACTTTAGGATATAAGGCTTTGAAATCTTTTAATAATTTTAATGAATGCATGTAATCTGAGCCCGGTCTAGCCTCCTTATACAAGCGAGGCACCGTTTCTAAATTATGATTCATGATGTCAGGCAAACCCGCAGCAAAAATATCAAGAGCCTTCTCTAAACGCCCTCTAAAATCGGGGACAAGGACTTCAATACTCGTTTGGGGAGAAAGCTCTTTTGTCTTAGTAATACACTCAACAAAATGTTGAGCGCCACCATCACGCAAATCATCACGATCAACACTTGTAATGACCACATAAGACAATTTAAGGGCGGCAATAGTCTTTGCTAAATTAATGGGCTCTTCGGTATCAAGCGGATCAGGGCGGCCATGGCCCACATCACAAAATGGGCAACGTCTCGTGCATTTATCACCCATGATCATAAAAGTGGCTGTGCCTTTGCCAAAACATTCGCCAATATTAGGGCAGCTAGCTTCTTCACAAACCGTTACCAACTGGTTCTCACGCAAAATCTTTTTAATTTCATGAAACCTTGAATTGCCAGAAGCCGCCTTTACCCGAATCCAATCAGGTTTTTTCAGCACCTGTTCAATCGGAACAATTTTGATAGGGATGCGCGCCGTTTTATCTGCTGATTTTTGTTTTTGATTTGGATCGTAGGCTTTAGTCATCACCGCACCTCTAATTGTTTCAATAAATGGCTCAATAAACTATTAGCCACAACTTCCATATTGTCGCTCACACCGAGCGTCGACAGATCAACTGTCTTCAATCCCGCATAACCACAAGGGTTGATTGCTTCGAAAGGACTTAAATCCATGTGTGCATTGAGTGCTAGGCCATGATAGCAACATTGTTTGGTTACTTTCAACCCTAACGCAGCAATCTTAGCACCTATCAAATCTGGGGAAAAAGAATTTGCCTTGCTTAAATAAATGCCTGGCGCCCCCTGATGCCTCTCACCAGAGACATTAAAGTCAGCCAAAGTTTCAATAACAGCTTGCTCAATTCTGTTAACCAAATCGCGTACAAATAATTTTCTACGCCTGAGATCTAGTAACAAATACACCACAATTTGCCCAGGGCCGTGATATGTAATCTGACCACCTCGATCAATGGGCACCAAAGGAATCGCTGTCTCCTTAATTAACAAATGACTTGGGTCACCTGCCTGACCCAATGTGTAAATAGGCGGATGCTCCAGCACCCATATCTCATCCGGCGTTGTTGCATCACGCTCGTCTGTAAATTTCCTCATTGCCTGGTAAATAGGCAAATAATCTTGCAAGCCCAAATGACGAACTTGTACATTCATCATTAAAGAACTACGCTCACCATAGGGTGGGTTGATAGCGTGCGATATAACTCATCTAACTGCTCGCGACTATGCACACGAACCGTCACAGTCAATCCTAAGTAGTTACCATTTTTAGACGGTCGCTGCTCAATAGTTGCCACATTAAAATTTGGGTCAAACTGCAATACGATATTTGTAATTGCGGCCTCATAGCCATCGACTGATTTCCCCATAACCTTGATTGGAAAATCACACGGATACTTAATTAATGACTCTTCTTGATCAGCCATGATTGTTTCCAAAGGTTGGATCTACCTGCCCGTGCCATGCCCGCAGGATCAAATCTCTAATGCAATGTAATTTTCGATGAAAAAAATGATCGGCCCCTGGAATCACTTGAACCACCAACTCCTGAGGTCTTGCCCAATCTAATACACTACTCAAAGGGATGACATCATCTACCTCACCATGAATAACAATCGTATCTTTAGGTACTGGAGCGACCTCCCATTTCGAGGTCGCAGAGCCAACCATAATTAATCGTTCTGGTGCCATATCTAACTCTTGCAACTTAGCTGCCACGTAGCTGCTTACATAGCTGCCAAAAGAAAATCCAGCCATAGCAAGGGGTAACTCACCTGCCAATAAAGGCCAGGCATGCTGTTCCAGCTCAGGGATGCCTTGCCAGTTATAGGGATCTTTCATCCACGTTACAACAGCAACCAAATCATCTGCCTCACCCTTACCATCATCATGAGTACCTTCAGACGTTCCAACGCCTCTAAAGTTAGTCCTTAAGGTTACATAACCCAATTGAGCAAATGTTCTTGCCAACGTTTGCGCAACCTTGTTATCCATCGTCCCACCTAACAAAGGATGGGGGTGTGCAACTAATGCCATTCCCCGGGGCCGATAGCTTCCAGGGGCATCACGCACGCCATCAGGCAGATCAAGCACTGCTTCAATAAGCCCCACCAAACCCGGCAAATGAAATTTAATTGTTCTACTCACTCAACCCTCAATCTCTCAACTATTTTTCCGTTAACAAAATGCTGGTCGATAATTTCATCAATATCTGATTGATCAACTGCGGTATACCAAACACCCTCAGGATACACAACCATCACAGGTCCGTGAGCGCAACGATCTAAACAGCCCGCTTTATTAATTCGCACCTTACCAGCACCAGATAAACCCATTTCTTTACAACGAATCTTGGCATGCTCAAATAGCCCTTGAGCGTTATGCTGCGCACAACAGTCATTGCCGTTCTCACGTTGATTTAAACAAAAAAACAAATGGTATTTAAAGTAAGTCATAAGTGAAAATTATATAGAGGATGATGGCTTTAAGCCTTTTAATAGAGACAAACCTGCACCAACAGGCCACAGCCAAGCTAACCAAGAAATTAAATGGTTAAAGTGAATTAAACGCCCATGATGCCATTCTTGGATACTCACCATGTAATAGGGGCTTTGCGGTAAGAAATTGACTAAAAAAACCATCGCCGCTAAAGATATTAACGCAAGCAAATACTGCCATTTGCGACTAAATTTCAATGCGCCAATCAGCAAAATATTAGCGCAAATCATGCCCCAAAAAGCAGAAGGCGTTAGCCACATGAATGTTTTATCAATTCCAAATTGCATTCCGGCAAACAATGCTTTTAAAAATATGGTGATGAATAAAATCATTAAAAGAATATTTACCTTAGGCGCTCGATCCCTCATGGCTAAGGCAATGCAAATAGCAGAAGCAAACCAAGCAACAGTTGTCATCACTATTTCAATTGCAGCGAAATTAAAAGTGTCTTTCCACAAAGTGGTTGTCTGCCATATATCCGCCCAGTCCCCCATGGCCAGCCAAGCTGGTTGAGGGTAAATTTGAGCCAGAGGGAATGCCAGCGCCAACAATATGCCACTAGAACGTGGGCCAAACCACTGAATCCGACGATGGTGAAATGCACTGCCAGATAACCATTTAGGATCCATTGGGACAGCCAATAAGGCGCCCAAAGTTGCGCCACAAATATTGGTCCACCAATCAACATTGCTGGGCACTCGACTACTCAACCAGGTCTGTAGAGATTCCATGACACCAGATAACAACCCGCCCAAAATAACAGCAAACAAAACCGCTCGATAAGATTTCAATTTTGGGTAAACGGCAAAGACCACTAAAAATCCAAATGGTAAATATCCCAAAATATTAGTAAAAACATCAAAAGATGTGATGTATCTAGGAATGGGGGCAAAAATCCAGTCTAAAAAACTCGCCCCAACCCCTACATTGAAATTAAATGGAAATGTGCTGGCATAGGTTATTAAAAGAATATAAGCTAGGCAAGCTACCCTAGCGGTAGGCATTGGTAAATCAGGCCAGTTTAAGCGTTGAGGGCGTTGAAAATTATCAGACATGTTCACATAGTACCTACAATATAGAAATGGCTATTAATTGGATTCTTGAGCGAGTTGAGGAAAGTACTTCCACCAACGAAGATTTGATGACTCGTTGGAGGCAAGGTTTACTGTGGGACCCTATTGCTAGACTCGCCCTCAAACAGACAGCGGGCAAAGGGCGGTTAGGCCGCACATGGGTTAGCGCCCCTCATGAAACACTGACATTTTCCATCGCATACCCCTTTAAAAAACCCATTAGCGCACTCTCAGGACTAAGCCTAGCTTGTGGTTTGGCAGTGATTCGCGGCATTAGTCAAGCGACAGGTTTGAGCCAAAAGGAACTTCAGGATCACCACGTAAGCCTAAAATGGCCCAATGACATTCTGCTCAATAAACATAAATTAGCTGGGATGTTAATTGAAGGTGGTCAACTAAAGCCAAGTGACCCAACATGGTTGATTATTGGCATTGGCATTAATGTTTCGAATACCCAGCACATCGATAATCAAATTGGTAGGTCTATTGGCGCACTGACTGACATCCTCCCCAAAAACCAGCTAGATATAGACTGGTTATGGTTAAATTTAATAAAAGAATTAGGCGCTGTTATTGAGGTGTTTGAGGCTGGCTCCTTTGCTAATTTTCACAATGAATGGAACCAATGGGATGCCTATATAAATGAAAAATGCCAAGTTCATCAAAATAGCACGCTTCAATTTGAAGGCATCAACAGAGGTGTTGATGATGAGGGTTGCCTGATACTTGAAACAGCGAACGGCTTTAAAAAAATTATTAGCGGTGATGTTTCATTGCGGAGTACCTCATGACAATTTTATTGGTTGATGCTGGAAACACCAGAGTCAAATGGGCGATAGCTCAAGCTGACTCTTTCAACTTAAATGATAGATGGCTTAAGTTCGGCAATTTTAATCATGAAGATACTCATGAAAACTCACTCAACCATCTATCCGAAACAATACGGCCAGTTAAAAAAGTTATTTGCTCAAGCGTTATTGGAAAAGAAAGGACTGCTCAGCTAAAAAAGAAATTAATGGCTTTGCATCCAACAGCCCATTGGCATGAAATTTGTGGCAACAGCGCACTTTCTATTATTAGCACCACATATATAGCGCCTGAAAAATTAGGCTCAGACCGTAGAGCCATGATTTTAGGTGCAGCAGGGCTCTTCCCCAATAGAAACATATTAATTATTTGCACAGGAACCGCTACAACTATTGACCTACTAACCTCAAAAAATGAACACCTGGGTGGTTTAATTTTTCCTGGCATTACCCTCATGAGTCAAGCACTGCATGCAGGCACTGCCAAACTACCTGACGTCTTCTCGCACAACACACCAATAAAAACATTAGAACTAGGCGTCGATACACAAAGCTCTATTTATAACGGCATCTTAGCCAGTCAACTAGGCGCTATTGAGCTAGGAAAGCGGTTGGCTCATCAACAAAACATTCAACTAGATATGCTACTAGTTGACGGGGGAAATGCAGAGCTGCTAATTAATGCCTATCAAGGGTCCGAGCAGATATTATTTAGTTCAAACTTGGTCTTAAAAGGATTACTTGCTTGGCATCATCAAGGTTATATTTAAATGCATAAAACACTGAAAATTTTTCTTGTCACATTAATTTTTTTAAGCACAACACTTAGCTTTATTATTTTGTTAGCGCCTAAAGCCACACAAAAATTTATTAATACTTGGTTTGAAAATGGGCAAGAAAATACCCTGCCGACATCAACCAATACGCTTCAAGAAATCAAAATTTTAGGTCCAGCCAACTCAGGATCTAATCTTAGTCAGGAGCGCAGTCGTTGATCTATCGTGAATAAATGGAATGGCATAAGCCTTGCCACCCCAACTTTTAACTAAAGCAGTTTCAGCTAAGCTATCAATCTCATAGTCGCCACCTTTAATATAAACATCAGGCTTTATTTTTTCGATGAGATTAACTGGAGTTTTCTCAGAAAACATCACAACCAAGTCGACTGATGCCAACGATGCAAGCAAGGCCATTCGGTCGCCTTCCTGGTTAAGCGGCCGATCATCCCCCTTACCCAACATACGAACAGAAGCATCCGTATTAACACCCACCACAAGGCTTGCACCAAAACTTCGAGCCTGGTCTAAATAGCTCACATGACCTCTGTGAAGAATATCAAATACCCCATTTGTAAAGACAATCGGTTTAGGTAGTTGAGATAACTTAAATGCCAAATTTTCTTCAGAGCAAATCTTTGTTTCGAAGCTTGGCGCTGGTAAATGTTGAATGTCAGAATGTGTCATAACCTAGATATTACCGTGCCTTGAAAAATTAATTTAATTTCTAAGTATTTAATTGATTATTTGCATTCCGCAAGACAATTGCCTAAGATAACCCTCATGGTTATATCATCTCAAAAAATTCAAGTGTGTCGGCCAATAAAGATTGTATCTATATTTATTTTTATTCTCTTAGCCATTGTTTTATTGCTTTCTAATTCTAAAAAGGCCCACGCTATGAGTTGCCCAGAATCCCTCTCTTTTCAATTCTTAAAATTGCAAGATGAATCCCCTCAGGATCTTTGCCAATACAAGGGGAAAGTGATTCTAGTAGTTAACACGGCCAGCTATTGTGGATTTACAAGCCAATATGAAGGGTTAGAAAAAATTTATGCTCAATATAAAGATCAAGGCTTTGTCATATTAGGTTTTCCATCAAATGATTTCGGGAAACAAGAGCCAGGATCCAACAAAGAAATATCCGACTTTTGCTTCAACACCTACGGCGTTAAATTCCCGATGTTTGCAAAAAGCTCTGTCAGCGGCAAAGATGCAAATCCCTTATTCAAGTTATTAGTAGAAAAATCTGGTACAAAACCCAAATGGAATTTTTATAAATATTTAATTGATAAAGAGGGTAATGTAGTGGACTCATTCAGCAGCATTACGTCACCCACAAGCAAGAAAATTACCTCAAAAATTGAGGCTTTAATAAAAAATAGCCATTAATCATTAATGGCTATTTTTGATGTGTATCTTCGTGTGACTTAACGCTTTTCTTTTTTAGCCTTACTCACCAAATAATCCATGACATCAATTGCCCTAGATTTTGAGCCGCCAGCTATGGATGGCGAAGTTATGTATTTACCTTGAATTGCTACTGTTGGCACACCATCAATCCTGTAATTCTGGGCTATTTGGCTAGTTGCTCTTGCTTTAGAAATAACTGTAAAAGATCTAAATGCTGAAGAAAATTTTTGACGGTCAACGCCTTGTGTTGCGAGCCAATCAGAAATCTCCACCTCTGAAATCATCTTTTTCTTTCCTACATGAATAGCATCCATCACCTTTCCATGAAGATCAGACCTACCTAATGTCTCTAAGGCATAAAAAAGTTGGCTATGCGGCAACAAGTCATCTCTGAAAGCAACTGGAATCTTACGAAACACCACATCGGAACCCTGACGTTTCACCCAAGCACTTAGCTCTGGCTCAAAATCATGACAATGTGGGCAGCCATACCAAAAGAACTCAATCACCTCGACCTTGCCTTTTGACTCGAGCGGTTGAGCAACCGGCAAGGTTCTAAAATCAAAACCATCTTCGATAGGTCTATTTTGTGCCATCGAAAATGTTCCCATCCATAAGAAAGTAATGCCAATCATCACTTTTAGGAATTTAGAAAAAATTAATTTATTTCTCATGTTTTCTCAGTAATTAGTTTGTTTTATTAATACGAATAACTGTTGAATTAATACCAGCAGACTGCAATCGACCCCGAGTCTGAGTAACCTCGTCTTGGACTTTAAAAGGGCCAACACGAACACGCCACATAACGCTGCCATCAACTTCTCGCTCAGAAACGAGCGCCTCAAGACCTTGCATCGCTAAAGTAGCTTTTTGTCTTTGCGCCTCATCTTGATTCCTAAAAGCGCCTGTTTGTAACCAGTACTCAGGGCCTTGCGATGAGCTAGCAATCGCTCCAATGGGATCTTTTTTGGCAGACTCACTTGGCAAGGGCACTTTACTTTGCAATGGCTTATTTAAATTAGGGCGATCCTCAACCTGTACCTCCCCCTCATCAACTGCCTCCGCAGGGGTTGATTTGGAAATTGACTCGGGAGCACGTTGATTTAATTTTGGCTCAGGCGCACCTTTTGTTAATTTATAAGCCACACCAACGGCTATTGCAATTCCTAGCAATAGCCCTAAAACGAAACCCATCAAAGTTCCGCCCGAAGTACGGTGGTTCAATTTATTTTTAACAGTTGTTTGTGTCATAGTTAGCTATATTACCCTTACATTTTCTCTGGCGCAGAAACCCCCAAAACAGCTAATCCATTGGCAATTACTTGTTTTGTTGCCGACAATAATGCCAATCTAGCCAGCTTTAGCCCTTCATCATCTACCAACACTCTATCTGCGTTGTAAAAGGTATGAAAGTCCCCAGCCAAATCCCTCAAATAAAAGGCAATCGCATGTGGCGCCAGATCTTTTGCTGCATCAGTTAAAACATCACCATACTCAGCTAGCCTTCTCAACAAGTTATCAGAAGCCTTGCTTGTCAAACCCGCAAGAGAAATATTGTTTAATGACGACTCATCACCCGCCCATTGACGCAAAATGGAACAAATGCGCGCATGTGCATACTGAATATAAAAAACGGGATTTTCATCATTCTGTTTGAGCGCCAAATCAATATCAAAAACAAACTCTGTATCTGCCTTACGAGAAATTAAGAAAAAGCGTACCGCATCTCGGCCTCTTCGAATCGCCACTTCTTTTTCTTCAGCAGGCATATCAACAGCAACTCCGCCAGACCACTCAATTAGATCTCTGACTGTGACATAAGAGCCCGCGCGCTTAGAAATCTTAACCTCTTCACCGCCGCGCATCACTGTCACCATCTTATGTAATACATAACTCGGATAATCCTTTGGAATGCCCCACGAGCGCTGGGCCGCCACCCCCTGGATACCAGATCTCACACGAGCAATAGTGCCATGATGATCGCTACCTTGAATATTAATTACATGCGTGAAGCCCCGCGACCACTTGCTCGCATGGTAGGCGACATCAGGAACAAAATAGGTATAGTTGCCGTCAGATTTGCGCATGACGCGATCTTTATCATCCCCATCGTCTGTGGTTCTAAGCCATAAAGCGCCATCTAATTCATAACTTTTACCAATTGTTTTTAAATCGGCCACCACAGATTCAACGCTACCATCTGTATATAGTGATGACTCCAAATAGTAACAATCAAATTTAACCCCAAACGCTTGTAAATCAATGTCTTGCTCTCGACGCAAATAAGCTACAGAAAACTTTCTTATTGATTCAATATTTTCAATATCACCAGCAGCTAATACCGGCAATCCATCAGCAGCAGCTACCGTTGATTTAGATAAATAGTCTCGAGCAATATCAGCAATGTACTCACCGTTATAAGCAGCCTCTGGCCATGCATCATCTCCTGGTTTCAGCCCTTTAGCTCTAGCTTGCACAGAAATAGCCAAATTTTGTATTTGAACACCAGCATCGTTGTAATAAAACTCGCGGTGCACTGCCCATCCTTGTGTTGCCATTAAATGAGAGAGGGCATCCCCTAAGGCAGCCTGGCGACCATGCCCTACATGCAAAGGCCCTGTTGGGTTTGCAGATACAAATTCAATCAAAACTTTTTGACCATTAGACGGCTGTATACCAAAATTTTCTTGCTGTTCAAAAATGGCTTTTAACACCTCAAGCTTTGCTGCTTGGGTTAAACGTAGATTAATAAATCCAGGGCCAGCGATCTCAACTGCGGCCAATAAAGTAGCGTAATTGCCCTGCTGCTGTAAGGCATCGGAAAATTCTTGTGCTAGCGCACGAGGATTCATTTTCCAGCCCTTAGCAAGCTGCATAGCAATATTAGTTGCAAGATCGCCATGCTCCGCAACCTTTGGGCGCTCTAAATGTGGGACAGGCAAATCATCGTCGGAAATATTGTGCGCTGATGCCACTACCAGTAGGGCATCCTGCATAAGCTGTGTAATTTGTCTTTTAATGGCTGGAAGCATAGAAATTAAGTTTATCAGTTAGATTTTGGTGTTACTCTTTAGTAATGCTTTATAAATTCCAATGTAAAAAATCTGCCGATGTTTTAATGCTAGGCGATTTAACCCAAAAAATCTTCGATATCATCGAGCGACCTCTTGAACCCAAGGGCATTTTTTTAGTTGAACAGCTAGCAATTGCTATTGAAAAACTAGAAAAAGCAATTGCTGCCGATGAAAAATATCGTGCAACAACACAGCACCCAGAAAACAAAAAAGATGAGGGAGAAAACTCTACCCCATATCGTCTAGGACAAAGAGCTTTTCCTTTTTTACAATTACTCAAAGAAGCGCTCACTCACGAGGAAACGGTTATTTGGGGCGTTTAGCAAAATCATCCTTCTGATCATCACCGATACGCCCAACATCAAAATATTGCGCCTGCTCATTAGCAATATAAAAACCACTCACACTGGATGCTGGCATCATAGCCATCGATTCAGTCAAGCTCATATCAATCTCGCTTGCTTGCAAGCAACTAAACATCTCTTTTTTAACCAAATGATCTGGGCAGGCCGGATAACCAGGCGCTGGGCGAATTCCCTTATAAGACTCGCCAATAAGTTGTGTATTAGATAACTGCTCTCCCGAGGCATAGCCCCACAATTCTGTTCTAACACGTTGATGCATTCTTTCAGCAAATGCTTCAGCGAGCCGATCAGCCAAAGCCTTCAGCATAATCGAGCTGTAATCATCATGGTTATCTTCAAATTCTCTAAGTTTTTTATCAATTCCATGTCCAGCAGTTACCGCAAACATGCCAACATAATCATTCACTCCGGAATTCTTAGGCGCAACAAAGTCAGCCAAACAACGATTAGGCTTCTTTACACCATCCACCACTGGACGGTCGGATTGTTGTCTATAGTTTTTCCATACCAAGATAGGTTTTTGACGGGATTCATCTGCATACAACTCTATATCGTCACCCACGCTATTGCTCGGGTAAATTCCTATCACAGCATGAGCTGTTAACCATCTACCTTGAATAAGTTTTTTCAACATATCCTGAGCATCTTGATAAACCTTTCGCGCAGACTCCCCAACAATTTCATCGTCTAATATTTGCGGAAATTTACCAGCCAAATCCCAAGTTTGGAAGAATGGCGCCCAATCAATGTATCCAGCAAGCTCTGCCAAATCATAATTCTTAAAAACACGTCGTCCAATAAATTTAGGCTTTACGATTAAATTCTTAGCCCAATCAATTTTTTGGGCATTAGCTCTTGCTTGCTCAAGGGTAATTAGCGGCGTTTGTTTTTTATTGGCGTGCTGTTCACGAACACGATCATATTCTGTTGTTAGATCAGCAATAAATTTTTTAGACTGCTCGTCTGACAATAGGTTGGATGCAACAGATACAGCTCTTGACGCATCCGGAACGTAAACAACTGGCCCTTCATAATGAGGGGCGATTTTTACTGCCGTATGAACACGAGAGGTTGTCGCGCCGCCAATCATCAATGGCATTTTCTTTTCACGGAAATAGTTGTCGCGCTGCATCTCCTGAGCAACATAAGTCATCTCCTCTAAAGAAGGAGTTATGAGGCCAGATAACCCAATCATGTCGGCGTTTTCTTCCTTCGCTTTCTGCAGAACCTCATTACATGGAACCATCACGCCCATGTTAACGACGTCAAAATTATTACATTGCAAAACAACCGTCACGATGTTTTTGCCGATATCGTGAACGTCGCCTTTAACAGTGGCCATAATAATTTTTCCGCGCGATTTAACATCGCCACCACGAGCCAATATTTGACGCTTTTCCTCTTCAATATAAGGAATTAAATGTGCTACAGCTTGCTTCATCACGCGAGCACTCTTCACTACCTGCGGTAAAAACATCTTTCCTGCGCCGAATAAATCTCCGACCACATTCATCCCATCCATGAGAGGCCCTTCAATTACCTCAATAGGGCGCCCACCAGCTGAGAGTATTTCCTGACGAATTTCTTCAGTATCTTCAACGATATGAGAGGTAATGCCATGCACTAGGGCATGAGTTAACCTATCGCGCACACCCGCATCACGCCAAGCCAAAGTTTGTTCAGCCTTAACTCCACCACCTTTGTAATCGTCGGCTATATCTAAAAGCCTCTCGGTAGGAGTTTTGCCATCCCGATCTTTAAATCGATTAAGGACGACATCCTCAACTCTTTCACGTAAATTAGCATCTAGATTTTCATAAACACCAAGCTGACCTGCGTTGACAATCCCCATATCTAATCCAGCACGGATCGCGTGATACAAGAAAACTGTATGAATTGCTTCACGCACAACATCATTACCTCTGAAGGAGAAGCTGACGTTAGAAACGCCACCGCTTACTTTAGCGCCAGGCAAGTGTTGCTTAATCCATGCCGTCGCCGCGATAAAGTCATTGGCATAGTTATCGTGCTCATCAATACCTGTTGCAATTGCAAAGATATTCGGGTCGAAAATAATATCCTCTGGAGGAAAATTAATTTCGTTTACCAAAATGTTGTAGCTACGCTGACATATTTCTATTTTTCGATCATATGTATCAGCCTGACCCTTTTCATCAAAAGCCATCACAACTGCTGCTGCACCGTAACGCCTAATTAACTTCGCCTGATGCCTAAAGGAATCCTCACCCTCTTTCATCGAAATTGAATTAACGATGGCTTTGCCTTGAACACACTGAAGGCCGGCCTCAATGACAGACCACTTTGAAGAGTCGATCATAACTGGCACGCGAGATATATCTGGCTCAGAAGCAATCAGATTCAAAAAACGAACCATGGCTGCTTTTGAATCTAACATGGCTTCATCCATGTTGATATCAATAACCTGGGCGCCATTTTCAACTTGTTGGCGAGCGACAGACAACGCTTCGTCATACTGCCCATTGAGAATCATTCGAGCAAATGCTTTTGAACCCGTCACATTCGTTCTCTCGCCGACGTTCACAAACCCAACATGCGGGCTAATATTGCAGGGCTCAAGACCTGATAAACGCATTGGTGGTAATTTCATATTACTCATTAAGCCACCTCCTTGTATGCATCCCAAGAACGAGCTGATCTTTTTGCAACTGCATCTGCAATTGCCTTAATGTGTGCTGGCGTTGTGCCACAGCACCCCCCCACCAAATTAACCAATCCATCTTTAGAAAATTCATCAAGTAGATTTGCCGTTACCTCTGGAGTTTCATCAAATCCTGTATCACTCATAGGGTTGGGTAAACCAGCATTTGGGTAACAAGATACGGCGACATCACAAACCTTAGCCAACTCAGCTATATAAGGCCTCATTAAAGTTGCACCCAACGCACAATTTAAGCCGAAAGTTAACGGCTTAGCATGTCTCAAACTATTCCAAAAAGCTTCAACTGTTTGCCCAGATAGTATGCGACCAGAGGCATCTGTTACCGTTCCAGAAATCATAATTGGCAAACGAACGCCTGTTTCTTCGAAAAACTCATCAATAGCAAATAGTGCTGCCTTAGCATTTAAAGTATCGAAGATTGTTTCTACCAGAAATACATCTGCACCACCTTCATACAACCCTTCGACTTGCTCGCGATAGCTAACGCGCAATTGATCAAAAGTTACATTCCTTGCACCAGGGTCATTTACGTCGGGGGAAATGCTTGCAGTTTTAGGTGTTGGTCCCACTGCGCCAGCAACAAAACGTGGCTTATCTGGAGTAGAAAATTCCTCACAAGCTTGTTTTGCTAACTTCGCTGCTGCCACATTCATTTCTCTAGCCAACTCAGGCATTTTGTAGTCATCTTGAGCAACACTCGTGGCACCGAATGTATTGGTTTCAATGAGGTCTGCGCCCGCGGCCAAATACTGTCGATGAATGTCCAAAATAATTTCTGGATGCGTTAAGTTCAAGAGCTCATTGTTACCCTTTAAATCAATAGGATGACTTTCAAATCTCTTAGTAGTCGGCAAACCTCGATAATCTTGCTCAGTTAACTTTCGTTGCTGAATCATCGTGCCCATAGCACCATCCAAAACCAAAATACGGTTTTTTAATAACTGAGGCAAAGCTGCACCGCGGGTGTAAAACATAGTAGAAACTCTTGGTTTAATCGCAAAAGATTGCGATAAATGAATTAAACCTATATTTTATCGGTATTAAGCATATTTATCTGATTCTATTAACCTTTTTTGTGTAGGGAGTTCTCATGTTTGGTGCAATGCCCGATTTCAATCAAAGCTTAGAAATGTTCAAAACAATGTGGGGAAACTCTCCTACACCAGGCGATATGACAGGTTTTGGGGCTGGATTAGGGGGTGGAGCAGGTATGCCAACCTTAAATATAGAAGAATTAGATAAGCGCATTCAAGATCTAAAAAGCGTTGAGAATTGGCTAAACCTCAATATGAACGTGCTTCGGAGCACCATTCAGGGCCTAGAAGTTCAGCGTGCCACATTGGCTGCATTACAGAGCTTTAGCGCAGCCATGACCCCGGAAGCAATGGCTGAGGCCGGTAAGGCGGCTCAAAAAGCCGCTACAGACATGGCTAAAGAAATGGCCTCCACAAGCTTTACAAGCAAGAAAACCGCATCACCCCGTCCGAAGAAACCTCGCGCCTCAAAGACCCCTCGCGCCACAGGTAGTTAAGGTGGGCAATTGCCTCACCCATTGCAAAAGTTAGCTGGTGTAAATCCAGCTCTCTTTTGAACAAAATAGGCACTAGCTCTTTAGCTGTTATAGGCTGTTTTTTACAGGCCTCCATAGTTTCAGCTAATCGATCCTTGTGATGTTCCTGTAATTGGCTGATCCGATGATGGAGCCCTTTGAAAGGCTTGCCATGCGAAGGCAAGACTAATGTCTCTTGCGGCAGCTTTAAATAACTTTCCAATGAATGCAAATAAAGCCCCAAAGGATCTGAGTCAGGTTCAGTGGCAAATACACTTACATTCGTAGAAATTCTTGGTAAAACCATATCCCCGGAAATAAGTATTTGCAAACTGTCAGACCGCAAACAAGCATGCTCAGGCGCGTGACCATACCCAACTAAAACTTCCCAAATGCACCCCCCAATAACAATCTGATCACCATCCATTATTCTGCGGAAATCAACGGGAAGATCAGGAACCATGCGGCTATAGTAATCAGCTCTAGCCCTAATTTTTTCCACATCTGAAGGATCAGATAAGCCATGCCTCAAGAAATGTTCGGCAGCGCCTCCGCCTCCAGCCATTGATCCTTGATTGGCGCCAGCAGGACTTATTAACCATTTTGCCAAAACATAGTCGGTCATCGTCATCCATAATGGTGCACGCCAACGCTCACATAACCATGCAGCCAAACCCAAATGATCTGGGTGCATGTGTGTGACGATGACACGCACAATTGGCAAACCACCAAGTTCAGTTTTAAAAATAATTTCCCAAAGATCTTTAGTTGCGTCATTGGCAACGCCAGAATCAACCAGCGTCCATCCCTCGCGCCCCTCAAAAGTATCTTTTATTAACCAAAGATTAATATGGTCAAGTGCAAAAGGAAGCGGCATGCGCACCCACTTAACCCCAGGAGCTAATAGTTTTGCTCCTCCCGCAGCTGGCAATTCATCAAAAAATGGATAGTTAATTATTTGCATATCGACACATAGTTATGAAACTTAAGATACGATACCTCATATCTATTGATTTATTCGGACAAGACTTCAGAACATGGTATCTTTTGCGAATGTCGAGTGATTTTTAAACATCTCTCAAAGCTATAAATATTCAACTAAATGACTATGCAAGAATCTAACAATCCATACCTACTAACCCAACTTCTTGAAAATAATAAAGACTGGGTAGACTCCGTCACAAAAACAGACCCAGAATATTTTGGTCGCCTAGCTCATCAACAAGCTCCTGAATACCTTTGGATTGGTTGCTCTGACTCTAGAGTGCCTGCTAACCAAATTACAGGCTTAGCTCCTGGAGAAGTATTCGTTCATAGAAATATTGCAAACGTTGTTGTTCACACAGACCTCAATGCTTTATCAGTCATTCAGTTTGCAGTTGATCAAATCAAGGTAAAACACATTATCGTGGTTGGTCACTATGGATGCTCGGGTGTTAGGGCTGCACAAATTAAAGCGCGCATCGGCATTGCAGATAATTGGATTAGGCATGTGCAAGATGTACAAGACAAACATGGCAAATATTTAGGTGAAATCCTTCAGCAAGATGTGCAGTTTGATAGATTGTGCGAGTTAAATGTTATCGAGCAAGTAATGAATGTTTGTCATACAAGTAGCGTGCAAGATGCTTGGGCCAGAGGCCAAGAAGTCACGGTACATGGCTGGGTTTATGGACTAAAAGATGGTTTAGCAAGAGATCTTGGCATAAGCGTAAAAAGTGCAGCTGAATTAAATAATCGCTACCAAGCAGTTCTAGAGAAAAACTATCCCGCCAAGAATGGCTGAACTTATCAACAGTAGGCCACACTCTCCATGCATTAATTTATGCCGCATGGATGATGATGACCATTACTGCCTAGGGTGCTATCGAACCTTGGATGAAATTGCTGCCTGGTCTGATTTAGACTCAAAAGAGAAAGAATTGGTCTGGCAGATATTAGACCAACGTCGCCTCAATAAAATATGAGTGAGCATCTATTGCCACAAGGTATTAAGGTATTTGAGCGAGGTTGGTTATCTGCCAACAATATTTTTGTGTGGGGCAATCATGATGTATCCCTTATTGACACCAGCTATGTAAGTCAAGAGAAGCTGACACTGTCACTAGTTCAACACGAACTAGCTAAACATCAGCTCCCCACATTAACAAAGATTGTTAATACACACCTTCATGCTGACCACTGCGGCGGCAATCAGCTATTAAAAAAACATTTCAATAGTTCTATTTTTATTCCGGCAACAGAAGCGGTAGCTGTTAAAAACTGGGATCAGAATCTTTTAAGCTTTAAAGCAACCGGACAAAATTGCCCGCTCTTTAAATATGATCACCTACTCAATCCAGGTCAGAGTATTTCCCTAGGCAATTATGAATGGAAAATCCTTGCAGCCCCTGGACATGCAGCCCATGCAGTGATGCTCTATCAAGAAGAAAACCGAATACTTATATCAGCAGATGCGTTATGGGAAGAAGGGTTTGGCGTTATTTTTCCAGAGTTAACTGGAGAAAGTGGCTTTGAAGAAGTGGCCGAAACGATTGATCTAATTGAAACACTTGAAATTAACTTAGTCATTCCAGGTCATGGCAAGCCCTTTTCTAATGTGAAAAAAGCAATTGATACAGCCAGATCAAGATTGGATTATTTATCTGCCGACATAGCTAGAAACGCCCGCCATGCTGCAAAAGTTTTATTAAAGTTCAAGTTGCTTGAATGGCAGACAAAAGAAATTAGTCTCGTCAACGCATGGATGCTTGAAACACCCCTATTTGCAGCTATCGCAAATCAACTTAACTTAAGTCTTAATGAGTTAATTGTTTGGCTACCACCTGCCTTGTGCAAAGCAGGTGGCGCCAAAATTGATCACGATCGATTAATCAATATCAATTAGTTATTAATCAGCGTAAATACCGGCTTTTTTAATGATTGGGGTCCACAACTCAATTTGCGCTTTCAAATGCGCCTTATGGCCTTCTGGGCTGGCATTTTTATCATTAGGCACATTCGCGCCCAACTCTGCCATCTTAGATTTATAACCAGCATCAGCGATACCCGCCTTGATTGCTGCCGCCAATTTATCAGTTGCAACTTTAGGTGTACCTTTAGGTGCGTATACGCCATGCCAAACATTCACTTGGAAATTCTTTAAACCTTGCTCATGTAGCGTTGGAATATCTTTGAAGGCTGGGATGCGCTGTAATGTTGTTGCGCCATAAGCCTTCACTGATTTCGCTTTTAACTGCCCAGACAAGTTAGTAGTTTGATCGCACATGAGCTGTACCTGACCACCCATCAGATCAGTTAATGCCGGCGCGGTTCCCTTGTATGGCACCGTAGTCATATCTTGTTGAATTGTGCTCATAAATAGCAATCCACACAAATGACTTGCCGAACCTACACCAGCATTGGCATAAGCAATCTTATTGCCATTAGCTTTAATATAGGCCAACAACTCCGTTAAATTTTTAGCAGGCAAATCTTTATTGCCCACCATAATCATCGGCACATCAGCCACTTGTCCCAAATGCTCATAATCGGTATTCGGATCAAATCCAAGGTTTTTATACAAAGCGGGTGCCGTAGACATACCAATATGATGAATCAAAATGGTATATCCATCCTTAGGGGCATTAAGTACTTTTTTAGCAGCAATCGTGCCGCCAGCACCTGGGGAGTTATCCACAATCACCTGCTGCTTTAATGTCTTTGCCATAGAAAGGGCAAGTTCACGAGCCACCTTGTCTGTGGGCCCACCTGCAGCAAAAGGCACAACCAATGTGACGGGCTTATCATCAGGGAAAGCTGCCTGAGCAGATATAGCAAAAAAACCAGTTAAAACATTTGCAGCCAAAATCATTTGGTAAATTTTTTTATTCATATTATTTCTCCTCGAAGTCGTCACCATAGAAAACAAATCAAGCAACGGTTATATTGTAAGTAATTATTAAGGAAATTAAAGTCTCACTTAGCAAATGTTGCCTAGCACTTACCCTAACAATTAACCCATTTATAAAAGTATGATGAACCCACATATTCCTAAAGTTTTACAGGGGTTACGACTCCCCGTGATCTCAGCCCCCATGTTTACAGTTAGCTACCCAGAGCTAATAACTGCGCAATGTAAATCAGGGATTGTTGGATCATTTCCTGCTCTGAATGCAAGGCCTCCTGAGCTATTGGATACTTGGCTCACTGATATAAAAGAAGAGTTAACTAGTTTCCAGAAAAACAACCCTTCTAAAAAAGTAGGGCCTATTGCCGTCAATCAAATTGTTCATGCATCAAATAGCAGGCTAGAACAAGATATGGCAACCTGTATGAAGCATCAAGTTCCCATTTATATCACCAGTCTTAGAGCGCCGATTAAGGAAATCATTGATGCCGTTCATAGCTATGGCGGCATTATCTTGCACGATGTTATAAGTCTTAGGCATGCCGAAAAAGCTTTAGAGGCTGGCGTTGATGGATTAATTTTAGTTGCTGCTGGTGCAGGCGGTCATGCAGGAACAATTTCTCCATTTTCGCTAGTTGGAGAAGTTAGAAGAATATTTAAAGGTCCGCTGGCTTTATCTGGAGCAATTTCTAATGGCCAATCTATTCTTGCGGCTCAAGCAATGGGGGCAGATTTTGCCTATATGGGCACAAGGTTTATTGCCAGCAAAGAAGCTCATGCCTCTGATGCATACAAACAAGCCATCATGCAGGCCCATGCCGCAGATATTATTTACACCAACTACTTCACGGGTATTAATGGGAATTACATTCAGGAAAGTATTCTGAACGCAGGCCTTGACCCAAAGAATTTACCAAATGCAGATGCAAGCAAAATGGACTTCTCAAAAGCGAACAAGCCAGAAGTTGGGGCTAAGGCTTGGAAAGATATTTGGGGTGCAGGACAGGGGGTTGGCTTAATCGACGATGTCCCATCGGTCGAAAAAATTGTTTCTAGACTTGAGGAAGAATATAGTCAGGCAAAATTAAACTTATTATGATCTGATGTGATGATGACGTCGTCTTTGATAGCTCGTTTGGCAATTTTAAGAACGAGCTTATCTTTACTAATCAATATTGCTGGTCTTAAGCTATAAGCAAGATTAATAAACACTTGATCATCTCGATCCTTACACTTCCAAGGTGCCGAAATTAAATCGCCATCATCAAGTATTCTTGACCAAGATTCCCACTGTAATTGAATTTCTTCTTGTTGATTCGGGCTTAAATCAAATTGCGAGCGCCCAATCACATCTACAAATTCTTCAATAGTTTTAACTGTGGCAACAGCATCAATTTTCTTTTCCACTAATGCGCCACGCAAAGGATGGGCCCTCTGATCATCAAACACCAAAATATCCAAAAGAATATTGGTGTCTAAAATAACAACGGGCTTCACTCCACCGTAACCGATTTTGCTAAATTGCGCGGCTTGTCTACATCTGTGCCACGCGCACATGCCGTGTGATAAGCCAAGAGCTGCAAAGGTATCGTATGCAAAATGGGCGATAAATCTCCATAATGCTCAGGCATGCGAATGACATGTATTCCTTCACTCGCAACAATTGCCGTATCGGAGTCGGCAAAGACGTATAACTTACCGCCACGAGCCTTAACCTCCTGCATATTAGATTTTAATTTTTCTAACAATGCATCATTCGGGGCTACAGTTACCACAGGCATTTGCTCAGTCACTAACGCCAAGGGGCCATGCTTTAGCTCACCCGCAGGGTAAGCCTCTGCATGAATATAAGAAATTTCCTTTAATTTAAGAGCGCCTTCTAGAGCGATTGGGTAATGCAGGCCGCGTCCCAAAAATAATGCATTTTCACACTTAGCAAAAGCTTCACTCCAAGCAATAATCTGTGGCTCCAAGGCCAAAGCAGCATTAATTGCTACAGGTAAGTGTCTCAAGCGATTCAACCCCTCACGCTCAGCGGACTCAGAAAGGTTTCCTCGATGTTTGGCAAACATTAAGGCCATTAGATACAAACCAACTAATTGAGTAGTAAATGCTTTGGTTGAGGCAACACCAATCTCTGTGCCCGCATGTGTCAAGAAACGATATTTTGTTTCTCTGACCATCGCACTTGTTGCCACATTACAAACCGCCAATGTTTCTGTATGGCCCAATGATTGGGCGTGTCGCAAAGCTGCCAATGTATCTGCTGTTTCGCCTGACTGAGAAACCACTACAACCAATGCATTTGGATTCGGCACTGTTTTGCGATAACGATACTCACTAGCAATTTCAACTTGAGTAGCAATGCCGGCGATATCTTCAAGCCAATATTTTGCAGTACATGCTGCGTAGTAACTGGTACCGCATGCTAGCAACAAAATGCTATCGATCTTATTGAGGTCCGCAGTACTGGCGCCAAATATTTGTGGCTCTATACGCTCAACATGTCCCAAGGTATCACTAATTGCTCTGGGTTGTTCAAAGATTTCTTTTTGCATGTAGTGTTGATAAGGTCCCAAATCAACAGCGGCAACTTGTGCTGGCACAGGTTTTTTAGCTCTTTCTTGAGTAACGCCATCTACGTTTGTAATAACGACACTATCCGTAGTTAAAACCGCGACATCCCCTTCTTCTAAATACGTCATCGACTCAGCATGCTCAGCTACTGCCAATGCATCAGAGGCTAAAAAATTTTCCTCATTACCAAAAGCCACTACTAATGGGGAACCTACCCTAGCGCCCACCAAAAAACCTGGTGCATCTTTGGCAATAACTGCAATTGCATAAGCGCCATGTAGTCGAGGCAATACAGATCTAACAGCTTGAGCCAAATTCCTCTGGTTCATGTGCGTATACGTTTGATGAATTAAATGTGCAATAACTTCTGTATCTGTTTGTGATACGAACTGATACCCTGCCCCCTTTAACTCTTCACGCAAAACCTCATAATTCTCAATAATGCCGTTATGCACTAACCCAATTAAATCTCCAGAAAAATGTGGGTGGGCATTCACCGTGTCAGGTTTACCATGTGTCGCCCATCGAGTATGGGCAACCCCCAAACTCCCAGACATTTGTTTACCTTGATCCGCCAAATCAGAAACTCGAGCGGTTGTTCTTGCACGCTCTAGACCCTTTTCCGATAACAAAGCAAAGCCACAAGAGTCATACCCTCGGTACTCTAATCGACGCAATCCCTCTACTAGGATATCCACAACATTTCTTTTAGCTACTGCTCCAACAATGCCGCACATGGCTATTTCCTATTTATTAGATATGTTTTATTTTATTTGGACTTCTTTGTTGGACGTTGCCAATTTAGAGAAACTTGTTTTGCTCTTGTCACAGTTAACTGTCCTGCGGGGGCATCTTTGGTTAGAGTTGTTCCGGCACCCAATGTAGCACCCTTCCCAACAGTAACTGGAGCCACTAATTGAGTATCAGAACCAATAAATGCCTCATCCTCTATGACTGTACGATGCTTATTAACGCCATCATAATTACAAGTAATTGTTCCGGCGCCCACATTAACTTTTGAGCCAATCGTAGCATCCCCAATGTACGCCAAATGATTGGCTTTGCTTTGGCTTGCGATTTGACTATTCTTAACTTCAACAAAGTTGCCAATATGCACTTCAGAGGCTAACTCAGTGCCGGGTCGCAGCCTTGCGTAAGGCCCAATTAAACTCCTTGCCCCAACTTTAGCCTGGTCAATATGTGAATAGGCATGAATAGCTGCGCCGGCTTCAATTGATGAGTTACGAATCACACAATAGGGTCCGACAGTTACTCCAGCACCCAAAGTAACTTCCCCCTCAAAAACACATCCAACATCAATCGTGACATCTGAGGCACAAATTAACTCACCACGTATATCAATACGTGCCGGGTCAGCCAAGGTAACTCCTGATTCCAATAATTGGCTTGCCAACTCTAACTGCCATACTCGTTCAAGCGCCGCCAACTGAGCTCGACTATTTACACCCACGGTTTCCCACTCAAATTGAGGGTTTGTCGTATAAATAGGCACACCCTCGCTAACAGCCATCTCGATAATGTCTGTTAAATAATATTCACCTTGCGCATTATTAGACTTAAGCGATAGCAACCATCGCTTTAAATGCTTTGTAGGCACAGCCATCAAGCCAGTATTAATTTCATTAATCAGTTTAATTTCTGGGCTAGCGTCTTTTTCTTCGATGATGGCAGCAACATGACCATCTAAATTTCTAACAATTCGGCCATATCCCGTTGGGTTAGCCATCTTTTGAGTTAACAAACCAATGCCACCTTGACTGGCCAAATTAGACAAGGTCTCAAGTGTAGCCGTGCGAATTAGAGGTACATCTCCATACAATATCAGTGTATTTTGAGCTTCATCCAATAAGTCACCAGCCTGAAGCACCGCATGACCAGTACCCTTCTGTTCGGCTTGCAACACTGTAGTTGCTTGAATTTTATTCTGCTCTAAATAACTCTTAACCGCATCGCCGCCATGTCCAATAACAACAATGGACTGATGGTCCCCAGTAATTGCTTGAGCGCTTGCAATTGCATGAGCCAGCATGGGCTTGCCCGCGATTGGATGCAAGACTTTTGGCAAGGTGGATCGCATACGCTTTCCTTGGCCAGCGGCTAATATAACGATATTCATGATAATAATTATATGGGTTTATTCCGACATTAATTAAATCTGACTATTGCTACTAGTAAATATTTATTATCCCCACCGCGCCTTATCGGCAGCCCCAATAGCTAGCCAGACTCATCTAAAGCATCATTTGTACCGGCTGCCAAGAAATTTGCTCTTCTAAATCAACAGAACCACTAGAATCCGTCAAATTTTTAAAATCAAATACCTTTCCGTCCATAAGATGAGACGGCACAACATTCTGCATGGAGCTAAATAAGCTTTCTACGCGGCCGGGGTATTTTTTCTCCCATTCGCGCAACAAGGCTTTCATCGCATTTCTTTGTAAGTTCTCTTGGCTTCCACACAAATTACATGGAATGATCGGGAAAGCCATTTGCTCAGCATACCGCTCTAAATAACGCTCTGGAACATATGCCAGCGGACGAATCACAATATGCTTTCCATCATCAGACTTTAATTTTGGCGGCATTCCCTTTAACTTGCCACCATGAAACATATTCATTAGTAGTGTTTCAAGAATATCGTCTCGATGATGCCCCAATGCAATTTTTGTGGCTCCAAGCTCACCAGCCACTCGATACAAAATACCTCGACGTAATCTAGAACACAAGCCACAAGTTGTTTTACCTTCAGGAATAACTCGCTTCACAATTCCATAAGTATCTTGCTCCTCAATATGAAAAGGAATCCCGATCTTTTTTAGGTAATTAGGCAAGACATCTTCCGGGAATCCGGGCTGCTTCTGGTCTAAATTAACGGCGACCAATTCGAAATTAATAGGTGCTCGCTCTCTCAACTTCATTAAGATGTCCAACATTGCGTAGCTGTCTTTTCCGCCAGAAAGGCAGACCATAACCTTATCGCCATCTTCAATCATGTTGTAATCAACAATAGCCTGCCCAGTTAGACGACAGAGCTTCTTGTCTAACTTATTTTCTTCATAAGCAATTTTGCGAGGATCTTTCATTCTTTAATCAGGAATATTTCTACGCCTACGGCGTCACAGTCTGGATAAACATCTGGCTTCGCTGTCGACACACGAACAGCGCGCACACTCGGGTGGGTCAACATAATTTTGGCAACATCATCGCAAAGCGTTTCTTGCAAGTGAATATGTCCTTTTGCTACTCGCTGCACAATGCTTTGACGCATAAAGTCATAATCAACAACCTCATCTAAGCTATCTTTCTTAGGCGTGTTATCCATTAATGGCACAAATAGATCAACATTAATTAAAACGCGTTGCTCACCACGTTTCTCAAAATCATGTACGCCAATATTGATATAAACCTCGTAATTACTCAGGAAGAGCCTGCGACAATCCATCAAGCGAGGGTGGGAAAGTAAAGCTTGCATAATTACTCCGTCAAAAACATTACATCACGATCAGTGGGTAACAAATGTTGTCCACCATCAACATACAGCGTTGTACCCGTAATAGCTCGGGAGTTTGATAGGTAAACAACCGCCCCTGCAATATCCTCTGGCGTCGATGATTTGCCAAGAGGCGTCATACCATGCGCTTTCATAAAGCCATCGTCACTTTGATCCCCAGAAACCATCGTAATTCCAGGTGCAACTCCTACCACTCTTAAAATTGGTGCAAATGATTGGGCTAATAAAGTAGTTGCTGAATGAAGCGCCGATTTAGACAAGGTATAGGATAAAAAATCTGGGTTTAGGTTGGCCAATTTTTGATCAAGTAAATTCACAATGACGCCCGAAGGAATATCCGCATCTTCATCTCTAGCTTTTGCATGTTGACGATACATATCTCTAGATAAAATTAATGGGGCAGCCACATTTGTCAGCATATGTCGGTCAAGTGCTGCATAACTAAAACTTGATGCCACATCATATTGAAACAAAGAGGCATTGTTAACTAAACAAGTTGGCAGGCCCAAAGCTTCTGTACAACGCGCAATTAATTTATTTGCCTCTGACTCCTCAGCCAAATTAGCTTGCAAGGCTACGCCACGCTGCCCCGTAGCTTGAATATCTTTAACTGTTTGCTCAGCAGCTTCTTTTGAGTTGCCATAGTGAATCGCAACATCCCAACCATCCCTTGCTAAACCTAAAGCAATAGCTCGACCCACACGTTTAGCCGCTCCCGTTACTAGGGCAACCTTCTTATTTTTAATCATTTTTGCAACTTCACTTATAAGAGTTGTAGACTCACAAGGTATGGATATTACCCCTAGCCCAGAAGAAACATCTCAAAGCCAGCTATTGGCCGATAAAATTTTTCAAGAAATCAGAGCCCAAGATGGGCAAATTTCTTTCGCCAAGTATATGGAAATGGCGCTATATACGCCAGGTTTAGGCTATTACTCAGCAGGAAAAACCAAACTAGGTAAGGCTGGAGACTTCACCACGGCCCCTGAACTTAGCCCATTATTCGGGCGAACCATTGTAAATACCCTTGCCCCAATTCTTGATGAGTTAAAAAAATCGGGGGGGCCTCTCCAAATTCTTGAGTTTGGGGCGGGGTCAGGAGCTTTGGCTGAGTCCATCTTAGAGGGCCTCAAGCACGCGGGTATTACCATTGATGTCTATAACATCCTCGACTTATCAGCAGACCTTATCGCGCGCCAAAAAGAACGTTTAGCCAATCGAAGTGAGCACATTCAATGGCTCAATGAACTTCCCAACAATTTTGTGGGCATCATACTTGCCAATGAAGTGATGGATGCTATGCCGGTTGATATAGTGACCCTGAAAAATGGTGAGTGGCATTACAAGGATGTCACCATCAAATCAGCTCAAGCTGAAACAACTCAATTGTCTTTTTGCAGCGGCAAAAAAGTTGACTCCGCATTACTCCCCAATGCACTACTGTCTCAATCTTTTGCAGATGGGTACACAACCGAGATTCATCTCAACGCACAGGCATGGATTAGAAGTCTTGCCACGTGCGTTACAAAAGGAGCTTTACTTACCTTTGACTATGGCTTTCCTAGCCATGAGTATTACCATCCTCAAAGAAATCAAGGCACCCTCATAGGGCACTATCGGCATCACACTATACAAGACCCATTTTTTTACCCAGGCATATGCGATCTAACAGCACATGTGGAATGGAGCTCAATAGCCGATACCGCACACGATGCAGGATTTAACCTCTTAGGCTACGCCAATCAAGCTGGATATTTACTCGATGCAGGCATCAGTCAACTGATCTTAGATATTGCAGATCCAAGCGATGCCGTTAAATTTATGCCCATTTCAAATGCTTTGCAAAAACTGCTTTCTGAGGCTGAAATGGGTGAGCTATTTAAGGTTATGTGCCTAGGAATGAATCTATCATTTTCTGAGGGTGATCTACCTGGCTTTAGAGCTAGGCCTAGAGCACTTTAAGCAACTCCACCCGCTTCAATTGCTTTAACGCGCGCGCGTTGGATGGCTAACTTAATAACATCTCCCGCACCGCCAGTCACTGACCGGGCAATATCAGCCACATCAACAGTCTTAGCAAATTTATAAGCTTGCTCGATCTCACTCGTAGAACGAGATGTCAACCTAACAACTTCAAGCAGTTCAAAAAACCTTTCTGGTTTTCTCCAAACATCCATCCGGTCAAGGATAGATAAAAGATTTTCAGCCCCTAGAGATATATCATCATGAGACAAGCTTGAAACTAATTGATTGGTCAAAATAGCGTAGTCTTTACACTCAACAGGGGCTGATAATTTATTAGATAAATCATCTATGGCGTCAACTTCTAGTCCATGGCACAAGGCAGCATAACGCTGGGGCAATTTCATATGTTGATGCGCTGAGGCATCGACATAGTTAAAAAATTTCTTTGGGTAGTTGCCGTCAAATGCCCCATGAAATATTTCATGAATTGCATCACAGGCAGCTAACACATCTAACATTTTAGAAGGATAGTCTGCGCTCAAACCCTTCTTTAACTCTTGCCAAACACGCTCCTTAACTAAGGCTTTTAACTCGCCACTACGACTAATATTTTGTAATAAATCTAAAGTCTCAGGCGCTATAGAAAAATCAGCAAACCTTGCAGAAAATCGTGCGACACGCAACACACGCAACGGGTCTTCAATAAATGCGGGTCCAACATGCCTAAAAAGTTTTTTCTTAAGGTCTTCTTGGCCACCATATGGATCAATAATGTCCCCAACCAATTGACCACCTGCATCAACCTCTTGGGCCATAGCGTTAATTGTTAAATCGCGCCTAGCCAAATCTTGTAGAAGAGTAACGCTAGCATCAGCATGAAAAACAAAACCCTTATAACCCGGCGCCGTTTTTCTTTCTGTTCTTGCTAATGCATATTCAGCATGAGTGATGGGGTGTAAAAAAACAGGGAAATCTTGCCCCACAGGTTTAAACCCATTTTGAATCATTTCTTCAGGCGTTGCCCCAACTACAACATAGTCAAGATCTTTTACAGATAAGCCAAGCAACCTATCTCTAATCGCACCTCCAACAACATAAGTTTTCACTTAACTATTTCCCAATGAATCAAGGTAAATCAGACAAAATTGCAGTTTTAGGAACAACAGTTCCTAAACGCTGCTTTAATGATTGCGGCTTAGAGGTCGATAATGCTGCATAGTAATTTGCATTAGCTAAAACATTCTTTACATAACCCCTAGTTTCATTAAATGGAATTGTTTCAGCAAAGATAGCTCCCTCCACTGGACGCACCAACTTTTCCCTCCAAGCTTTGGGCCGACCAGGTCCAGCGTTATACGCAGCCGATGCTAAAGCCCAAGACCCATCAAGGTCTTGAAGCACCATATTTAAATAATTACTTCCCAACGTTAAATTCGTGTGCATATCACTCAGTTGGGTTACCTTAAAATTATTCATGCCAATTTTTTTGGCCACATACTTTGCAGTTGTTGGCATGACCTGCATTAAACCCGAGGCCCCCACATTTGACTTGGCCGCCATGATAAATCTAGATTCTTGCCTAATTAACCCATACGCCCAATTTACATCTAAACCAATCCCATGAGCAATTGGCGATAAAGAATCTTTGAATGGTGTTGGATAGCGCAAACTAAAATCATGTTCAACCTTAGTTCTATCTGCAGTATTGACGGCGCGATCATATAAATTAATTCGTTTTGCATACTCAGCAACGGCAATAAGTTGTCTATCTGATAATCCTTTTAACTCCCAGTTCCACTCTCGATTTCCCTCAAAGCGAAGCCCTAAGTCATAAAATCGCACAGCTCTAGAAAAACCTTTTTTCATGGCCACCTGCTTAACCATGGCCTCATCTACAGGTTGTTTTTTAGGTGCAGAAATTGGTAAGCCTAACTCTTCACGAGATAACTGCCCGTAAAAGTTAAATTGCTCAGATAGCACTTGGAATGTTTCCTTTGCAAGCGACTCTTCACCCAACTCTTTTTGTGCGCGAGCCAACCAATAAGCCCAAGCTGGGTCTCGCCGACGAACAGCAGGAGTCATATTTTCAATAGACTCCTTAACCAATTTCCAATCGCCCTCCCTAAGTGCGACTCGCACCTTCCACTCCTGCGACTCTGGTGATAAAAGTTGATGATGCCCTTGCTCATGTTGAAGACGATAGGCCTTAACAGCATCCTTATCTAGCTTTTTAGCTAAGAACTGGCCAATCACACCCCAAGCAGCAGCTGTATTTTCACGATTTGTACGCCAAGCTTTTTTATCAAAATCTTTATATGCTTGATTTGGATCTACGCGAGCTTTGCGAACAATATCCGCAATGGCATCTTCTCCACCAGTTTTCTTTGCCAATGTTTCAAGATTATTTTCCAGAGCAATACGTCCAATGGCGGTTACCTCTGACTTACTTAACCCTCCCGCTTGAAATAAAGATTGCACAAGCTCAGGGCATGCTTCACCAAAATATTGCGGGTCTAATAATGTGTTTTTTGCATCAAATGCAACTTTTTTAACATCTTCCCCTTTGGCAAGTCTCGACTGCATCACATAACATTTCACCTGCGTGTCATCATCTAAGACAAATTGGGGATATTCTCTATCGAATATGGCCCACGCCTTACGCTTACCCAAAGACAGCAACCAGTCATTCCGTAAACGATCTGCAATAGCACTGCCAGCATGAATCCTCAAAAAACCCTCGGCAGCAGGATCATTAGAGCTATCCGCCTTAATCTGACCACCCTTGTCATACATCTGAGCTTTTATTTGGAAATAAGCCACATAATCAGATAAATCATGGCTTTCTAATTTAGGTGCCAATGCACTTACACGAGCTGCATCATTATTTCTAGCAGCTTCTCTCAACTCAACAAACAGGCGATCTTGTTCATTAAGATTCTTATCTGGTTCAATTTTTTTTACAGATTTAGCTGTACCTCCAGCATTGTTTTTAACTTTTGAAACTGCTGGAACAGAGATGATTAGCAAAGCCAATCCAGTAATCGTTAATAATTTATTTAATACGTTCATATTTTTTCGATGTAGCATATCCCTAATCATGCCTTATTTTTCATTTTTTTGAACCCCCCGTGAAAACTTTTAATACCTTAAGACAAGAGTTATTAGCAAAGCGCTTGGCACTTAGCCAACACGGTGAGCTTCATCGGGCTCTCGAGGAAATGTTATCTAATTATCTTGCATTACATGAAGTAAATTGTCTTGGCATTTATTGGCCGATAAAAGGTGAGTTTGACCCACGCCCATGTGCGCTAGATTGGGTAGAAAAATCTCCTACAAGAAAAATTGCATTACCCATTGTTACGGTTGACTCACCGCTAACCTTTGGTACCTGGGAAAGTGAGACCCCACTTGCAAAAGGTCATGCCTCTATACCGGAACCGGTGATTGGAAATTTCTCAAAAGAAGTGACCCCCGACCTTCTTTTGCTACCCTGCCTTGGATGGTCTTATCAAAATGATCAATTCTGGCGAATTGGATATGGTGGCGGCTATTACGACCGTACATTAGAGCATTACAAAAAGCTTCACCTGCCCACCCAAGCCATTGGCCTTGCATTTGACGCCCAAGAAGTAAAAGAGGGCGACTGGCGCCCTCAAATACACGATCAACCGCTTACAGTTCTGCTAAAAGCCTAATCACACCAAGTTTAGGTTTTTTGCAATTTGAATGGTTGCCTCTGCTTGATTAAGGCTATAAAAATGCAGCCCCGGCGCTCCAGCTGCTCGCAACTGCTCGCACAAGGCCGATACAACATCTAATCCAAATGATTTGATAGAGGCAACATCATCGCCAAATCCCTGCAACCTCAAGCGAATCCAACGCGGCACCTCAGTACCGCATGCCTCAGAAAAACGGAGCAACTGGGTACTGTTAGTAATTGGCATGATGCCCGGGATAATCGGTTGGCTCACGCCTACTTTGCCAGCCTCTTCCACAAATTTAAAGTAAGCATCACTGTTGAAAAAATATTGCGTAATAGCTGAATTGGCGCCCGCCTTCATTTTATTGGCAAATCTCAAAATATCATCACTCATTGACTTGGCCTGAGGGTGCATTTCAGGATAGGCAGCCACCTCAATGTGAAAATGATTACCAGTTTCAGCTCGAATGAAAGTCACTAGCTCATCAGCATGATGAAACTCGCCATACTGCCCCATGCCAGAAGGCAAATCCCCACGCAATGCAACGATTCTCTTAATACCTAGTGATTGATACTGAATCAATAAGTCCCGAATGTTCTCTTTTGAACTACCGACGCAAGATAAATGTGGGGCCGCCTGTTGGCCAGCCCCATGTATTTCTTTTACGGCAGACAGCGTCCCATCTTGTGTTGAGCCACCAGCGCCAAAAGTCACAGAAAAGAAAGCTGGCTTGAGCGTTACCGCTAGCCGCTCTCGCACAGCACGCAGTTTTGCAGCACCTTCTACGGTTTTAGGTGGAAAAAATTCAACGCTCAATTCCATGTTCTCTATCCTTATTTTTAATAACGATAAGTATCAGGCTTGTAAGGGCCCTCTTTGCTAACGCTAATATAAGCTGCCTGTTGATCCGTTAACTCTGTTAGTTGCGCATTGAGTTTTTTCAATTGCAAACGAGCAACTTTTTCATCCAAATGCTTAGGCAATGTATAAACACCTACTGGATATTTATTAGTTCCAACCGTTGTCCACAACTCAATTTGAGCAATTGTTTGGTTAGCGAATGAAGAACTCATTACATAAGATGGGTGCCCTGTACCGCAGCCTAGATTAACTAAGCGACCCTTTGCCAAAATAATGATTCGTTTTTCTGGCTGTCCATTGCTCGCCGGGAAAATCACATGGTCCACCTGAGGCTTAATTTCCTCCCACGTGTATTTTTCAATGCCAGCAATATCAATTTCATTATCAAAGTGGCCAATATTACAAACAATGGCTTGATCTTTCATTCGTGCCATATGGTCATGTGTAATCACATGGTAATTACCTGTTGCAGTAACAAAAATGTCAGCTTTATCAGCAGCGTAATCCATTGTGACAACACGGTAACCTTCCATCGCGGCCTGCAATGCGCAAATAGGATCTACTTCTGTCACCCACACTTGGGCAGATAGCGCGCGCAATGCTTGCGCAGAGCCTTTACCCACATCACCATATCCAGCCACAACAGCGACCTTGCCGGCAACCATAACATCTGTTGCACGCTTAATCCCGTCTACCAATGACTCTCTGCAACCGTATAAATTGTCAAACTTACTCTTCGTTACAGAATCATTCACGTTAATCGCAGGAAACTTTAAGTCACCTTTAGCATGCATTTGATACAAGCGATGAACACCAGTGGTTGTCTCTTCTGTAACGCCCTTAACTTTGTCTAAACGAACTGAGTACCAAGTAGGGTCAACTTTTAATTTAGCTTTAATAGAAGCAAACAACACGGTTTCTTCTTCGCTAGTTGGATGATGCAAAACAGATTGGTCTTTTTCAGCCTTAGCTCCCAAGTGCAACAACATCGTGGCATCTCCGCCATCATCCAAAATCATATTGGAATAACCACCATCTTGCCATTCAAAAATACGATGCGTAAATTCCCAATATTGCTCTAATGTTTCACCTTTAATAGCAAATACTGCCGTGCCATTAGCGGCAATCGCAGCAGCTGCATGATCTTGTGTCGAGAAAATATTGCAAGAAGCCCAGCGCACATCAGCACCCAACGCCTCTAGTGTTTCAATCAATACCGCTGTCTGAATTGTCATATGCAGCGATCCCGTAATGCGTGCACCACGCAGGGGCTGGCTAGCGGCAAACTCATCACGAATAGCCATTAAACCCGGCATTTCTGTTTCGGCAATTGCAATTTCTTTACGGCCCCATGCTGCCAATGAAATATCAGCAATTGCACAATCTTTAGAGATGGTTATATCAGTAGGTTTATTCATATGCACTCCAAGCTAGTAAGCAACCGTGGAGAGCAAAAAAGCTCGCCAACCAATTACTTAAAGGTTAGCGAGCGTCGTTGCTAAAGGCCAGCGCCTCCCCCTAAGCCTAGGGTACTTAGTCATCTAAGCACCTCGCAACGCTCCTTAGGGGTTTGGGAAAATTATAAACCAGCAGCAGCTTTTAATGCTGCAGCCTTATCTCTAGCTTCCCAGGTGAACTCAGGCTCTTCACGGCCAAAGTGCCCGTATGCCGCCGTCTTTCGGTAGATCGGTCGCAAAAGATTCAACATTTTCACGATACCTTTTGGCCTTAAATCAAAGTGAGTACGCACTAATTCTGCAATTTTCTCATCTGAAATTTTGCCAGTACCAAAAGTACTAACCATCACAGAGGTTGGCTGAGCTACACCAATTGCATAAGAAATCTGCACCAAACATTTGCTTGCCAAACCTGCCGCAACAATATTTTTAGCTACATAACGGCCCGCATAAGCAGCCGATCGGTCTACTTTTGAAGGGTCCTTCCCTGAAAATGCACCACCGCCATGAGGTGCAGCCCCGCCATAGGTATCAACAATAATCTTACGGCCAGTTAAACCACAATCACCTTGCGGGCCACCAATCACAAAACGCCCAGTTGGATTAACCAAATACTTAATTTCGCCTTTGATCAGTTCTTTTGGAAGAACCGGCTTGATAATTTCTTCGATCACAGCCTCACGCAATGTATCTAAGCCAATATCGGGTGAATGTTGAGTTGATAAAACAATCGTATCAATAGAGTCCGGTTTGCCATCTACATAACGTAAAGTTACTTGTGACTTTGCATCTGGGCGCAACCAATTTAAGCGGCCGTCGCGGCGTAAATCAGCTTGACGCTCCACCAAACGATGGGACAAGTGAATTGGTAAAGGCATTAATTCTGGTGTTTCATCAACGGCATAGCCAAACATCAAACCTTGGTCTCCAGCGCCTTGATCTAAACCATCATCATGAGCCTTATCAACCCCTTGCGCGATGTCTGGGCTTTGTTTGTCATACGCCACTAATACCGCACAGCCTTTGTAGTCAATACCGTATTCTGTATTGTCATAGCCAATTTGGCGAATCGTATCTCGCGCCACATGGATATAGTCCACATTAGCAGTTGTTGTAATTTCACCAGCCAACACTACTAAACCAGTGTTACACAAGGTTTCAGCGGCAACACGTGCCGTTGGATCTTGCGCCAAAATAGCATCAAGAATGGCATCTGAAATTTGATCTGAGACTTTGTCCGGGTGGCCTTCAGAAACAGATTCTGAAGTAAAAAAATAATTGTTAGCCATAGTTCGTTTCCTTTAAAGGTTGCCGACAACACGTGCCGACTTACTTACTACGGCGACGCTTTAGCGGATATTTTTAATTCGCCCCGCAAGTTGTCTTAACTCGGCGAATACCCTAAATTCTATAACATTCTCATTTTTACGCGCAAGGTTGTATATTTACCCCTATGACAAGCACAAGATTACGCTTTACGAAAATGCACGGAGCAGGCAATGATTTCATTGTTTTAGATGGCATTTCTCAAGATTTATCCCAAATAACCAAAGCCCAGTGGCAGCAGTTAGCACACCGGCAATTAGGTATTGGCGCAGACCAAATACTTTTGGTAGAAAAGCCTACTGTTCCAAATGCCGAATTTCGTTACAGAATTTTTAACTCCGATGGCAGTGAAGTTGAGCAGTGTGGCAACGGATCACGTTGTTTTGTCAGATTTGTGCGCGAAAAGGGGCTGACCCAAAATAAGACGGTTTCAGTCGAAGTAGCACATACCATTTTGAGCTTAACTGAAAATAATGATGGGCAAGTAACCGTCAACATGGGCGCCCCCATATTTGAGACGGAAAAAATTCCTTTCACGCCGGATGGCTTGAATACATCTGTTGAAGGTGAAAACACACTATACGAACTACCGCTAACCAGTCGCAATATATGGGTTTCCACCGTCTCAATGGGTAACCCTCATGCAGTTCAAATTGTTCACAATGTCGAAACTGCTTTTGTTGCTGAAGATGGTCCACAAATAGAAAATCACCCATCATTCCCTAAACGGGTTAATGCTGGGTTTATGCAAATTTTGAATGCCCACGAAATCAAACTACGTGTCTTTGAACGTGGCTCTGGAGAAACATTAGCCTGTGGCACAGGCGCTTGCGCTGCTGTTGTGACAGGTATTCGCAGTGGTCAACTAACCTCGCCCGTCATCGTTCATACACGCGGCGGGGATTTATCCATTGAGTGGCAGGGTAAAAAAGAAAGCCCCGTCATGATGACAGGGCCTGCAGAGACTGTTTTTGAGGGCGAAGTAACCCTGGATTCTTAAGTCTTAAAAGACTTAAATACCATATTTATCGCGATAAGCTTTAACTGCTGGTAAATATTTTTGTAACTCAGGATCTTTGCTCTCTTGTAAGAAGCTCATCAAACTCGTCAAGTTAGCAATTGAAACCACCGGCATACCAAACTCTTTTTCGACATTCTGAACGGCGGAGCTATCCGCAATTTCAGTAGCAGTCCCTGCGCGCTCCATGCGATCTAAAGCGATTAAGACCATGCCTGGCGTAGCTCCAGCTGCTCGAATAATATTCACGGACTCCCGCACAGAGGTGCCAGCAGAAATCACATCATCAATGATAACCACCTTGCCCTTTAAAGGAGCCCCGACAAGCATGCCACCTTCTCCATGATCTTTGGCCTCTTTGCGATTAAAACAAAAGGGCACTGATCTACCCATGGCGGCTAATGCAACTACGGTTGTGGCCGCCAAAGTGATGCCTTTATAAGCAGGTCCAAATAACATATCAAACTCAATACCTGAGTCAATCAGTGCTTTTGCATAAAATTCACCCAATGCTTTTAGGAGGGCGCCATCATTAAATCCTCCAGCATTGAAAAAGTATGGAGATATACGCCCCGCTTTTGTTGTAAATTCTCCAAAAGCCAGAACTTTGGCATCTAGAGCAAAATTGATAAATTCGTTTTTAAAGTTTTCTTGATTGGAAGTCATAACCGAGATGTTACGCATCATTACAGCCAACCTCAATGGTATTCGCTCCGCCTCTAAAAAAGGTTTCTTTGATTGGGTTCAACAACAAAGCCCTGACATCCTTTGTATTCAAGAGCTTAAAGCTCAAGAGGCTGATTTAGAGCCCAGTCTACTCAACCCAACTGGATATCATGGATTTTTTCAATATGCGCTTAAAAAGGGCTATAGCGGCGTTGGTTTGTACTCAAAACAGAAGCCTGATGCCGTAAAAATTGGGTTTGATTGTCCTGAGTTTGATGCTGAAGGCCGATATGTGGAAGCCAAATTTGGCAATTTAATTGTTATCTCAGCCTATTTTCCATCTGGCTCTAGTGCGCCTGAGCGACAAGAAGCCAAATTTAGATTTTTAGATGCATTCCTCCCTCATCTACAAAAACTAAAAGAACAAAAGCTAGAAATTTTGCTGTGCGGCGACATCAACATCGCACACAAAGAAATTGATCTGAAGAATTGGAAAGGAAACATCAAAAACTCCGGCTTCCTTCCCGAGGAACGAGACTGGATGACCCATCTTTTTGATCAAGTTGGTTATATGGACGTATACAGACTCCTACACCCACTCACAGAAGATGAGTGTTACACCTGGTGGAGTCAACGTGGGCAGGCCTATGCAAAAAATGTTGGCTGGCGAATTGACTACCAAATTGGGACTGCTGGCATTGCCAAAAAATCTAAACGTGCTGAGATTTATAAATCTGAAAAATTTTCAGATCATGCGCCACTTATTATTGACTATGAAATTTAACGCTTAAGGTCTGTAATCGGGAAGCTGATCAACTGTTGTATTTTTTGCCTTGGCATAAAGCGGCAAAACATCAAATAGATTTCTTTGTATTTCATAGATTCGAGAATCGCCCGATGGATGGGTTGACAACCATTCAGCAGGGCGCTCTTTAGATAACTGCCCCATTTTTTGCCAAAGAGAAACTCCTGCACGAGGATCATAACCAGCCCTTGCTGCCAAATCCATACCTACCAAATCAGCATCCTTCTCATCGGATCTAGAAAAACTTAGTCCAACCAACTGAACACCTTGGTTGATAGCTTGACTACCCAAACTTCCCAAACCTAGAGCCTGAGACAACACATTAGCCCCCAAATTACCTAGCTGGGACTTTGCCATCCGGTCTCTCGCATGCTCACGTAAGGCGTGTGCAATCTCATGCCCCATAACTGTTGCAACCTCATCATCATTTAAATTTAACTTCTCTAAGATGCCTGTATAAAAAGCAATCTTGCCTCCTGGCATACAAAAGGCATTGACCTCAGAAGAAACAAATAAATTAATTTCCCATTTCCAATTTTGGGCATCAGGATTCCACACTGAAGCATATGGCAATATTCTTTTAGCAATTGCACGTAAGCGAATCACTTGAGGATTATTGTCAGCTCCCAATCCATTCTTAGCCGAGGCCGCCTTCTTCATATCCTGATATTGTCGGGCAGCGGTTTGCTCTAGCTGACTGGCCGGCACCAAATTCCTTAAACTTGAAGATTCACCCACCTTAACGCCATCTGATGGCGCTAAATGCTTTTGGCCACTGGTTGCACAAGCGCCTAGCAAAAGAAACGCACTTAGTAAAAGATATTTTTTCATTTTAAATATATGGGCTGTATGTCATGGTCATTGATATAACTTAATCAAAACGTATTGCCTTTTGTTGTCCCCAAGGAGCAATTTTTGGCAACAGCAACAATCCAGGAATTGCCAAAATAAAACACAATATAAAGAAATTTGTCCACCCAGAAGCTTCAACAATATAGCCCGTTAACGCATTAATGAAAGTTCTTGGTACAGCAGATAAGCTTGTAAATAGGGCAAATTGTGTTGCCGTGAATCTTGGGTTTGTTTCTAACGCAATATAAGAAGTAAATGCTGCTGTACCCAAACCAACAGCAAGTGCTTCAAAACCAATGACCCAAGTTAACACCCATAAATCTGCGCCGGTTGTAGACAACACGACAAAGCCCAATATGGCTAAGGCTTGTAATAACCCAAATAACCACAATGCTTTATTGACACCCGTTTTTAACATCCAATACGCGCCTAAAATACCACCCAAAATACTTGCCCATAAGCCTGCATTTTTTGCAACCAATCCAATTTCCGTTCGCGTAAAACCTAATTCAATATAGAACGGTGTGGCCAATGCTGTAGCCATTGAATCGCCCAGTTTATACAGAAAAATAAACGCCAACACCAACAGAGCGTGCCTCCAGCCTTGGCGATAAATAAACTCATTGAAAGGCTCGATGACAGCATCTCTCAAAGATTTAGGGGCGGGACCATAAAGTTTTGGCTCTGGCACAGTAAGCGTTGTCAGAATTCCTGGCAACATAAACAAGCCTGTCACAAAAAACACCCACTCCCAAGAAATAACATCTGAAAGAATCAGTGACAAAGATCCAGGCACCAAAGTTGACAGCTTATAAGCATTTACAAATAGGGCTGTACCTGAACCCATTTGCTCCTCACTCAACCATTCACGACGGTGGGCATCAACAACAATATCTTGGCTAGCAGAAAAGAATGCAATAACAGCGGCCAACATCACCACAATCCAAATATCATTTTTTGGATTAAATTGTCCCATCAAAACAACCGCGACCATCACGGCTATTTGCGTCACAATCATCCACCCCCTACGGCGACCCAAAAATGGCAGCTGAAATCTGTCCATAGCAGGGGACCACAGAAACTTCCATGTATAAGGAATACCCACTAAAGCAAATAAACCAATGGCCTTTAAATCCACGCCCTCACTTTTTAACCATGCTGACAAAAGGTTATAAAGAATAAATAGCGGCAAACCGCTAGAAAAGCCAAGGAATATACAAACCAGTAGAGCCTTTGCTCTACTAGGCTCTTCGCGCTCTATAGATAGCAAGGCTACCTCTTAAATTTGGCAAAAATTGAATGGGCTTACCTTCGTGCAACACAACACGATCCAGCAACTTTAAACCAACTGCTGGTGCTAAAGCTTCGAAATCAGCGATTGTTAAAACTCTTACGTTTGGGGTGTCATACCACTGGTATGGCAAAGATTTAGAGACAGGCATACGCCCTAAAGCTACAGCAGCTCGGTGTGACCAATGTCCGAAATTAGGAAATGACACCACACACTCTTTACCGACTCTTGCGATCTCACTCAAAATACGTGCTGTTTGATGAATGGTCTGCAGGGTCTGAGATAGAACCACTGTATCAAAACTATTATCTTCAAAAAGTGCTAAACCATTCTCCAAGTTTTGTTGAACAATATTTAAACCTTTTTCAGCACATGCCAATACTTTGTCATCAGCCAACTCAACGCCATACACTTGTGCTTTCTTAAGCACCTTTAAGTAATTGAGCAGTTCGCCATCGCCGCAACCAACATCCAGCACCTGGCTACCTGGGGCTACCCACTTTGCAATTGCAGAAAAATCAGCGCGCATTGGTCAGCTCTCCTGCAATTTGTTCAAAATATGCTCTAACAAGATTGTGATAGCGCGCATCATCTAATAAAAAAGCATCATGACCATGGGGCGCATCAATTTCTCCATAGGTCACGTTCAATTTGTTATCTAACAAAGCTTTAACAACTTCTCTACTGCGCTCTGGAGAAAATCTCCAATCCGTGGAGAAGCTAATCACTAAAAACTTAGCTTGAACACCAACCATCGCCGCACTTAAATTGTTTCCATACGCTCTAGCCGGATCAAAGTAATCGAGTGCTCGGGTGATATGCAGGTAAGTATTCGCATCGAAATAATCTGCAAACTTTTCACCCTGGTACCTTAAATAACTTTCGACTTCAAACTCAACATCAAAGCTAAAGTTATATTCACCGGACGCACCTTCTGGGCGACGTAATTCACGGCCAAATTTTTCGGCCATATCATCATCTGATAAATAAGTAATGTGGCCGATCATACGTGCAACTCGTAGCCCTCGACGTGGGACTACGCCATGCGCATAATAATCCCCGCCATGAAAATCTGGATCACTCAAAATTGCACTTCTAGCAACTTCATTAAAGGCAATGTTTTGCGCAGACAACTTAGGAGTTGAAGCAATGACCACACAATTTGCAACGCGCTCTGGATACATCATGCCCCAAGCCATCGCCTGCATACCGCCAAGGCTTCCGCCCATCACTGCAGCAAATTTTTTAATTTGAAAGTAATCTGCAACTCTAGCTTGAGCATTCACCCAATCTTCGACTGTTACAACTGGAAAACTCGCGCCATAAGGCTTGCCAGTTGCTGGATTTAAACTCATAGGGCCTGTTGAACCAAAACAAGACCCTAAATTATTAATGCCAATTACAAAAAAACGATTAGTATCTACAGGTTTACCTGGGCCAACCATGTTATCCCACCAACCTATATTGTCAGGGTTATCTGAACTAATACCGGCAACATGATGGGATGCGTTTAATGCATGACAAATAAGAACCGCATTATCTTTTTTTGCATTTAATTGGCCATAGGTCTCTACGACCAATTCATAATTGGCGATAGTGGCCCCACTTTGCAAACCTAGAGGTTCAGCAAAGCTTAAGCGGATAGGCGTTACAACTCCTAAACTCATACAGAGAATAAAACCCTCATTGGCAAGTCACTTAATTCCGTTGGCATCTTTTTAAAACCACTTCTTGCATAGCGATGCCAGCGACCAATCACATAACTCAACATCATGGCAGCACGAATACCTACTTCATTACCATCGGCAGATTGAGGTAAGCGGCCCTGTGTTTGAGCAATACGCAATGATTGCTTCAACGAGGCCTCCACTCTTTCAAAAACTTGTGCAATGCGATCTTGTAACCGATCATCCTCAAGCCAAAGAGCATCCCCCAAAAGAACGCGCGTCATACCAGGATTTTTCTCGCCAAAACCTAACAAGATCATCAAAATTTCTTGAGCCTGACGGTCACCCGCCTCTTCTCTTTCAGTAATTTGGTTAATCAACCCAAAAATAGTTTGCTCAATAAACAGAATTAACCCCTCAAACATTTGAGCTTTACTAGCAAAATGTCGATACAAGGCCGCCTCTGAGACTTCTAAGCGAGCTGCCAATGCTGCAGTTGTTACACGCTCACCCCTTGGGTTTTCAAGCATGGCCGCCAACACCTGCAGAATCTGAATACGTCGCTCACCTGGCTTAGGTCGCTTACGAACAACCACTGGCTCTTGGTCTGCATTATCTGCCACGGATGTTTGATTAAAAGGTGAATTCATCGGATTTTTTGCCATCTTTTAAATAATTGATGTATTGATTGTACTTCTAGAGAAACTCTGCCCCTATTATGGGTGTGAGTCCTAACATGTCTTTTAAACCATACGGTCTTTAAGCCTAGATTAGAGTACTCTAATAAATGCCCCAAAGTATCGTCTACTAAAATGGCCTGTGAGGGTGCCACCTTATATTTTTGCAATATCTTTCTTAACATTAAGGTATCTGGCTTTGGCCGCCACTTTTGATGAACCACCATATCTTCAATTGCTTCCACCTCATGGAAACATTGATGGATACCCAACTCTTTAGTAATTTTCTCAGCATACGCCTTGGGAGCATTGGTTAAAAGGATCTTCTTGCCCGGTAAGCGATTAAGCACTAAACGCAAATTTTTTTCGCCAGAAACAATATGCGCCAAATCTTCCAAATGTTGTCCAGTTATCTCATCAAATTTATGGGTCTCTCGTAAGAACTCATGTGGGTCGATTTGATGGTGACGTATCAGCCCCAACAAGGTGGCGCCATAGCGTCGCCAATATCTCTCCCTAACTTGGCTAGCTTCTGAGTGACTTAAACCAAGCCGATCTGCAACATAAGCAGTCATCGACTGATTAATATAGGGGAATATGATGCCAGAGGCATCATGAAGCGTATTATCTAAATCGAACAACCACAAAGGATGGCGCATGCCATCCTCAATGTGATCGAATCATTGTGCCGAAAGCTTGCTCAGTTAAGATTTCTAGGAGCAGTGAATGCTCTATGCGACCATCAATAATATGAACGGAATTAACGCCACTTTTTGCCGCATCCAAAGCAGATGAAATTTTAGGCAACATGCCGCCGGAAATCGTGCCATCCGCAAACAAACCATCAATTTCTTTAGCTGTTAAATCCGTCAATAAATTGCCATCTTTATCCATAACGCCAGGGATATTGGTCATCATGACCAACTTTTCAGCCTTTAAGATTTCTGCCATTTTTCCAGCAACTAAATCAGCATTAATGTTGTAGGCCTGGCCATCTTCACTAAACCCAATTGGAGAAATAACTGGAATAAAAGCATCATCTTGCAATGCCTTAACAACCGCGGGATTAATTGAATCAATTTCTCCCACAAAACCAATATCCAATAACTCGCCTGGTTTTTCTTTATTTGGGATCATCATCTTGCGCGCATGAATTAAACCGCCATCTTTGCCAGTTAACCCAACTGCCTGCCCGCCAAAATGATTAATGAGCATCACAATATCTTGCTGGACCTCACCACCAAGCACCCACTCCACGACTTCCATTGTCTCTTCATCAGTAACGCGCATACCTTGAATAAAGGTTCCTGCCTTACCCACTTTTTTCAAAGCGTCGTCAATTTGTGGGCCACCACCATGAACAACTACAGGATTCATGCCCACAAGCTTCAACAAAATAACATCTCGAGCAAAGCCTTCTTTAAGGCGCTCTTCTGTCATAGCGTTTCCACCGTATTTAATAACAATTGTTTTGCCGTGATATTTCTTAATATAAGGCAATGCTTGGGCAAGAACCTCGGCCTTAACAACCGGAGAAACATCATGTAACTGCGTCAATGACTCATTCATTATTAATCGCCAAACAACTTCTGTCTCAACTCACGACGCTCTTGAGCCTCAAGTGATAAGTTTGCTGTTGGACGCGCTAATAAACGGGGAATACCAATTGGCTCACCGGTTTCTTCGCACCAACCATAGTCACCTGACTCAATGCTAGCCAAAGACTGCTCAACTTTTTTAAGCAACTTGCGCTCGCGATCGCGGGTACGCAATTCAAGCGCATGCTCTTCTTCAATCGTTGCCCTGTCAGCAGGATCAGGAACCAATACATTTTCACGCAAATGTTCTGTTGTCTCATTGGCATGCTTCAACAAATCTGATTTCAAAGCCAATAACTTTTCTTTGAAGAATTCCAATTGCGCAGCATTCATGTAGTCCTTTTCAGGCGCTTTTAAAATATCTGCTTCGGTCAATGGTTTTTTACTCATTTACTGTCCTTTCGGGACTTATTGTTTTTACGTTAATTCTGGGCACTCAAAACTACTTAAATATATAAACAACCTCGGGCGCGGATTCTACCCTAATCCCGATAGATTACACCAAACATGTTTCAAGACCACCCAATAAAACATCTTTTGGCAGATCAATCCCAATAAATACCATACGGGTTTCCTTCTTGTCCTTACCCCATGGCGCACCTAAATCAGACCCCATCATTTCATGTACACCCTGGATAATGACCTTGCGAGCCCCCCCTTTGATATATAAAACCCCCTTATATCTCAACAACTTAGCCCCAAAAACTGACAAAATGCCGCCTAAAAAATCTTCTAGTTTTTTAGAGTCAAAGGGTCTATCGCTTCTAAAGACAAAGGATTGGATCTTGTCTGTATGGCTTTTACGGGCAAATTGAACCACCTGAGACGCTGCATGGGCATGATGATGGTCATGCCCACAGTCAGGGCCATGTTCATGATGATCGTGCCCACAGTGCTCATGATCATGATCTTCTTGTTCTAGGAAATGAGGATCAATTTCAAGCTTGTCATTTAAATTGAAGCCCTTCAAATCCAAGACTTTTTCTAAGGGTACGGCGCCTTGACTGATGCCCATAATCGGAGCTCTTGGGTTCATGTGCATCAAGCGATGCTTAAGCTCCGCTACTGCTTGTTCTGACACCAAGTCTGTCTTTGTAATAAAAATGCGATCTGCAAAACCAACTTGTTGTTGAGCCTCATCATGTTGATCTAGCTGTTGATTTCCATGCTTAGCATCAACCAAAGTGACAATTGCATCTAGCATGTAGTGACTAGCCACCTCTTCATCCATAAAGAATGTTTGAGCTACAGGACCTGGGTTAGCTACTCCAGTTGTTTCAATCACAACACGATCAAATTGAATTTTCTTATTATGACGCTGCTCCCATAAATTATTAAGAGCCACAACTAAATCCCCGCGAATAGTGCAACAAACACAGCCATTACTCATCTGAACAATTTGCTCATTTGAGTCTTGAACAAGAATGTCGTTATCAATATTTTCTTCACCAAATTCATTTTCAATCACCGCTATTTTTTTGCCGTGATTCTCACTCAAAATGTGCTTTAAAAGTGTGGTCTTACCACTGCCTAAAAAACCACTAAGTATGGTTACTGGTATTAATGCCATGATCAACTTCCTTATTAAGTAACTTTAAATTATCTTCTTGCTCTAAATTTCACGCTACACCCTTTGCAACAAAAGGCCTTTTAAATAGTCCCCCTCCGGGAAACTGGTCAACAAAGGATGGTCCAACCCCGAAGATAGCCGCTTTAAAACCCTAAAGTCCATACGCTTATCGCCACTATGACTCATTGCCTCAGCAGAGGCCATCGCGATGGTTCTTTCAAACAAAGCTGCATCCACGGCTCCAGAACACGAAAAGGTAAACAACAATCCTCCGGGATTCAACAACTGCATACCAGCACGATTTATTTCCTTATAAGCTCTCAAGGCTTTATCTAGATGATGCGATGATGGCGCAAATTTAGGCGGGTCTAATACAACCAAATCAAAACGTCTTTCTTCTTTCCTAAGCTTAGTTAGAACATTAAAAGCATCATCATCTATCCAAGTGGCCCTAGACTCTTCAAATTGATTAAGCTTCATCTGGCGCTGCGCCATTGCTAGCGCTTCACCGGAAGAATCAACAGAGGTGACATGTTTTGCTCCACCCTTAAGCGCCGCCAAAGAAAATCCGCCCGTATAACAAAACATATTAAGGACTTCTTTGTCTTTTGATAATTGCCCGACCAACTCGCGACTATCCCGCTGATCAATATAGAACCCTGTTTTATGTCCTTGCAATACATCCACACTGTAAAGGACGCCACACTCATTCACTTGTATGGCCTCAGTAGGCAACTCGCCTTTAAGCGCTCCAATGTGTTTTTCTAAACCCTCACGAGCACGGACTGCAGCATCAGATCTTTCGACAACTCTCGAACAATTGGTTTGCTGAGTTAAAGCAGCAACAATTGCATCCTTCCAATGCTCAACCCCTATAAATAAAAACTGACAAACCAAAGTATCGCCATATTGATCAACAATTAATCCAGGCAAACCATCACTTTCACCAAAAATTAAACGAATCGCATCTGTATTTTTTATCCATGCTCGACGATGTTCAATCGCACAAGAAATTCTACGCTTGAAAAATGCGTGATCGATCGGCTCTGACTCATCCCAAGTTAAAACGCGCGCTCGAATTTGAGAGCTTGGGCTATATAAAGCTTTAGCAATAAATTTCTTCTCGCTATCCAGCACATGGACGGTACTTCCCGGGTACACCTTACCCTCAACAGATTCAATAGCATTTGAATAAATCCATGGGTGGCGCCGAAGAAGTGGTCTTTCTTTTCCCGCTTTTAAAACAATAGTTGCTTGCATTACTTTATTTTTTACCTTTTGCACGTGGGTGCGCTTGATCATATGCCTGAGCTAAATGTTGAAAATCTAAAGCAGTATAAATTTGCGTACTAGAAATGCTGGCATGCCCCAACATTTCTTGTACAGCCCTCAAATCGCCAGAGGACTGCAAAACATGGCTTGCAAAAGTATGCCTGAGCATATGAGGGTGAACATGGGTAGGCAATCCAGCCTTTAAGGCAAGTGATGCCAAATGCTTTTGAATCGTGCGCGCCGAAACCCGTCGGCCTTGCTTATTAATAAATAAAGGCTGGCCAATAACGTTCACATCTTTTGCATAGAGCTCGCGAACAACCAACCACTCCCTAATAGCTGTAATCGCTGCAGAACCAACAGGAACCGTTCTACGTTTATTACCTTTACCCAAAACCATCACTTCCAACATATCAAAATCGATCCACCCAGCAGATTGATAATCTTTATTCTCTAGCGGATAAACATCGATGCCAAGTAACTCTGACAAACGCAGTCCAGAGGAATATAGCAACTCCACAACGGCACGATCTCTAGCCCTCAAAAATTTATCCGCCTGAATATTTTCCTGTGACGACTGTTCCACCAAGTTAATGGCATGTTCAACAGAGAGTGCTTTGGGTAATGGCTTAGACCTTTTAGGTGGCCGAACATCATCTAACGGATTGCTTTGAAGCAAGTTTTTGTGATTAGCCAACCAGATATAAAAACCTCGCCATGCAGAAAGTACTCTAGCAATACTGCGGGGAGACCCTCCTTGGGCATGCAACCGAGCCGCCCAAACGCGCACTTGATCAGTGCTTAAGTCTGCCACCGCAATTCCGGCTTCCTCTAACTTGGTTAAAAGAATTCGTAAATCTCGTTGATACGCATCTAGCGTATTTTTCGACACCTGCCGAACAACATGCAGTTCGCGAAGATACTCTTGCGCGAGAGTGTCATTCATGATGAAAATTTTTACCCTTTAGCCCGGGCAATAGCAGACTCACCCAACTGACCGATTTGAGATAAATAAAAGCTGCCCATATCGGCAGTAAATTTCTCCGCTGACTTACTGCCTAAAATTAACTGCATCCCAACTGATGAAAGATTAATTAAAGCAAGACTTACAATCTCTTCAGATACAGCCTTCTTTAAATCTTCAGGAGCTGAGCCAATATCACCACAGAAATCGGCCCCGGATACATCTTGTGTCAACTTAACTAATTCAACACCAAATATTTCACTTAAACCCTCTGTAATAGCCTGGCTTACTTGTGCCTCATCTTTTGCTTGAAGCAAGTTTTTTAACCAAGCAATCATCAGGCTTTGCGTTTTATCATTTTGACTACCAAAACGCAGCATGTCAGAAAGTCTTTTATTTAAAGCTTGATTTTGCTCACGCAAAACACTTAGTTGCCTTTCTTGCAACGAAATAGCTCTATCACCATGGGGGTTCTTAAGAGAAATCTCAGCCAACAAATTAGCGTGACGCTCAAAAAAACCTGGGGTTGCTTTTAACCACTCAGCCACCAAATTTTCTCTCTCAATTTGCTCTGACTGTAACTGTTCAATATTGGACATATTTAATTTAGCTTTTCAGTTAATAATTTGTTGACCTGTTGAGGGTTGGCCTTTCCTTGCGTAGCCTTCATGATTTGCCCAATTAGTGCATTAAATGCTTTTTCCTTACCCGCCCTAAATTCCTCAACTGATTTTTGATTATCTGCCAACACACGATCAATAATTGTCTCTAAAGCGCCGGCATCACTAATTTGTTTGAGCCCCTTTGATTCAATAATACGATCCACAGCCTCTAAATCTGCTGCTTTCTCATCCCACATAACTAAGAAAATTTCTTTAGCAATTTTATTAGAGATGGTGCCATCAACAATCCGCAATATTAATTTTGCAATTTGTTTAGCTGTTAAAGGGGCCTGTGTCGCATTCAGGCCATCTCGATTTAAGGCCGATGCAAAATCACCTGTCATCAAATTAGCGGCCGCTTTCGCATGATCTTTACCCAACTCAGCAACCAAAGCTTCGTAGAAATCTGATGTTGCACGCTCCTGCGTGAGCACTTGGCAATCATAAGAAGATAATCCAAATTCGCTTTCCCAACGTTCTGCCTTTTGAGAGGGCAATTCAGTCATGCTAGCGCGCTCTTTCGCAATCCAATCTTCCGAAATAATTAATGGCAATAAATCTGGGTCTGGAAAATAACGGTAATCGTTTGCATCTTCTTTGCTGCGCATGCTACGAGTTTCTTTTTTATCTGGGTCGTACAACCTAGTTTCTTGAACAACGGTGCCGCCATCCTCAATTAACTCTATTTGACGACGCACCTCATATTGAATAGCTTCCTCTAAAAATCGGAATGAGTTCAAGTTTTTAATTTCACAGCGCGTTCCAAACTCTACCTGCCCCACAGGTCGAACAGAAACGTTTGCATCACATCTAAAAGAACCCTCTTGCATATTGCCGTCACAAACACCCAGCCATACTACCAATGTATGTAGGGCTTTTGCATATGCCACAGCCTCTGCTGCACTTCGCATATCAGGCTCAGTAACAATCTCCAACAAGGGTGTGCCGGCTCTATTCAAATCTATTCCGCTAGATGATTCACCATGGGGACCACGGAAATCTTCATGCAATGACTTTCCCGCATCTTCTTCTAAGTGGGCTCTTGTTAAGTTAACAGTTTTTGTAACGCCATCAACTTGAATATCTAACTTCCCACCCTGCACAACAGGAATCTCAAATTGGCTAATTTGATATCCTTTTGGCAAGTCAGGATAAAAATAATTCTTACGCGCAAAAACACTAAATGGCGCGATAGTTGACCCTACTGCTAAACCAAAACGAATCGCATGCGCCACCGCCGCTTTATTTAAAACGGGTAACACGCCTGGCAAAGCCAGATCAACTGCACAAGCTTGACGATTTGCTTCAGCACCAAACTCTGTTGACGCCCCACTAAAAATTTTAGAAACAGTTCTCAATTGAGCATGAGTCTCTAGACCAATCACAACTTCCCATTTCATGCTGCACCACCTTCCTGTGCTGCTGGGGAAGATCGTTGATGCCAATCCGTCTCCATCTGATATGCGTGTGCCAACTGCAACAGACTAGCCTCCGAAAAATAATTTCCAATCAGCTGTATGCCAACAGGCATGCCGTTATCTCCAAAACCACAAGGCGCGCTCATAGCAGGCAATCCCGCCAAGTTTGGCGACAAAGTGTAAATGTCTTCTAGATACATTTGCGTTGGATCAGATGTTTTCTCACCAATCTTTCCTGCCACGGTAGGTGCCACAGGGCCAGCAATGATGTCGCACTGCTTAAATGCCTCCTGGAAATCTTGAGCAATAATTCTTCGAATACGTTGCGCCTTCAAATAGTAAGCATCGTAATAACCATGCGATAACACATACGCCCCAATCATGATGCGGCGCTTCACTTCAGTGCCGAAACCTTCCGAGCGCGTGCGCTGATACATATCTAATAAATCACCATATTGATCAGCACGGTGTCCATAACGCACACCATCAAAACGACTTAAGTTGCTTGACGCTTCAGCAGGCGCAATCACGTAATAAACCGGAATTGATAATTCTGTTTTCGGTAATGAAACTGGCACACATTGCGCGCCCATTTTCTTAAATTGCTCTAATGCAGCCTCTACAGCAGCGCGCACATCAGAACTTAAGCCATCACCAAAATACTCTTTGGGGATGCCCACTCTTAAACCTTTTAAGGATTGAGTTGCGCCCTCTACCCAAGGCTTACCTAACTTAGCGGTGTAATCCTCTGTCGGCCGGTTCAAACTGGTTGAATCTTTTTGATCATGGCCAGCCATTGCATTTAACAAAATGGCGCAATCTTCCGCAGTTTTTGCCATAGGACCACCTTGGTCTAGGGACGATGCATAAGCAATCATGCCATAACGAGACACTCGACCATATGTAGGCTTAATGCCCGTAATGCCACACAAAGAAGCTGGTTGACGAATAGATCCACCCGTATCAGTACCCGTTGCTGCAGGGCTTAATCCTGCAGCAATTGCTACGGCTGAACCACCTGATGAACCACCAGGTACGCGACTTTTATCCCATGGATTTAAGGCCGGTCCTGCAAAAGAATTTTCATTCGATGAGCCCATTGCAAACTCATCCATGTTGGCCTTACCCAAACAAACCATACCAGCACCATTTGGCCCCAACTGAGCAACTACATGAGCATCAAATGGACTAACGTAGTTCTCTAAAATCTTGGAGCACGCCGTTGATTTCCAATGTTGTGTAACAAACACATCTTTATGCAAAATTGGCACGCCGGTTAACAACGAACTTGTTCCTTTTGCAATTAGAGCGTCCGCGTATTCTGCTTGCTCAAGAGTTTTCGTTTCATTTAGATTTATCACCGCATTTAGATCTTTTGCATGTTCAATTCTTTGCAAAAAATAAGTCGCCAACTCTTTACTGCTAATTTCTTTAGCTTTTAATGAGTTCGATATTTCTTTAATTGTTTTGGTATGCCAGCTCATTCAATCACCTTCGGCACCAAAAATAGCCCCTCATGCTGAGCTGGTGCATTTTTAAAATAGGCCTCTCTTTGATCAGTTTCAGTGACCACATCCTCACGCAAAGGCTGAGCGATCGCCATAATTTGTTCAATTGGGTGAGCTAAAGGCTCAATGCCATCTGTATTTACAGCCTGCATTTGCTCCACCAAATCAAATACTTTTTGTAATTGATTCAAGGTACTAGCCGCTTCATCATCAGTGATGGCTAGGCGGGATAATTGCGCTATGCGCTTAACATCTTCAAGATTCATTTGGCCTGCTACGGTATCATTAAAGGGTTCATTAACGTATTAATTAATCTATTTTCCTACTTAAATTATGTTTGGTCTCTTTCGCAACTACTTTTCCAATGATTTAGCTATTGACTTAGGCACTGCCAATACCCTTATTTACATGCGTGACAGGGGTATTGTCCTTGACGAGCCTTCTGTAGTGGCTATACGCCAAGAAGGCGGTCCTAACGGCAAAAAAACCATTTTGGCAGTCGGCAAAGAAGCCAAACAGATGCTCGGTCGCGTTCCTGGCAATATTGAGGCGATCCGCCCCATGAAAGACGGTGTTATTGCCGATTTCACGATTACCGAACAAATGTTGAAGCAGTTTATCAAGATGGTGCACGAAACGAAACTGCTAAAACCAAGTCCTCGCATCATTATCTGCGTACCATGTGGATCAACCCAGGTAGAAAGACGCGCCATTCGTGAGTCAGCACTTGGTGCAGGAGCTTCACAAGTTTACCTAATTGAAGAACCAATGGCCGCTGCCATTGGTGCCGGCCTTCCTGTTTCTGAAGCATCTGGCTCCATGGTTGTAGACATTGGCGGAGGTACCACTGAGGTGGGCGTTATGTCTCTAGGTGGCATGGTTTACAAGGGTTCCGTTCGTGTTGGTGGCGATAAATTTGATGAAGCCATCATTAATTACATTCGCCGTAACTATGGCATGTTGATTGGTGAGCAAACTTCTGAAGCCATTAAAAAGACAATTGGATCAGCATTTCCCGGCTCAGAAGTTAAAGAAATGGAAATTCGTGGCCGGAACTTGTCAGAAGGTATTCCTAGAAGCTTCACCGTTACAAGTAATGAGATCCTTGAAGCTCTAACAGACCCTCTTAATCAAATTGTTACCGCTGTTAAAGTGGCCTTAGAACAAACTCCCCCAGAGCTTGCCTCTGACATTGCTGATAGAGGCATGATGTTGACTGGTGGCGGAGCGCTTTTAAGAGATCTTGACCGCTTACTCCTTGAAGAAACAGGCTTGCCTGTTCATGTGGCTGAAGACCCCTTAACTTGCGTTGCTAGAGGCTCAGGTATGGCCCTCGAGCGCATGGACAAGTTGGGCGGCGTTTTCTCACAGGAATAAGCTAGCTAAGCAGCACGAGATTTAATTGCAGCTTAGTCCGCCACCTCTTTTCAAACAAGGCACGCCAGCTTTAATCAAGCTGGCGGTTTGTCTTTTGGCCAGCCTTACTTTGATGGTTTTGGACTATCAATACCGGACAATTGATCGAGTACGGTCTATTGCAAGCTTCTTACTGACACCAGTTGAAACAGTTATGTTGTGGCCTAGAGACCTCGTCAGAGGTTCCTATGATTACCTCACGACAAAAGGCACCCTTGAACAACAAAATGAAGCGCTTGAAAAGCGTGTTGCGGAATTAACCCTTTTAGCCAATCAGTCCGAACTATTTATGGCTGAAAATGCCCAACTCAGGAAATTGATTGGCATCCAGGAACAAGCCAGATTCAAAATCCTGATATCCCAAATTCTGTATAACCCCCCGAATCCACTTTCTCAAAAGGTCATTATTGATCGAGGGGCTAGCAGCAACATCACTGCAGGCCAGGCTGTCGCTGATCACCAAGGTATTGTTGGTCAAGTGGTCCGCGTCATGGAAAACAAGTCTGAAGTAGCTTTGCTAGATGATAGGGATATGGTAATCCCTGTACAGGTTGCCAGAAACGGTCTGCGCGCCGCTTTGTACGGCAACGGAAGGGGTAGGCCCCTTGAGCTCAGACATATGGCGGCTGTGAGCGATTTACAGGTTGGGGATATTTTGATGACGTCTGGTATTGATGGTGTATATCCGCCTGGTTTTGCGGTCGCTACCATTGATAAGATTGATCGCAATGTTGATAAGAATTTTGCCTATGTTTACTGCTCACCAGTAGGTGGTGTTAATCGTTTCCGACACGTCATGGTGCTGTTTTATGATGCGGCATTTGGCCCTAGACCTGCTAATGAACGTACACATAAAGGTACTGAAAGTAAATCAAATCGCCTATACAGGGGTAAGCAATGATAGAGAGTGGGTACATACTTCGACCTGCTAACCCTCTATTCATTGGGGCCAGTTTGCTGGGTGCCTTGCTATTAAATTTCTTACCACTAGGGAACTCCCCGTGGGTGCCTGATTGGGTACTAATATGCATTGTTTTCTGGACAATTTACCAACCCCGAAAGGTTGGGGTTGTTTGGGCATTCTGCCTAGGTTTAGTGATGGATATTCACAGCTCAACTCTTTTGGGCCAGCATGCATTTATGTACCCCATCATTGCGTATTTTGGCATTAACTGGCAACGCCGTGTTCTGGGCTTTTCAAGACCAGAACAATCACTACACCTACTTCCACTATTCCTTGCTGCCTCTGTTTGGCCGCTTATTATTCAATGGGTTTCCTCTGGTGAAATTCCATTTTGGGCTTGGTCAAGTTTGTTTTCTGGATTTATTGAAACAGCTTTATGGCCTGTAGCAGTTTGGATTCTATTAGCGCCCCAAAGAAGACCAACTGATGTTGATTTAAATCGTCCCCTGTAAGTCGACGACTCTATGCACCGATTTAAAAATACTCAGCCAACTGTCAAGTCTTTTCAAGACAGATTGGCAGTGGCCATGGTATTTGTGTTGGTTTGCTTTGGATTGCTACTCCTGAGATTTGTTTGGTTGCAAATATTCACACATAACAGGCACTCTGTTGCTGCTGAAAACAATCGTATTGCTTTAGTACCAGTGCCTGCTAGCCGCGGATTAATCATTGATAGAAATGGCGTTGTTATCGCAAGAAATTACTCCGCCTACACTTTAGAAATTAATCCGTCACAAATTGAAGGCAATGTGAATGATTTACTAGAAGAGCTTTCTCAAGTAATTGATATTCAACCAAAAGATAAAAAGAATTTTTTAAAGCTTTTAAATGAGTCAAAAACTTTTGACTCATTTCCAGTAAGAACATTATTAAGCGATGTTGAGGTCGCCAAATTCACAGCCCAACGATTCAGATTCCCTGGTGTAGAAATTCGTGCGCGTCTATTTAGACAATACCCGTATGGCGAACTTGGCTCGCATGTTATTGGGTATATCGGACGAGTCTCTCAGCGTGATCGCGAAAAATTAATTGCAGAGCTAGATGACAATAGAGCTAGCAACGATAGCAATCAGCGAAGAAATATTAATTTGCTAGGCACCCCTTATGTTGGAAAGATTGGCCTTGAGCAAAGCTATGAGTATGCGCTACGCGGGGCCCCAGGATTTGAGCAGGTAGAAATTACAGCGGGGGGGCGAGCTGTCCGCACACTTACAACATCATCTTCAACGCCCGGCAATAATTTGGTGTTATCCATTGACATCAAGTTACAGCATCTCGTGGAAGAGCTTTATGGAAAAAGAAGAGGGGCTTTTGTTGCCATTGAGCCAGAGACTGGTGATGTATTGGCATTTGTTTCTAAACCAAACTTTAACCCTAATGATTTTGTGGAGGGCATTGATCCAACCACGTGGAAATCATTAAACGAGTCCTTAGAAAAGCCTCTCTACAACAGGCCTCTCAAAGGTATCTATCCACCAGGTTCTACTTATAAACCTTTTATGGCTTTAGCAGCACTTGAGACCGGCAAAAGAACGCCGAGCCAAGCCATTTCTGATCCCGGTTATTTCACGTTCGGCAACCACACCTTTAGAGATGATAAAAAAGGTGGGCATGGCATGGTTGATATGGCCAAATCCATTGTTGAATCCTGTGATACTTATTATTATTTACTGGCCAGAGATATGGGCGTAAACATGATGCATGACTTCATGAAACCCCTAGGTTTCGGACAAATTACTGGGATTGACTTAGATGGTGAAGCAAGAGGAACTCTTCCATCAACGGCATGGAAAGAAAGAACCTTTAAAAAACCCGAACAGCAAAAATGGTTCGATGGAGAAACCATCTCCTTAGGTATCGGCCAAGGCTATAACAGTTTCACAATTCTTCAGTTAGCTCACGCTACTGCTAACTTGGCAAATAAAGGTGTAGTGATGAAGCCGCACCTTGTTAAATCTATTGAAAATCCAATTACTAAAGAACGTAAATTAACAACGCCCAAAGAAAGCTATCGCGTAGACCTAAAGTCAGAAAATATCGAGGTCATCAAAAACGCCATGGTTGATGTAAATAAATTTGGCACATCAGCGCAAGCTTTTAGCGGTGTTACCTATCAGGCGGCTGGTAAAACTGGCACTGCTCAAGTATTTAGCCTGAACTCCAAAAACTATAGCCACAGTGCCACCCCAGAATTTTTAAGAGATCATGCCCTGTTTATTGTTTTTGCTCCAGCAGATAAACCTAAAATTGCTATTGCGATGGTTGTTGAAAATGCTGGGTTCGGTGCAGCACAAGCAGCGCCAATTGCTAGAAGAGCCCTTGATTACTTTATTGAGGGCCGCTGGCCGAAGGAGGTTCCAGAATGGAAAAGCGCCCCTTAATTCAGCGCGTTGATTTTTTGTGGTCTGGCTTTGATAAAACATTGGGTTTGATTGTGCTTGGTTTAGCAATCATCAGCATTGTCACGTTTATCTCCGCAAGTAGCGGCACACCCATCGAGCTCATAGATCAATTAAGAAACTTATTACTTTCCTACTCTGTTATGTGGCTAGTCTCTAGGGTTCCTCCGAAATGGTTACAACGATCAGCCATTTGGATTTATACACTTGGGGTGGCCCTTCTCCTAGCCGTTGCTGCATTTGGATTGATTAAGAAGGGCGCACGTCGCTGGGTCAATATTGGTGTAGTAATTCAACCATCGGAACTTATGAAAATTGCCATGCCCTTAATGTTGGCATGGTACTTCCAAAAAAGAGAAGGCGTTCTTAGAAATCTAGATTACGGTATTGCTGCCATATTGCTTGTGCTACCTGTTGCATTAATTGCAAGACAACCAGATTTAGGAACGGCACTATTAGTTTTGGCTGCGGGTCTTTATGTGATTATTTTGGCTGGCTTTCCTTGGAAATATATTGTGCCAGTGGTCTCAGTCGGTGGCGTTGCCATATTACTGATCATTATCTTTGGCGGCTTTATTTGTCAACCTGAGGTAACTTGGCCATTCTTGCATGACTATCAAAAACATCGCATTTGTACACTCTTAGACCCTAGCACGGACCCCCTAGGCAAAGGTTTTCACACGATTCAATCAGTAATTGCTATTGGCTCAGGCGGCCTATTCGGGAAGGGGTGGCTACAAGGCACACAAGCACACTTAGAATTTATTCCAGAAAAACATACTGACTTTGTCTTTGCCGTCTTTTCAGAAGAGTTTGGGCTAATTGGTAATCTTGTTTTACTCGCATTATTTTTAGGATTGATTCAAAGAGGCTTGGCCATTTCTTCCAATGCCCCCACTTTGTTTACGCGTTTATTGGGTGGCTCCGTCACTATGATTTTTTTCACCTATGCATTTGTCAACATGGGTATGGTTAGTGGCATTTTGCCTGTTGTAGGTGTTCCACTGCCCTTCATTAGCTATGGTGGTACCGCATTAGTCACACTCGGCGTGGGAGTGGGTATTTTGATGAGCATTCATAGATATCGTCGCTTGGTCCAAAGCTAATATGCCTTATGTTAAAGCGCGCATTTAATCCCACCTTCATTCTAATTTCAGCGTTGCTATATGCCATAACATTTGGCATTAATTCACTATTAATGAGCTCTCTTACTTTTTCGCTGGGAGTAAACTGGATTTTTTTACCGGCGGGTTTAAGACTTTTGCTAACGCTGTTATTTGGCCTTAGCGGGGCAATAGGCATCTCTTTAGCCTCAACTCTTATAGCGATTAACTTTTATTTCCAGCACGACCTACTCTCTGGACTTGGTGCAGGCTTATTAGGTGGTATAGCACCTTACTGTGCAAGACTATTTGTTTTCAGAAATATGGATTTAACCTCTAACTTGGAAACATTAGATGGAAACAAGCTGCTGAACTGCATCTTTATCTACTCTCTCATGAGCCCCATATTTCATCAAACATGGTTTTTTGTACGTGGCATTAATGGGGATTTTATAGAGCACGTTGGCGTCATGTTCATTGGCGATCTGGTTGGCACGCTAATCATTATTTATTTAGCTAAGCTAACGATTCGCCTAATAAAAAACCGCAAAAAATAATCTGCGTCAGCAATCCCATGTGATGAGTAGTGATTTTGATTTGTTATGATGAAACTTCTTTCAAAAGAAGAAAACATCATGACAACTAATGAAATCAACTTCCCCAAAAAGGAAGAGCGCCAATTAAGACATCAAACGCCCATAGACAGTAAGTCCCTGCTAGGCCAATCTAGTTATTTGGATATTGCACACGAAGGTGAAATTTATCGCCTTCGTCTCACTAAACTTAAAAAATTAATTTTGACAAAATAAGCTAGTCAACGATCATGATATTTGTCACATAGTGCCCAGTATCGCCAAAACAACTCGATGGAACACCTACGTGCTCTTCATATACCAAGGCTACTCGCTTGCCCATGCTTTCGTTAATTTTTTGTGCAAGCGCCTCATCGTGAACTGTAAAGTTGAACTTCTCTGTAAGGGTTCCTGGAATATTAATCATGGCTAACTCACCTTCCCATGTTTTACACACCCAGCCTTTTTTAGAAAATTTTTGAACATACCCGGCGCGCTCACCCTTTGAATAACTCCAATTCAAAGAAACCCAAGTGTATGCACAAAATAGGGTGGCGACCACGACAAAAAATCCTATAAAACGTTTCATCTTCTCTCCGATTATTAGCCCTGCCAAGTTGGGTACCTGTGCATGATGCTTATAAATAAATGTGATGTTAATTGATTATTTAACCATTTTTTTAGATGATTTAACTGAGTTTTTTCAAACCAATCTAAATCAACCATGGAAAATTGACGAATAAATGGAAATATAGCTACATCAGCCAAGCTCATCTTTTCACCCAATAAATACGGCGTATTTTGTAGTTGTTGATCAAATGGCAATAAACATATCTCCAATGCTTGATCGATCGTATCTTGCACATTCACCAGGGGAAATCTATCAGGATATTTATATTGATCCAATAATTTTTTAAAAGGTCCATCGTTCATAGCTATTAATGCTAACGAAGACTCCAAGTTGTCTAACCAATCATCCTTATCTGCGATTGATAGGGCCCATTGCATAATATCTAAGCTTTGCTCAATCACTAACTCTCCAACCTGCAATACAGGCACTGTCCCCTTAGGAGATATCTTGAGCATGGCCAAAGGCTTATCTCGAAGAGAAATTTCTCTAATTTCCACAGGAATTTCGGCATAGCAAAGCGCCATTCTGGCCCTCATTGCATAGGGACAACGGCGATAAGAATATAAAACAGGTAAATGATTCATCTTATTGTTGTCATCTTTATTACTTTTACTGCGTTATGGAAGTACATCAAGCTTAAAGGATGATGGCATGAAAAAAATAATTAAGCTCTTAGCAATGACTCTCAGTTTTTCTACTATGGCGATGCTAACGAACAATGCTAGTGCTCACGGCGGTTATGGGCACAGAGGTGGTCATGGCGACTACTGGGTTGGACCAGCCATCATTGGGGGTCTAATTACCTACTCAATCATGCAACCTAGGCCGGTATATGCGCCACAACCCACAGTTTACGTTCAAACAGTTCCAGTGCCGCCAGCGCCCATTGTTGCGCAAAACTTACCTCCCGTTTGGTATTACTGCCAATCTAGCCAAACATACTATCCGTATACGAATAACTGTTATGAAGGATGGAAAATCGTACCAGCAACCCCTCAATAATTCTTTTCCATCATTTTAACCAAGGCGTAAATACTCTGATTTGCCGGAGTATCTATGCCATAGAGTTGGCCTTTTTTAACGATCAGACCATTGAGGTAATCTATTTCAGTAGGTTTATTTCTGGCTAAATCTTGTGCGGTTGAAGATCGTTGGCCAGACATACTTGTAGCAATTTGATCATTCAATTTAGCAGCCTGTTCTTTTGAGATTAAGACTCCTTCCCTCAGTGCTACCGCCAGAAATTCTTTTGTTATTTGGCTAATGAGATTATTGATTTCTGTCTGCGAAGCCATTTTTCCATATGGAATTTGGCCAATTCCAGAAATGCCGTTATAGCAACAATTCACCAAGAACTTACTCCATAACTCATATTTAATATCTTTAGATATATCGCATGGCACACCAGATGTCGTAAATATCTCCGCTAGCGTTTCAAGCTCAAGGAGAATTTCATGATTAAGCAGATGCTGGTTATCTAGATCCCCTATTAATAATTCACCTCGTCCAAAATGCTTTAGATGACCAGGGCCGATCATACTAGTCGCCACATAAACAACTGCCGGGTAAACATGCTCATGAACTTGTTCTTTAATCATGTCACAATTACTTACCCCATTTTGCATACTTAAAATAATGGCATCTTTCTTTAAATACCCGCCAATTGCTTCAATTGTTTTTTGAGTATCTGGAGATTTGACACACAGCAAAATGATGTCTGCATCTTTAATTACTGACAGATCAGTGGTTGCTTTTAGAAAAACATGCTCTTGAAAACTCATGCATTCCAAATATAGGCCATGGTTATGAATGGCTTCTACATGTATTGGCCGCGCAATTAAGGTCACGTCTTTACCTGCACGAGCTAACATGCCACCAAAGAAGCAGCCCACTGAACCGGCTCCCATTACAAATATTTTTGGGCTTTTATTTGTCATGAACGCATTCTACCGAAGATAATTTAACCTGCCTTATCTTATAAAGCTAATCTGTACCTCTTTAAATAGCACCGATAAAAAACATTACTTCTCGATAAAGCATAGAATGAGTTTATCTATATGAAAGATGGCAATGGATAACAAAGATCACTGGGAAAAAGTTTATGGCACTAAATCACCTGATGCTGTCAGCTGGTACGCACCTCATCTTGAAACTTCTTTAAATCTCATTAATCAAGCAATAAGCCATAAAATGGCAGCCATCATTGACATTGGCGGGGGAGAGTCCACATTAGTAGATGATCTCTTATCAAGCGAGTACACAAATATCAGCGTTCTGGATATTTCTCAAAAAGCTATAGATGTCGCAAGACAACGCATTGGTGCAAAAGCTAATTTAGCAAATTGGTATTGTGCTGATATTACGCAAGCTAAGCTGCCCAATAACTACTTTGATGTTTGGCACGATAGGGCTGTGTTTCATTTTTTAACAGAAGAATCCGACCGAATTAAATATGTAGATCAGGTGATGCGTTCCGTTAAGCATGGCGGGTATGTGATCATCTCTACCTTTGGTCCAGAGGGTCCAGAAAAATGTAGTGGGTTAGACGTTGTCAGATACGATGCTGAGCATTTACATGATCAATTTGGTAAAAAATTCAAACTAATTAATAGTTCTACTGAAATTCATCACACCCCAATGGGAAATACCCAACAATTTCTTTATTGTTTTTGTAGAATGTCGCGAGTTTAAGGTGTTCGATTTTTAATGATGCGCTTAATGTCTCGATAAATCTGTAGGCCAGCTATCAACACAAGCGAAAGTGATAAGGGAATGACTGATGCATAACCAACGCCCTTAAAACTCAACGCCCCAAGAATTCCGCCCACCAAAAACATCGTTAGCATCAGCGCATGAGCCTTTAGCTTCTCTTTATTGGCTCTCACATATCCGCTTTTATTTGCCTTTTCGGATCGATTCCAATAGAAAATTTTTCCCAGCTCAATACCAATATCAGTCACAACACCAGTCATGTGGGTTGTTCTAATTTCCGCCTTCGAAATCTTTGTGATAATTGCATTTTGCAATCCCATGACAAAACACAACATCAATGCAATTGTTGGAATGGTTAGAGATGTATAAGAATCGAGGTTTGCACCAAGCATTCCAAAACAAAGTAAAAAAAATGCTTCTACCAAGAGAGGCAAGGCAAACTGGCTATGTATATGCTTGCGCCGCCCCCAATTAACTAAAATTGCTGTAGTAGCGGAACCCACAATAAATGAGAGCAGCAAAGATACTCCACCTAAAACCGCAAAAATATTACTTAATGCAAGATCATCGCCAATCCCAGAAATAATTCCGCTCATGTGAGAGGTATAGCGATTAATCGCAAGAAAACCTCCCGCATTAATTGCACCAGCAATAAATGCGAGCAAGCACCCCAACTGAAAGTTTGTTTTCGTAGAGCGCCGAGGACTAATAAGAAGCTGTAAAAATTTCATTGCCATCTGATATTTATTCTACTCTTCATGATTTTGTTCTTTTAGAAGAACAAAAAAAGTAGTCCCGTAAATTTCTAAATGTAATGGGAAAAGAAAAACCACCCGAAGGTGGTTTATAGATGCTTGGTGGCCCGGGGCGGAATCGGCCAGGGCCGGGGAGGCCTAACTCTGCCTTCAAACCACCTAAAGCGGACTAAGAACAAGAACATCCGCCACCACAGCCTCCGCCTTGTTTAGCCTGAGGCGCGCTACCAGAATCTAATTGAGCTGGATAGCCACCCTCTATTAATGCCGCAATTAAATCATCTGACTTATCCATAGCTCTAGTTACCTTTACTTTGCCAGCAGCCAAATCAACAGATACATCATCAACACCATCTAATGGCTGAAGTGCATTGGTCACATGCTTAACGCATGAGCCACATGTCATACCGCTCACATTTATATTAATTTCACTCATTTCAATTCCTTTATCTATAGGATTGATAAACGCTAGGCTTACCATTCATCCCAATCAATAAAACATCGTATGGGTCTTTTCTGCCCTTATATTCAGGGCCATCCATACCTGGGGAGCCAAGTGGCATAGCAGGAACAGCAAGCCCAATAGCCTTGGGTTTTTCTGCCAATAGGCGCTTGATTTCTTTTGCCGGAACATGACCTTCAATCGCATAGCCGCCAATCAAAGCGGTATGACAAGAACCAAACTGAATAGGCATGCCTAACTTTTTGCGAATCTCGTCATTACCATCGGCATAGGTTTTTACAGCAAAGCCGTTCTTTTCGACATGGTCTGCCCAATCTTTACAGCATCCGCAAGTTGGGCTCTTCCACATTGTTATTGCTGGCTTCTCAGTTGCAGAAAAACTAAATGTCGGCAATAGAAATAAGCCCAAAGAAATTAATCTTCTTTGTTGATTAACCAATTTCATATTAACCATCTCTTTCTTCAAATAAAGGTTGCCCTTGCGGGCAAGCCTTTTATTAATGATTGTGTCCTTGATTATTCATTGGCATCTGCCCATTCTTCATCTGCTGAGGCATTTGTCCACCATTCATGGGCATTTGCTTCATTTGCTCAGGAGTCATATTGCCCATCATTTTTTGATGTTGCTTCATCATCTTCTCATGCTCTTCTGGATGGCAGTACTCATGATCATCTGAGTCCGAACTCATCTGATGAGCACTCGCACCCTTGTAACCAAGAATACTTGGGTCCACCATACCGGCAATCATGGCAATGTGCCCAAATACCAAGAACAAAGCAACGCAGACCGCATGAATTTTTAGTTTGCCCATTTGATCTAGCGCTTTATTAACTAAGCCCATCTCTTGTAAGGCAATCCAAATCAATGGCAAGCCAGCAATTAAATATGTTCCGACTGCGATCACATCAATCACTGTTCTCCATTCGCCGGCTTTAGTAATGGGGACCACAGCATTAGTCATGATGTAAATGATGATGCCCACAAAATAAATGCCCACAGCAATACCAGCAAAGCGATTGAGGTAGTACACAGCGCCATCAAACTTGCGGGTAAAGAGTAGATATAGCTCGGTAATAGCCAACGTTTCAGCCAAGATGACTGGAATAGCCATAAAGATAATTAAGTTCCAAGGCTGGTTAACAGCCAATAACTCCATGTAATGAGTCATGTTCATAAGATTTCTCCAATATGTAACAGTGGCAAAGCGCCACAAAAATTAGTTAATAAGTGATTAGCTAATTTGTCTTGGCGGTTTGAAGATGTGACTTGGGATTGCCTCAACAATAAGTTGCGGCACTAAAGAAATAAAGTGATTTGAGAAATCTGGTTGGGTATATTGATTCGAAGAAAAATTAACTATGACACCTAGGCAACATTGATGGTGTACCTGATGATTAGTTGATTGTGACTTATTGTTCTTAGTGTCGGCTTGTGTATGACAATCATATTGAATCACATGCTCAGCATGAGCTTGAGACATGGCATTAGCAGACGCAGGCATGCTGCCAGCGTGAATCAAGCTGGCGAATAGACTAAAGCAGAGAGCCGCACATATCCTTCTCATATCTTAATTCTATACCTGATCACCAAATTTGTCGTTTTGAACTGTAGCGCAAGAACGGCACGCATGAAAAAACCACCCGCAGGTGGTTTATAGATTCTTGGTGGCCCGGGGCGGAATCGAACCACCGACACAAGGATTTTCAATCCTCTGCTCTACCGACTGAGCTACCAGGCCAAGAAACGAGATTATAGCGTAAGTTATTAAATAGATAAAGAAATGTGACTGATGGCGCTTATCCTGCTTGAAGGGCTTGTAAATTCTGAGTGGACAGGACAATCCTCATAACGGTGCGAGTAATTGATATCCATGGGACAGAGGATTGCTTTTTCAAACAACATTCTCGGTAAATCATCTATAGTCTTTACATGTATATACCTTCTAGCTTTAAAAATGCTGATCCAGAGGCGCTATCTCAATTAATTGCCACCTACCCATTGGGATTATTAATTAGCCATGGTCCCGAAGGGATTATCACCTCTCCCATCCCCTTCCTTTTACGCAATAACAATGCGGCCCTAAGCCTAGTTGCTCATATCGCAAAAGCCAATAAACATTGGCAGGCATTACAAAACAATCATGATTGCCTAGTTATCTTTACTGGGCACAATAACTACATCACACCAAACTGGTATCCAACCAAACAAACAACTCATCAAGTCGTTCCAACATGGAACTATGAAATTGTTGAAGTACGCGGCAAGGCAAAAGTCATTGAAGATAGCGCCTGGATACGAAAACAAGTTGAAGAATTAACTACTTCAATGGAGCATAAAAGAAAGTCACCATGGAAGGTCTCTGACGCACCAACGGAATTTATTAATGCTCAAATAAAAGCTGTCATTGGTATAGAAATTATGATCACAGAGATAAATGGCAAATGGAAGATGAGCCAAAACAAAACCGCAGAAGAAGTGGCCGGGGTTATACGTGGCCTATCTGATAAAAATGATGCGCATCACAATGAATGTGTCGCCCAAACTGTATTACATGCTAACTCAAACCCCAAAAAATAAAAGCCTTGTAACTCAAATTAATCGCCCTTGTAGCTACTAACATCAATGCCCAAGGTTTTTAGCTTACGATACAAGTGGGTTCTTTCTAATCCAGTCTTATCTGCCACTTTTGTCATATTGCCACCCAAATGCTCTAAGTGGTATTCAAAATAAGCTTTCTCGAAAAGATCCCGGGCCTCTCTCAGCGGTAAATCTATATATGCCAAGTTAAAATGGCTCGGCATAGTTTTTGACTCGGTAACTTCAAATTCTTCAGATTTTTGAATCGCAGGGACATCCTGCTTTATCTCTGATTGAAACAGTTCTTTAGGGGGTGATTTTTCTAATGCTTGCTCAACCGTTTTTAGAAGCTTTTGTAAAGCGATTGGTTTTTCTAAGAAATTCACTGCGCCAATTCTGGTGGCCTCAACGGCCGTGTCAATCGTAGCGTGTCCAGACATCATGACAACTGGCATAGTTAACTGCCCACTCAACGACCATTCTTTTAGCAAAGTTACACCATCTACATCTGGCATCCAAATATCAAGAAGCACCAAATCTGGCTCTAAATTATCTCTAGCATTTCTAGCTTCTTGTGCATTTTGTGCTGAAATTACCGAATGACCTTCATCAGTCAAAATCTCATTAAGCAATTCACGAATGCCCATCTCATCATCTACGATCAAAATACTTGCCATGGCTAACTTTGCTTAACTAATTGATTGAAATAAATAGATACCTCAGCACCTATCACCACATCTTCGTTCATACGATTACGTAACTCAATTCTTGCGCCATGTTCATCCACAATTTTTTTAACCATGGCAAGCCCCAATCCCGTTCCTTTGGCTTTTGTTGTTACATAGGGCTCAAAGGCTCGATTTAATATTCTTGCAGAAAATCCTGTTCCAGCATCAATCACACTCAACTTAACAATCCCTATACCAATCTCACTATTTTTTGGATAAGGCAACAACTCTGTTTTAACTAATATTGAGAAGCTTTCATTTCGAGAAGCCTCTATGCTTGAGTCAATAGCATTCTGAATCAAGTTATGCAAAACCTGTCTCAACTGAATTGAGTCCCCAATAATTGAAGGGCAATCCATATCCAAATCAGAAGAAATGGGGCTGCCTGCATAAAGATATAAAATCTCTGTCACTAAATCGTTCAATGACAAAGGTTGCAAATTAGCCTCTGGTGTTTTTGCGAAATCCCTAAAGTCATTCACCATTTTCTTCATGGCCTCAACTTGGGCAATAATAGTTCCCGTGCTTTTGGTTAATAACTCTTGCTGCTCTGGTGCAACATTATTTTCAAGTTTTAATTGCAGCCGCTCCGCTGACAGTTGTATTGGCGTCAATGGATTTTTAATCTCATGCGCAAGTCTTCTAGCAACCTCACCCCAGGCGATTGAGCGTTGCGCGGTAATCACTTCGGAAATATCATCAAACACGACAATATATAGGCCTGTGGCAAGATGTGTTCCACGGACTAATAACGTAACGCCCTGACCATGCAGAGGATCAAGTTCTACCTGATCTTCTAAAATAATTTGCTTTTGCCAGTGTTCATCTGGACTTTGACTAGAAATATGATGCGCTTCAAACTCTTGTTTAACTTCACGCTCAAATGCTAAAAGTTTATCGACAGAACCTAAGCGCTTACCCACACAATTTTCTAAATTTGTAGAAAATATTCTGGATGCTCCAGCATTAGCAATAACCAAATTAAAAGATTCATCTAACACGCAAACACCAGCGGTTAAATTAGACAAAACGCTTTCTGATAGCGCCTTTGATTCTTGAAGTGAGTTGCGGGCCTCTAATAATTGCCTAGTCATTACGTTAAATTGCTTTGTTAACATACCCAACTCATCGCCGGTATTAATCTCTGGCTTGGGTGATAAATCACCCTCAGCAACCGCCTTGGTACCTTTTAGCAACATTAATAATGGATAGGCAAGCTGGCGGCCTAACAATAATGCCAAAGTAACCGCAATAAAAAGCGCTAAAAATAATGTGATGGTTAAGGTCCCTATGTACATCTTTCGAAGGCCCGACCTTCCCAAGGCTTTCTCTTGATACTCAATATAAGCATCTTGTACTGCTAGTGCATTATTGCTAATGCTCTCTGGCATATATTTAACTAATAATAAATATCGATCCTCAGACTGAGCTCTTAAATTAAATGAGGAAATATTGCCTGAAGATGTGTGGCCTTGAATTGGAATAATAATTTTAATGGCGTAACTAGGGTGACCATCTGCCTTATTAGGCTCATCAACTTGGATATAGTTTCCAATAGTTTTAGCTTGATTTAGCTTATCTTGAGACGACATCTCAGAAACGGCTGATGTCAAACCCAAGCTCGCACTAGCAATTAATTTGGGACCACCACCAAACAAAGAGATCTCCTCTAAATCCATTTGTTGGCGTTGTCGAGAAAACAAAAGGGTTAGTCCACCCTCTCCCTGGGTTCTGAGATTTGCCCCAATTAAGTTTGCTAGATCCCTACCCTTACCTAATAAGTCTGCTTTGGATACTTCAATGCTGGCCTTACCTAAATTTAACCCAGCCTCTAATGCGCGCTCAACCTTGACATCAAACCAAGACTCAATACTTCGCGACACAAATTGCAATGAAACGCCATACAAAATAGCACCTGGTAAAACTCCAACCAATGCAAAAAACATTGCCAATTTAGCAATCAACCTTGCGCCGAAATAACCTCTTCTCCAGCGCATAGTAATACTTATAACCAACCCAACAATCACAGCAAAAAATAAAATTCCAATAAATATATTTGCTGCAAATAACATAGCGAAATACTCTTCAAAAAAAGAAGTATTCGCCGATGCTGTTGCTAATAACACCAACAAGATCAGCGCTAAAAGAACGACGGTTCCCACCAAAAATGGTTTGGCTAAAAATCTCATCATGGAGAAACAACTCCATGCGAAGAAAGCAGAGCTTTGGGCACAAACTCAAAACGACTCCACTCGCTTTGGAGATTCCAGGCTTTTGAATTAATGGCATTAACCTGAAATGGTTTGGCCAGTTGATTCGTATCTAATCTCATACGAACTGCAGCGGTATAGCTTTGGTTCTGATTGAGTGCAAGCTGTTCTATAACTGCCCAATCATCAATAGAACTAACTGCGGCCATTGCTTGCCTTAGGTTAGCCGCTGTTAATGTCACGCTTCCTAGCGTCACTTTATATTGGTCAGTTAATGCCTGATAGGAAATTCTGGATGTTCTTTGAACATCGACTATTTTTTCATCAAACCAATACCAGCGCCCTTTGGTTAATTGAAATTCAGTAACGAAATGAAGCGTGACGCCCTTTTTAACGAGTTGCTCTAATGCTGGACTTAGCTCTACATTAATTTCGGCACTCAATAACCAAGCCTTATCACTTGGCGCCAAAGTGATTTTTTTAAATTTTATTTCATCACCATAGGCAAGGCCGGTCATGATAACCAGCAAAAATACAGCTTTAGCAATCCAGTTATAAATCTGGCGCATCTCTCACCAATTAGTGTTTTTTTGACTTTTCAAATAATGCATAGAAAAAGCCATCGTGGTTCATTGATGGCAACAACTGCCCTGGTGCCTCTAATCGTACAGCATCTGGAACGCTATTTAACCACCAGCGCGCCTGAAGCTCTCCTTCTTCAGGAAAAACAGAACAAGTAACGTATAACAATTTACCACCCGGCTTTAATAGTGGCCATAAGGCAGTTAGTATTTTTCGCTGAGCAATTTGTAGATTTTTAATGTCAGCTTCTTGTCTTAAATAGGTAATATCTGGGTGCCGGCGCACAATTCCTGATGCAGAACACGGAACATCCGCCAAAATTGCATCATATGGCTCTCCGTTGTACCAGGCTTTAGGATCTGCTGCGTCTCCAACTAGAACGTTTCCTCCAGATAAAGAAAGTCTTGAAAAATTCTCTTCTATTTTTTTGGCCCTCAACGGATCGATTTCTAGCGCATCTAACTGAACATCAAACTGCTCCAACAAATGCGCACTTTTACCACCCGGAGCTGCACAAGCATCTAAGACTCTTGATTTAATTTGCGGGGCCAATAGATTCGCCGCCAATTGAGCACCAGCATCTTGCACAGAACAGGTCCCAGAAAAAAATCCTGGCAACTGATTGACTGGCACAGGTTTTGTAAGGTGCAGCGCATTTGATAACTTAGTGCCCGCGACTTGAGCTAATGGCACAAAATCAATGCCCGCTGCGCGCAAAGACTCTTGATAATCCCGAATCTTTTCTGTGGTGTTTAATTGTCTTTGATTTAAACGAATAATCAGCGGAGGCTTCTCTCTAGAGCATCGAATGATTTCTTGATATTCAGAGGGGTAGGCTCTTTTTAATTTATTTATCCACCAATCTGGATAGGATGGATGGCTCTGCTCAGAGATTTCTTTATAGATGTCAGGGCTTCTAAGAATGCGTCTTAATATTGCATTAACAAGGCCTTTAGCAAAAGACATATCTCTATCTAACTGTGTCGCATTAACGGCTTCATTAACCAATGTGTGTGTTGCATACATGGGTTCGCGATCATTTTCTGGCACCAAGGCAATAGAGGCCCAAAGTAAATACTTTGTTAAACCCGGCGGTGTCTTTTGTAAATACTGATTCAGCACTTCATGCACCCAAAACCCACGCCTCAATGCTTGGAAGGTAATGCTTTGAACTGCCGGCCTTAAGTCTGCAGAAACTGTCTGCATTGCCAAGGTTAAAGAAATGCCCTCATGCACCTGCTCAAGTATTTTTGCAGATGCTAGAAGTGCCTTTGAAAGGCTAACGCCTTGAGATTTAATTTCAGACAGAGTAAGTTCCTGTTCTTGCCATTTCCATTAAACGAAAAACTCGATCCTCTGTTGGGGGATGAGTTGAAAATAAACTTGCAATACCGCCGCCAGACAATGGATTCATAATCATCATCTGAGCAGTTTCTGGGTGCTGCTCTACAGCATCGAAGGAACGCCCCATCGCGTAGTTTTGTATTTTTTCAAGTGCGCTAGCTAATGCCGCTGGATCACCACAAATTTCTGCACCACCCCTATCTGCCTCGTATTCACGAGCACGGGATATGGCCATCTGAATTAAGCTTGCAGCAAGCGGGGCTAAAATCATAACCAATAGACTTGCAACCGGATTACTTGGTCGCCCCTCTGAATTTCTACCCCCAAAGAACATGGCAAAATTCGCTAATGCTGATAAAGCACCCGCCATAGTAGCCGATATGGTAGAAATCAATATATCCCTGTGTTTAACATGAGCTAACTCATGGGCCATAACACCTTTAATTTCTCTCTCCGACAGAATCTGCAAAATTCCAGTGGTTGCAGCTACGGCTGCATGGTCTGGATTTCTCCCAGTAGCAAAAGCGTTTGGGGCGCTCTCTTCAATTAGATAAACTCGCGGCATTGGCAAGTTGGCTTTTTGTGCCAGCTCAGCAATCATCCGATAAAAATGCGGTGCGGTTGTTTCATCAACCTCACGGGCATTCATCATCTTTAGAACCATGCTATCGGAAAACCAATAACTAAAAAAGTTCATGCCAAAAGCCAATAATAGGGCCATCAACATCCCTTGCTCACCACCAACCATGCCACCAATCACAATAAAAAGACCGGTGATTGCCGCCATTAATAAAGCTGTTTTAAACCAATTAAACATTTTTATATTCCCAATATTTTGGTTAATTATTCTAGGGCAAATTAAATAAACTGTTGGCCGACCAGCCAACTCATTGATTGAGCCAACTGAAAGGCTGGGACTTTTTTTCCGCCTGATTTTTGCAGCTCAATTAACAAAATAGTCTCATTCTCTGCTGCAACAATAAGTCCAAATTTCTCAATGGCTAATAATGTTCCCGATGGCGCATCTGTTTTTTCTCCAACATACTTCGATTGCCACACCTTGATGAGATCGACGCCACTTTGAAAGCTTGCGCCGGGGAATGGATTGAAAGCGCGTATTTTTAGATCAATCTTTTTGGCGCCTTCAGCCCAATTAATTCGAGACTCATCTTTCATGATCTTGTTAGCATAAGTCACACCACCATCTTCTTGCGGCTTGCTTAGCAAAACTTGATGTCGCTCAAAATCATCCAAAGTTTTAGTAATCATTGCACCACCCAAGTCAGCTAAACGATCATGCAATGTACCCGTTGTGTCTTCTGCAGAAATTGGAACCGTTGTCTTGGCAATAACAGCGCCAGTATCTAATCCCAAATCCATTTGCATAATAGATATGCCAGTCGCCTGATCGCCAGCCTCAATGGCCCGATGAATTGGCGCAGCCCCCCTCCACCGCGGCAGGATAGATGCATGAATATTTAGGCACCCGGCTCGTCCAGGGACTTCTGCAATATCAAAAATTTCTTGTGGCAATATCAATCCATATGCCGCAACCACCATGACATCAAAATCAGTATTTTTTAAAATTTCTAATGCAGCTTTTGCTTCTTGTGCATACTTACCACTAACGCGTAAAGAAGTTGGTTGCAGGATTGAAATACCCTCAGCTAACGCCAGCTCTTTTACTGGACTAGCCTGCAAATGCATCCCTCTTCCTGCGGGCCTATCTGGCTGAGTCATAACTAATACAACCTGATGCCCAGCCGCAATAATTGCCTGTAATGCAGTCTTTGCAAACTCTGGCGTACCTGCAAAAACAATTTTTAACATTAAAACTCGCCTGCCTTTAATCGCTTCTTGAGTTTTCCAGCAATTCTCATGCGCTTAAGTGATGATAGATACTCAACAAATACTTTTCCTTTTAGATGATCAATTTCATGCTGGATACAAACAGCTAATAAACCATCTGCATGCAACTCAAATATTTTCCCCTCTAAATTGAGCGCCCTGACTTTTATTTCTGCCGGACGACTCACCTCATCATAAAAATCTGGAACTGATAAGCATCCCTCTTGCCAATCCTTGGTTGTTTCGCTTACCCAGATAATTTCCGGATTAATAAACACCTGAAGCTGATCTCTCTCATCAGATAAATCCATCACCACAACTTGAAGATGTTGGTTGACCTGTGTGGCCGCCAAACCTATACCAGGGGCGTCGTACATGGTCTCAGCCATATCCGCCACTAACTGACGAATCTTTTGATTAATTTCAGCCACAGGTTTTGCAACTGTATGCAAACGTGGGTCTGGATAATGAAGGATTGGTAATACAGCCATTTCAGAAATATCTTACAAAAAAATCAGTTCATGCTGATTGAAGGTTAAACAAAGAGCTTTCACAATAAACAATGCCCTCTATTATCACCATCAATCAACGAAACCCCTATTATCCAAGGAGATTGCTAGACTTAGCAGATGCTCCTAAAGAAATTTACTGTTTAGGCCATCTAGAAGCCCTTAACAAAGTTGGCTTTGCGATTGTTGGATCGCGCAAAGCCAGCCAACAAGGTTTAAAACAAAGCTTTAGGTTTGCCAAAAACCTCTCTATGGCTGGTTTTAGCATCATCTCAGGGCTTGCAGAGGGTATCGACGCTGCGGCCCACCAAGGCGCCCTTAGTAGCGGCTCTACACACCCAACAATCGCTATTTGTGGCGCTGGTCTTGATACTTGTTACCCAAGTCAAAATAAGCGGTTATTTGATGAAATCGCTCAAAAGGGACTTCTTATCTCTGAATACCCATTGGGCACGGGTGTTAAACCATTTCATTTCCCCAAAAGAAATCGCCTAATTGCGGCTTTATCGGTTGGCATCTTAATCGTTGAGGCAAAAATTAAATCAGGCTCTTTAATCTCGGCTAAACAAGCTGCAAACCTAGGCAGAGAAGTTTTCGCAATTCCCCGCTCTATAGAAGATAAGGGGGCTGAAGGCTGCCATTACCTAATTAATGACGGGGCAAAACTAACCCAAAATATATCGGATATCTTAGATGAACTTAAGCCTTATCAAGGGGTTAGATAATCAAAAGTAGTTTAAAAACAGACTCTTGTTCGCTGAATTATTGAAATTTTGCCTAATTTTTCATTTATCGGTTAATAATAAAAAAAGAAAATTTAATTAATTTGACCCTTTGGGAAAGCTGCAACGTGGCAAAAACAAGTGCACAAACCGGTCCAAGCAAGGCCCTCATCATTGCGGAAAAACCGTCCGTAGCGGCAGATATTGCTCGCGCCCTAGGCGGATTTATAAAGCATGAGGATTATTTTGAAAGCGATGAGTTCGTGGTGTCATCTGCTGTTGGTCATTTGCTTGAAATAGCCGCTCCGGATGCTTATGAGGTTAAGCGTGGAAAATGGTCTTTCAACAACTTACCGGTTATTCCTCCACACTTTGACTTAAGGCCGATTCCTAAAACAGAGGCACGCCTCAAGGTTTTACAAAAGCTTATCAAACGAAAAGACGTCAACCGTTTAATTAACGCATGTGACGCAGGTCGTGAAGGCGAATTAATTTTTAGGCTCATTGCTCAACACACTAAAGCCCCTCAAAAAGTTGAGCGCTTATGGCTGCAATCCATGACCCCTCAAGCCATTCGAGAAGGATTTGCGCATCTTCGCAGCGATGAAGAGCTCCTCAATTTAGCAAATGCTGCGCGCTGCAGATCTGAGTCCGACTGGTTGGTTGGTATTAACGGCACGCGCGCTATGACCGCATTTAATAGTAAAGCTGGGGGCTTTTTCTTAACAACAGTTGGCCGCGTTCAGACACCCACCTTATCTATTGTTGTAGAGCGCGAAGAATTAATTCGCAAGTTCATTTCTCGTGATTATTGGGAGGTTAGCGCCGAATTCATTTGTGCAGCCGGTATTTATCAAGGTAAATGGTTTGACCCTAAATTTAAAAAAGAGTCAAAAGATACAGCGACAGACCCTGAGAAAAAAGACAGCCGCTTATGGAGTGAGGCTGCGGCAGCAAGCATTGTTGCCGCCTGTCATGACAAGCCAGGCAAGGTAACAGAAGAATCTAAACCTAGCACTCAAGCAGCACCTCATTTATTTGACTTAACAAGCTTACAGCGTGAAGCCAACGCTAGGTTTGGTTTCTCTGCTAAAAATACACTAGGATTAGCTCAAGCACTTTATGAAAGGCATAAAGTCCTTACCTACCCAAGAACTGATTCAAGAGCACTGCCAGAAGACTATTTACCAACTGTTAAGAGCACATTGGAAATGTTGGCTGAGAGCTCTAACAATTACTATCCTTTTGCCTCTGAAATTCTTAATAAGTCTTGGGTAAAACCAAATAAAAAGATTTTTGATAACAGCAAAATATCTGATCACTTTGCGATTATTCCAACGCTACAAGCGCCTAAAAATCTGTCTGAGCCCGAACAGAAACTATATGACTTGGTTGTTCGCCGTTTCATGGCAATATTTTTTCCGTCAGCTGAATTCAAGGTTACAACTCGCATAACAGAAGTAAGCGGTCACCAATTCAAAACCGAGGGAAAAGTTTTAACAAATCCAGGCTGGCTAACAGTTTACGGAAAATCTGTACAAGATGACAAAGAGTTAGTTGCCGTTGCCTCTAATGAAACAGTTCAAACTGAGTCTATTAGTCCTGTTGCGCTTAAAACAAAACCTCCTGCGCGATATACAGAAGCAACGCTTTTATCTGCCATGGAAGGTGCTGGAAAATTAATTGATGATGAAGACTTCAGAGAGGCCATGTCGGAAAAAGGCCTAGGGACGCCGGCAACACGTGCGGCCATTATCGAAGGTCTTCTGGCAGAAAAATACATGGTGCGCGAAGCAAGAGAGCTTATTCCAACGGCAAAAGCATTCCAATTAATGACTTTGTTACGTGGCCTAGGGGTAGAAGAGTTAACCCACCCTGCGCTTACTGGTAACTGGGAACATAAATTATCGCTAATGGAAAAAGGTCAAATAGATCGCAATACATTTATGCAAGAAATTGCACAGATGACACAGCGAATTGTTAAACGTGCAAAAGAATATGATAGCGACACAATTCCGGGTGACTACGCAGATCTTGCAACCCCCTGTCCACATTGCGGCGGTCTCGTCAAAGAAAACTATCGTCGCTTTGCCTGTGAAAAATGCGGTTTTTCTATCAGCAAAATACCTGGCGGACGAGCCTTTGAAACTGAAGAAGCTGAAGCTTTAATTGCAAATAAAGAAATTGGCCCCTTACAGGGATTCCGAAGCAAAATGGGCCGACCATTTGCAGCCATCATTAAACTAGTCACGATTCCTGAAGATGATAAAGACTATCCAAACGCTGGGTATAAACTTGAATTTGATTTTGGAAATAGCCAAGATGATGATGGCGAAGAAGTTGATTTCACTGGACAAACTGCTTTAGGTCCATGCCCGAAATGTTCAGCTGCAGTTTATGAACATGGCATGAAATATCTCTGTGAAAGAAGCGTAGGCCCCAATAAGGCCTGTGATTTTTCAACAGGAAAAGTTGTTCTCCAACAAGAAATATCGCGCGAGCAAGTCAGCAAGCTTTTGAGCGAAGGGAAAACTGATTTATTAACCAACTTTAAGTCGATGAGAACAGGTAGAGGATTTAAAGCTTATTTAGCCAAACAACCTGATGGCAAAATCGGTTTTGAGTTTGAGACCCCCGCTAAAAAACGCGCAGGAGACAAGGCCCCGGCCAAATCAGCGGTTAAACCTGCTGCTGTTAAGCGTGCTCCGGCTAAGAAACGAGCGTCAAAAAAATCAGATTGATCATTCTCACAAGCCAAGTGTTCGGTAAACATTTGGCTTGCGAGCGCAGACCACATCACGCCCCTTGAACCCAAAGCAGTTAAAACATAAATGCCCGGATAACCTGGTATCGGGCCCATAATAGGCAATCGATCCTTAGCAACACATCGAACCCCAACAAATGCATCTGTTGTTAAAAGTTCGTCTTTAGGTAAATGTATCCCAATCATCTCAGCGAGTTGCTCACGATTTTCATCGTGGCTAGTCTGCCAAATATTTAAATCATCCATATCTTCGTCGTAGGTAGAGCCAGCGATCCACTCGTATATCTCCCTAGATAATTTAGTGGGCGGTAAGCAATACGCTTTTCCTGACAAAGCTACTTGGGGCAAATTTTGGGCCCAAGATTTTCTTTGTGAAAATTGAAATGTTGAGAGTTGCCCTCGAACAGGCTTTAAGGGTAATTCAATACCGATGCTCTTTACCAAGATTTTTGTGCCTAAACCAGATGCAAAAAAGATTCGCCTAGATTGTGCAACGAACTGTTTATCTCCACTAAAAACCGTCCAAAACTTCCCTGTATTTTCTATAGCTGAAAGTTTAGTATTCCACAGCGTTTGGGTTGAAAGTAGTGAGCTTAGCTCTTCATCACAAGCATTTTTTAAGTTGACCCATCCACCCTTCGGAAACCATGTTCCAGCTGCCTCAATACCGGTTATTGACTTTGATTCATTTTCATCTAATGCCAAAGCATCTTCAGGGTTGAATCCGATAGATAGTAAGTGATCACTTAATTTTATCTTGTCAAAAAATGGAGTCTTCTTGGCTAGATGAAAAACCCCACCTTGATGCCAATTTTTAGCCCAAACTATGCGAGCCTCATCAAATGCTAAATGAGTAAGCCGCTGCAATCTTGATGCCCCCCGACCAATATAAGGATGGCACAATGCTGCCGAATGGTTACTGGTCCCTGCCCCAGGAGAAGCCTCGGCATCAATTAATAAGAAGTTATTAATGCTATTGTTTTTCAGGGCTTTAACAATGGCACTTCCGGCAATTCCACCACCGATTACTATTGCGTCGTAAAGATGCTCTTGATTTGGCTGATACATAACTTTCTTGGTTTTATCAATTTGAAGTATTGATATTAAAAAAGCCCTGATTACAGGGCTTTTTATTCGCTACTTTATTTTTTAACTGAGCAAGACATTACCCAGCTAAACGAGCCTCTAACGCATTCTTGGTATCTACCAACTCTTTTGGTAAATGATAAGAAAGTTGCTCAAATAACTCGTCATGCAACTTCATCTCTGCCTGCCAAGCAGCCTTATCAATAGAGGTCACTTTTGTAAACTGCTCTGTACTAAAGTCAAGGCCTGACCAATTGATATCGTTATGAGATGGTGTTGTACCAAAAATGTTTTCTTGGCCAGATGCAGTACCTTCAATACGGCCCAACATCCAGGCAAGCACTCTCATGTTCTCGCCATAACCAGGCCAAACAAACTTACCATTCTCATCTTTACGGAACCAGTTAACGCAATAAATATTTGGTAATGTTGCACCTTCAGCCTCTAGCTTCTTACCCATATCAAGCCAATGCTGGAAGTAATCGCTCATGTTGTAGCCTGTAAATGGCAACATTGCAAATGGGTCTCTGCGCACTACGCCCTGTTGACCAGCAGCCGCAGCCGTTGTTTCAGAGCCCATCGTTGCAGCCATATAAACGCCCTCAACCCAATTGCGGGCCTCGGTTACTAATGGAACAGTCGTAGAGCGACGACCGCCAAAAATAAATGCATCAATTGCTACCCCAGCTGGGTTATCCCATTCCGCATCAATAACAGGGTTGTTGGTTGCGGCTACAGTAAATCGAGCATTCGGATGTGATGCTTTACGGCCATTAGCTGAATCAGCAGGGGTCCAATCTTTTCCCTGCCAATCAATTAAATGATCCGGGGCTTTATCCGTCATGCCTTCCCACCAAACATCACCATCATCCGTTAAGGCAACATTTGTAAAGATCACATCTTTATTTAAAGACGCCATGCAGTTGGCATTTGTTAATGTATTCGTTCCTGGGGCAACGCCAAAATAGCCAGCCTCTGGATTAATGGCAAATAGACGTGTTTGACCTGTTACTGGGTCTTTGCGCGGCTTAATCCAAGCAATATCATCACCAATAGTAGTTACTTTCCAACCATTAAACCCTTGTGGTGGAATCAACATCGCAAAGTTCGTTTTGCCACAAGCCGATGGAAATGCTGCGGCTACGTGATATTTCTTACCTTCAGGCGAAGTGACACCCAAAATTAACATGTGCTCAGCTAACCAGCCTTGATCACGGCCCATTGTTGATGCAATGCGTAAAGCAAAACACTTTTTGCCCAGTAGCGCATTGCCACCATAACCAGAGCCGTAAGACCAGATTTCACGTGTCTCAGGATAATGAACAATATATTTTGTTGAGTTACACGGCCATGCAGAATCTTTTTCGCCAGCTTGAAGCGGCTTGCCAACGGTATGTACGCATGGGACAAAATGACCGTCTGTACCTAGAACATCAAAAACACCCTTACCCATACGGGTCATGATGCGCATATTGATGGCCACATAAGGACTATCTGATAACTCAACCCCAATATGTGCAATTGGTGAACCTAATGGCCCCATAGAAAAAGGCACAACATACAATGTTCTGCCTTTCATACATCCGGTAAATAATGGTTTTAACGTTTGACGCATTTCGGCTGGGTCCATCCAGTTATTAGTTGGACCAGCATCCGCTTTATTTTTAGAGCAAATATATGTTCGATCTTCTACGCGTGCCACATCACTAGGATCAGAACAGGCCAAATAAGAATTTTCGCGTTTACTTGGATTTAATTTTTTTAAAGTCCCTGCGGCAACCATTTTGGCGCAGAGCATGTCATATTCTTCTTGTGAGCCGTCGCACCAATAAACGGCATCTGGTTGAGTTAAAGCGGCAATTTCAGCCACCCAATCAATTAATTTCTGATGTTTAACATAAGATGGCACATTAAGGGCGGCCACACCCTTCATCGTAGGTTGATTCATGGTTCGATTAGTATGATTGGAATACCGTAAGGATAACACTTGGTGCTATTCTCAGCCTTACAAGCCCTATTAATTAAAAAGCGTATTAATCAAAGATTTTTTCAAAAAGATACTTTTCTGCGTCGTCCCACCCTTGTTGATAAGTGGCAGGCATTAACTCATGATGAGTGTAATCCCAACTAGAAATGGGTACGGCAGAAGAGGGCTGAACGTAGTGTAGCCGTAACCCCGGTAGCTCGCGGATGAAATGATTGGGCATTGAATAACGCCTAGTTAATAACACCAACACCTCTTTAGGGGCTTGACCGAGCTTAGCTGCCAGAAGCCCGTCAACAGGGACGTTATCAACCAGACCACCATCTAAAACTGTCACACCATTTCTGTACATAACAGGTGTGAATGGCGGAGTACAGGATGATTGCAAAATAAGTTCAACTAGAGACTCTAAATTAGGACAATCTTGCGCAGCGACAAATATTCTCTTAAATCCCAATGAGCGCCCAAGTGTCGGGTGCAAATTTTTTCTTAAGTGTTTTTCTAGGTTATAGGCTAACAAACCAAGTGCAACAGCCATTTTTGGCCCCATCCAGCTTGGTATCTGGGCTAAACCTATTTGAATCTTTGGCGCCTGCTGTAATGCATTAAAACCATCTGCCAATATATTTCTTAAAGCATTCTTATATATCTCATGATGCGGGAAAATGGGTTCTTTAGAAAATAGATTCTCCCAGCAAACGTTTTTTTTAACATCCGCCAAGGCACTTGCGTAATAATCTAGCCCCCACTGAGCCCCGACCCGCCCTGGCCTTGTAAACAAAAGGCAGGCTGTCGCCGCTCCTGCGCTAATGCAGACAATTCTTTCTGGGCTTTGGGGTAGTGTTTCATTTAATCGGTGCCAAAATCCAGCTTGCCACCAACAGCGATTGCCACCACCCGCCAAAACAATTTGATCAAATTTCATTTAAGTCTATTTGCCAATGCAAAAAGTACTAAAAATTTTTCCAAGCAAATCATCTGGTAAAAATTCACCTGTAATTTTAGATAATGCGTCTTGTGCCAAGCGCATATCCTCAGCTGCTAACTCAATAAAACTTGAACCATTATTCAGCTGTAGTAAGGCGCTATTAATAAATTTTTCAGCCTCAGCCAACGCCTCTAAATGCCTTTTTCTTGCAAGAATCCCACCTTCAGCCTCAGGTTGCCAACCAGCGACCCTCAATAGTTCGGCCTTCAAAAGATCCAGTCCTTCACCACTTTTAGCGGAAACCAACAGCTCATTATTTAAAGTAGCTGGTCTAACCTTAGCCTGATCAATTTTATTCCATACAATCTGAACAGGAACTGAAGACGATAATTTTGTTTTGATCTTAGTTAGCAATGATTGGTCGATATCGCTTAGGCCCTGTTGCTCACTCGCATCCAATAAATGCAAGATTAAATCGGCTTGTCCAATTGCCTGCCACGTTCTCTCAATTCCAATTTGCTCAACGCTATCTGTCGTTTCTCGCAGGCCTGCGGTATCAATAATATGTAGAGGGACACCGTCTAATTGAATGGTTTCTTTTAGCCGATCTCGTGTGGTGCCCGCCACAGGTGTAACAATTGCCACCTCTTCGCCCGCTAACGCATTCATTAAGGAGCTCTTCCCAACATTGGGTTGTCCAACTAGAACAACCGTAATGCCATCTCTAACAATCACGCCTTGACGTGCTGCTTTTTTAATCTCTTGTATATCACTTAGAATTTTTTCTAAACGCCCGAATACGTCGTGCTGTTTAATAAAATCAATCTCTTCTTCCGGGAAATCTAAAGTAGCTTCCGTTAAAGCCCTTAGCTCTGTTAAACCGTCTAAAAAAATATGAATTCTTTTAGAGAATTCGCCTTTCAAAGATTTGGCGGCACTTTTAGCCGCGAGAGCACTACTCGCATCAATTAAATCAGCAATCGCTTCTGCCTGAGCTAAGTCTACCTTCCCATTTAAAAAAGCACGCTCAGTAAATTCACCGGGTTTCGCTAAGCGCAAACCTATTGAGGAGCCAAGCTCTAAACAACGGTCAATTAATACAGTCAATGCGGCTGAACTGCCATGACATTGCAACTCTAAGATATCTTCCCCTGTATAGGAGTGTGGCGAAGGGAAGTAAATTGCCAAGCCTTCATCAATAATGTTGTTCTGTGCATCTGAAAAACTCAATAAAGTCGCTTGCCGAGGGATAAGATCTTTATGACAAAGCTCCTTAATGAGCTTACCAATTCCAGTCCCTGAAATACGAATAATTCCAACGCTGGCGCGCCCTTTAGCCGTTGCAAGGGCAATGATGGGAGCGCGCCAATGTTGCATTATTTAAGTCGTTTTTTTACCGCTAAACATTCTGTTAATTTGCCACTGTTGTGCGATAGAAAGAATGTTGTTAACCACCCAATACAAAACTAAACCAGATGGGAAGAAAAAGAACATCACTGAAAATGCAATCGGCATAATCATCATTACTTTTGCTTGCACAGGATCTGGCGGTGTTGGGTTAAGTTTTGTCTGTACAAACATAGACACAGCCATTAGGACAGGCAAAATGAAGAATGGATCTGGTTTTGCCAAATCATGAATCCAACCTAACCATGGCGCAGCACGCATTTCAACTGATGCCAATAACACCCAATACAACGCAATAAATACTGGTATTTGAATTAACACTGGGAAACATCCGCCCAAAGGGTTAATTTTTTCTTTACGATACATCTCCATCATGGCTTGATTAAGTTTTTGCGGCTCACCCTTAAAGCGCTCTTTCATTTCTAACAATCTAGGCTGAACCTCTTTCATTCTAGCCATAGATTTATAGCTTGCTGCAGACAACGGGAAAAACGCTAACTTAATGAGAATAGTTAACAAAATAATTGACCACCCCCAGTTGTTAATTAACCCGTGGATTTTTTCCAATAACCAAAAAATTGGTTTTGCCAAAATAGTTAACCAACCATAATCTTTAACAAGCTCTAATCCTGGAGCAATGCCCTCAAGCTCATGCTCTTCCTGTGGGCCAACAAATAACTTGAGAGTTTCTATTTTTTCTTGACCAATTGTTAAAGGATCAATTTTTGTTTGAACCCCAACGCGATATTGATTACCGTCTAACTTTCCAACATATAACTCACGCACAGCATCTACTGAAGGGATCCATGCCGAAGCAAAATAGTGCTGCACCATAGCTACCCAAGTATTTTCGTTAGCAGCTTGTGCACCCGGCAATTTTGCTTTGCCTTTATCAATATCAGAAAACTCAATTTTGTGGAATTTTTCTGCATCTGAATAAACAGCAGGTCCCGTAAACGTACTATAGAAAGAGCTCTCGCTTAACTTTTCACCATCTCTAACTAATTCTGTATATAAAGTTGCATCAAAACTTTTTGAACCCACATTTTTAATAATGTGCTTTGCCTCTAAAACATAAGAGCCCTGAGGGAGCGTGTAGATTTTTTCTAACCGCACGCCATTTTTTTCTGCTGCAAGCGTTATGCTATTTGCTGTAGAGCTTTTTATTACGGTAAACAATTGTGTATGGTTAGGTAAATCGATATTAGCGGCGGAAACTAACCCTGAACGGGCAAAGTATTGGCGCTTTGTGCTGCGATCAAAAATCACTACCGGTGTTTTGTCTTCCTCTAAATGCTTCAATAATTTCGCTTTAGCAACAACGCCTCCAAGCGTATCAACTTCAAGCTCTAAGAGGTCGTTCTTCAAAACAAGTAATTCGCCACTCTTTGCAGGGGTAGCTAAAGTAGATGTTGGAACGCTTGTATTTGTAGTAACTTTTGGCAGCTCTTTATTTGAGTTCCCAACATTAGTCGCGGCAGCTTTAGTTGGGGCAGAAGCAAATAAAGATGGCTGACCATTATGTTTTTGCCAACCATCAAATAATAAGATGGCTGAAATAGTAAAAATTGCCCAAAGCAACGTTTTTTTGATGTCCATTATTTTGCGTTTTCTGTGTAAATGACGTAAGTGAAGATTGTAGTGTGAGATGACTACTTTTTTGTGACCTTTTCGGGAACCAAATCAATCCCCCCTCTTGCCCAAGGGTTACATCTTAAAATCCTATATACACTTAAGAAAAACCCCTTAAATGCACCATGTTTTTCTATCGCCTCAATGGCATAACAAGAGCATGTTGGATAAAAGCGGCACTGAGAACCCCAGAAAGGGCTTAGTCCAATTTGATAAAAGCGAATCAATGCTTTTAAGAGTTTTGCCACCATGACTCACCCCATTAATTTCTTAAGCTCTTCACGAATTTCTTGTCGCTCTGGGTCTCTGAGACGCCCCTTTGTTCGCTCACCAATTTTTTTACGTAAGCGGAAAACAATTAGCTCTGAAGGCTGTTTGTTATGCTCAGATGAAAGTCGAAACGCCTCTCGCATTAGTCGCTTAATACGATTTCTATCTACAGCTCTTTTAGCTAGTTTTTTAGGCACAGTCAGTGCCATAGCTGCAGCTTGGCCAGCCAACTGATGTTTAGCTATAAATTTAGTAACCTGAGGTTTTTGTCCTAATATTTGACGTATTAGGCTTGCGTCAGAAATACGTGCAGAGCGAGGCAATGACTGGCCCGCTCTGCAGATTTTTTCAGCTTGCTGTTGATTAAACAGCGAGGCGTTTACGTCCTTTAGCACGGCGCGCATTTAAAACATGACGGCCACCTTTAGTTTTCATGCGAACACGAAAACCGTGAGTGCGTTTACGACGGGTTACTGAGGGTTGATATGTACGTTTCATAATTATTTCCTAGGGAACCTTAGATTCTCCCTTTTTTCATTAATGACGTCAATACATATTTACATCATTAATTTTTATTCTCAGAGTTACCTTATTGTTTTAATTGAAAAATTTGACTTACCAACAAGTTATCCACAGCTTATCCACCGACTTATGCATTGTGGATAACTTTTCAAAGCATCTACAATCGCACGGTGAATATAAATACTTTAACAAATTCCACGTTAACTACAGAAACAAACCTTGAAGCATTTTGGGAGTTTGTTTCTAATGCTTTCTCTAAAGAGCTCTCTCCACAACAGTTTAAAACTTGGATTAAGCCGTTATTTGCGCTCTCCTTTAATCAAAACACCCATGTTTTGGAGTTGGCCGCACCCAATAGATTTAAACTGGATTGGGCAAAAAACCAATTTAATCAACGATTTATAGATATTTCTAGCCATTATTTTAGTAGGCCCGTTACAGTTGATTGGGTATTGGACCCTAAAATTAAACTAGTCAACACACAGGACAAACAGTCAGAATTTATTTCAGAGAACATTTCTTCTGGAGAGTTAAGAATCAATGCACAAACTGGTGGTTCTGGTGAAAACACCGCTGATCAACTGGAAGTTCCAAGCATTGGTATTGATGGTAGATCAAGGCTTAATCCGGCCCTCACATTTGATAGTTTTGTAACTGGTAAAGCAAACCAACTTGCACGCGCAGCCGCAATACAAGTAGCCAACAACCCAGGTGCCTCATATAACCCAATGTATTTATATGGTGGGGTTGGTCTTGGCAAAACACATTTAATTCACGCAATTGGCAATCACTTGCTGCAAGAAAAACCAAATGCAAAAATTCGCTATATTCATGCAGAACAATATGTATCTGACGTGGTTAAGGCATATCAACAAAAGTCATTTGATAAATTTAAACATTACTATCATTCATTAGACTTATTGTTAATTGATGATATTCAGTTTTTTGCCGGCAAGCCAAGGTCTCAAGAAGAGTTTTTCTATGCCTTTGAAGCCTTAACTGCGAATAAGTCGCAAGTCATTATGACCAGCGATACATATCCTAAAGAAATTTCAGGAATCGACGATCGACTAATCTCACGCTTCGACTCTGGATTAACGGTGGCCATTGAACCTCCAGAACTAGAAATGCGCGTTGCTATTTTGATGAAAAAAGCCTTAATAGAAGGCTTACCTTTGTCAGAAGATGTGGCTTTTTTTGTTGCTAAACATTTACGCTCAAATGTTCGTGAGTTAGAGGGAGCGTTAAGAAAAATTTTGGCCTATGTTAGATTCCACGGCAAAGAAATTACGATTGACGTAGCTAGAGAAGCCTTAAAAGACTTGCTGTCCGTACAAAATAGGCAAATTTCAGTAGAGAATATTCAAAAAACTGTTGCTGACTTTTATAATATAAAAGTTGCAGATATGTACTCTAAAAAACGGCCAGCAAACATAGCAAGGCCACGACAAATTGCTATGTATGTTGCCAAAGAACTTACCCAAAAGAGTCTCCCTGAGATAGGTGAACTTTTTGGTGGTAGGGATCATACAACCGTACTACATGCAGTTAGAAAAATTACAGAAGAACGAGCCAGAGATAGTCAACTTAACCATGAGTTGCACGTACTTGAACAGTCCTTAAAAAATTAATAGCTTGCTGTGGAAATCTTTGTGGATAGGTCGTGTATAAGTATGGGAATAAGTAGATGAATAGTGTGTTGATAGTTTGTGGATAATCAAGTTATCCACGAAAAGATGGAAAAGTTATTAAACCTTATCCTATGTCTATCCAAAAGATATCCACAGGGGTTTATAGGATGTAAAATACTGATTAATAAATGTTTTTTGAGTTTTCCACAGAATTAAAGCAACTCTATTACTACTACTATAGATATATATAAATAAATAAACAATTACAGGAATAAGAACATGGAGCTGGTCAGCACATCTAGAGACAAATTGTTAAAACCATTGCAGTTGGTAAGTGGTATTGTTGAACGTCGTCACACGCTACCAATTTTGGCCAATCTACTGTTCAAGAAAAATGGCAATGCCGTTTCTTTAATTTCTACAGATATTGAAATTCAAATTACAACTCATGCAGATTTTGGTGTTGGTACAGAAAACTTAAGTACGACTGTAGGCGCAAGAAAACTAGTTGATATCTTAAGAGCTTTACCAGAAGGCCCTATGAACCTATCTTTGAAAGATGGAAAGATGGTTGTTCAAAGTGGTAAGAGTCGTTTTACTTTACAAACATTAGCTGCTAATGAGTTTCCTATCATGGCTGAATCAGCAGATGTTTCGTCTAGTTGGGAAATTTCTCAAAAGGCTTTAAAACAATTGATTAGCCAAGTGCACTTTGCCATGGCACAACAAGATATTCGTTATTACCTAAACGGCATGTTGTTGGTTGTTGAGGATCAAAAAATTATTGCTGTAGCTACAGATGGCCATCGTTTAGCGTATAGCCACATTGATTTGGATAAAGCACCAACAGGTAATGGTCAAAAACAGGAAGTAATTATTCCTCGGAAAACAATTCTTGAATTACAGCACTTGCTAGATGATTCTGAAGAGCCAGTTGTTGTTTCTTTAGCAACGAACCAAGTTAAATTTAATTTTGGTGATGTAGAGCTGCTCTCCAAATTAGTTGAAGGTAAATTTCCAGACTTTCAACGCGTGATTCCAAAAGGACAAAACAATACATTAGTTGTTAGTAGAGAGGCATTGCAAGCATCATTGCAACGTGCTGCGATTTTGACGACCGATAAATTTAAAGGTGTTCGTTGTGTTTTATCTGAAAACTGTTTAACTATTCAGTCAACAAACGCTGAGCAAGAAGAAGCTCAAGAAGATATTGAAACAGAGTATCAAGGTGAAAAAATTGATATTGGATTTAATGTTTCTTACTTATTAGATGTTTTAGCTAATTTAAAGAATGATTCAATTCAAATTAGCTTAGGTGACTCAAATAGTAGTGCCGTTATTACCCTTCCAGGGCAAGAAGGCTTCAAGTATGTAGTTATGCCCATGCGCATTTAATAGATAGTTATATTGGAAAAGAATTAATCAATGACTCTTGAAGCAAAAACACCAGAACAACAGTATGGCGCCGCATCAATTCAAATCCTTGAAGGTTTGGAGGCTGTTCGTAAAAGACCCGGTATGTATATTGGGGACACTTCAGATGGAACAGGTCTTCATCATTTAGTTTTTGAAGTTTTAGATAACTCGATTGATGAAGCATTGGCAGGACACTGTTCAGAAATTCAAGTAACTATCCATTCGGATAATTCAATTTCTATTATTGATAATGGTCGTGGCGTCCCGACTGGAATCAAATACGATGACAAGCACGATCCAAAGAGAAGTGCTGCAGAAATTGTTATGACTGAGCTTCATGCTGGTGGTAAGTTTGACCAAAACAGCTATAAAGTTTCAGGTGGTTTACACGGCGTTGGTGTTAGTTGTGTGAATGCGCTATCTAAGTGGTTAAGATTAACGGTTAAGCGTGATGGCAAAGTTCATTTTATGGAATTTGCAAGAGGCGTTGCCCAGAACCGTAATTTGGTTGAAGAAAACGGTGCAATGACATCACCTATTAAGATAACAGGTGAAACAGATAAACGTGGAACAGAAGTTCATTTTTTAGCAGATGAAGAAATTTTTGGAAATGTTGAGTATCACTACGAAATTCTTTCAAAACGTATTCGTGAACTATCTTTCTTAAATAATGGCGTTCACATTCGTTTAACAGATCAACGCACAGGCAAAGAAGAAGATTTTGCTTTTTCGGGTGGCGTTAAAGGATTTGTTGATTACATCAATAAAACCAAAACTGTTTTACATCCAAACATTTTTTATGCTGAAGGTGAAAGGCCATCTGATCTAGGTGGTCAAATTACAGCCGAAGTTGCTATGCAATGGAATGATGGCTTTAATGAACAAGTATTGTGTTTTACGAACAACATTCCTCAGCGTGATGGCGGAACTCATTTAACGGGTTTAAGAGCAGCTATGACTCGAGTTATCAATAAATATATTGATGAACAAGAGTTAGCTAAAAAGGCAAAAGTTGAGATTACTGGCGATGACATGCGCGAGGGTTTAACTTGTGTCTTGTCTGTTAAGGTACCTGAGCCTAAATTTTCAAGCCAAACAAAAGACAAACTAGTTTCTAGTGAGGTTCGCGGACCGGTTGAAGAAATCGTCAGCTCGCTGTTAACAGATTATTTACAAGAAAATCCTCAAGACGCAAAAATTATTTGCGGAAAAATTATTGAGGCGGCAAGAGCTCGAGAGGCGGCAAGAAAAGCGCGCGATATGACGCGTCGTAAAGGATTATTAGATGGTTTGGGGTTACCTGGAAAATTAGCAGATTGCCAAGAAAAAGATCCAGCTAACTCTGAATTGTTTATTGTCGAGGGTGACTCTGCGGGCGGCTCTGCCAAACAGGGTCGAGATAGAAAGTTCCAAGCTATTTTGCCGTTGAAGGGAAAAATCCTTAACGTTGAAAAAGCTCGTTTTGATAAAATGTTAAGCAGCCAAGAGGTTGTAACTTTAATTACAGCTCTTGGAACCGGTATTGGCAAAGAAGAATATAACGCCGATAAGTTACGTTACCATCGTATTATTATCATGACTGACGCGGACGTTGATGGTAGCCATATTAGAACCTTGTTACTAACGTTCTTCTATCGTCAGATGCCAGAATTATTAGAGCGTGGCCATATTTATATTGCTCAACCACCACTTTACAAAGTGAAGCAAGGAAAGAATGAACAATATATTAAGGATGACAACGCCCTAAATGCATATTTATTAAAGTTGGCTTTAGAAAATGCAAGCATTGTTCTTTCTGATGGAAAGATTATTGATAACGATCAACTAACAAGCTTGTCTGCTGACTATCAAACAATTCAAAACATCGTTGATCGTCTCTCCAAGACAATGGATGAAGGCGCGTTACGTGGTATTGCAAATGGTGTCCGTTTAGATTTGGATACAGAGTCATCTGCAAATATTTCTGCAGAAGGATTAAGGGAATATTTTGCAACGTTAGATTCTAGAATCGCTCGCCCTGAAATAATCACTCAAAAAGATGAAAGAACTGAACGCTTTAGACTGATGATTTCACGAAAAGTGCATGGAAATACAAAAATTTCTGTTATTGATTCTGATTTTGTTCATGGCGCAGACTACAGCTCTTTAGCTAGAGCATCAGAGGCACTAACAAATGTATTAGGATCTGGCGCCGTTGTTAAGCGTGGGGATAGTGAAAAGAATGCTAAAGAGGCATCAGTAAAAGATTTCCGCGAAGCCATGGAGTGGTTGTTGTCTGAGGCAGAACGTGGCGTAAGTCGCCAACGTTACAAGGGTCTTGGAGAAATGAACCCAGAACAACTGTGGGAAACAACGATGGACATGAATACGCGCACTCTATTAAAAGTAAAAATTGAAGATGCGATTAGCGCAGATCAAGTATTCACTACTTTAATGGGTGATGAGGTAGAACCCCGTCGTCAATTTATCGAAACTAACGCTTTAATTGCTAGAAATATTGATGTCTAAAAAAAATAGTGCAACTGATTTAATTAAAGTTAAGCGTTCTTCGATACATGGTAACGGTGTATTTGCAATTGTTGATATACCTAAAAACAAAAAAATTATTGAGTACACCGGAGAGCGTATATCTTGGGACGTGGCTGTAGATCGTCACCCACATGACCCTAAGCAGCCAAATCATACTTTTTATTTTGGCTTAGACGATGGCGGCGTAATTGACGCAAAGTTTGGTGGAAACGCTTCTATGTGGGTTAATCACTCTTGTTCACCAAACTGCAAAGCTATAGAAGAAGATGTTGGAAAAAAATCAAAAGTTTTTTTATACAGTAAGAAAAAAATTAAGGCTGGCGAAGAGCTTTTTTACGACTATGGTTTAGAAGTTGAAGGCAAGCGGACTAAAAAATTAAAAAAAGATTATGAATGTCGTTGCGGTAATAAAAAATGCCGCGGCACGATGCTAGCGATTTAAAAATTTATGCTCTTTATTTCTATACAAGACTTAGAGGCGGCAATTAACTACTGGCGCGAGCGATCTCCATCCACTGGAGAGGCTTTACAGCTTTGCAAGGAGGCTTCGGCCCTTGCCAATACTTATGCATTAATGATTATTCAATCATCACAAAGGATTCCGCTTGAAAGCTTAAGTGAGAGAGCTCGCTTGGCTTGGGATACATATCTTTTAAATAGGAATTAAGATGCCACAAATAAATAATGAGCAGATAGACCACGGTACATTTGACTACATTATTGTGGGGGCAGGCAGTGCGGGTTGTGTATTGGCTAATCGTTTGACACAAAATCCTAAAAATAATGTTTTGTTAATTGATGCTGGTGCAAAAGATGATTATTTGTGGATACATATTCCTGTAGGCTATTTATATTGCATCAACAATCCTAAAACAGACTGGATGTTTAAGACATCCAGTCAAGCCTCTTTAAATGGAAAGTCTTTAATTTATCCAAGGGGAAAAGTTCTGGGAGGCTCTTCTTCCATAAATGGCATGATTTACATGCGTGGCCAAGCTCAAGATTACGATAGCTGGGCAGAGGCAACGGGCGATTATTCTTGGAAATGGGAATCCGTTTTACCGTATTTCAAAAAAATGGAAGACCACCACTTGGGAGCTAATGAGTTTCATGGCGCTGGTGGTGAGTGGCGGGTAGATAAGCAAAGGTTGAGCTGGAAGGTTTTAGATATCTTTAAACTCGCGGCAGTACAGTCTGGTATCCCAGAAACGCAGGATTTTAATCGCGGCAATAATTTTGGCGTTTCTTATTTTGAGGTAACTCAAAAAAATGGTTGGCGGTTAAATACCGCTCGTGCCTTCATTAAGCCTGCTGCCCGAAGAGAAAATTTAACCCTCATTACGGGCGCGACAGTTGATAAATTAATGTTTGAAGGATCACGCTGTATTGGTATTGAGTTTGTTGGTGGAGACAAATTTCACTTAGCGCATGTTAATCAAGAGGTATTACTTTCTGCAGGCGCTATTGGTAGCGTTCAAATTTTAGAGCGCTCGGGTATTGGTCAAGAAGAGCGGCTTAAAGCTTTGGGCATCCCTGTTATTAAAGGTTTGCCAGGTGTTGGTGAAAACTTACAAGATCATTTGCAAATTAGAATGGTCTATAAGGTTTCTGGTTTATTAACGCTTAATAAGCTTGTGTCACATGTTTGGGGAAAAGTTTTTATCGGCCTTCAATATTTATTTGCTCGTAAAGGGCCCATGTCGATGGCGCCCTCTCAATTAGGAGCATTTGCTTCTAGTTCAGAAAAGGTTGATCGACCTGATCTTGAGTACCATGTGCAACCGCTCTCATTGGATAAGTTTGGCGAGCCATTGCACCCTTTTAATGCCTTTACGGCTAGCGTATGTCATTTAAGGCCAAGCTCAAGGGGCAGCGTACACATTAACGCTAAAGAGTTAGGCGCCCCCCCCATCATTGACCCTAATTACTTATCTACGGATGAAGATAAAAAAGTTGCAATTGAAGCTGTCGAAGTCACTCGGAAAATTATGAGAGCAGATGCATTTAAGACTTTTTCACCGGAAGAATATAGGCCTGGTGTAGCGGTGACCAGCGACGCTGAGTTGCTTCATAAAATCGGGGATATTGGAACGACCATATTCCATCCGGTTGGCACATGCAAAATGGGAAAAGCTGATGATCCAATGGCTGTGGTTGACTCTAACTTAAAAGTAATGGGTATCGCCGGGCTTCGTATTGCTGATGCAAGTGTTATGCCCACCATTGTTTCTGGAAATACTGCTGCGCCAACAATGATGATTGCTGAAAAATTAGCAGCACAGCTATTGGCCCAATCTAAGTGATTGAAGCAGACCTTCTTTCTTTAAGCACTTTATTTTTGGCTTTAGCCGCCTTGGCAGCAGGATTTGTTGATGCCGTAGCAGGCGGCGGAGGGATGATACAAGTTCCGGCCCTATTTGCTGCGAGCCCGACAAGTTTTCCCGCAACTTTATTGGGGACCAATAAGGTGGCCTCCATTGGAGGCACGCTAATTGCCGCTAAAAAGTATATAAAATCAGTTAACTTACCTTATAAGATTGTAACACCGGCTATTTTGTCATCATTTGTAGGCGCCCTTGTTGGTGCTTGGGTGGTAAAGGGTATCTCTATTGCAGTGTTTAAAGGATTTCTTCCTGTTATCTTGACGGCCCTGTTGATCTATACGGTTACTCAGCGCTCAATTGGGCAGGCCCATGCCCCTAAATATATGGGGCGTGCGCAGGTTGCTAAGGCTCTTTTGTTGGGCGGTGGAATTGGTTTTTATGATGGCGTTTTTGGCCCAGGAACCGGAAGTTTCCTGTTGATTGGTTTTATTCGAATTTTTGGCTTTGATTTTCTTCATGCCTCTGCCGCCACTAAGTTGGTTAACGCCACAACCAATCTTGCTGCGATTTTGTTATTCGCATCTTTTGGCCATATATATTGGGGGCTTGGGTTTGCTATGATGTTGATGAATATGTTGGGGGCATATGGCGGAGCCCATTTTGCACTAAAACATGGGAATCAATTTGTAAGAAAAATTTTTATATGGGTTGTTTTGGCCTTAATTGTTAAAACTGCATATGATGCGATTGCGTATGGGGTTCTAAATAAATAGGTGTTTCACGTGAAACATCGCAAATAATGTTTTTAATGATTGAGCTGTTTTGCAGGGGGTGATATCATCGCCGCCCTAGTTAGGTATTTTTCTATGGATTTTCCAGATAAATTTAATGTTATTGTGATTGGCGGAGGTCATGCTGGATGTGAGGCTGCATTAGCCGCATCTCGTATGGGCTGTCGCACCCTTCTTTTGACCCATAGTATTGAAACTCTTGGGGCCATGAGCTGTAACCCATCAATTGGCGGTATCGGTAAGGGACATTTAGTCAAAGAGATTGATGCGCTAGGTGGGGCAATGGCCCGGGTAACTGACCGCGCCGGTATTCAGTTCAGAATATTAAACTCAAGCAAGGGGCCCGCTGTTAGAGCCACGCGCGCGCAGGCTGATAGAGTTTTATATAAAGCAGCTATGAGAGACCTTCTTGAGAACCAAGAAAACCTAACAATTTTTCAGGCCGCTGTCGATGACTTAATTGTTATTGGCGATAAAGTGTGTGGCGCAGTAACGCAACTTGGCCTTAGATTTTTGGCCGATAAAGTTGTTTTAACCGCGGGAAC